>Ga0189275_100360_pt1 | contig 22981 bp, 20 predicted proteins | sample N19A6minimetaG_FD_130329 | JGI IMG/M metagenome (GOLD analysis project Ga0189275, IMG submission 130329) | Marine microbial communities from the Costa Rica Dome - N19 A6 mini metaG | ecosystem: Environmental > Aquatic > Marine > Oceanic > Photic zone | place: Costa Rica: the Eastern Pacific...
CGATTGTTCACCCAGCGGCCAGTTTCCTGCCTATCCGCGTTGCCAATTACCCTCATCGCGGCACCGTAAGAGCGGAGTTTGTCGGTAACCAGTGTGCCTGGCCGACCGTGGCGCCGCATTGATTTCTTGAGAAATTTCAATGCTGCCTTTCTATCTCGCGTCTTCGTAACATAGCTTTCTAGGACCTCACCCTCATGATCAACGGCCCGCCAAAGGTAGTACCGCTCGCCGTTGATCTTCACGAACATTTCGCCCAGATGCCATTTCCAATTTGAGTGGCAACGCATCGACTGAGATCGTCTCTTGCGGATTTCTGATGCGAATTTGGGACCGAAGCGTTGCCACCAAAACTGAACAGATTCATAGCTTACGTCGATGCCACGTTCGTGCAGCAGATCTTCGACGTTCCTGAGCGACAGTGGAAACCGGATATACATCATCACCGCCAAGCGAATGATTTCTGGTGACGTTCGAAAGTAACGGAAGGGGCTACGTTTGGTCATGGAGCGAGGCTACGCAACCGCCCTACCCTCATCAAGGGCCATCCCTCTGACAAAGCCCTCCCAAGAGCACAATTGTATGCGTTTGACCAGGAAGCCTGAGTTAACCTTTGACCGCAAGATGTCAGAAGAAGCCCATGAGAAAATGCCGTGGAATAGTCATTTGAAGATTTCCGGTTCGGACGGGCACAATGTCAATCTGTTGTATCTGACCCAGGCCTGACATACATCGTCGCAGCAACTTGAAGGTGGAGATATGATTCATGGCTGAGACCCCCGAGAAAGAAACGTTTTCCTTTCAGACCGAAGTCGGTCAACTCTTGGAAATTGTTGCCGGATCGCTCTATTCCAATCGTGAAGTGTTCCTGCGAGAGCTGGTTTCAAATGCGTCGGATGCCTGCGATAAACTGCGATACGCGGCACTAACAGATGCCGGCCTGGCTTCGGCCGAAGATCTGGCCGTCACACTTGAGATCGATAGCGGCACAAGGACCCTGTCGATTGCAGACAATGGCATTGGCATGAACCATGCCGACCTTTTGGAAACCCTCGGCACAATTGCCAAGTCCGGCACTGGCGCATTTATCGAAGCGCTAAAGGCGGAGGAAAAGGATCAAGTTGGACTGATTGGCCAATTCGGCGTTGGGTTTTATTCAGCCTTCATGGTTGCAGACCGGGTGGATGTTGTAACCCGCAAGGCCGGTGAGATTGAAGCATGGCTTTGGTCCTCCGATGGCAAGGGCGCGTTTTCCATAGAACCTGCGGATCGAGACAGCAACGGCACCACCGTCACCCTGCACCTGAAAGGCGATGCCGCGGAGTTCGCTGAGGAAACCCGTGTCAAACATATCATCAAGACCTATTCAGAACACATCAGCTTTCCAATCAAACTTGGTGATGAAACGCTGAACTCTGCAGAAGCACTATGGACCCGCCCCGCCAAAGACATCAGCGAAGAGCAATATGGCGAATTCTACCGTCATAGTTCTCACGCATTTGATGCGCCCTGGCATGTAATGCACAACAAGGTCGAAGGAACACTCAATCACACCAGCCTGCTGTTTGTACCCAGCACCCCGCCCTTTGATCTCTTTGATGCAGAACGCAAGAGCCATGTTCAGCTTTATGTGAACCGCGTCTTTATCTCTGAAACAACCACCGATTTGATGCCAGCCTATCTGCGTTTTCTGCGCGGTGTTGTGGACAGTCAGGACCTATCGCTGAACGTTTCGCGGGAAATGCTGCAATCAGATCCGAAGCTGGCACAAATCAAGACGCAAGTATCGAAAAAGGTTCTGAGCGAACTTAAGAAAAAAGCGACCAAGGCCGTAGATGACTACACTCAATTCTGGCGCAATTTTGGTGCGGTTCTGAAAGAGGGCCTAGTGGAAGATTCCTCGTTGCGGGACCGCATCCTGGAACTCTGTCGCTTTGACACAACAGGTGACAACGCACTCACCAGCCTGTCAGATTATGTTGAGCGCATGAAAGAGGGCCAACAGGCTATCTATTACATCGCAGGTGAAGATGCCGGTAAGTTGGCCAAGTCGCCCCACTTGGAAGGGTTCGGGGCCAAGGGTGTCGAGGTTTTGCTCCTGTCTGATCATGTTGACGAATTCTGGTTGCAGCACATCACCGAATTCGACGGTAAACCCTTCAAGTCCATTACCCGCGGTACCGCCGATTTAGATCAGGTCAAGGCAGACGATCAAACAGACGATCAAGACAAACCGGACGAGGTCGATCTGTCAGCACTGATTGGGGTGATCAAAGTTGAGTTGGGCGAAACCGTCAAAGACGTGCGGCAGTCCAAGCGTCTGACCAGTAGCCCTGTTTGCCTCATTGCTGATGATGGCGATATGGATGTGAACCTCGAACGCCTGCTGAAACGGCACGGCCAATTGCAGGACGGCGCACCGCGCGTGCTGGAACTGAACCCGACCCATGCTGTTATTACGAAGCTGGCCGAGCGTGCAAAATTGGACGGGGCCGGCTCTGATGAGCTCCTGAGTGATGCAGCCCACATCCTGTTCGATCAGGCCCGGATCATTGAAGGAGAAACCCCAAAGGACCCGTCTGACTTTGCTCGGCGTTTGGGCAGCCTCATGGCGCAAGCTTTTGGCGTTTGAGCCACCTTTTGCAAAAGGAACAGAGGCGGAGATACCGCCCTTGTTCCCTCTGAGACCTCACCGAGCCATGGGCAGTCGATAGCCCCTGATCAGATGATAAAACACAATTCTGTCCTGGTGCCTGGCAGGGTGCGACCGGCCCAAAGCCGCCGTTCATGAACTTCGCAGCTAAGGTCGGCTTGGAGCCCTGACCGGAAGTATCAAAATCTTGCTGTGCGCGCTCGCAGCGCCAAATACTTTGCGCAAGCATAAAAACCTGCGATGCGGTGCAGCGTCGTTTCCGGCCATTCGTATACTGCGCCGCAATTTCGCGGCAGATTCACAGGTTGCGGAAACAGCGACCTTTCGATTTCGAGACCCCAGTGTCTGCATTGCGCACCTGTTGATTGTTGCGAACTTCTTCACAAATGAAACAGACCTTCGCTGCGGATTGCGTCAGTGTCGGCTAACTGGTCTGCATCTCGCGTGATTGCGAATACTGGGCTCAAGCCTAGACCGGAGAGATGGCACAACATTGAGCGCTTCGGTAACCCCTTTTCTGAGTGAAGAGCCTCAGGGCAAGTCATGGGCACAGTTCAATGCAATCACTTTCCAAACTTGTCGCAAGCCTCAATTCGGGGGCATGCGCAATCTCAATAATCGCGAGGTCATAAGACCTCCAAATCTTGTCACAAAAGGCTTTAACCTGTGCAAGGGAATGGTTGTCCAATCCAGCAACGACCTCATCCAACAGAAGTAGTGTTGGTCGGCCGAGAACCGCACGCAGTATATTCACACGGGCCGCTTCGCCCCCAGAGAGAGTAGCACATTTCTGCTCTGTTTTTTCGCGGAGCCCCACCTCTATCATCGCGTTTCTCGCGGTGATTTCATCAATGCCATCAACTAATGTGAGGTTTTTGAGCGCCGAAATCTGCGGGATCAGCCGGGGCGATTGAAAAGCGTATCCAATCGTTGCAAGGGAAACCACGACATCTCCGTGATCGGGATTTTGAAGTCCCGCGATGAGTCTTAACAGAGTTGTCTTTCCACTTCCGCTTGCACCGCTTAGCGCCACGCGCGCGCCTGTGCGAATGGAAAAATCTGGGTAGGTTAGCTCAGGTCCATCAGGAATGGATACGCTAAGTCCAACTGCTTCTAGGATTTCACTCATCGGTTTTACTTTCGGTCTGGCAACCAATGTCCCATGGCCAATTCCAATAAGCCAATGAAAGTGACAAGTAAGATGACAAAGGCAAACAGCTTGTCTGTTTCCAGGTATTGGCGAGACATGGAAATCTCTTCTCCGATGCCCCCTGCTGAAACTAGGATTTCCGCAAGGATCGTAAGTCGGAGCGCATTTGCAATGGCGACACGGGACGCTGGGATGAGAGAGATCAGCACTGCGGGAAACTGGATGAATTGCCAAATTTGCAACCCGGTAAAACGATATACCTGCGCCATCTCCAAAAGTGCTTGGTCGCTTCCGCGCAAGCCATCCCGCGCGGCCACATAAAATAATGGTATAAGCATCACTGCAACTGTCAGCACGATGGTGATGTCATCGACGCCAACCCATAGCAGCGCAAGTATTACGAAAACCGGCGCAGGGATAGCTGAAAGAAACAGTCTTGGTGGCTCTAGGATACCATCGAGTAACGCAAACCTTCCGGCCAATACTCCGAGAGTGATGCCAATGAATGCCGCGTTAGCCCCTCCTACAAATGCGCGGATGAGAGTCGGGAAAATTGTGTCGCTCCAGAAATCTTTATTGATGACCAATGCATGCAATGCGGCTGCCGTTGTTGTCGGCGACGGCACCACAAAGGCAGAAACCCGAGAGGCAACGAACCACCAGACAAACAGGCTGAGGCCGATTCCAATACTAAAGTGTATAGGGGATTTTAGTCTTTGCATTGAACTGACAATAGCGTCTCCGACGTCAGAGCAAAGGGGACAACAGACTCCAATGCTTGCAGGGTCTGGTTCAGCCAAGTGGTCTCACACATGTTCTGGAACGCAGGGGTCATCCTTTGAAATGCAGGCACGAGCGGCGCTCTTTCCAAAGCCGCAAACTGCGCTTTAAGGAGGCTTGCCGCTTTTTCAGGATCGTAGGCAAGCGCGATATAGGCGTTCTCAAGTGCGCGGCCGATGAGCTCTGCATCCCTTCCATCCATGGCTACACCCATGTAGACACCAGTGGCAGGGCAGTGTTTGACGCCATGCGCCGACTTCCAGAGCGCACAGGCGTCGCGCGTTTCAACCGGCTCTTTCGATTGCAAGCTGACCGCAGTGGCAAGTGGTTCCGCGAGAAATGCCGCAGACACTTGGCCGGCCAAAAATAGTTGCATAGCCTCCGGTGGCGTACCGGTATATCGCGGTTTCAGGTCGTTTACTGTCTCCAGACTTCGCAGGATCAAGTCAGGCATTCCACCCTTGAAGGGAACAGCAATTTCGCCGCCGTTATTTCGGGACAAGATCTTGATGTTGCCTGCGGGGGCAGAGGTACCCAACAGGCTTAATTTCAGCCCTTTGGCAGAAAAGATCGGGGCCAGTATCCCCGGAGTACTTGCAATTTGGATATCTGCGCGCGCAAGGGCTGCTCCCAGTTCTTCTGGTGCATGCCATGGCTGAAAATCGAACGTAATCCCTTTATCAGAAAGCGGTTGCTGTTCAACCAAATACAACAAAGGTGCGCTGTCCCATATGGGAAGACCCGCAGTTGTTAGCATACTATTTTCCGCTTTGGTCATAAGCGGCGTGAGCACCAACAGAAGCACAGAGAACAGACGGTTCATGGGTTAGTCCTTTCGTCCTACATCCAGCCGGAAAGGGCCAAATGGGGTTTCGATATGTTTTGAAGATTGGATGATTAAATTGACCTCTCGCATGGTTTTGGCGATGAAACCGCCGGAGAAAGATAAATCTTGCCCCGCAAGCGCAGGCATGGTGCGCCCTATCACGTGACGCATTGGGTGGCAGCGATCCTCTGAGAGGTCTTCGTGGAAGCTAATCAGAGTACCGCCCGGATTTAGACATGTACTGAGGTTAGCCAAAGTCGCAGTCAAATCTTCCGCAAAATAGAGCGACATGGAACACCAAACGATATCAAATGGGCCAGACGGAAGCGTCTGTGGATCATTGTAGTTACCGGCGTAAGCCATGATGCCTGGATCGCGCATAGGCGCAAGATTCTCGATCAGACCCGGCAGATCGAACACCGCTACTGTCATATCTGGACGCAACGTTCGGATGTCCACTGCCAACTCCGTACTGCCCCCACCAAGATCAAGCAGAGAGTTTGCATTCTGCCATTGCGGGACGGTTTGCAACGCGTCGAGCATCACTTCAGCCGCAACGGAGCGGTGAAAGATAGACAAAGATCGTTGTTGTCGTTGCCAATGGGCGGCATCAAAGGCCTTTGGTATTCCGCTGGGCCTTGCGCCAGCAATCAATTTCTCAAACTGATCTAAACCTGCGTGTCGCGTTTGACTAAGATCCAGGAAAGTTTGATTGATACATTGCTTAGAAGTGCTCAGAAGGTAGGGGGCTAGATCGCCCCTCAGGCGGTATTTCTTATCACCGTAGGTCAAAAATTCCGCCGCTACTAGCGCTTGCAATGCGCGATTTGTCCTTTCAACATCACCTTTGATTTCCGCTGCAAGATCTGCAGCAGAAATTCCGTTCTCGCAGTGATCAAAGACTTTAGACTCCACTGCCCAACGCACAAGCGCAAAGCGGATGGGGCCTTCGATCAGATCAAACATTTGTGTGACGGGATGCACTTACCACTCCGTCGTAAGGGTCAGGCCAACCCGGCGACCGGCACCGTCTTCCACCAGGGTGCCCCGTGGGGTGCGCAGGGAAGTTGTCGCATAGTTCTGGTCGAATAGGTTTGTAGCCCAGAGGGTGATCTCGGCGCTGCCATCGCGCCAGCCGACACTTGCGTCCACAGTGGCAAAACCGTTTTGCTTCAACGTGTTGGCCGCATCAAAGTAGTAGCCGCTGGAACCGTTGACCACGACGTTGCCAAACCAAGCACCTTGATCATAGGAAACCCCTAGCGCGTAGGTGAAATCCGGTGCAAATGGCATTGCGTTGCCGAAGTAATCCACGGGCACGGGACCGGTGCGGCCAAAGACGGTGGTCTGGTAGGACTTCGCCTTGCTGCGCAGCAGACCGGCGCTGGTGTTGAGTGACCAGGCATCGCTCAGCTGATGCGTCAGCTTGGCTTCAAGACCGTAGCTTTCCACAGATGCCGCGTTGTCGATACGCTGCGCACCGCCGGGGATGACCTGCACAATCTGCTTGTCTTTGATGTCAGAGTAGAAGGCCGCAACGTCCAGAGTTGTCACGTCGCCACTGAAGCGCACACCGATTTCCGCCGTGTCGGTGTATTCCGGATCAAAGGTGAAGTTTGTGGCGTTATTGGCGAAGTTGTAGTTGTAGCCGCCCGCCAGATAGCCGCGCGACAGGGAACCGTAGAGCAAAGTCTCTGCGCTCAGGTCATAGGCGGCGGTCAGCTTGGGCAGGAACTCGGTGCTGGATTGATCCACGGAATAGGTGCGGGTGCCAAAAGGGGCAGCAAAGGTCTGAGTGCCCTTGGATGAGACATGATCGACCCGCGCGCCAGCCCCGATGCGCAGCCGGTCATTGACCGCATATTCCGCAAAGCCAAACAGCGCCGCGCCGTCCTGTTCAATCTTGGTGTCGCGGCGGGTGTTGAAGGCGCCGAGATTGAAGCTCACATCGGTCGCCTGCTTGTAGGCGCTGAGACCGGCGGACCATTTCAGCGCGGCGCTGCTATCTTTAGGCGAAGACAGGCGGAATTCCTGGCTGATGGTGCGGTCCTCAAGGTCCAGCTGGGTGACCCCAAGGGTCAGCGGTGAAGTATCGAAGTCCAGTGTGAATTTGCGGTCAAATCCGGTGAGGCCGGTGATCGAGACAAAATCCATCCCGTCAAATTCATGATTGACCCGCAGCGAGGTCACATTGATGTCGCGACTTTCCGTGGAGCGATCATTGTAGTTGCTTTTGAACCGCTCGGTTGCAAGCGGGCCGTCGCTGTAGCGGAACTGTTCTTTGCCGAAGTCTTCGCTTTCCGCCACATGGGTCAGCGCGATCGTGGTGCCGCCATCGGTTTCAATGCTCACACCCGCATAGCCGGTCAGCCGATCCCGCTCGCCGCCTTTGTTATCGCCGGTGATCAGATTGGATACCTGACCGGCGCTTTTTTCTTTCTCCAGCGCGAAGACCAGGCCGACATTGTCGAATTTGCGATTGACCAGCACCGAACCGGTAAAGGTCTCATCCTGTGCAGCGGTCAGTTTCACACGGTTCACGTCCTGCGCGCCGGGGGCGGCAAACTCCATGCTGATCAGGCCGGATTCAGAGTTGCGCCCGTAATGCGCACCCTGCGGTCCGACCAGAACTGTTGCCTGATCCAGAGCAATGGGCGTGGGTGCCTGCATGGTGCCCACGGGCAGGGCAACACCGTTGATGTTCACACCCACCGGATCTGCCAGGGCATTTGGATAGGCGCTGATGCCACGAATGATCAGCCGTTCATCCGCATTGGTCTTCTGGAAGGTGACGTTGGGCACGCCCTGCGTAATATCGCCCAGATCGACGGTTTCCTGCACCGCCAGGTCTTCCGGATATTTCAGCGTCACGCTGCCCGGCACCCCTTCCACCGGCTCTCCAAAGAGCCGAGCTTCAATCACAATGGTGCCAAGTTCAAAAATCTGGTCTTCCTCCTGCGCAACCGCCTGGGTCGCCAAACAGGTGCAGGCCAGTGGCCAGGCCAAAAGTCGTTTATTCATAGCACGTCCCCTGAACGCTATTTCTTCGCTCAGGGCGTTAGCAATCCGCGCGATTCTGATGTGTCATTTGCCGCAATTTGCGTGTCATTTGCCGCAGCCAGTTACTGTGCCGCTTTCAGCGCGCGACACAGGTGGCTGGCGCTGGAAAACCCGGTTTCATCGGCGATCTGGGCCATCGATCTTCCCTGCGCCCGAAGCTGTTTGGCCTGGTCAAGACGCAGGGCGCGCAGCAGTTCAAAAACCGTTGCACCGCATTCGCGCCGGAGCCGGGCATTCAGCTCCGTGCGGTTCATGCCGATATGGCGGGCCACATCAACCAGCGCGACCTTGGCGGCCAGTCGCGGTTCCAGATAGTTGAGAACCCGGGATTTCAGATCTAGGGCATCGCCCGCACCATAGGCCGCAAAGACCTCTGCAATAACGCCAAGGCAACGGGCCTCTGCCTGAAGCAGATCTGCGCCGGAAAATTCCTTTCTGAACAGCGTATCCAAGGCCACAACCCCTTGCGGCACAATTGGCACCTCGGCAAAGACTCTGCCGGAGCTGGCAAATTCCGCAGTCGCCGCCTGCAAATTGACCGAAGCCTCCTCGCGGCGCAGGGTCACCACCAGACTCGAGGTAGCCACGCCGGGTTCAATGCGCCGTTCGAACCCAAGGGCTGTCGGGTGCACAAGCCAGCAGGCACCCTCGCGGATTTCCGCGATCTGTCCACTGGACGGGCAGCAAAGGGCGGTTACACCGGAGAGGCCAATGACCACCAGCATGGTATCGCTTTGCCGCTTGATGTGGTCGCAGCGCCCCTCTGCTTCCAGAAAACGGCTACGGGTCACCGTTACCCCCGGGGCAACGGTGGCGATCTGCAGGGCGGAACGAGTCGATACCCCTGGCAAATTGAGCTTGGTGGATTGACCGAGTCCCTGCGGAGTGAATTTCTCCGGCCAAACAACGGACATGAGCGGACTATGACATTTTCGGCGGTCATTGCAATAGTGCGAAAACTGAGCTTTCGGCGTAAGAGTGTTTTTTAAAAAATGGGTTTTTTCGCCGAGCTTTCGTAGCGAATTTCAGAAATACGGGCTGAAATCGCAGATGCCAAAAGAATCGCCCATGATGGGTTTGGGGTCGTCATGAGCGTAATTCATGTCGCTCAGAGCACTTAGTAACCATTCGCCCCCAGCGCAGCATTTGGGGGAAATGGCTCTCTGCTGCCGATTGCTCGCGCAGCGATGGCTAGCTTAGTGCATCTCTGACACCGACCATTCCCTCAAACCATAAAATCGTCCCGTCAGCGCGGTGCTGATGATTGGGTGTGGAGGGAGGATCGGAGGGCAAATCATGCCGAGAGTACAGCTTTCCGCAACCACCCCGAAACGCAGAGCCTGGAACAAGGGGTGGATCATCGGTCAAAAACGGCCCTTGCTGCCAAAACAGGTCTGGGCGATCCGGGCGCGGCTCGAACTGGTAGGGTATCTACGCGATCTGGCTTTATTCAACGTGGCCATCGACAGCAAGCTGCACGGCTGTGATCTGCTCAAACTAGCCGTCTCTGACCTGGTGAAAGATGATCGCGTGCGAGAACGCGTTTCGGTGATCCAGAGCAAGACCAAGCGACCAGTCCAGTTTGAACTGTCGGAAATACGCGTGAAATCGTCTTGGCCTGGGGAAAATCCCCCGAGATGTTTGCGTGTCGGTTCATGTTTCCCAGTCAGTTCCACGACCGTCCACATATCTCAACTCGCTAGTATGGACAGCTGGTTCGCGACTGGGTGACGGCAATTGGGCCAGAACCAAGCGGATATGGCACCCATTCACTTCGGCGAACAAAAGCAGCGCAGATCTATCGAAAGACCGGCAACCTCCGCGCGGTCCAATTGCTGCTCGGTCACACCAAGATCGACAGTTCAGTGCGCTACCTTGGCGTTGAACTCGAAGATGCCCTAGGCATCGCAGAGCGCATCGACATCTAGTCTAACTTGGCGAGCGGTCCTGCCGGTCGCCATTTCACAGCGGGTGCCTGTCCTCCATGCGACAGCGGTCGGTGCGGAGTCCTGACCGGAAGTATCAAAACCTTGCTGCGGGCGCTCGCAGCACGAAATTTGCTGCAATCACTCACTATGTTTGTTTTATGGCAGCGAGAAAACCGGTCATTGGTGACCGGGGTAGCGATATTGAAGAACTCAACTCGCAGGTCGCGTGCGTTCGCTCCGAACGGCGGTTTTGAGTTAAACCATGATGGCTAATGCTGCTCTAGATAGAATTAAGAGCGATAGGCGACGACCTGACATGGAAAATAATGCGACTGGTCCGCCACACAATTATTCTTCAAAAGCCGCTAACGAGCGATCAGTCCTCAATAGGAGATATCTACTTCAAACCATTGAAAAGGCGCTGAAAAACATGCTAGCTACCGTAGTTCGGAACACAGGTGACGCCCGCACTGGTCGGGTGCCGTAGAATTGTAACATCAGCGCCGTAAAGCGTATGGATCAACTCGCTTGATATCACATGATCAGGTGGCCCCTCGCTCAGCACAATCCCGTCTTTTAATGCAACGATCCGATCTGCAAAATGACTGGCTTGATTGATGTCATGCAGCACCATAATGACCCCAAATTTCTGGATTTTACGGAGCTTTTCGACAAGCCGCAGAATGTTGATTTGATAACCCAAATCCAAAGATGACGTTGGCTCATCGAGCAACAAAAACGACGCTTTTTGCAACAGCGACATGGCGATCCACGCGCGTTGTTGTTCGCCACCGGACATCTCAGCAAAGGGACGTTCCGCAAACTGACTTAATCCACAGGCCGCCAGGAGGTCATTTACCTCCTCCTGATCCTGCCGCTTAAAAAACCGTCGCCGGGCGAAAGCACCATGTTCCACCAGTTGGCGGACCGAGAGCCCTTCGGGCGCTTGCGGCGACTGCGCCATATAGGCGATTTTTTGAGCGATGGTCTTACGTTTCAAGCCGTGCAGGGGGCGGTCCTGCAGCAGGACTTGGCCGGATTGCGGCTTGTGCAAGCTGGCCAGGGTTCTAAGCAACGTTGATTTCCCACAACCGTTTGGCCCAACCAGCGCCGTCACACTGTTGGCCTCAAAGCGCAGATCAATGTCGCGCAGGATCAGGCGTTTTTCGTAGGCCACCGATAGGTTTTGGGCTTCGATCATAGGGCCACCTTTCTCAGGCTCTGGCGGATTAAAACAGCAAAAAACGGCGCGCCGATGAGGCTGGTGACAATGCCCACGGGTAACTCCAGGGGCGGCGCGATCATCCGTCCTACAAGGTCACTGAGCATAACCAGCAAAGCGCCAAACAGCGCGGAGCCAATCAGCATATGGCGCACCGAGGATCCAAAGACCAAGCGTGTGATATGGGGCACCAGGAGGCCGACAAACCCAACCGGTCCGGCAATCGCCACCGCCGAAGCCGCCAAGGCTGCGGCGGCCATCAGCAAGATCGGCACCGCCACTTTGGTCTCTACCCCCAGGGCGTGGGCGGTGTCGCGGTCAAACCGCAAAGCAGACAGGCTGCGGGCGTAAAACCCGATGGCCAGAAAGCAGCCCAGGCCCCACCACAGGCCGGGCAGAACGTCTGCTATATCCCGGGCATAAAGTGAGCCCGCCAGCCAGAGGATCGCCAATTCGGTACGGGCTTCGCTGAGGCTGAGCACGAGGGTCATGACCGCGCCGTTCAGAACCACCGCCAGAACCGCGCCGAATAGCAGCAGGCGCAGCGGTTGCATGCCCTTTTTCCAGGCCAGCGCGACGACAGCGAAGGATGCAAGCAATGCGCCGCCCATGGCGATGGGGGGCACCAGCTGCGTTGGCAAATAAGATGCCGAAGCACCGCCTTCAGTGATGTTTGCAAGGGCAATCACAATGTTCATGGCAATCACCACCGCAAGCGCCGCGCCGCTGGAAACACCAAATATCGTTGGGTCCGCCAGGGGATTGCGCAGCAGGATTTGGAAAAGCAACCCTGCTACCGCGAGGTAACAGCCGACCACGGCAGCGCCGACAATGCGCGGCCAGCGTAGTTTCAATATCGCGCGGCTGACCGCGTCCGGATCGGTGTCAAAGACCCCGCGCACGTCCGCCCAGCTTGCATTGACGGCACCCAGCTTGAGGGAAAAAACGGTGGTCAGGATCAAGGCTGCAATGACCAGGACGTATTTCACGCTACTTGCCAAGGGACAGCTCCTTTCTGGCGAGAACCAAGAAGGCCAATCCGCCGATCATTGCGATCAACACCCCGGCGGGGGCACGACCTGCAAGGATCAGGCGTGACGCGGTGTCGGCCCAAATCACCAGGGTACCACCCAAAAGTCCGCTCACCCCCAGCCACAGGGTCATATGTTCATGGGCCAGGCGGCGGCTGATCAAAAGACGTGCAAGATGTGGGGCCACGAAGCCTACAAATCCCAAGGGTCCGGCAACGGCCACGCTGACAGCAGCCAGCAGGACCGAAACCGCTCCGGCCACTGCCCGCCAGAGGGCTGGGCGCAGGCCCAGTGCGGTGGCGGTGTCATCGTCAAACCGCAACAGGCGTAACACAGGGCTCAGGAGCAGGGCCGCGCTCACTCCAACCGCCAAAACAGGCCACAGCAGTGTGAATTCGGTCCAGCCGCGATTGATGAAACCCCCGACAAGCCAGATGTAGAGCGTCTGCATGGAGGAACGCGACATCACCAGAACACCGCTGGTTGCGGCAAGGAAAAACACACTTACGGCAATGCCCGCGAGGATAATATGTACCGGTTGCGCGGCGCGGGGGCCACCGGCAATGGTGAGTGTCAGGCAGGCGGCTAAACTGCCGCCGAGGACACCGGCGGTCAGCAAACCTATGGGGGAAACCGAAATGAGCGTTAGGGTAAGCGCCACGCCAAATGCCGCACCGGAAGTCACACCCGTCAGTCCCGGGTCGCCCAGCGGATTGCGCACGATCACCTGGATCAGCGCCCCAGACAGAGAAAGCGCAATGCCAACCCCGAAAGCACAGAGCAGGCGCGGTAACCTGAGCGTCGCCACCGCAAAGGCCGAATGGCTGCCATCATCGTGAAACAGGTAGGCCAATGCCTGACCCCAGGATGTGGCATAGGCGCCGCTGCTCAGGCTGAGCAACGCCGCCAAACTGCTTAGCCCCAAAAGGCCAAGCACGATAAGTGTCGGTCGTAGAAACACTTATTTTGCAAATTCAACCGGAACCGCGCGGGCGTCTTCCGGCATGTCCGGAGCGGCAAAGGTATCAGGCCAGATCAAATGCGCCGCTTCCCGCAACACCAGTTCGCGGGCAATCGGGCCGGAGGGTTGCGAATACTGATAACCCACGGAATAGATACGGTTGTTTTTGAAAGCCTTTAGCCGCTCATAGGCCGGGTTGAACGCCACATCACCCCCGTGGGACACAAACATCATGATGACATCCGGGTCGTGCTTCAGCAGGTCTTCTGCTTCCAGGATCACGAAGGCGTTGCTCATCTCGTCACTATTCAAATTGCGCCCCAGAGGATTGACCGCCCCAAGCTTGGCCATCAATTCCGTTGTCATCAGATTTTCCTGATAGCCGTAAAACACGTTCTGGAAGGACCAGATGAAGAGGGTGCTTTGGGGTTCGGCGGGAACTTTCGCTTTCAGCTCATCAATGAGGGCCACGAAGTCGTTGTTTAAGGCTTCCGCATTGGCTTCCTGACCCAGGGCTTTGCCCATGCTGGACACCGAGGCAAGCGACACTTCGAGGTTCAGACTCTCATAAGACAGGAATTGGCTGAATTGCTCAATTTCCTCGGCATAGGGCGCGTTGTAATGGGTCATGCCAATGGTCAGGTCGAAATCCGACGTTGCCAGCAGCTCTAGGTTGGGGGCGGTGATGTCTCCCAGATCAAGCGCCGCATCCACGGAATTCCCCAGATAGACAGGGCGTTGGCCTTCATAGGTGGTGATCCCTGCGACCGGCAGGTCAAGCGCAACCATAGTGTCGGCCGCTGCGTTCCAAAGCGCGGCGACACGTTTTGGTTGGGCATCCAGCGTGACTTCGGCGCCGCGACCGTCCGGAACCGTGACGGGGTAAGCATCCTTGGCAATGGCAGGGGCCGCGCTCAGTAGCGCGAGGGACAATGCGACAGTGCACTTCATAGGGCATCCTCTGTTTGGCGGGGCTGGGTGAGACGCCATGTCTCTGCCTGGGATTTACGGGCGTACATGCGGGCATAAAGGCCCTCGCCCTGAAGGAGCGACGCGTGGTCGCCCGATTGATGAATGGTTCCATCCTGCAGGACAAGGATTTGGTCAGCGGCCTCGATGGTGGAGAGCTTATGGGCCACCACAATCAGGGTCTTGTCTGCGACCAGGGCTTGCAATGCCTCTTGGATGGCACGTTCGTTGGTGGAATCCAATGCCGAAGTGGCCTCGTCCAGCAACACGATGGGGGCCTCCTTCAGGATGGCGCGGGCAATGGCGATGCGTTGACGTTCGCCGCCGGAAAAGCGCGCACCGCCTTCACCCATTTGCGTGTCATAGCCATCTGGAAGCGCGGCGATGAAATCATGGGCGCGCGCCTTTCGGGCGGCGGCTTCAATTTCCTCCTGAGTGGCATCGGGTTTTGCAATGGCGATATTGCTGCGAACCGTGCCGCTGAAGAGGTGATCCTGCTGAAAGACAACGCTGATCAGGCTGCCAAGGTGGGCCGGTTCGATCTCGCGAATGTCGATGCCACCGATGGAGATTTGGCCAGCCTCCACATCCCAGAACCGGGCAAGAAGATTGATGACGGTCGATTTCCCGGAACCGGATGGCCCGACGATGGCGGTCATGGACCTCGGCGGTGTTGAGAAGCTGATGTCTTTCAGAACAGGCGCGTCGGGCCGGTAGCCAAAGCTGACATTGGAAAACTGCACGTCTAACTCGGTCGCGCGTGTAGTTTTGGACCCGACCGGCAGGGGCTGTGCCGACAAAATACGATCCAGGCGTGCCAGGGAAGCGTCGGCAATGCGGATGCGTTCCAGCACGGCAGCCAAACCAACCAGCGGGGCATAAACGGCAAAGATCAACATGAACGTTAAGATCAAACTGGCAGGTTGTATGGCCTGATGCCAAAGCCCCGCGGCAATAGCAGCGATGGGAACACCCATCATGACCAATGCGGCGTAGAGCACCATGGGGAAGGCCAGCAACATCACCATGAGGATCGACAGGACACGGAAATCCTCAAGGGCCGCGCGGAACATTTCCTGACCGGCGGCGATTTGATTGAAGGCGCGGATCACATGAATGCCCTGCATATACTCAATCAAGACCGCTCCGGCGCGCGCCATTTCGTCCTGCCGTTTCAACCCGATCTGTGCAAATCGCCGGGCGATGAAGGCGATCAGGGGCACGGCAAAAACTATGCTGATGGGCAGCGCCATCGCCATTTGTGGGGACTGAAACGTAACAAAACTGACCAGCATCAACGGGAGCAAAATCGCCTGCACGATTTTTGCCAGGGCATCCGAGAGGAAGCCTTCGACCATGGCCACGTCGGAGCTCAACGCCGTGGCGCTATCGCCGCTATGGCGCGACAGGTGAAACCCCATGGGCAGGCTTTGCAAATGCGCCAGCAAGCGCAGGCGCAGTTCAGCGCCAACCTTAAAGGAGGCATCCCAGGCCCGGCGCACAGAGAGGAAACTACAGAAAACCTGCCCCGCCACAGATACAAGGCACAGTCCGCTGATCTGCAATATCCATTGCGCAGTGATCTCCCGTCCGTCCAGCAGACCAAGCAACAGATGGATCGCCGCAAGATAGGAAAACCCCAGAAAACTGGACTGCAGGCACCGGTATAGAACCGCTGCAACCAGATCACGCCGCCGCGGCCCGGCGATTTGCCACAGACGTTGAAGGCTCTTTAGGTTTGAAATCGGGGCTTGCGGTTCCATCAGGGTATCAGAGGACATTGCACACCTCCTGCGGCCTCAGATCGGTGGTCCGCGCCGCCATATAGTCCTGCCAAAGTCGCCCATATAGCCCGTCTTCTTCCAAAAGCATTGCATGGGTGCCACGTTCGGCGATTTGACCGTTTTCAAACACCAAAATCTGATCCGCCCCAACCACCGTGTGCAGCCGGTGGGCGATCACGATCACGGTTTTATCCGCGGTCAAGGCACCAATGGCTTGCTGGATTTCATATTCGCTGTCGGGATCAGTAAAGGCAGTGGCCTCATCCAGCACCACAATCGGCGCGTCCTTCAAGATCGCCCGTGCAAGGGCAATACGTTGGGCTTCGCCGCCGGAAAGCAGTTGCTGGCCTTGGCCAATCAGCGTGTCAAATCCCTGCGGCAAGGCGTCAACAAAGCCTTCCGCACAGGCGGCACGGGCGGCACGACGTACCTCGTCGTCGCTGGCATTCGGATTGCCGTACCGGATGTTGTCGGCCACCGACGCAGTAAAGAGAAACGGCTTCTGGAAGACAAAGGCCACGTTTGACATCAATTGCGACAGGGCCATGTTGCGAATGTCTACGCCGCCAATGGTAATGCTGCCTTCGGAAATATCGTGGTGGCGCACCAACAGTTGCGCCATGGTACTTTTGCCCGCACCAGAAGGGCCGACCAAGGCCGTGACCTGACCGGATTTGGCTTCAAAATTTACGGTTTTGAGCGTCAGCGCCTCTCCTTCATAGGCAAAACAGACGTTCTTTACCGCAATATCGTAGTTGGGCAGCGCCACCTGTGAACCCTCGTCCGATTGCGCGCTCGCAGACAGAAGGTTCTGTGCGTTGTTTGCGGCCAGTGAGATATGCGCGAAGTGGTGGAACAGATCGAACAGGCGCATCAGCGGCGTGCTGTAATTTGCACCCAGCACCACGAAGAACAGGAATGTCTCTGGGGTGATTTGGCCCAGGTAAAGCAGCCAGCCGCCCACCACAACAATCATGGAGATATTGGACAGGATCAGCGCGTAAAACGTGCCTCCCATTGGCACAAAGGCGCGGCCCATGGCTGCGGACAGTTCCCCATGGCGTTTGAAGGTCGAAGCGGCTTCCGCTGCATGTCCGTTCTGGCTGGAGAAAATCTTTATGGCAGGCAGGCTCGCGAGGTATTCGACAATGGCCCCGTTCATCTTTTGATCGGAGTCCTGCAGGGCCGCCGTGTGTGAAAAAGACCGTTTGAGCGCAAGACCCATGCAGAAGAAGGACACGGGCGTAAACAGCATGGTCGCCAAGGCCATACGCCAATCCACGTAAAACAGCCACCCGGTAACCAGAAACCAACTCATCAACGCGCTGGTTCCCTCGGGAATGGCATGGGCGATCAATAGCTCCAGTTTTTCCGGTTCTGTCACAATGGTCTGTTTTGCCTGACCTGACCGCATCCGAGCGAAGTAGCCCATGGGCAAGCGCGCCAAGTGGCGCGACAGGCGCAGGCGCAAGTCATAGATCAGGTTAAAAGCAACTTGATGTGACAGCCGCGTGGCCATGCCAAAGCATAGAAAGCCAGCCAGGATCGCGGCGGACATCAATCCGGCGTAAATCAAGAATTGGGATTGTGTCGCCTCACCACTCATAAGTGCGTTGATCAGTACAAACACCGACCAGATCGGAAACAGCTCAAGCAGGACCGATGCGGTGGCCAGCGCGACGGCCAGGGCCAGCGGACGGTTTTGACCAGCGAACGAGCCGCGGATCATTTTCAGGTTTGAGAGATAATCAACGGACACGAAAAGCCCCAATTACTGAAAAAGGAATTTGATGGGCGCCGAAGCGCCCATCGCCATTACCATTCGCGTTTGACGGTGAAACCGACCGTCCGGCCCGGTGCGGCGATGCCGAAGTTCGTCGCGCCAAACAGGAAGTAGTTGCTGAGGTAATCTTCATCGAGCAGGTTGGTCGCCCAGAGCTTGGCCTCCCAATTGTCGCCACGCAGACCGACGGCGGCATCCACCAGGTGTGTCGGTGATTGCTCGTAGACCGCCACCGGATCGAAGGTATAGGCGCTGCGATAGCTGTAGGTACCGTTGGCAAAGAAGGTGCGACCGTTTCTGAGGTCTTTTTCCCAATTCAGCGTCAGGCTGGCGGAGTGTTTTGGTGCCAGCGGGATCGGATTGCCGCTGTAGTCTACGGTGACGTTGCTGCCGGCACCGGCCGAGAAGTAGGTGTAGCGGAAGTCATCAAACTTGGAGTCCAGATAACCGTAGCTGCCGCGCAGGCGCAGCTCGTCGGACAGCCGCGCGTCCAGCCCAATTTCTAGGCCACGCGAAGTTGCGGAAGATGCATTGGCCGTGACCCGCTGGAAATCGCTAATGAACACGTTGGATTGCTGGTCTTTCCACTCGGTGTTGAAGATCGTGACGTCCAGGGACAGGCGATCATCCAGCAGCTGGGTTTTCACCCCGGCTTCCACGGTCAAGGAGGTCTCTGGATCGTAGGTATTCACATTGCCGGTGGCATCAAAGAACTGCGCGATACCGCCGGATTTAAAGCCTTGAGAGGCCCGCCCGTACAGCAGGGTTTCATCACTCAGTTTGTAATCAAATCCAACCTCGGCGCTGACATTCGTTGATGTCACTGAGGCACTGCCGGTTTGGGCTGGACCGAAGAAGAAAGTCCCCGATGCGCTGGAAACATAGACGTCCCCGTCTTTTTCCTCACGCGTAAACCGCAGCCCACCATGGAGCCCCAAGCGATCTGTGGCCTGGTACTTCATATTGGCAAATGCAGAATAGGCGACCGCGTCTGAAACCAATCCGTTTTGGCTCACCTGGCTCAGGCTGACTGAGGCCAGGTCGTAGTATTGATGGCCTTCGAACTTTTCACCCATGGCAAACAGGCCCGCGTGCCAGCTGAAATCTCCGGTCTGCGAGACCTCCTGGGTGTAGGAACCGATGCGGAATTCCTGGCTGATTTGCCGGTGTTTGCCGACCTGTCCCTGTTGCAATTCGAAATTGCCGACACCCGGGTTATAAGGGCCGGAGGAAAAGTCGCCGTCCAGGCTAAGATCGTAGTTGAATTTCCGCGCCGCGGTTACGGATCGGAACCAGAAATTCTCAAACTCATGCTCCACGCGCAGCATCGCGCCGCCTTTTCGTTGCGTGGTCAAAGCCGGGAAATCCAGATTCGATTGATGATTCAAGGCCAAAGAGACTGGTGCCCAGCGACCGTCGCCGTTGTCGTCGACCTTCTCATGGTCAATGCTGAAGTAAAGTTTGGTATAATCACCCAACTCTCCACTGACAGAGAAGCGACCGGACAGGGCGTCAACGGCGCGGTCATCGCGGCCAGTGCTGAGGTTTGTAATGCCGTCGGGTTGTTTGGTGAAGCTGAGGAACGTACGGCTGAGCCAGCGCCCATCTTCGCTAAGCGGCACATCCGCTGCGGCCCGCACCCGTTGGTAGCCATTTTCGCCGACGGACAATTCGATTTCACCGCCCAGCTCTGCGCCCGGACGACGGGTAACCAGATTGACTGCACCGCCGATGGTGTTGCGTCCGTAGATTGTGGATTGGCTGCCGCGGATGATTTCAGTCTGTTCCAGGTCATCCAGATACTGCGGCGCACCAAAGGCGCGGCCGATGTACACCTCGTCCAGGAAGATACCGACACCAACTTCGTTGTTCAGACCCTGGGTGGACTGGGAACCAACGCCCCGCACCACATAGGACAGGCCGTTTGAATCAAAGCCCATGACGTTGGGCGCGGTTTTTGCCAAATCTCCCAACCGATCCGACGCCCCTGTGCCCAGGTCTTCGTCGGCTTGCACGGACACCGCGATGGGTGCTTCATTCAGTTGTTCCGCAACCCGGCGGGCATAGATGATAATCGGATCCAGCGTGAAGATTATATCATCGTCATTCACACTATCCTGTGCCAGTGCTGCCCCGGTTGGCAGTGCCACCAGAGCTGTCCAACTCAGGGCAATTGCTCGCTTCATCAGCGATCCCATCGCTTTATTCGTATTGATCCGCATTCCACGTCCCACGCGTCTTGCGGCCTCGGGCAGTTTTTGTCCGGCGGCCAGTCCCTATCTTTGGCTGAGACCTCCCGCGGGCATGTGCCCATCCACAGATCGTCGCTTTTGCCTGCTGAGGTGTGTTTCTTCAAAAGCAAGCCTCCACAGGTCGCGCGGAGGTTAGTCGCATAGTGATGGCTTACGCAACGGAAGCGGCTTTTGTATTCCTGTATGATGCTTTTTAGAAACCGGCAGTTTTCAGAAAAACCGACAGGTATTCAGCAAATGTTAGGATTTACTGCGGTCGTCCTGCGGCGCGTGGCCGTAATACCGACGGTACGCGGTCGAGAAATTCGCAGGGCTGTTGTAGCCGACTTGATAGGCCACTTCGGCAATCTGCAAATGTCCGTCTTTGATCAAGACGCGGGCCGCTTGCATACGGCGGGCGAGCACATATTGGAACACCGTGAGATCGAATTTTGCCTTGAACTGGCGTTGCAGGGTGGTTTCGTTGGTATTGAGTTCGGTCGCTAGTGCGCGAATGGACTGAAATCGTTCAGGGCAATCATCGATCAGCTGCCGTGCCTCAAAGGCCAGGTCAGAAAGCTGTTTGCGCAGTCTGGACGCACTGTTTTCCAGTTTTAGCTGCTGCATTGGCTGCAACTGAAACACGGTGGCAATCACAGTGCTTTCCAAGAAAAGGCGTTCTGTCTGCCCCTGATATGGGCTGTTGAACAGGCGCAGCAGCGTCTCGGACAAGATGTCTGGACGTGCCATGGAATGTACGTGAACGCCGGGTGTGATCAGCGCCCTAAGCGCCGCGATCGGGGCGTTCGAATTCAAGAGCAATTGGCGGTCAAAAAACTCCTCCGCCACCAAAAATGATGCCATGCGAATGCGTTGCTGGCATGTCGGCCGGTCTACAAACTCTTGAGGGCCGCCAAACGAAACGACTTTTGCTTGGCCATTGCCCGAGAACAGGATTTCGCGTTCGCCAAAACGGCCCAACATTTCGCCGTTGAACAAAGCGCCGACCCACAGTCCCGCAGGCACCTTGCCGCGGGTCTCAAACGGGGTTTCACACAGCATGTCACAGCAAAAATAATGAATGTCATCCTCTATGGAGAGCGAGGAATAGCTTCCGCGGATATTCACATCATTGGGGTGTGTTTGGGTGAGCGGGTCCCGGCCAATAGAGACCAATTCCGCTGATGATTTGGCCAATATATCCGCAAGACGGGTGATCGTTGGTTCATCGTCGCCAAAACTGAACTCTTGAAAGTAGTGTTTGATGCCCATGGCACATCGCCTCCGGTTGGACAGGCTGGATCGGAACAAACAACAAACTGGCGACTTTGGGCTGGAATGTAGATTGTTATATCCTAAGCGAAACCTGGTGCCATCTCAAGCTTGTCTGGTCTGGAGAATTGAAAGCCAGCGCAATGGACGTTTTTGCATTTATTACGTCGCGCAAAGATAATCTAAGCCAGAATAGATCAGGTAATTGGCGGCCGCGATAGTTTGGCTTGGAAGCAATTCGGAAACACTATGAGTTTTGAACATACATGGGCAGCACTGTTCGCTCCTTGATTACCGAAGTAGACCTGAAAGAATCGTCGGTTTGGAACCTCGGCAATTTGGCGCAAATCAACAAGCGGTCTGTGAATTTCCGGTTCGCGTCCGGACTTGTTATACTGAACGACTACCGGCTGATGCCGGTAGGATCAGCGATATGATTTTCCAGGTACTGAAGTACAATGTCTTCCGTAATGGCACCGTTGGTGGTTGAAAAATACCCACGGCCCCAAAACCGTCTCCCCCAATAGCGCCTGCGCAGCGCGGGAAACTCTCGTTGTACCTTGTGGGACGACCGGCCCTTCATCTTGCGCACCAGATCGCTGATCGCCAGTTTTGGCGGCACCGACACGAACATATGCACGTGGTCGCTGGACAGCACGCCGCGCAAGATGTCGACCTCGTTCTCACGTCACACCTGACGGCAAATGTCACGCACCCGCAGGCGCACCGGCCCGGTGAGCACTTTATAGCGATATTTGGTCGACCACACGAGGTGATAGCGATGGTAAAAAACGCAGTGCTTGCCAGTGTCATATTGCATAATCTTATCCCCGGGAAAAATGAGCCGCCGGTGAGGCCATGGCTCATTTTTCCCGGGGATAAGATCATAACTGATTCATCGCGCTAAAGCAGGTCCGACTGGAAGTCGGAGGGTTTGAACCAGTGAGTGGATACTAAATGTGCAAAAAGCTTACGGCGACAGCAATACTGCAAGAGCGAAAGGCAGAACAGTTTTGCGTCTTGCTAGCCTGACTGACCTGCTGGGAAAACACGGTCTCGGATGCGGCCAAATCGACATTGGCGAGCGACTTATTCGGTGAAATTTGCTGAATCGCAACGATCGATATGCTGCGTGTGCAAATTTATGCTGCGCCAGCAATTGCGGCACATGCAAACGGCGGTTTGTGCGCTCCTTTCGAGTACGCCATCCATGCGCCGAAGGTACGGGTTGGATTCGAGGCTGATCGGGGCTGATGAACGACCGGTTCGTTGATTTGCGCTGCAATGCAACAAGTTCAGCGCTGCGCGCGCGAATGAATGCTGCGTCAGCAATA
>Ga0189275_100361_pt1 | contig 22499 bp, 25 predicted proteins | sample N19A6minimetaG_FD_130329 | JGI IMG/M metagenome (GOLD analysis project Ga0189275, IMG submission 130329) | Marine microbial communities from the Costa Rica Dome - N19 A6 mini metaG | ecosystem: Environmental > Aquatic > Marine > Oceanic > Photic zone | place: Costa Rica: the Eastern Pacific...
ATGTTAAGCCGGTTGCCGCGAGCAACAATGAGGTGCGTCTGATGTTGCCTGGAGACTACACGCCTCCCTCACGATTTGTCCGAGCAGTCGCGCTGACACAATCGGCAAAACCTGCACAAAACCATGAAGAAGGATTGCAAATGGCATTCCGAATTTCAAATGCCATCTCGTTTCCTGAAGGACCGGCGCGTGTACTGATTGGCGATCAAGTTACGCGTGGCAAAACGGACTTTCATATGATCGCGGATACGTCCAAGAGGGTGATGTATTTCAAGCACTATGATTATCCAAACTGGCGTTCGCTTGATGTGACTGCTCTAGCGGAAAACGTCGACGCCTCGCTTGAACTCAATCCGGCCGAGGGTCCTGCGATTCAAGATGCGTCCTCTCAACTGAGCGCTAGTGACTAGCGCTCAGAGTTGAGCCGTCGAATTGCACCCGTGAGGGACGTCCCAAAGATAGAGACCTATCCGTCTGATGCGATCGTGAACGAATAAGCCGGCATTCTTGGGTGGCTTTGGCTGTGTGATTTTGTGGTCATATATGGAAGGCAAATAGAGCGGCGAGGGTTGTCCGGTTATAGATGCCTTTGGGTACAAGGATTCGACATACGGAATCGCTGACGTAGAAAATCGGTCCAATTGGTTCGTTGTTAAGCAGTTCTGGCGGTTTGTAGGCTGCACGACTGCAGAATGAAGCGATAAATCTTTATAAATTGGCCAGTCGACTGGGGCTTACATTGAACGCAAGAGATGTTGATGCAGTGCCTCTCTCGCGAGGTCGAGGGCCGCTTTGTTTTTCCTCTTGGGTCACGATAGAGAAACAAAATCACTTGTTTCGCACGGATTCTAGGCAGGGGCGTTGGGATTCTCAGAAGGCTTCCCAAGTGCCGCGTCAGCGGCATCGGTGATCTCGTCGAGCGATTTTTGCAGGCTCAGTCGCAGGGCTTCAGTTTCCTCGTCGGTGAGCTTGCGTGGGACTTCGTCGGTCCATTCCTGACAGGTGATGATCCCGCGCGAAAACGGCAGGGGTAGCATTTGTTTGTCCCAAGTCGGCAGGCGCAATACGCGTTTTTGGGCGAAGGCGAGCGTGAATATCCGCGCGCCAGTGGAGCGCGCCCAGATGAGTGGCACGGTGGAGGCCACGCGGGCGGGGCCGCGGGGGCCGTCAGGCACGACGCCCAGCGAGCAGCCCTCGCGGTAGCGTTTGAGCACCTCGCGTGAGAGGGTTACGTGGCGCTGGCGGCTGGACATCGGTATGGTTTCCCAACCCAGACGCACGAGGATTTGCCCGGCGAGCCGTCCGGCGCGGGCCGCGGACGTAAGCGAGACCACGCGTGTGCCTTTGGGGGCGTTGACCATATAGGGGCCGAGAATCAGCCGTTGGTGCCAGACCGTAGTGATCACGGCTTCGCCGCGGGCGAGGCAGGCGTCGAGGTCTTCACAGCCGGTGCGTTCAAATCGGGAAGTCTTGAAGGCGAATCGCACGTAGGCGGCAAACATGCCTTCCACCGCGCGGTTCACACGTGGGCTATCGGCGATACTTTTGCGCAAACGGTTGAGAGATTGCTTCAGCGACATGGGGTCAAAACCTCTTGAGTGCGCACCTCTCATACAGGGGCAATTCAAAGCTGACCAGTCTTGCGATTTTTGCGCGTTTTACCCCTTGCCACCGGCGCGGCGGTGCCTTACGAAACACCCCACGTTAGGGGTATAGCTCAGTTGGTAGAGCGACGGTCTCCAAAACCGTAGGTCCCGGGTTCGAGCCCTGGTGCCCCTGCCATTTCCAAAAAATTCGGACTCGTCTCAAAGCCCCTTCGGGGGCTTTTTGTTTTGTGGGTTTATATGACGGAACGACTAGCTGTCTTTGCCCCAATCAGCGTCCTGCATTTCACGCAGGCGGGAGGCTGTGCGCTCAAACTCAAAGATGCCTTCGCCTTCCAAATAAAGCATTTCCGGCTCGGCGGCGGCGGAGCAGATCAGTCGGACTTTGTCTTCATAAAGCGCGTCGATCAGGGTCACGAAGCGTTTGGTTTCGTTGAAGTTGTTGCGGCTGAGCGTAGGGATGTCCTCTAAGATCAGCACCTTCACCGCGTTGGCGATGGCGAGGTAGTCTCCAGGGCCCAACATCTTGCCACAGAGATCAAAGAAGCTCGCGCGGCCAATGCCGTTGCGGTAGGCGGGAAGGGTGACTTCGCGCCCCTTTACGGTGAGCACAAGAGGTTCGGCGGCACCACCGGTGAGGTCGTCCCAAATGGCGCGGATTTGTGCGCGCGCTTCAGACCCAGCCTGCACAAAATAGACTTGATTGCCAGCGAGGCGGTTTTGGCGATAGTCTGTTGAGCTGACCATTTCCCAGACCCGCATCCGCTCTTTGATCAGGGCGATAAAGGGCAGGAAAAGTTGGCGGTTGAGGCCGTTTTTGTACAGGTCATCCGGGCTGCGGTTGGAGGTGGTGACAATCACCACGCCTGCCTCAAACAGCTGTTCAAACAGGCGGCCGACAATCATCGCATCGGTGATGTCGGTGATCTGCATTTCGTCAAAAGCCAGCACACGCACACTGTCCGCCACAGCCTTGGCGACGGGTTGCACGGTGTCTTCAACACCTTCGGCGCGGGCCTTGTGCATGGCCTCGTGAATTTCCTGCATAAAGGCGTGGAAATGCACGCGGCGCACGGGTACGTCGAGGCTGTCGACAAACAAGTCCATTAGCATGGATTTGCCGCGTCCGACCCCGCCCCAAAGGTAAAGCCCCTGTACCGGCTCGGGTGTGGATTTGCGGAACCAGCTTTTCTTGATGGGCTTGGTCAAATCATTGCGGATGCGTTCAAATTCCGGCAGCACCGCGACCTGGGCGTCGTCGGCGTGCAGGGTTCCGTCGGCCACACGGGCGGCGTAAATCTCGGGCAAGCTATCCATACAAACCCCTTAGCCAATTGAGGACGTGAGGAAAAGGGCCACGCCGGACCCTATGACAGACTGTTATGAGGGGGTGAACAAATGCTGAATTGACCTCAGGTGCTTCATTTGTTCAGAATCCGCCTGCGCAAACAGGAGCAAGATGATGAGTGCCAAGACCCCTTTGATGACCCCGGTTTTGATGGTGGGCTGTATCATCATCCTTGTGAGCTTTGCCATTCGGGCGAGCTTTGGCGTGTTTCAGATCCCGATTGCCGAAGAATTTGGCTGGCTGCGCAGTGAGTTTTCGCTGGCGATTGCGATTCAGAACCTCGCTTGGGGCATTGGGCAGCCGATTTTCGGGGCCATTGCCGAGAAGGTTGGAGATCGCAAGGCGATCATTTTGGGCGCTTTGACCTACGCGGCAGGGCTGGTTTTGTCATCCTTCGCGGTGACGCCGGAAGCACACCAGATGCTTGAAATCCTTGTGGGATTTGGCGTTGCAGGCACGGGCTTCGGTGTGATCCTGGCCGTGGTGGGCCGGGCGAGTTCGGATGAGAACCGCTCGATGTCTTTGGCCATTGCCACGGCGGCTGGATCGGGTGGGCAGGTGTTTGGCGCACCGATGGCGGAGTGGATGCTGTCGTTCATGTCTTGGCAGCAAACGTTCGTGGTGTTTGCGATTGCGATTTTGGCGGTTCTGCTGCTGTTGCCCGCGATGAGGGCGCCAGCTGCGGCGAGCAAAGAAGAGCTGCAGGAAAGCATGGGCGAAATCCTGAAGCGGGCCTTTAAAGATCCGTCTTACACGCTGATCTTCCTGGGCTTTTTCAGCTGTGGCTATCAACTGGCCTTTGTGACTGCGCATTTCCCGGCGATGATCACAGAGATGTGTGGGCCTATTGCGCCAGGATCCACCTTGGCCAACATGGGCATCACCTCGACCTCTGCGCTGGGAGCGGTGGCGATTTCGCTGATTGGTTTGGCCAATATTGGCGGCACTTTGCTTGCCGGTTGGGCGGGTAAGCATTTCCCGAAAAAGTACCTGTTGGCAGGGATTTACACCGGTCGTACGCTCGCGGCAGCGATCTTTATTCTGATTCCCATAACGCCGATGAGCGTGATTGTCTTTTCGGTGGTGATGGGGTCGCTGTGGCTTGCCACCGTGCCGCTGACCTCCGGTTTGGTCGCGCATCTCTACGGGCTGCGTTACATGGGTACGCTTTATGGGATTGTGTTCTTCTCCCACCAGCTTGGCAGCTTCCTCGGTGTGTGGCTCGGTGGTCGGATGTATGACCTTTATGGCGACTACACTCTGGTGTGGTGGGTTGGTGTTGGCGTGGGCGCGTTCAGTGCGATTGTGCACCTGCCGATCCGCGAGAACCGGACGCCAGCTTCTGTCGCTGCGTAGGGCGTTAACCTTCTAAAACCCACGTCAGTATTACGTCGGTATCGCGACTGTTTGGCGGAGGCGGGGTAAATTAAAGGCCGTTGCGGGTTAGCGCAGCGGCCTTTGCTTTAAGTGGCGGTTAGGACTGCGCCGCTTGCCACTGATCTAGGATGTAGCGGCTGGTCATCAGATCGAGGTGTGCGCCTCCGCCGTTTTTGAACAGGGTGATTTGAGTGTCCGAGGTGCGTGTGAACTTGTCGAGGCTGTAGTAATCGGCGAGCACGTCGTCGCGGGTGATCACGCCTTCGGCCAGTGGGATTTTCAACTCGCCAATGTGGTCTAGCGTGGTGTCGTAGCTGTCGACAAAGAGGCTGGCGCGGGTGAGGGACGTGTTGTCAATTTCGCGCATGTCGGGGCGGTAGGCGCCGATCAGGTCGATGTGCTGGCCCGGTTGCAGCCAGTCGCCGCGCAGCGTGGGGTCGGTGGACATGGTGGCGGAGGTCACGATGTCGGCCTCGCCCACAGCCTGCTCGAGATTGGTGGCGACTTTGAGACCGTCGATTTCGGCGGCCATTTTTTCGGCGTTGGCCTGTGTGCGGTTCCAGACGGTGAACTCTGCGTCGGGGAAGACGGCGGAGTAGGCAGCGTGCAGACTACGGCCCACAGTGCCTGCGCCAACGATCAGGATCTTAGAGCTGTCCGGGCGGGCAAGGCGGCGGGCGGCCAACAGGCTGTCGCCAGCGGTTTTCCATTTGGTGACAAGGTGGAAGTCGATCAGCGCGGACAGGATGCCGTGGGCGTCGTCAAACAGGGTCACCGCGCCGTGAATCATCGGCACGTCCTGAGATGGGTTGTCAGGGAAGACCGTGGCAGATTTCACCGCGATGCCAAGCCCGTCGATCCAAGCTTGGCGCTGCAGCAGCGTGTCTTTGCCGCGGTAGAGGAAGCTGTCGGAGATTTCGGCTTTGGGCAGGCTGTGGCCTGCGGCGAGCGCGTCCGTCAGGCCGAGCCAATTGATGTTCTTCTCTCCCTGTTCGAAGGAGATGATGGTGGTCATTTGGCTTCCTCCTTGGTGAGCAGGCCTTCGGCAACTAGGCGGTCGGCCCAGCCTTGTGGGTGTTCAAACAGATGGGTCTGCCAACCGCGTGCCTGGGCCGCTGCGATGTTGTCGGCGCGATCATCGGTGAACAGTAGACGGTCCGGCGCTATACTGCAGTCGGCCTCGACATGGGCGTAGATTGCCGGGTCGGGCTTGATGAGTTTCAGGCGGCCGGAGACATACTCGCGGTCAAAGCGATTGAGAAACGGGTAGACCGCTTGGGACAGGGGGAAGTTGTCATGGCCAAAGTTGGTCAGGGTGAAGACGGTGACGCCTTTGTCGACCAGCGCATCGAGCAGGCGCACGGAATGGGGAATGGCCGGAGCGGCGAGGTCGTTCCAATTGTCGTTCCACATGCGCAGCTCGGCCTCGTATTCGGGATACTGCGGCAGGAGGCTTTCGATCATGCCGGGCAGGGAGGCCCCGGCGTCGATCTGTTCATGGCGGTGATGGATGTTGGTGTCGGCAAAGAAGGCTTTGCGGCGGGCTTCGCCGACGGTACGGTCATAGAAGTTTTCCGGCTGCCACTGGATCAGCACATTGCCGATGTCAAAAATCACGGCGTCAATTTGCGACATGTTTAGCCCCTGAAAGAATGGTTTGCGCCGACCTTAGTGGGCGCAGTGTGGGGCGCAAGTGGGGAATGCGTTCGGCTGGGCTTAGCGGCGCACGCGGGGGCGGTCCGGTACCGGCGCGCTGCCCACTTTGGCTTCGCGCCAGAACACAAACAGACCCGCGCCTATGATGAGCGTCATGCCGATCCAGGTGGTGGGCGCGGGCCATTCGCCAAAGATCATGATGCCAAAGAGTACGCCCATGGGCATGGCGGCGTATTCGAGCGGGGCGATCAGACTGGCTTCGGACACGCGGTAGGCTTGGGAGATGAAGAAGCCGCCAAAGGCGATGGAGCAGCCCAACAGCAAAAGGATCGGCCAGTCTGAGCTGGCGGGCCAATGCCAGGCGCGCAAGAGGAAGCTGATCATCTCGCCGCCGGTGTTCTCATAAGCGCCATGGCCCAGCAGCAGACCGACGCAGGCGGAAACCACAATAAAGACGATCTGGATGAACACAGCCATGGTGGCGGCGCTGTCGGTGGTGCCGATTTTGCGGGTCAGCACGTGTAGCAGCGCGTAGGCGACTGCGGCGACTACCGGAAGCGGCAGCGCCAGATTGAAGTCGGCCGCACCGGGACGGATCATGATCAACACGCCAACCATGCCAGCGGCGACGGCGGTTTTGCGGCGCGGGCCGATGACCTCGCCCAGCAGGAGCGCGCCGAACAGAGTGATCAGCAGGGGCGAAATAAAGAATACCGCCATGGCGTCCGCCAGAGGCAAGACGGCCAGGCCAAGAAAGAAGCTGGTGTTGGCAAAGACCACGCAGAGACCGCGCAGCATGTGCATACCAAGGCGCTTTGTCCGCAGGGCGGAGAATCCGCCTTGAAACGGCACAATCACGATCAGCAGAATAGCCAGTCCGATCAGCGAGCGGGTCAGCACAATTTGGTGCAGCGCGTAGTCGCCGGAAAGGAATTTGATCGCCGCGTCGTTGATCGCAAAGAAGAAGGTCGCGATGAGGGCGGAAAGCGGGCCAAGCGGCAAAGAGGTGCGGTGCTGAGACATGGGCGCAGAAGGGCGGGATTCGCGTGTGAGGTCTAGGTCAAAAACGACGTGTCCGGAAAAAGGCGTTGATTTGATTGCGTTTAATGATGTTGACGGAAAGAGTTCAATGCATAACCATTAAGTTATGAAACTAAGTGGTTATGATAATCCTGACTTGAATGCGGTCTTTGCCGCCTTGGCGGATCCGACCCGGCGCGCGATTTTGGCGCGGTTGTGTGAAGGCGAGGCCAATGTGCGCGATTTGGCAGAACCGTTTGAGATGAGCCAACCTGCGGTGTCCAAACATCTGAAGGTGTTGGAGGCCTCGGGGCTGATTGAGCGCGGGCAGGTGGGACAAAGCCGCCCGGCCTATCTGAAGGCTGCGCCCATGAAGGAGGCGGTGGACTGGATGGAGCAATTCAGCCGGTTCTGGTCTGGCAGTTTTGATCAGCTGGACGCGCCTCTTGAGACAATGAAATCTAGCGAAAAGGACGATTTGCAAGATGAGTGACTTGCCGGTTTATATGTACAAGCGCACCTTTGAGGGCACTTTGGGCCAGATTTGGAATGCGTTCAGCGACCCGAAACTGCTGTCGGTCTGGTACGGGCCCGGGGTTGAAACGGTGATCCATGAGTTTGATTTGCGCCCCGGTGGGCGGTGGCTCAACGAAATGAAATGGGGCGGGAAATCCGATTATAGCCGCATGGAGTTTCAGGAGGTGTCGGAGGCTGCCAAGATTGTCTGGATGCATCACAGCACCGATGAAAATTGGGCGCAGGCGCCCAATCCGATGATGCCAAACTGGCCACAGAAGCTTTTGACGACAGTGTCCTTCAGCGAAGAAAACGGGCGTGGGCAGGTCAAGCTGGAGCAGGTGCCAGTAGATGCGAGCGAGGATGAGATCGCCTGTTTCGCGCAGATGATGGGCAATATGGACAGCGGTTGGGGCAAGGGCTTCGATATTCTGCAGACCCTTCTGTAACACGCCAAAACGCTATTTTCTTTGCCAAAAACGCCTGCCTCGGCTTACGCTGGGGCAGGCGTTGCGGTGGCTTGGGGCTGTTTTGCGCAAAGGGGATGACATGAAATACACGGTTTTTAGGGCCTGCCTTGTGGGCTTGATGAGCAGCGGCGGAGTGGCCGTTGCAGAGGACGCCGGGGCGTTTTGGCAGCCCGCGCGGGAGAAATTCAACCAGATGTCGGACGAGGCTTGCGACGGTGACGGCGCGGCGTGTCGGGAGTTGATGCAGGCGGCGGTGATGGATGAGCACCCGGTGGCGCGCAATGATCTGGCCTGGGTGTTCGCGACGGAACGCTGTGCGTTTTATGACGATGACATTGAGGCGGTCGCCTATCTGCAGCAATAGGCGGCGGATGCGGGCTATCCGGTGGCGCAAAACAACATTGGCGTCAAATACATGGAAGGGACGGGTGTTGAGAAGAACGCGTCCCTTGCGATTGATTACTTTGAGGCGGCGATGCGTGCCGGATACGGAAAGTCGGCGGCGCAGCTGGGCATTTACTACGCAGAGGGGGTGCATGTGGAACGCAACATCTCCCGCGCGGAGCAACTATTGGAAGATGCTTACATGCTGGAAGCGGACCCGGACATGATCGGCCGACTGGCGGATGCATTGGATCAAGCGGTGGTGGGGGCCGGAGGTTCGGAGCCGGAACCGGCCTATTCCACCGATCACTGGAGCTATAATGACAGCGAAGCCAGTTGGGATTTGGTTAATAACGGCGCACTTTTGGCGAGTGTGTTTGTGGGGCATGATGCGGAATTCGGCGAGTACTACTATGGCCTCTAATGGGTGTCTGATGATCCGATGATCCATTTTATGGGCGTGTCTGTGGAGCATGCCGGAGGGCGGGAAACTGAGCTCGATATGAACGGCTGTGGCGGTCAGAATTGTCTGATCGATTATGGCGACAGTGGGCAGGTGCGCATTCCGATTTCCGCGCGCAATCAGGCGGCGATGTTGGAGGCGTTCAAGTCCGGCAACACGGTGAAATTCCGCTATCAAACCCAAGCCGGCTAAGCGAAGGACCAGTTCAAAACCATGACGATGGGGCTGAAAGGCTCGCGCAAAGTGATTGAAACGTTGGAACGGGAGGCGGCGGCGATGCGGCGGTCTTCGGGGCAAGCGCAACCGGCAGCGCAGCCAGTATCCCCGGCACCGGCACCTGCGTCTTCGTCCGAGGTCGCGGAGCCAACCTACACGGGTGGCACGTCGTATTACCGCGAAGACACCAGCGACGGCGACCTGTTTTGCAATGCTCAGGAAGCGGCGGATTTTGGAACGGGATTTTATGCGGAACTGCCAGAATTGCAGCAGCGCGGGTGGTCGGAGGATCCAACTGGCCTCGTGAAGCCAGCGGATTTGGATTACCTCAACACAGCCACCACGCTTTGGGACAGTGGGTTGTTATCCAGCAGTGATGGCAACCTGGTTTTCTATAAAAACGGGGCTGTAAAAGAGCTGCAGCACACGGCGCGGGACGGTGTATTTGACATATACGAGATTATGTCCGGCAGTTGGCAGCGCACCGATGGGCGTGGGGTTGTGATGCGGCTGAAAAGCAAATGGAAGTATTGGGACGCAGGCTATTACCACATCGAGTGTTCAGGCGGGTCTTTGGCGCTAAACACGTCTTTTGGCTGGCGTGATGGCGTGAATTCCAGTTGGCAGACCTGTGGTCTTCAGTTTGTCTGCGAGCGCTGGAGTGATGAGTTTCCGGAGAAAAAGCAGTTTGGCTACTACGGTTCTTTGCTGGAATGGGCGGAGGGCGACGTTGCCCCGAAAGAACTGAAATGGAGTCAATTGGAGTTGAAGGGCCGGAACTAGTGCGTCCTTTGCCGGTTTCACAGTCTTCAAATATCCCCGCCGGAGGCCGCTGTGATTGCCACCGGCGCAGACGTCAGCGTTTGGCCGCGCGCAGCTCCCGCTCCAATGCATCCAGAAAGCGGGATCTGTCGACTTTGTTGAAGCCTTTGCCGCCACCCTGTCGGAAAGGGTCAGCTGCACGTAGGTCGGCCATGAGGTCGCGGGTGGCCAGCACGTTGCCGATGTTGGCCGCCGTGAGGGCTTCGCCGTTGTGTTTGAGCACGCGCGCGCCGCTTTCCACACATTTGGCTGCCAGAGGGATGTCGCCGGTAATGACCACGTCGCCTATCTTGGCGCGATCGGCGATCCACATGTCGGCCACGTCGGGGCCTTCGGGCACAATCACGTTTTCCACCAGCGGGTTTTGCGACGGGCGCAAGCCGCCGTTGGAGACGACGTAGATTTTCACTTTGTGGCGGGTGCCGACGCGCTCGACTTCAGCTTTCACCGGGCAGGCGTCGGCATCCACGTAGATGGCAGTCATGGATACGGGTCTTTCTTAATCCGCGTAGAGCGCTTCGGCGTGGAAGGCGATGTGCTCTTCCATAAAGGTGGAGACAAAGAAATAGCTGTGGTCATAACCTTTTTGCATGCGCAATGTGGCTTCTTGGCGGCGGGCATTGGCGGCTTCGGCCAGCGCTTCGGGGCGCAGTAGGTCGATGAATTGGTCACTGGTACCGGTGTCGACCAGCACAGGGCCGTCAAAGCCGTTTGCCTTCATCAAAAGCGTGGCGTCATGGGCGGCCCAGGCGGCTTCGTCATTGCCGAGATAGGCGGTGAGCTGTTTACGGCCCCATTCAGACGCGGTGGGGTTGGCGATAGGGGCAAAGGCTGACACGGAGCGGAAACGGCCGGGCAGGGACATGGCCATGGTCAGCGCACCGTGGCCGCCCATGGAGTGGCCCATGATGGATTGGCGGGACAAGTCGACGGGGAAGTTTTCCTGCAGCATCGAAGGCAGGTCTTCGGTGATGTAGTCCCACATGTTGTAATGCGGGGTCCACGGCGCTTGGGTGGCGTTGACGTAGAAACCCGCGCCTTTGCCAAGGTCGTAGGCCGGATCATCAGCCACATCATCGCCACGAGGGGAGGTGTCTGGGAAGACCAGCGCAACGCCTTGTTCGGCAGCCCATTGCTGTGCGCCGGCTTTGGTCATGGCGTTTTCGTGGGTGCAGGTCAGGCCGGAGAGATACCAGATCACCGGTACGGGGCCGGTTTGGACTTCCTCTGGCAGGAACAACCCAAAGGTCATGTCGCAGCGCGTGCTGTGGGAACTGTGGCTGTACACGCCTTGGGTGCCGCCAAAGGCGCGGTTTTCTGAGATGATTTCCATGGGAAGGCCTCCTGCCAAAAGGGTCGAGACCCACGATGTCAGAGTTGGGTGACCCATGCAATCACAACGCTTACCGTGGCGATTGAGATAACCGTGGAGAAGAGGATGGCCGCAGAAGCGCGGTGGGGGGCAACGCCGTAGTGCTGGGCCAGCATGTAGACGTTTCCGGCCAGAGGCAGCGCGGCGGCGGCGATCACCACGGAGGCGGAATAGGTATCAATGGGCAAGAGCCACAACACTGCGACGGCGACAAACAGTGGGTGGAGAACCAGTTTGGCAAAGGTGAGCCAAAGGGCCACTTCAACTCGTTCAGCGGATTTACCTGCCAGAGACGCGCCGATGGCAAACAACGCGCCCGGCGTGGCAGCGCCGCCCAAGATGGCGAGGAATTCGTTCATTGGGGCTGGGATCGGGATCTCCAGGGCGGACCAGACAAAGCCAAGCGAGATGGCAACAATCATAGGGTTGCGCAGCAGACCGAGAGTGACGGTTTTGAGCACGCCGATATGCATACGACCGTCGCGGCTGCCGGTGATGAGGATGACGATGAGGCTGGAGAAGACAATCAAGTCCACGGCCAATACGAGCATCACGGGACCAATCGCGTCAGCCCCCATCAAGAGCGTCAGCATCGGCACGCCCAGGAAGCCGACATTGCCAATGGTCGCACATTGCGCTTCGACTGCGGCGGTGGCGATGTCTTGCTTGCGCAGCATGGCCACAAGGGTGGCGAGGCCGTAGACGGCAATGCACCCGGTCAGGTAGCCGCCCATCAGACGCCAGTTAAGCATTTCGGCGAGGCTGAGATTGGCGGAAAACCGAAACAGCATGGCCGAGAGGGCGAAGTAGAAAACAAACTTGGTGAGATAGGCCGTGGCTTCTGCGGAAAAGAAGCGGGTGCGACCGGCCCAGTAGCCCAGGCCGATGATTGCGAAAAACGGCAGTGTTTTCAGAAAGATTGCCAACATGCGAAAGCCTTAGCAGGTTTGCGGGGCTTGGCAAATCCTCCTTGTGAACAGGTTAACCGCCGCCGATCAACGCGCCAGCGGCAAAGACCAGTGCGCCGCCCAACACGACCTGGAAAGTGGCGCGGCCAAATGGTGTTTTCATAAAGCGGTTTTGTATCCAGACAATCGCCCAGAGTTCGACGAAGACCACGATGATTGCGATGATGGTGGCGGTCCAGAAATCGGTGATCAGGTAGGGCAGCGCATGGCCCAATCCACCGAGCGTGGTCATGACGCCTGAGGCAAAGCCGCGTTTCACTGGCGAGCCGCGTCCGGAGAGTTCGCCGTCGTCGCTGGCGGCTTCGGTGAAGCCCATGGAGATGCCCGCGCCCACAGAGGCTGCGAGACCTACAAGGAAGGTGGTGTGCGTGTCCTGCGTGGCAAAGGCGGTGGCAAAGATTGGCGCGAGGGTAGAGACGGAGCCGTCCATCAACCCAGCGAGGCCCGGCTGCACCCATGTCAGGATGAACTGGCGGTTGGCCTTGTCGTTTTCCTCATAGCGTGCATCGGCATCCAGGTGCTTTTTTGTGACCGCTTCGGCGGTAGTTTGGTGACCTGCCTCGGCAGCGGCCAGATCGCCGAGCAACTTGAGGGTGTCGGCGTTGCTGACCTGCTTCATTGCGTTGAGATAGAAGTTTTCCGCGTCCGCCTCCATGCCCGCCGCCTGCGCGCGGATGCTGTCCAGAGATTGGTTGGCGGACAGCCAAAGCGGTGCGCGGTTGTGGAAACCTGCGACATGTTCGCGGCGGATCAACGGGATGGTGTCGCCAAAACGGGCGCGATGCTGATCGATCAGGGCTTGGCGGTGGGTGTCTTCCTCTGCGGCCATGTCATCAAACACTTTGGCAGAGGCCGGATAATCCTCGTGCAGCTGATGCGCGAAACTGCGGTAGATGCGGGCGTCATCCTCTTCCGACGCAATGGCCAGTGCGAGAATTTCCTGCTCGCTGAGATCCTTAAGGCGTTTGCGGGAGGGCAGAAAACGCATATCAAACTCCATTTTAGAACAATTCTAAATCAAACATACCCTTTTGTGAGGTGCAAGCGCTTGCCGCGGCGGAAGTGCGCGGTGTATTGTATCCAGTACACTCACCGTGAGGCCGGACAAAGCCTATGAGAGATATATGACAGACACTGTGGCCATCCTGAAAAAGGGGCGCAAATTTGCACAGGTGGTGGACAGCGCGCGGGCGTTGTTCATGTCTCATGGGTTTGAAAGTGTGAGCATGGACGTGATCGCGCAGAAAGCCGGGGTCTCCAAAGCGACGCTTTACAATTACTTCCCGGACAAGCGTATGTTGTTTGCGGAAGTGGCCCGGCGCGAGTGTATTCTACAGGCGGAGGGGCTTGAGGCGCAGGTGGATCTTGCGCAGCCAGTGCCGGAGGTTCTGGGAATTGTTGGGCGCGGATTGATGGAAATTATTCTGTCTGATTTTGGGCGCAATATGTTTCGCGTCTGTGTGTCCGAAGGCGATCGGTTTCCTGATATTGGGCGGCAGTTTTACGAGACAGGTCCGAGAATTCTGAAAACCCGTCTGATCGAGTTCTTTTATATGGCTGAAGAGCGGGGCGAGCTAGAGGTGGATGATTTTGCCTTGGCGGCGGATCAGTTTGCCGAACTGTGCAAAGCGGGATTGTTCCTGCGGCAGGTGACAGGCGTGCAGACCAAGTTTTCCCAAGACGAAATCGACTATGTGGTGAATGGCGCAGTGGAAATGTTCATGGCGCGATACGGGGCGCGCCAATAGTCAGTGCCCACCCGCGAGCGATGTTCTTCAAAAAAGTGATGTGCTGAGGCCAATCTATGGCAGGCTCCGTGCAATTGACTTGCGCGTTTGGCGTGAATTTATTGCCTGGCGCGCTTCCTAAATACCTTTGTTTTTACTGTTGCCGGGAGGGTGTCATGCCTAAGGCCCAATGGAACGTTCGCCTGATATTGAAGTCATTTTTGGGCATCGCTGCGGTGTCTGCGCTTGCGCTGGGCTCGGTGGCCGTGGCGCAAGAATTTAATACAGAACAATCAGATACCGAGTTGGTGCTGGCGCCGGATGGGTTCTCGCCCTATGCCGGACGGAATTTCCCGCAGGGGCCGCTTTGGGGCGACAGCCACTTGCACTCCATGGTCTCGGTCGATGCTGGCACGATGACGCGGTTGTCGCAAGAGGACGCGTTTCGGTTTGCCCGTGGCGAAGAGGTGACCACCACGCATGGACTACGGGCAAAGCTGTCCCGGCCATTGGACTGGCTTGTGGTGTCCGATCACGCAGAGATGTACGGGCTCATGCCGCAGCTTTTGAGTGGGGATGCGCAGATATTGTTCTCACCTATCGGCAAGGAATGGTACGAAAAGCTCACCGCTGGCGACCCGCAAATTGCGTTTGAGACGGCTATGGAGATTGTGTCCTCGTTGTCTGATGATGTGCCGCCGATTGATAACCCCAAGGCGGTGAAGCACGCTTGGGAAGCCTATACGGCCTTGACGGAACGCTACAACGAGCCAGGCGTGTTCTCAGCTATCATTGGATATGAGTATACCACCGAAGGGGCCAACAATCTGCACCGCAATGTGCTGTTCCGGGATGACAGCGTGCGGGCCAATCAGACGCGTCCATTTTCGCAGTTTGATAGTAAGAACCCTGAGGACCTTTGGGCCTATCGGGCAGAATATGAGGCACGCACGGGTGGTGAGGTTCTGGCGATTGCGCACAACGGCAACCTATCCAATGGGCGGATGTTCTCAATGAACGCCTGGGATGGGTCGGAGTTGACCAAAGAGCTCGCCGAGATGCGGGCGCGGTTTGAGCCGATTTATGAGCCAACGCAGATCAAAGGCGACGGCGAGGCGCATCCGTTTTTGAGCCCGGGTGATGAGTTTGCGGATTTTGATACGTGGGATGCGTCCAACCTGAATGGCACAGAACTCAAGACACCGGACATGCTGGCCGGGGAATATGCGCGGGAGGCGCTCAAGCGGGGCCTGAAGATCGAGCAAGAGCTGGGCGTAAACCCGTTTAAGTTTGGCATGGTGGGGGCGACGGATGCCCATACCGGTATGGCAACGGCGCAAGAGGACAACTTCTTTGGCAAGCACTCCGGGGTGGAGCCGGAACCGCAGCGTTGGAAACATGTGGTGATTGAGGCGCCGGACCCGGACCTGTCGATTTATGTTTGGAAACAAGCCGCTGGCGGGCTTGGCGCGGTCTGGGCAAAGGAAAACACCCGCGCAGCAATTTTTGACGCGATGATGCGAAAAGAAACCTACGCCACTACCGGCTCACGAATGTTGGTGCGCTTCTTTGGCGGCTATGACTTCAGCGAGGCAGATACGCAGAGCCGTCTGCCCGCAGATGCGGGCTATGCCAAGGGCGTGTCGATGGGAGGCAATTTGGCCGTGTCTGAAGATGGCGTTGCGCCAAACTTCCTATTTGCCGCCCTCAAAGACCCGCTGTCGGGCAATCTGGACCGAATTCAAATTGTGAAAGGCTGGCTGGATGCGGACGGTGAGACGCAGGAGAAGGTCTATAACGTGGCCTGGTCCAGAGACCGTACGTTGGATAGTGACGGCAAACTGCCGGATGTGGGCAATACCGTGGATGTGGACAATGCGACATGGACCAACACCATTGGTGCAGCGGAGCTGATTGGCACGTGGCAGGACCCGGATTTTGATGCCAGCCAATCTGCGTTTTACTATCTGCGGGTCATCGAAATCCCTACGCCGCGCTGGACCGCCTATGAGGCCAAGCGCTTTGGCGTGGAGATGGATGCAGCGGTGCCGATGATCACTACCGAGCGGGCGTATACTTCGCCGATCTGGTACACGCCGGGGTAGGTGAATTACTCCCCACGCAGGGCCTGTGCCAAGTCGGCGTTTTCCAGCACGTAGTTGCCAAAACTTGGCCGCCAGACAAGGCCACGGTCGCGCAGAACGTCGATCGCTTTTTGCACGCCGCCCTTGGAGTAGGCTTTTCGGTCGGGACCTGCGAGGGCCTGGCGAGTGGCGTCGGTGTAGGGCGAGAACCGGATGCCTTCGGTGGCCATTTTGCGCAATAGCGCCTGTTGCAGCTTGGTGAGCGTGCTGATTTCGGCCAGCAGGGCTTCGCGCATCTGGTGTTTTTTGCGCAAGGCTATGGTTCGCAGGGCTTCGTCGCCAGCGGTGGGCTCCAGGATCAAGTCGCGCAGGCAGTCGGTGAGGATTTCCGGACGGCGGCCGAGGTCGTCAAACACCGCGTCCACGGTGGCGGCGGAGAGTTGGGCGTTGGGTGCGAGGCGGGCGTTGATACGGTGTGTGAGTGCGGTGCTGTAGCTGCTGCCCAAAGTGGGGAAGTCGCGCACGCGGGCGCCAAAGAACGGGGCTTGCTGGTCGTGGATCAGCGCGGCGAGCTTGTCACGGTGGGAGCCGGTCATCACCAGGTAGAGCCGGTTGGGCAGGCCGGATTGGTTCACCGCGTCGCGGGCGGCTTTGAGGGCGAACATGGCGTTTTTACCGGCTTCGGTGGCGAGGCTTTGCTGGGCTTCGTCGATGATCAGCACCACGTCTTTCTGCGTGGCTTCACATAGCAGCAAGAGCGCGTCGGGGATGGTGCCTTCCCATTGGCCCGCCGATTTTAGGTTCGCGCTAAAGCCCAGCGCGCCTGCGGAAGTGAAAGGCACATTGCGGTGCAATTTGGCGATCAGGCTGTCGTTGTCCTTGAGCGCATTGGCGAGGCAGGCGATGATCAGTTTGGCCGGATCGGAGCTGCGGTCGGCCCAGAGGTCCACATAGAGCACGCATTTGCCTTGTTGCTCCAGAAGCGGGGCAAGGTCACGTCGCAGCAAGGTGCTTTTGCCGGTGCGCCTTGGGGCGGCGAGAAGCAGCCCAGCGCTTTCGCCGACCAAGGGATCGGGGTTCAGCAGGCTGGCGACTTGCTCCGCCTCAAAGGGGCGCGGGATGTGGTGGTCGGTGCTCGTGGGTATCCTGGGGTAACTCGTATAGCAGTAGGGTAATCTTATGGGGAGTACTTTGGAATACCCTTTGTGTTGGCCGGCAATGGTGACGGGAAAGTGACCGCAGCCATGCGGTGGCGGCGTTGGACATTGTGATGCCCGAGGTGTCAGACTGCGAGCATGAGACAGGTCATGGCAACAGCGGCGCTTGTCGCGTCAGTGGTGAGCGTGAGTGCGCCTTCGGCGCAGGTGGGGGGCTGCGCCACGGATGCGATGTTGGTTTTTGATGGCTCCACGTCCATGGCGGAGATCAGTTTTGAGACCGGGCCCAACACCCGCATTGTCGAAGCGCGGCAGGCAATCCGCCGGGCGATGCCGGACATTGCGCCCTATCGGCGGGTTGGGTTGATGACCTATGGGCCGGGTGCGGGCGGGGCGTGTGCTAATGTGGATCTGCGCTTTGCGCCGGTTGAGAACGCGGCCGGGCCGGTGATTGAAGCGATTGATGGGCTAAGGCCGGATGGGTTGACGCCTTTGACTGCTGCTGTGCAGCAGGCCGCAGAGGCAATGGACTACCTTAACAGCCCCGGAGTTGTGGTGCTGGTGACCGATGGCAATGAGACCTGCGGCGGGCGGCCTTGCGAAATGGCGCGGGCGTTTCGGACCACCGCGCGCGATTTGGTCGTGCATGTGATTGGGTTTCGGGCGGAGGTGGATTTCTTTGCCTGGAACAATCCGGAGCAAGATCCGTTGACCGACACCACGGTGGCGCGGTGTTTGGCCGATCAGACTGGCGGGCTGTTTGTAACCACGGAAACGGTGGATGAGCTGGTGGCCGCGCTGCAGCGCACGTTGGGGTGTCCGGTGATTGGCAGGCCGATTTATCAAATGAAAACGCGCCCCGTGTGAGGCGCGTTTCTCAAGTCCTTGATCGGGTGATTAGTATTCCACCACGGCGCGGATGGACTTGCCTTCGTGCATCAAATCAAAGCCGTGGTTGATCTCGTCCAGGGTCAGCTTGTGTGTGATCATTGGGTCGATCTCGATTTTGCCGTCCATGTACCAATCGACAAACTTGGGCACGTCGGTGCGGCCTTTGGCGCCGCCGAACGCGGTGCCTTTCCACACGCGGCCGGTGACCAGCTGGAACGGGCGGGTGGAGATCTCGGCGCCTGCGGGGGCAACGCCGATGATGACGCTGACGCCCCAGCCACGGTGGGAGCATTCCAGAGCGTCGCGCATGACTTGCACGTTGCCGGTGGCGTCAAAGGAATAGTCCACGCCGCCGAACTGGTCTTTTTCGGTTTTGGTGATCTCGACAATCGCATCCACCACGGATTGGTCGCCCAGCTTGGATGGGTTCACAAAGTGGGTCATGCCAAATTTCTTGGCCATTTCGGCTTTGTCGTCATTGAGATCCACACCGATGATGGTGTCGGCACCGGCCATGCGCAGGCCCTGGATGACGTTGAGGCCAATGCCGCCGAGGCCAAAGACCGCCGCAGAGGAGCCGATCTCTACCCCAGCGGTGTTGATCACTGCGCCGATGCCGGTGGTGACGCCACAGCCGATGTAGCAGATTTTGTCAAACGGCGCGTCTTCGCGCACCTTTGCCAGCGCGATTTCCGGCATCACGGTGTGGTTCGCAAAGGTCGAGCAGCCCATGTAGTGATAGATCGGCGTGCCATCGAGCATGGAGAAGCGCGTGGTGCCGTCTGGCATCAGGCCTTGGCCTTGGGTGCCACGGATGGCGGTGCAGAGGTTGGTTTTGCCTGACAGGCAGGAATGGCATTCGCGGCATTCTGGCGTGTAGAGCGGGATCACGTGATCGCCGGGCTTGAGCGTAGTGACGCCTTCGCCGCATTCCACCACCACACCTGCGCCTTCGTGGCCCAGAATGGACGGGAACAGACCTTCTGGGTCCGCGCCGGAGCGGGTGAATTCGTCGGTATGACACAGGCCGGTGGCCTTGATTTCAATGAGAACTTCGCCTGCCTTCGGGCCTTCGAGGTTCACTTCCATGATTTCCAATGGCTTGCCGGCTTCCAAAGCGACGGCGGCTTTCGTGCGCATCATTTTGCCTATCCTCCCAGTTTGTGTTGGAGCGTGGTTGAAACGCTCTATCATTGCAACCTTATTGGGAACATAGCGAAATCCTCTCGTGGGTCGCACGGCGGGGACGAAGCAAATTTGTATATTTGCGACAGGGAGTAAGATTATGCGGTTTATGGTTTTGGCAGCGGCAGGCTTTGTAGGGCTGGCGGCTTTGACGGCCTGTAAAGGCGAGGAAGAGACAATGGCGAAAGGCAGCACCACCTGTGATCCGGCGACGTTTGAGTTCCTGGTGGGGCAGGACAAAAGCGCGCTGGATGGCGTGACCGTGCCGGAGATGGTGCGTGTGATGGAAGAAAATTCGCCCGCCACCATGGATTTCCACGAGAATCGGCTGAACGTGGTGCATGATGCGGACGGCAAGATTTTGAAAGTCACCTGCGGCTAAGTTGGCAGGGTGACGCGTGTGATGGCCGGGCCTTTGGTCGGGCTATTTCTTTTCGCGGTAGTTTTTGTGGCAGGCTTTGCAGGCGCCGCCGACGCCTCCTAGCGTGCTTGCCAGTGCGGCGCGGTCTTTGAAATCCAATGCCTTGGCGGCGGCGGTGAGCTTGTCCGACTTGGCGGAAAAATCTGCCCAGTTCTCCCAAATGGCAGGCAGAGCTTCTGATTTTGGATCGGTGGCTGGGTTCTCAAACAAGGCGTTGATCTTGCCGGACTCCGTTACAATGGTGTCGCGCGCCATGCGGGCTTTGGCTTGATGCAACTGGGTTTCCTGTTTCGCCATGCTGACCAAGGTTTTGAAGGCGGCGCCAATTTTCTCCATCGCCATCATTCGGGCCATGACCTCGGGATCTTTCACACCGTTGTGGGCGTGAGCCGAAGTTGTGATCAATACAGCGGCGGCGATCAGGATGGGACGGCGCATTTTGGCTCCTTTGTGTAGCTGTCTCTATGCAGCCCATGGCGGGGCTGGGAATCAAGCAAAAAATATGAGAACATAAAGTGAACAAATATCACGATTCTGTTCCGTGTGCTGCCTATGCCGAACCGTCGCATTCTTTCCCTATGGTTCCCGCGATTGGGGGCCGAGCGCCTGATCCGTATGGAGCGGGGCACCTTTGATGCGCCTTTGGCAGTGCTCAGGGACACGGGGCAGATGCAGGTGATTTGTTCGCTGTCAGAGCAGGCGGAGCGGGAGGGGCTTACATTGGGGCAGCCTTTGCGAGACGCGCAGGCGATGTGCCCACATTTGATCACGCGGCTTCGGAATGTGCAGGCTGAGCAAGGCTTTATGAAGGTGCTGACGCGCTGGGCGGGGAAATATTCGCCCTGGGTGGCGGCCACTGAGGAAGATGCGCTGGTGCTGGATGTGACCGGCAGCACCCATCTGTTTGGCGGTGAGGAGGGCGTGCTGGAACGGGTGGGAGAGGATTGTGCCGATTTGCAGCTCACAGTGCGGGCGGGGCTGGCGGATACGCTGGGGGCGGCCTGGGCTTTGGCACGGTTTGGGGCGCAGCCGGGCGTGGCGCATCGCAGCGGAGATGACATTGATCAAGAGGCGCGGGCCACGCGATCACGGGCGGTGAAGCGGCGGCATTGGACGCGCGGCGGCGCGGCACCGCCAGCGGCGCGGGATAAGACGGATGTGGGGCGTATTGCGCAGCCGGGGCAGACGCGGGAGGCACTGGCGCCTTTGCCGGTGGCGGCGTTGCGGTTGGAAGGCGACACGCAGGCGGAGCTTGCGCGCTTGGGATTGCGGCGGATTGGGGATTTGACTGCGCAACCGCGGGCGGGGCTGGCGCGGCGGTTTGGCAAAGGGCTGGTGCTGCGGCTGGATCAGGCACTGGGTGCGGTGCCGGAGCCGGTGAACCCTGCGCCGCCAGAGACGTTTTATGCGGTGCGCATGAGCCTGCCGGACCCGATTGGGTTGGAAGAGGATGTGGCGGCGGCGGTGGACAAGGTGCTGGGGCCGCTGTGTGAGCGGCTCAAGACAAAGTCCAAAGGCCTCCGTGTGGTGCGGTTGCAGGTGTTTCGCACCGATCAGACCATGCAGAGCGTGGAGGTCGGGCTGGCGCGCGCCACCGATGATCCGGAGCGGGTGCGGCCGTTGTTGCGGATGAAGTTGACCGACATCGATGCGGGCTTTGGCATTGATATGTTGCGCCTGGAGGCGGTGCGGGTGGAGACGCTGCATGCGCGCCACACGGCGGGGCATCTGGAGGCGCGGCAGGCGGCGGATAAGCGGCTCAATCAGGGGCAGGCGCTGGAGGATCTGATTGGCCGGATTGGCGCGCGTGTCGGGCTGGAACAGATCACCCGGCGGCATCCGGCGTCGAGCCATATTCCGGAGAAAACTGCGCAGGTGTTGCACGCCGCCTGGTCTGAGCCCTGGGAGCAGGCCTGGCCGGAGAGCGTGTTGAAGCGGCCTTTGCTGTTGTGGCGGCCAGAGCCGGTGCATGCGCCCGAGGTGCCGCGCTTGCCGGAGGTGTTTCGCTGGCGCGGGCGAGATATGGCGGTGGCGGAGGCGCGGGGGCCGGAGCGGATTGCGCCGGAGTGGTGGCTGGATGAGCCGGAGTGGCGCAGCGGCGTGCGCGATTATTGGCGGGTGACCTCCAAGAATGGCGAGCGGCTGTGGCTCTATTTTGCCCATGGCGGGCAGATGTCGGCGGGCTGGTTCTGTCAGGGCAGCTTTGCGTGAGGGTCGTCTCTTTTGGACGGCTTCCCACAAAAGAAAACCGCCCCGAAAGGGGCGGCTCTAGCGGGTAAAAAGAAAAGTGCCCCTCGGCGACGCAGACTGGGTGGGGGCAATAGTGCCGCGCCGCCGAAGGTAGCGTTTTCGTTTCGCTATGATGCTAAAATGCAGGCCAGTTGCGGCGATAAAAGGAAGGCACCAAGACCTTTTGCAGAAGAATCTGTGGCTAAAATGGGGCTTGGTTAATGGCGGGGATGTCACTTGTGGACTTGATTTCGGGGGCGTTTGGCGCAAGTCTGACCTTATGAACGCCCAGCCTCCCAGCAGATTGCACCCGCCTCAGAAACCACCGGAACAAGTGGCGTTTCATCGCACCGAGCTGTCGGTCATCCTGGGGCTATATGGGCGCATGGTGGCCGCTGGCGAGTGGCGGGACTACGGGATTTCCAGCCTACGGGAAGTGGCGGTGTTCTCCGTATTCCGGCGGGCGGCGGAAAACCCGCTGTATCGCATCGAGAAGCGGCCAAAGCTGCGGAACAAGCAGGGGCTTTATGCGGTGATTGGCATGGACGGGCAGGTGCTCAAGCGCGGGCATGACCTGAAAACCGTGCTG
>Ga0189275_100364_pt1 | contig 22452 bp, 26 predicted proteins | sample N19A6minimetaG_FD_130329 | JGI IMG/M metagenome (GOLD analysis project Ga0189275, IMG submission 130329) | Marine microbial communities from the Costa Rica Dome - N19 A6 mini metaG | ecosystem: Environmental > Aquatic > Marine > Oceanic > Photic zone | place: Costa Rica: the Eastern Pacific...
CAAGCCCTTTGCCAATATGTTATTAGGTGCTTCCGAGCAAATGCACCACATCACCGGTGTCACCCCTGGCTTTGCCTTCTTCCAAAGCTTTAACGGTGACAACACCAGGTTTCTGGTTCTTGGTCCAGACCGTGGCAGCGGCGACCCGATCCCGATCGATCCGATCCGCGTATTTTTGGGCAACTTGATAGGTGTCCGATAGCAAGCCCTCAGCCAGCGTTGTTGGGTTTAGGCCAAGTTTGAGGAAGCTGGCGTTTGACACCCGTAGATCATTCTCTGCCGCCTCTTTGCGCGGGTTGTCCACCATTGCGACTTCGGCACCAGTTAAGCGCGACACCAAATCCGCTAGATCGCGCACGCGGTACGTTTCGGTCATCTGATTGCGAATGACAGGTCGGTCGCCTTTCTCTGGCGGGTTGGAAATTGCCAGTTCGACGCAGCGGACGGTGTCGCTGATGTGGATGAATGCGCGGGTTTGTCCGCCGGTGCCATGAACGGTGAGGGGATAGCCGATTGCGGCTTGCATTAAGAAACGGTTGAGCACCGTGCCGTAGTCGCCGTCATAGGCAAAACGGTTGATTAGTCGCGCATCTTTGCGGGTTTCATCAGTTTGGGTGCCCCAGACGATGCCCTGATGCAGATCGGTCACGCGGATGCCGTCATTCTTGGCGTAAAACTGGAACATCAAATGATCCATAGTCTTGGTCATATGGTAGATGCTGCCGGGGTTGGCGGGGAAGAGGATTTCGCGGTTGTGGATGACGTTGTCATCGCCGCGCACCATGATCTGTTGATAGCCTTCTGGGATTTCCAAATCTGCGCCGTCGTAGCCGTAAACGCCCATGGTTCCGAGGTGCACGACGTGGGTGTCTAGGTCCAGCAACACAAGCGCGGCAAGGATGTTGTGCGTGGCATTGATATTGTTGTCGACGGTGTAGCGTTTTGGGCAGGCGCCGCGCATGGAATAGGGGGCAGACCGTTGTTCGCCAAAATGCACAACAGCATCCGGTTTCAATTCGCCGAGTAGAATGGCAAGGTCATCAAACTCCTGCGCCACGTCCAACTCTACGAATTTGATGGTTTTACCGCTGACCTCTTTCCAGGCTTCAATGCGCTCTTGTGTGGATTTGATGGGTGTCAGGCTCACAACACCCAAATGATTGTCGATTTTGCGGCGTGACAAGTTGTCGACGATAGTGACGTCGTAGCCCTTTTCGCTGAGGTATAGGGAAGTAGGCCAGCCACAAAATCCATCACCGCCAACAACCAGTACTTTGCTCATGTGCGTTCTCCAAATGCCGGCCAAAAGGCCGGTTTCTCATGCTAAACTGCCCCCGAGGGGGATCAGAGCGCGGAAAACCACACAAGAGCGGTAAAATTGTCGATCATGGTTTTTGGTGGTTAGTCGCGCCCAGAGTCGTGTTCGTTATGCTCACAGCCTATTAGTGCAAAGGCATCGACGTAAAGATGTTTATGCAGTGAGCACATTGGGCGCGCGTAAATGGTTTGGTCTGAAGGGCCTTACACCTCACCGCCGGAGATTTGCACCATTTGACCTCGGATAGAATCCGCCATGTCGGAGCAAAGGTAGAGTGCGGTGTGGGCGACTTCCTCGGGTTTGATCAAGCGGCCGTGAGGGTTCACGCCGACCATCATGTGGCGCGCCTCTTCCTCAGTACAGCCTGTGCGGGCCATGATGCTTTCGATGTTTTGATCAATGATGGATGTTTCCACATAGGCCGGGCAGATTGAATTGAAAGTAATCGGCTTGGTGGCGAAGTCAGCGGCCAGAGACTTGATCATGCCATTCACGGCATGTTTGGAGGTGGAGTAGGCGGGGGCGCCTTTCAGACCACGTAGTCCAGCGATGGAGGAGATCACCATGACGCGGCCCCAGTCAGTCTGGGTCATGGACTTCAGGCTCTCACGGATGGTTAGGAAGACACCGTCGATGTTGATCGACATCATCTTGCGCCAGAAATCCATATCGGTTTTGTGCAGGGCGCGGCCTTCAGCAATGCCTGCGTTGGCGACGCAGATTTGAATGGGGCCACGGGCGGCCACGGCTGTGGCGACGCCATCGACAACAGAATTCTCATCCGCCACATCCATGGCGAGAGGGAAAAGCCCGTCACTGGCAGCTTCTTCCAGCACGTTGAGACGGCGACCGGTGATAGTGACTTTCGCGCCCTCGGCAGCCAGTGCCTTGGCGATGGCAAGGCCAATACCAGTGCCGCCGCCGGTGACCAATGCGTGTTTGCCCGATAGTATCATGTCTCTCTCCCTCTCCTGTATCAGGATCACCTTAGCGCGCGAATAAGACCGGACAAGCATTACGGGTGTTTGCGCCGCAGGGTCACAAAAGCGGGGCAGCTGGCCAAAATGTCCGAGGCCAGTTGCGGAAAATGCGCTCAAAATGGCCTTTCTGGCAAAACTTCTGTCCTATTTGGGGCACAACATGCGGCTTTCTGGCCCTTTTTGCCGCATAGGTCAGGTGGAACGTTGCAAGGATTTCAAACATCGCTAAACCGTCAGACACGCCACGCGGCGGTTGGGACAGGTGCACGAAGCGCCGCAAGCCAGTAGAGGAGCCTGTGCATGTCAGAGAAGAAGAGACGGCCGTTTGATTTGCCGCCTGTCTGGCTTGTCGCGATGTTGGCTTTGGCTTGGACACAGGCGCGGCATTTTCCTATGGGATTGAGTTTTGGTCCGGTCTGGGCGGATTTGCTTGGCGGGCTGCTTGTGGGCGGTGGCGTTTTGTTGGCGGCGCTGGCCATTGTCGAAATGCGTCGGCAACAGACCACAATTCACCCGCATCACGACAGCGGTCGACTTGTGCAAAGTGGCATTTTTTCGCGCAGTCGCAATCCGATCTATGTCGGAGATGTGCTGATCCTGGCGGGGTTCATCCTTTATTGGGATGCGGTGCTGGCGCTGCCTTTGGTTCCGATTTTCCTTTGGGTGCTGGAAAAACGCTTTGTCATTCCCGAAGAAAATCGTCTTAGGCGGAAATTTCGCGTAGATTTTGCGCGGTATTGCGAGAAAGTACGCAGATGGGTGTGATGCCGTTGCGTCGCAGAAATACGGAGCCTCGCTTGTTTGCTTGTGCAGCAAAACGGGTGGCGTTAAAATATTATGAAAGTGCGGCATGGTCTGCGTGAAACATTATTGCTCTGAATGTGAAGGGGGATAAGAAAGGTGAAAATAGGTACGCCAAAAGAGGTGTTTGGTGGTGAGAACCGGGTCGCGATGACTCCGGACTCTGCCAAGCAGCTCCAGAAGCTCGGTTACGAGTGCGCCATTGAAAGTGGCGCCGGTGCCGGTGCTGGGTTCTCAGATGCCGCCTATGAGGCTGCGGGTGTTGAGGTTATCAAGACCGCTGCGGCGCTCTGGAAAGAGGTCGACATCGTTGCGAAGGTGCGTCAGCCAGACGCCACTGAGCTGAAGCGCCTGACCAAGGACAAGACGCTGATTTCCTTCTTCAACCCTGCGGGCAACGAAGAGGGTATGGAAGCCGCGAAGGCCAAAGGCGCCAACGTGATCGCCATGGAAATGGTGCCACGTATCTCGCGCGCGCAGAAAATGGACGCGCTGTCTTCCATGGCCAACATCGCCGGTTACCGTGCGGTGATTGAGGCGGGTAACAACTTTGGCCGGTTCTTCACCGGGCAGGTGACTGCTGCTGGTAAAGTGCCACCCGCCAAAGTGCTGGTTGTGGGTGCCGGTGTGGCCGGTCTGGCCGCGATCGGGACCTCGACCTCTTTGGGGGCGATCACCCTGGCGTTTGACGTGCGTCCGGAAGTGGCCGAGCAGGTTGAGTCCATGGGCGCCGAGTTTGTCTATCTGGACTTCGAAGAAGAAGGCACCGATGGCGCGGCCACCGGCGGCTATGCCTCTGTGCAGTCTGACGAATTCCGCGAAGCGCAGCTGGCGAAATTCCGTGAGCTGGCACCGGAAGTGGACATCGTAATCACCACAGCGTTGATCCCGAACCGCGAAGCGCCGGAGCTTTGGACCAAAGACATGGTCGAAGCGATGAAGCCGGGGTCCGTGATTGTGGACCTCGCGGCGGAAAAAGGCGGCAACTGTAAGCTGACCGTGATGGACGAGAAGATCGTGACTGAGAATGGCGTGACCATCATCGGCTACACCGACTTCCCATCACGTATGGCGGCGCAGTCTTCCAGCCTCTATGCGACCAACATCCGTCACATGATGGCCGACCTGACCCCTGAGAAAGACGGTCAGATTGTACATGACATGGAAGATGACGTGATCCGCGGCGCGACTGTGACGTTTGAGGGTGACATCACCTTCCCACCACCCCCACCAAAGGTGCAGGCGATTGCTGCCAAGCCCAAAGAGGTGGTGCCGGAACTGACACCGGAAGAAAAGCGCGCGCAGGAAATTGCGGCGTTCAAACAGCAGACCAAACAGCAGGTGGCCCTGCTGGGCGGCGGCGGCGCGTTGCTGTTGCTGGTTGGTCTGGTGGCGCCAGCAAGCTTTATGCAGCACTTTATCGTGTTTGTGCTGGCCTGCTTTGTGGGCTTCCAGGTGATCTGGGGTGTCGCACACTCGCTGCACACGCCGCTGATGGCTGTGACCAACGCGATCTCCTCGATCATTATCTTGGGGGCGCTGATGCAGATTGGCTCCGGCAGTTTCCTCGTGATCCTGCTTGCCGCGCTCTCTGTTTTCATGGCCGGGATCAATATCTTCGGCGGTTTCCTCGTGACACGGCGCATGCTCGCCATGTTCCAGAAGTCCTAAGGAGGTCGAGCTATGGAATACGGTTTTACGACCGCCGCTTACGTTGTTGCGGCAGTGCTCTTCATCCTTTCCTTGGGTGGTCTGAGCAATCAAGAAAGCGCGAAACGCGCGGTGTGGTACGGCATTGTCGGCATGGCTCTGGCGGTGTTTGCGACATTGATCGGCCCAGGCGCAGGCCTGTGGTGGCTGTCCATTCCGCTGATCGCGGGTGGTGGCGTGATCGGCTATCAGCTGGCGTCCAAGGTCGAGATGACCCAGATGCCGGAACTGGTCGCAGGCATGCACGCGCTGGTCGGTTTGGCCGCGGTGTTTGTGGGCTACAACGCGCACTTTGAGATCGGCAACGCAGCAGATGCGGTTGCGGCTGGCGCGGACGCAGTGAAAGAGCTGGGCACCTTTGGTCAGTTGATTGCCAAGAAATCTGCGGTTGAGATCAACATTCTGTTTGTTGAACTGAGCCTCGGTGTCTGGATCGGTGCCGTGACCTTCACGGGGTCCGTAATTGCCTATGGCAAGCTGTCGGGCAAGGTGACATCCAATGCCGAGAAACTGTCGGGCGGTCACCTGCTCAATGCAGCGGCGGCGGGTCTCTCGCTGCTCTGCCTGATCTGGTATCTGAACTCGGGTGGGTTCTTCCCGCTGTTTATCCTGACCATTGCGGCACTGTTCATCGGGTATCACCTGATCATGGGCATCGGCGGCGCGGACATGCCGGTGGTTGTCTCCATGCTGAACAGCTATTCCGGCTGGGCTGCGGCGGCGATTGGTTTCTCCTTGGGCAACGACCTGCTGATCGTTGTGGGTGCCCTTGTGGGTTCCTCCGGTGCGATCCTGTCCTACATCATGTGTAAGGCGATGAATCGTTCCTTCGTGTCGGTGATCCTTGGTGGCTTTGGCGGGGCGTCTGGTCCTGCGATGGAAGTCGAAGGGGAACAGATTGCGATCGAAGCAGATGGCGTGGCGGCCGCATTAGAAGATGCCGACAGCGTTGTGATCATCCCAGGCTACGGCATGGCGGTGGCACAGGCACAGCAGAACGTGGCGGAGTTGACCCGTCGTCTGCGCGCCAAAGGCAAGAACGTGCGCTTTGCGATCCACCCGGTCGCAGGCCGTCTGCCAGGGCACATGAATGTGCTCTTGGCTGAAGCCAAGGTGCCATATGACATCGTGCTGGAGATGGATGAGATCAACGATGACTTCCCGGAAACGGATGTGGCCATCGTGATTGGTTCCAACGACATCGTGAATCCGGCGGCACAGGAAGATCCGAACAGCCCAATCGCGGGCATGCCGGTTCTGGAATGCTGGAAAGCCAAGCAGGTGTTTGTCTCCAAGCGTGGTCAGGGTACCGGCTATTCCGGCATCGAGAACCCGCTGTTCTTCAAAGAGAACACACGCATGTTCTACGGGGACGCGAAGGCCAGCCTCGACAAACTGCTGACCATGATCGAGTGATTGATCTGACACTATGACTGGGAAGGGCGCCTGATATTGGGCGCCCTTTTTACTTTGTTGAACAGGAAAATTTGCGGGAGAGCCCAAGAGTGTGCCAAGCTACCTGAAAGGGAGAGACGTTTATGGCGCTTGCTCTTTTAGGCGCTTCCGGAAGTTCGATTTTGTTTGAGAGCATTTGTGGAGGTACTATGAGAAGATTTTCTTACACAGCGGTTGCGGCGGTTTTGGGAGGCGCCATCACAGCAGGGCAGGCGCTATCGGAAGAATGGTCCTTTCGCGCGTCGGTGTATCTTTACATGCCGGAGACACAGACGGGGTTGGACACACCTACTGGCAATGTTGAGGCTACGCTGAGTTTTAAAGACGCGCTTGAGAACCTCAATGTGGCCTTTATGGGGGCGTTTTCTGCGAGCCGGGGGCCATGGACTTTGGTGGCCGACTACAACTTCAGCGATCTGACGTTTTCCAATGCCACACCGGGGCCAGCCTATTCCGGGTTGGATGCAGATCTCAAAACTCAATTCCTGAGCGCTTATGCGCTTTATCAGGTACGTGACAGTGCCGAAATGAAAGTGGATGTGGGTGCGGGGTTGCGTTGGTTTAGCACGGACACACGTTTGACGTTGCAACCGGGGACCTCACCGCAAGAGGTGCGGCGCACGGATCAAAGCTGGGTCGATCCGCTGATTGCTGCGCGCATCAGGGTGCCCCTGTCTGATCGGTGGAACTTTATGGGTATGGTGGATTACGGCGGTTTCCGGTCGGGCAGTGAAACGTGACAGGTGCTGGCGACGGTGGAGTATTCCTTTGCCAACAATTGGAACGTGGTGGGCTGGTATCGCTATGTCTCGTTTGATCATGAGGTGGACAATGGCGACTACAGCTTCAGCCAATCCGGCCCATTGCTCGGCGTGACTTACGAGTTCTGACAGCGTTGATACGCTGCGGGCGTAGACCAATGTGCCAACGCCCGCATGTTATTTTAGGCGGCTTCTAGTCGTGCTTCCTGGCGCAACAGCGCAAAGGATGCCCCCACGATCAACGCGGCACCTAGCCATAGGCTGCCGGGTGGGGCATAGCCAAAGACTACCAAGCCAAGGCCGACGTTGAAAGGCAGTTTGAGGTGATCAAAAGGCTGTAGGTAAGCTGCGTCTGCAATGCTGTAAGCCCGCGCGAGAGCGTATTGCGCGACGGCGGTAAACAAGCCTGCGCTCACCAGCAGCAACCCGGCGGTGGTGCCTTCAAAGCCAAGGCCAGCGTCCAGCGCGAGACCCGCATTGATCGGGGTGAGCAGCATCAACAAGTAGAGCGTGAGCGTGGCCGGGCTTTCGGTGGCGCTCATTTGTTTGGTCATCAGGCTGGTGAGCCCCCAGAAGACAGCCGCGCCCACCGGATAGAGCGCATAAGGCGTGAAGGCATCGGGCCAGGGGGCCAGGATGATCATACCGCCGATGAAGCCTATCACGACAGCCGCCCAGCGGTGCAATGACACGTGTTCCCCAAGCAAAAGGCCCGCGAGGATGGTGACAAAGAAGGGTGAAAGCATAATTAGGGCAATGGCCTGCCAGATCGGCACATGCGCAAGGCCGGTGACCCAGAGCTGCACACCAATCACGGCGCAGCCCACACGCAATAGGTGTTTAGGCAGGGATTTGGTGCGCAAGGCATCTGGAGATTTGAAAATCATCCACGGCACCAACCAGAGTGTGGCAATGAGGTATTGCCAGAAGGCGACACGGGTGGGAGGGAGGCCCATTTTCATGGTGCCCCATTGTACAACTGTGTTGACCAGTGCGAACAACAGTCCGGCAAAGATCATGAGCAGTGCGCCGGCAGTGGCCGGGCGGGTGTTTGCAAAAGTGCGAGTCATGGCGTTGTCCTTTCTTTCCTCACGCACACAACTCAAGGCAGACAGGACAAGTCAAACAGCGCCGTTGCCAGCTCTGTTTGATTTCTTCCCGCTCTCTTCCATCCGGACTGTGACCGTCGGCTCAGGAGTTGCACCTGATCTGCTGACACTTTTTGATTGGCTCCGCATCTTGTCCCAAAACCGGTTCCCACTTTTGGAGATGAGGACGCGTTCCAACTAAAAAGCCGCTCGCGGGCTTACAGCGAAGCTGCTTACCGCCGGAGGGGAATTCCACCCCGCCCTGAGAACGTTGCGGCCCTTGTGGACCGCAAAGACAGGGATAGGCAGGGCAGGGCCGGAGGACAAGGCCCGAAATGTTAGCGATCCCATTCTGGCTATGTCCTTGGTATGCCGTGGTATTCCGTCAAGTATTTGAAAATGAACAAAAAGATTTACTTTCTGAGCCGGCGGGGTAAGTTTGGGCGCGACCAGGAGAAGACTATGTCCGCCATTCAAGATCACCCGTTGCGCTATAAGCTTGCCAACGAACTCCATGCCCGTCCCTTTCCAACCCTGACAGCCCCATGTCGCGCCGTGTTTATTGCCTGGCGGATACCGCAGGACCATATTGGTGGGGATGCTGGGGCTGAGCTTGACCATCTTTACGATCTGTTGGACCGGTTTGGCGCGCCTCATCCGCAGCCCGGGGCGACGCATTTCACCTGTCAGATCGGGCGGGATACGTTGAAGTGGGAACAACACGCGGAGTTTGTCACTTACACGATGTTCCTACCGCAGGTGACGGCGCGGGCTTTTGATCCGGCGGATTTGGATGTGTTTCCGGAAGATTGGTTGGCCGCTGCACCGGGTCAGAGGGTGACATCCGCGATGATCCGCGTGCAGAACATGCCCAGCGATGAAGAGATGATCTCCCAAATCTATGAGTGGTTCCTGCCGGAAACGGTGGCGGCGAATTATGTTCTGGATCGCACCTGTGTCGTGGCTACAGATTTCAGGATTGCGTCGAACGGGCATCAGAATATGGCGGTGTTTGTTGCGCCGGACACAGGCGCGCGGCGCGTGGGGCGGGTGGTGCAACGGCTGTGTGAAATTGAGACTTATAAATGCATGTCGATGCTGGGCTATTTCCGCGTGAAGGCGATTTCACGAGAGCTCGGCGCATTGGAAAATGACGCAGGTCATTTGATGGGCCATTTGCGCAGCGATCAAGGAGATGCGGCGGAGACGCTACAGTCTTTGCTGGAGTTGTCGGGAGATGTGGAGCGCCTGATTGCGGACACGTCGTTTCGATTTGGGGCGACCGGCGCTTATGAGAAGATTGTACAGCAGCGTATCAAGATTCTGCGTGAAGAACGATTTCACGGCCGGCAGACGTTTAGCGAGTTTATGACGCGGCGCTACGATCCGGCGATGCGGACCGTGAACCATAGCCAGAGTCGATTGCAGTCATTGGCTGAGCGGGTGGGACGTGCCGCGCAGCTTTTGCGAACCAAGGTAGAGGTGTCGCGGTCCGCTCAGAACCAAGATTTGTTGGAAAGCATGGACCGGCGGGCGGACTTGGCTTTGCGCCTACAAGAGACTGTTGAAGGCCTGTCGGTTGTGGCGATCAGCTACTACGCGGTGTCTTTGACGGGGTATTTTGTTTATCCGTTCGCCACGACACTTGGCGTGAGCAAGGGCGTGGTTTTGGCCGCGCTCACCCCGATTGTTGTGCTTGCTGTTTGGGCCATGGTCCGTCGGATCAAAGCAAAGATGCACTAAAATAAGGCATTTGGTTTTTGTTGCGAATCAATGACTTCTCTGCGTTGCGGCAAGGAGGCAGCGCAGAGCTACGCGCCTTTTGACAGTTAGAAATGGCAGGTTTGGGTGGGGGAAACCGGCAAAAATCGTTGAATTGAGCGGATTTCCACCAAGGGAAGCGGACAATTCGTTTCCGTTCCGCAGGTTTCTTCTTATAGTCAAAGAGATGCATGCGATAAGACCTGCACGCGCTCAGGGAGATAGACACCGATGATCCGTTCGGAATTGATTCAGAAAATTGCAGACGAAAACCCACACCTCTATCAGCGCGACGTTGAGCGCATTGTGAATACGATCTTTGAAGAGATCACGGACGCAATGAGCCGTGGCGACCGTGTAGAGCTTCGGGGCTTTGGTGCTTTTTCCGTCAAACAGCGTGACGCCCGTGTTGGGCGCAACCCACGCACTGGTGAATCGGTAGAGGTGGAAGAGAAGCATGTGCCGTTCTTCAAGACCGGCAAGCTTCTGCGAGATCGTTTGAACGGAAAGTAAGCTATGCGCTACATTCGCTATGTATTTCTCGGCAGCTTGGCTGTCGTGCTGATCGCGGTTGCTTTGGCCAACCGCGGTATTGTCACTTTGACGCTGTTGCCTGCGGTGGCAGAGGAGTGGTTTGGCATCAACCATGCCGTTGAGGTTCCTTTGTTTGCGGTGATCTTCATGGCCGTCGTTTTTGGCGTGGTCATTGGGTTTGTCTGGGAATGGCTGCGCGAACACCGCCACCGTGCAGACAAGACCAAAGCGGAAAAAGAGCTGCATAAAACGCAGCGTGAAGTGCGTCGTCTGAAAGGTCGCGAGGCGGAGAAGAAAGACGAAGTTCTGTCGCTTTTGGAAGAGGCAAGCTGAGCGCTTTGCTTTGACCGGAAGGTCATGTAGGTCCAAATCATGGATATTCGTGTCAAGATATGCGGGCTGAAAGAGCCCGCGCATGTGGTTGCGGCGGCGGAAGCGGGCGCGGCCTATGTTGGATTTGTCTTCTTTGAGAAGTCGCCGCGCAATGTCGGAATTGCAAGGGCACGGGATTTGGCAGTCGAGGCCCCTGTGGGGGTGGCCAAAGTGGCGCTGACCGTGAATGCGGATGATGCCTTTCTGGACAAATTGGTCGAGACGGTGCCGCTAGAAATGTTGCAGCTGCATGGCAATGAAAGCCCGGAGCGGGTGGCCGAAGTGCGCGCGCGCTTTGGTTTGCCGGTGATGAAGGCGATTGGCATTGCGGATGCAGAAGACGTGGCCAAGATCGACACCTACGGTGCGGTGGCGGATCAGCTTTTAGTGGATGCGAAGCCGCCTAAGAACGCGGATTTGCCTGGCGGCAATGGGCTGTCGTTTGACTGGCGTTTGGTGAACCGCAAATATTGGCCACGCCCCTGGATGCTGGCAGGCGGACTGACCGCCGACAATGTGGCGAAAGCGGTCAAGATGACCGGCGCACGCCAGTTGGATTTGTCTTCAGGTGTCGAAAGCGCACCGGGGGTGAAGGACGTTGGCATGATCCGTACCTTTATGAAAGCGGTTCAGAACGCGCTGTGACGCGCGGCGCGGATCGAGCAGCCAGAGTTTGAGCACAGCAAAGCGCCGCAGTTGCCGACGCTTTTTTATTACCCGTGCTTTGGCGAGATAAAAATCACGCTCCTGAGCGAAGCTGGACTTTGGGAGCGGTTGTTCTAGGCGCAATGGGAGGAGACAGAAGTTCATGGGCAAGCCTCAATTTCTGATTTGACTAGACCAATCTGCCCTTTTGACGGTTGCATAAATAGGTCGATAAACTGAGAGCTTAGTTTCAAAAATGGAACAAACACCGCCGTTGGATGATCTCGCATTGTTTGTGGATGTGGCGGAGACCGGTGGTTTGGCTGCGGCGGCACGTCGCACAGGCGCCACCGTTCCGACCCTGAGCCGAAAAATGGCGGCTCTGGAGCGTCGCTTGGGTCGTAAGCTTTTTGAACGCGGTCCGCGGGGGTATGCGCTTACTGCTGAGGGGCGTGGTTTGTTGGATCAACTGGCCGATTTGCGAGCTGTGCGTGCGCGGCTGTCTCGTGTTTTGGGGAACCCTGATGCTGTGCGCGTGCGCCTGACAGCCGGGAGCTTGACTGCAGGCTACATTGCCCGCCGGCTCACAACTGTTTGGTCGCACAGCGATTCATGGCGGTTGGAGTTTGTCGAAGGATCCAAAAAGCTAGATATCGCGCGACGGGATGCTGACATCGGCTGGCGAAACCGTCGACCGGATCAGCCGTGGTTGGCTGCGCGCAAAACGCGGACGGTTGAGTTTGCGGAGTTTGCAATCTCAGACGACGTTGCGGGCTAAGTCACTTTTCGGCAAGGGCCGTCGCCAACTGCGTCGACCCGTTGGATTCATGCAAATCACGGAGAGGACATTCTGACTACGGCGAGTTCGCCGTTTACGTTGATGCATTTGGCGCAAGCTGGCGTTGGGCGGATCGTTGTTTCGACGACCGCTGCGCTGGATATGCCGGGCCTCAAACAGGTCAGTCCTGTCATTGATGAGCTTCCCAATGACGAATGGCTGGTTTGTCATCACGAAGCACGTCACGATCCGCCCATTCGCGCGGCTCTGGATGCGGTGACCGAACTTCTGACATCCAAGGCGCATCCTATGGCGTAGTCACAAAGTGCCCGCCGCGCAGGCAAGCCGCGCTTTGCGCTTGCGCATCCCACACGCGGCGTTTTAGGTACAAGCGACGCAAGGGAGAGACGCATATGTCCAACGATCTTTTCAACAGCTTCATGACCGGTCCTGACGAAAACGGACGGTTTGGCGATTTTGGTGGGCGCTTTGTCAGTGAAACGCTGATGCCGCTGATCCTTGATCTGGAAGCGGAATATGAAAAGGCCAAAGATGATCCGACCTTCTGGGCGGAGATGGACGATTTGTGGAAGCACTATGTGGGCCGTCCAAGCCCGCTCTATCATGCGGCGCGCATGACCGAAGAGCTGGGTGGTGCGAAGATTTATCTGAAGCGTGACGAGTTGAACCACACCGGCGCGCATAAGGTGAACAACGTGCTGGGCCAGATCATTCTTGCACGGCGCATGGGCAAAACACGGATTATCGCAGAAACCGGCGCTGGACAGCATGGTGTGGCGACAGCCACCGTCTGCGCGAAGTTTGGTCTCAAGTGTATCGTTTATATGGGCGCGCATGATGTGCAGCGTCAGGCACCTAACGTGTTCCGTATGCGACTGTTGGGCGCGGAAGTGGTGCCGGTGACCTCTGGGCGTGGCACGTTGAAAGATGCGATGAACGATGCGTTGCGCGATTGGGTGACCAACGTGCATGACACTTTCTACTGCATCGGCACTGCGGCTGGTCCACACCCGTACCCAGCCATGGTGCGTGATTTCCAATCGATCATCGGCAAAGAGGTGCGCTGGCAGCTCGCAGAACAGGAAGGCGAAGGCCGTCTGCCGGACACTGTGATTGCGGCGATTGGCGGTGGATCCAACGCGATTGGTCTGTTTTACCCGTTCCTTGACGAAAAATCCGTCAACATCATTGGTGTTGAGGCCGGTGGCCGCGGTGTGAATGACAAGATGGAGCACTGTGCGTCCTTGTCTGGCGGCCGTCCGGGCGTGCTGCATGGTAACCGCACCTATCTGTTGCAGGATGATGATGGTCAGATCCTTGAGGGCTATTCCATCTCTGCCGGTCTCGATTATCCGGGCATCGGGCCGGAGCATAGCTGGCTGAACGATATTGGCCGCGCGCAATATGTGTCGATCACCGACAAAGAGGCGCTGGAGGCGTTCCAGTTCTCTTGCTCGATGGAAGGCATCATTCCGGCGCTGGAGCCAAGCCACGCGCTGGCGCATGTGATGAAAATCGCGCCGACCCTGCCCAAGGACCACATTCTGGTGATGAACATGTGTGGGCGCGGCGACAAAGACGTGCAGACCGTGGCGCGCCATCTGGGTTTTGACATGTCTGATACGGAAGGCCGCAACGCAGACTAAACCGGATCACGTAAAGATCGACGAGGGCGCTCCTTTAGGGGCGCTCTTTTTTGTTTGGGTAGGACAGCTATACGAAAGTGCGTCGGCGTGACCAGATGCTCGGCGGCTTTGGCGCGGAGGATGAATCATCATGGAGTGAAAGGCGGCAGAAAACGCCGCAGGTTTTCAGCTCTTTGATGAAAGGAAAGCTCATGGCACTCTCTAGCGGATCAAACTCTCCTTCAAGGATGATGCAGCGTGCCAAGCAGTTGGCAGAGCGTATTGTCGCGTCGATGCGGGCGCAGGGGTTTCTGAACATCGAGTATATTTTGACTGAGCGGCAGCTGAAGATTGTGGCAAGCAAGTCTGATGGGTCTCCGCAGACCACCTATTTGACGCTGCCGGAGCGGGCGTTGCACTAAGTTTGGACCTGGATCATCTCAGAATGGAGGGCCTAGACATATGTCAGTGTCTCGACGCCCCAAGCTCCTCTGTAGCCAGAAAAGCCGACGCAAACAGTCTCTCTCTACTCAACAATCATCGGTGGCTGGTCAAACACAGTGCGCAGCTGTTGAGATGGAGGTGGTACGCACCGAGTATCGGGTGAAGCTTCAAGGCCAGGGCGGATGTGGCGGGGTTGTGTGGCCGGGAGGAGCGCAGCAAGCCGTCATGGCGGCAGATCATAACGAACCGCCTCCCGTAAACAGTAAAACGCGGCGTCGGTTTGTTTTGTGAAAGGGCTCTAAACGAAAGTTTAGGGCCCTAAACTGCATGGCATTTGAGGCAAATTAAACCCACGGCCAATAGAGCGCACGCAGTTTGTTGGGAATGCAGGAGGGGCAACGCCGCATCCAAGTGCGGCCCCAACCAACAAAGGACGTATCATGACACGTATTCTCCTAACCTCGACAGCCATTGCACTTGGCCTGAGCTCAGCCGCCTTTGCGGATTCCTTCAAAAGCCGGGTGGAACGGTCTTTTGAGCGGGCTGGTTATGAGGGCATCGAAGTGACCATTGAGGACGGTGTGCTGACTGTCCGATCCACATTGGACGGTCTGGAAATTGAAAGCCTCTACGATGCAATCACCGAAGACCTATTGAGTCATGGCGTGATTGATGAAGACGACCTCGACGATGACGATGACGATGACGATGACGATGACGATGACGAAGAAGAGGATGATGATGACGACGAGGACGATGAAGGCGAAGATGACGACGAAAGCGAGAATGAGAGCGAAGATTGATCGCGGCCGCCAAACCCTGATTATTGTGTGAACCAAAGATGTTTCGTGATAGGCACTCCAAACGCTTACACGGCAACTTTCCGGCGCCGCAGAATTGCGGTGCCGGTTTCTGGTGGAAGGTACCCATGGTCAGATCGGGAAAAACTATATCTGCGCTTGCCATTGCGGGGATGTTCTTCGCAGTGCCAGCTATGGCGGATGGACGCGTAGACGCGATCACGCAACAATTGTCGGCTCAGGGCTATGACCGAATAAAGGTCTCTAAGACGTTTCTTGGACGGGTGCGGGTTGAAGCACAGCGTAAAGGGCTCGAGCGAGAGATCATTTTCAATCCACGCACTGGTGAAATTCTCAGGGATTATTGGGAAGTCGAAGAGGATGACGACAGCGACTGGCTACTCGGAGGGGGCACGTCCAAGGACCGTGGAGCTGCCAATGGCAGTGATCCTGACGAAGAGGATGATGACGAGCCAGAAGAAGATGACGACGAGGAGGATGAGGTTGCCGACGAGGAGGATGAAGGCGACGACGAAGATGACAACGACGACGATGGTGATGATGGTGATGACGACGGAGATGACGAGGACGATGATGACTGATCCTCAATTCCGCGCGACAGTCAGGGACCGGTCTTCGTGAAGCGTCATATACTGCTTTTTGCATTGGTTGCTTTGCAGGGGGCCTGTGCTGTCTTTTTTGTTGCCGACATCATGCTCACCGTGTTCGGCGCGCGCTCAGCACCGATCAGTTGGCAGACCCGGGAACTTCTCGAGATTGGCGCGTCACTGGGACTGATTTTAGGCGTGGTGCTTGGTTGGCTGGCCTTGCGGCGTACCCAGGCGCAAAAAGAGCGGGCAGAGGAAAGTCTGCGCGGTGTTCAAAGTGCTTTTCGAGAGCATTTGGATGCAACCTTCACGAAGTGGAGCCTGACTCCAGCCGAGTGCGATGTGGCGCTGTTCACAATTAAAGGGATGTCGATCCAAGAGATTGCAGGTTTGCGAAATACTTCGGAAGGCACAGTAAAAGCGCAGAGCAATGCGATTTATCGAAAATCCGGAGTGAGTGGACGCGCGCAGCTGCTCAGCCTATTTTTGGACGATCTATTGGCGGAGGACGCTGAAGGTCATTCCTGACGTGGGATGTTGTTATTGCTAGGGGTGGTTGACGTCGTGTTCCTGCAAAACCCGCATAGGCACAATGTCGAGCGCACGCAGATGGGTGGCGGCGAGGTTGATCTTGGGCGCGCAGCCTTCGTCGTGAGCTTGCAGGAAACGCGCGGCGCAGAGACACCAGGAGTCTCCTGGTTTCAGGCCCGCAAAATTGAACTCCGGGCGGGGCGTGGAGAGATCGTTTCCAACGTATTTGGAGTAGGCAAGGAACTCCGCAGTCATGACGGCACAGACCGTGTGGCTGCCTTGATCCTGTGCGCAGGTGTTACAGTGCCCGTCACGGAAATAACCGGTCAGGGGATCGGTTGAGCAGGTGGCGAGCGTATCGCCAAGCACGTTTACGGAAGCGTCTTTTTCTACCATGCGCAGAGTTTTGCACAGCGGGTGGGCGGCAGGCAACGCCCATGCGGCTGTGACGGTGCGGAAAAACTTAAATGATCATTCAAGTTTTGATTGACGGACGTGGTGTGCGTGGCAAAGATTGACGTTTATGAAACAGATTCTTGAACCCGCCCGCCAGCTTGACGTGATCCATGAAACCGAGGTTTTGGTTGTCGGCTCCGGCCCCGGTGGGATGTCGGCGGCACTGGCAGCGGCGCGGGCGGGTGTGGAGGTTACGCTGGTGGAGCGGTTTGGCTGTTTTGGCGGCAATATCACTGTGGTCGGCGTGGAGGGCATGCATTGGTATCGCCATGAGCAAACCGTGGAGAGCATGGGCATTCCCAAGGAGTTTGAGGACGCCGCCAAGGAAGCGGGCGCAGCGGTGCCGGAAAGTCAGTCGCTGAGCTATGAGATTGATAGCGAGGGGTTCAAGCTGGTCGCGGATCGGCTGGTCGAAAAAGCCGGTATTCACCCGATGCTGCACAGGGCATTTGTGGCTCCGATCATGGAAGGCGATGAGATCAAAGGCATCATCACTGAGTCCAAAGCGGGGCGCGAAGCGATCTTGGCGAAAGTGGTGATTGATGCGACCGGGGATGCGGATATTGCGCATCGGGCGGGCGCGCCGTGTCAAATGGCGCCGCGCGAAGACCTGATGGCGGCTTCGGTGATGTTCCATCTGGCCGGGGTGGACAAGACCGCGTTTATGGAGGGCATTAAGGCCGATCCGCAGACCTACGCCGATTGGGGCGGCGGTGGGGAGTGGAATATCGAGACCTCGGGCAAAGAGGATGAGATGTTCTCGCCGTTTCTGCACAAGCCGTTTGCGCAGGCCATCAAGGCAGGACTGATCCCGCCGCACCTGAATACGATTGCGGGCACCTGGGGCGCGATGCATGACAGTGGGGAGCTGACCTATATGAACCTCGTGCATCTGGCGGGGATTGATGGTACCGATCCGGACAGCCTGACGGCGGGTGAGATTGAGGGGCGTAAGCAGGCGATGCTGGCGATTGAGGCGCTCAAGCGGTTTATGCCGGGCTGTGAGAATGCGCGGTTGCGGAACTTTGGCATGAGCCTTGGTATTCGCGATACGCGCAAGGTGGATACGGTTTACAGCATGACTGAGCTAGATGTCCGCGAACAGGGACGGTTTGAGGACAGTATCGGGATTTTCCCGGAGTTTATTGACGGCTACGGCATTCTAATCCTGCCGACCACGGGGCGGTATTTTGAGGTGCCGTATCGCAACCTGTTGCCGCAGGGCGTGAAGAACCTGCTGGTGTCTGGCCGTGCCACGGCGGGGCATAAGGTGGCTCATGCAGCGACGCGCAATATGGCGTGCTGTGCGGTGATCGGGCAGGGCGCTGGCGTAGCAGCGGCGTTGAGTGTGCAGCAGGTGCGCGCGCTTGATTACCTCAACATTACGGATATTCAGGCAGAGCTGCTCCGGCAGGGCGCGCGGGTGCATTGACCGCTACGGGTCTCATATAGGGGCTGTGCCAGAGACCCAGAACTCGTTGCGGCGGGCGGTGACACGCTCGGCCAGAAAGTCGACAAACAGGCGCACACGGGCCGTGTTGCGCAGGTCGCGGTGCAGGAGCAGCCAGATGCTGCGATAAGGCAGCGGTTTCTGGAATGGGGCGCGGATCAGGTCGGGGTGGCGGTCGCCTAAGTTACAGGCGAGATAGGCCATGCCGAGACCGGAGGCTGCCAGAGTAATCAGCGGCACCAATTCGGACACGCGGTGTTTGAGCGTGGCTTTGGGGTAGTGGCTGTCGCTGAGCCAGCGGGCGGTTGTGGCTTCTTCGGGCTCGTGCCAACCGATGAAATGCAGACCTTTGCCCTGATTGTCCGTCACCCGTTCGGCGTATTGGCGGGAGCAGTAGGCCGCTTGGGACATCTGCACAAGTTTGCGCCCCACCACATCGTCGGTCACATCGGTCGCCACACGCAGTGAGACGTCCGCCTCACGACGGGTCAGATCGCGAACGTCATTGGTGAAATTGAGGTGCAGGGTGATGTCTGGGTAGCGGTCGGCAAAGGCGGTGAAATCTTCCATCAGCGAGGTCATCGCCAAGCCGTGGGGCAGGGTGACGTAGACCGTGCCTGTGGGCTGTGTGTCCCGCCCAACAATCACGCGAGAGGCGGCGGTCATTTCCTGCTCTACCCGTTCGGCGTTGGGCAGGAGGTCTTCGCCAACTTGGGTCAGCCCGAGGCCGGATTTGGAGCGGTCAAACAAGCGACTGCCGACACGCTCTTCCATCACAGCGATGCGGCGGGTCAGAGTGGTGTGATTGACCGTTATGCTATCGGCCCCGCCGCGCAGTGTGCCGGTACGGGCAACGGCGAGAAAGTACTTGAGATCGTCCCAGTTGAGGGCGTGGCTTTCTTGTTTCGACATGGATCTTGCGTTCCATTTTTGAACCTTTGTGTCCAGTTTTTCCCGGATACACGTCAAAAATGATCATCGCTACCTTGGTGTCACAGAGTAAAACGCACAGTCGGAACCAAGGAGCCTGTCTTATGAAACCCATTCAGTCCGTTATGATCACCGGCGCGAATGCCGGATTGGGCCGCGAAGCGGCGCGGCAGCTGGCGATGCGCAACGGGATCGAGAAGATCTACCTCGCCTGCCGCAATCAGGAGAAAGCTGATGCGGCGAAGGCCGCGCTTGAGGCGGAGACGGGCAAGCGCATTTTTGAGGTTATCCTCATGGATGTGTCCAGTCCGATGTCGGTGCGGGCGGCGGTTGGCAAAATGGCCGCGCCTGTGGATGCGCTGATCCTCAATGCGGGCGGGACGGGTGGCAAAACCCGCACGCGCTGACCCAGGTTGGAGTGACCCACATTTTCGCGGCCAATGTACTTGGGCATGTGGTGCTGGTGGATGAGCTGTTGGAGCGGCAGTTGATCACCTCGACCGTGCTGTATGCTGGCTCAGAGGCAGCGCGCGGCTTTCCCAAAATGGGTGTGGCCAAGCCGGACATGCGCACGTCGTCGACCGAGGAGTTTGTCTCGATTGCGGATGGCAGCAAGTTTGGCCCTAAGGCTGATCCGCTGGATATTTACGGCACTATCAAGCTGACCGCTGCGATGTGGATGGGCGCGATGGCGCGGCAGCATCCGCACATTCGCTTTGTCACCATGAGCCCGGGCGGCACCACCGGCACCAATGGCATGGATGACCTGCCGTTTTTGAAGAAGGTGTTCTTCAAATATGTCGGCGGCACGCTGATGCCGTTGTTTGGAATGATGCACAGCGTTGAGACCGGCGCAAAACGTTATGTCGACGGGCTGCTCAATGACCGGTTTGAAAGCGGGCATTTTTATGCCAGCCGCGAAGGCTCCCCGACCGGGCCTGTGGTGGATCAGGCCGAGATCGATGCCTCGCTCGCCAATACGCAATTCCAGGACAACGCCTTTCAGGCTGTGCGCCGGTTTGCGGCTTAATTCCTCTCGTATCTCAAAGGAGACTAAAAATGGACATTCTACTGCAAATTCTCGTTGGTCTTGCGACGGTTATGTTGTTGGGGCTAGGCACGATGTCGATGTTTGCGCCGCGTCGGATGTTGAAGAACTTCGCGCTGGAGCCCATTGGCGTGGCCGGGTTGAGCACGGTGCGCTCCGTGGTGGGCGGCTTGTTTCTGACCAGTGTGCTGTTGCTTAGCTACGGGTTGGCGAGCGGACAGACCGAGGGATTTCTGGTCATCGCGTTGCTGATGGGCGTTGTCGCCGTTGGGCGCGTGGTGGGCTTGATCGCGGATGGGTTTGACAAGGCGGTGATCCCGCCTCTGATTGTCGAGCTGGTGATCATTGCGGTGTTGGTGTCTGCTCATGGTCAGCCGTTGGTGTGATTGCCAACACTCCAGAATTGAAAAGGCCCGCCGGTGTGGCGGGCCTTTGTTGTTTCTATTGGCTTCGTTAGCCGCCAGCTGTTTCTGCAATTTCGCGGAAGAGGGCGATGTTGCCATCGGTCACGCCGCTGTCCTTGAATTTGCGGTCGGCAGAGTTCACTGCAATCACCACGCCATGCGGGCGGTTGATGTAGATGTATTGACCGTAAACACCGATACCGAAGAATTCGCCGTCGCGCGGGTCTTTGGGCATCCACCATTGGTAGCCGTAGTGCAGATTGCCTTCTTTGGTCTTGGCGCTGGGCACGGTGGCGGCGGCGAGCCAGTCTGCAGGGACCACTTGGGCGCCGTTGTATGTGCCGTTCTGTAGGATCATCTGACCAAAGCGGGCGTAGTCGCGGGTGCGGATGTTGAGGCCACCCAGCACAAAGGCCACGCCTTCGCCGTCGGTGACGTAGTAAGGGTCTTGTTCATAGCCGAGTTTGGAGATGATTTTCTCAGACAGCAGGTCGGGAATGGAGCGGCCGGTGGCACCCCGGATAACCATGCCCAACACATGCGTGTCGATGGAGACGTATTGGAACTGTTTGCCGGGCTCCACAAAGGTCTCGGTGAGGCCGGCGGCAAAACCGTCCATCGTGCCGCCCATGGCAAGGACGCGGCCCATGCGATTGATATCGCTGTTGAAATCCAGGTAGTCCTCGTCAAAGGTCACGCCGGAGGACATCTGTAGCACATTCAGCACAGTGGCGCCGTCATAGGCGGTGCCTTTCAGAAGCGGTGCGTAGGTGGTGACCTGTTCGTCAATGTCGATCAGGCCTTCAGCGACGACAATGCCCATCAGGGACGACAGGTAGGATTTGGCTACCGACCAGCTGATCCGCAGGTCTTCTGGAGCGGTGTCCTGATAGTAGCTTTCGTGCACCTTCTGGCCGTCCTTGAGGACCACCATGCCGGTCACGGCGCGCTCCTTAGTCCAGCTGTCAAAGCTGGTGGGCATGGTCATGTCGGTGCCGTTTGGCAGGGTGCTGACCGCTGCGTCGCCTTTGGCAATCTCTGCGGAGAGGAAGAGCGTGTCCATGTTGGAGAAGTTGGAAACGATCTTCTCCTCCGAGAACAGCGAGTTCACCGCTAGAAGGCGGGTGATTTCTTCGCGTTTGAGTGTATAGACGGTCAGCGCGGCCAGGATCAGCATCAGTAGAATGCGGCCAAGCCATTTTCCAAAGGTGCGCATGTGTGGGGTCCCCTCCCTAATTTTGTTGGACGGAGTTGAGCATTAAGCGGCGGTGGGCGGCAACGGTGACGTTAGGGGAGTTCGGCGGGCGCTTGCCATTCCACCCAACGGCCGTGGAAGTCAGCGCGGCCCAGTGGGATTGTGTGGCTGCCCGGCCAGACGCGCAGGGTTAGCGCGGCGCCGTGGGGGATGTCGTCTGCTTCATAGGACAGCCACGCCAAGCGTGCCTCTTCGGTGGCTTGCGCACCGGCGGCTTCCATCAAGTCGGTGCCGTGATTTTGGCTCTCTTCCGGGAAGTATTGCCAGGCCACGGTGGAGTAAACCATGTGCAACTCTCCTGTTTTTGGCGCAGTAAGGCGGCGCTCCAGCCAGGGGATGGAGTCATCTTGGTCAAGTTCGGCTGTGTTGAGAGCGATAGCGGCTTGCGTGCGAAGCAAGCGGTCTTCCTGATCGGCCCAGAGATAGCTTTGCAGGCGGAGGGCGTCTTTTGCGTTGGCGCTGTTGAGCGGGTTGAGGTCCACACCGCGGCGGTTTGAGATGGTGACGTTTGCCGTGGGCGGAAGCGGGCCGGTCCAATTGGGGGACAGGCTCACCGTGCTCTGGGGGCCGTAGCCGTCACCGACATCGAGGTGGAACTGATCAAACATCAGGTTCAGCCCGGCGGAGGCGCCGAGTTCGGAAAGCTTGATGGGCAGGTTGAAGCGGTCCGTCAGCAG
>Ga0189275_100366_pt1 | contig 22300 bp, 23 predicted proteins | sample N19A6minimetaG_FD_130329 | JGI IMG/M metagenome (GOLD analysis project Ga0189275, IMG submission 130329) | Marine microbial communities from the Costa Rica Dome - N19 A6 mini metaG | ecosystem: Environmental > Aquatic > Marine > Oceanic > Photic zone | place: Costa Rica: the Eastern Pacific...
ATCCACATGTGTATCTGGATACAGTGATCCTGTTGGGGGGCATCTCAGCGCAGTATGAGCCGTCTTGGGCTTTTGGATTGGGCGCAACAATTGCCAGCTTTGCCTTCTTCTTTAGCTTGGGGTTTGGGGCGCAATTGTTGCGTCCGATGTTCACCAGCCCGCGCGCCTGGCAGGCTCTGGATGGTTTGGTTGGCTTGACCATGTGGGGGATTGCCGCCAGTCTGCTTCTCAAAGTGTAACAGGGATCACATTGAGAATGCGGAAGTTTTGGGGGGGCGCTGTCGCGGCTATGGTATTGGCTGTTGCAGGAGGGGCCATGGCGGAGTGCTATACCGGATGGCAGTCACCAAGTGTTGATGAGTACAGATGGGAGATCATTTATGAAGATGATGAACCCTTTGCCGTCAGTGACGAATACCCGTGGATCAAACTGCCGCTATATATGCAGGCCCCGTCCAAGCCGAAAATCCTGAGTTTCGAGCGCGGGATCGGTGATAGCCCTATGGTGTCTTCGCTGGTGTATTATGCGGGCTCCCCTGGCACATCCGTGTTAGTGCCCATCACGGAGCGGATCGTTTTTGACATGTCTATCGGCGGCGAAGTGCTTTTGCGGGGAAGTGTCATGGAAGGCTGTGATCCGGTGGATTGGTCCTTAAATGGGGATGTACTATCAGTGGATGATCCGGCTATGGGGTATCAAGAGGTCGTGCTTCCGTGAGTTTTTGCACATAGGTTGTGGCCTGGCGCCTGTTTTGTGCGACAGGTGAATGCACATATCCTTCTGGTAGCAATCCAGGAGGACGCCATGAGTTGGAACCCAGCCTCAGAACCAACATTGCCAGATGCCACCGCTTTGGAGGCGATTGAAACGGTCATCGTGCCGCGCTCTCGAGACCTTGGCGGGTTTTCCGTGCGTCGGGCTTTGCCTGCGCCGCAACGGCAAATGGTGGGGCCATTTATTTTCTTTGATGAGGCGGGGCCGGCGGAATTCTTGACCGGGCAGGGCATTGATGTGCGTCCCCACCCGCATATTGGTCTTGGGACCGTGACCTATCTGTACCGTGGCGAGTTTGAGCATCGCGACAGTCTGGGCACCCATCAGATGATCTACCCGGGTGAGGTGAACTGGATGGTGGCGGGCAATGGCGTGACCCATTCGGAGCGCACTTCTGAAGCCACACGGAAGGCGCCGAGCTCGCTTTTTGGCATTCAGACCTGGATCGCTTTGCCAGAGGAGCGCGAAGATGATCCAGCCGCGTTCGAGCATCACGGCAAAGAGGCGCTGCCGTTTTTGGAGGGCGAGGGCAAAGAGGTGCGCTTGATCCTAGGGGACGCCTGGGGGGAGCGGGCGCCGGTGACGATGATGTCAGAGATGTTTTATGCGGATGTAGCCTTGCAAGCCGGGGCGAGGCTGCCGATGCCGGACAACCACGAGGACCGGGGATTATATGTACTGGAAGGTGCTGTGGAGATTGCTGGTGACGTGTTTGAGCCGGGGCGTATGGTGGTTTTGCGGCCCGGAGATGCGATCACGGTGACCGCGGGGCCTCAAGGTGCGCGGCTAATGGCGCTGGGCGGGGCGACGATGAATGGGCCGCGGTATATCTCTTGGAATTTTGTCAGCTCCAGCAAGGAGAAAATCCAAGCTGCTAAAGCCGACTGGGCAGCGGGGGATTGGGTCGATGGGCGGTTTCAGCTGCCGCCCGGGGATGACGAGGAGTTTATTCCCTTGCCGGACAGGATGCTGTGACGCCGCGGCAAAATATTGTTTAACAGGTTTCCTACCTCGACACTGCCGCCGCGTCATGTCTATGTGGCGGCATGACGGATGAAAGTGCCTATTCCCCTTTGAAGGGCGTGTTTTGGATGTTGGTCACGGGCTTGTGCTTTGTGGCAGTGACGGCGCTTGTGAAAATGGTGGGTACGCGTCTTCCGGCATCCGAGACCGCGTTTTTGCGCTATGCGCTGGGCATTGTGTTCCTGATCCCGATGATCCGGCCAATTCTGGAAGCAAAGCTCACCAAGCGGCAGCTTGGATTGTTCAGCCTGCGGGGTGTGTTGCACACAGGTGCGGTGGTGGCGTGGTTCTTTGCCATGGCGCGCATTCCCATCGCTGAGGTTACGGCGATGAACTACCTGTCGCCGGTTTATGTCACCATTGGTGCTGCGTTATTCCTTGGGGAAAAACTGGCGTTTCGGCGGATTGCGGCGGTGATCGTGGCCTTGATTGGCGTGACAATCATTTTGCGACCTGGGTTTCGAGAGTTGAGCCCGGGACATTTTGCGATGCTGTTCACGGCGCTGGGCTTTGCCGGTGGCTACCTGATTGCCAAGCGGCTGAGCGAAGAGGTCAGCCCCACCGTGGTGGTCGGTATGTTGTCGGTGACGGTGACCATTGGGTTGGCGCCCTTGGCGTTGTCGGTCTGGGTTACACCGACGTTGGAAGAGTTGGTGATCCTGTTTGGTGTGGCCTGTTTTGCCACGGCCGGGCACTACACGATGACTTTGGCCTTCAAGGCCGCGCCGGTTACGGTGACTCAGCCGGTGAGTTTTCTGCAAATGGTCTGGGCGGTTTTGCTTGGTTGGATCGGATTTGGCGAGCAACCGGATGTCTGGGTGCTGGTCGGGGCGCTGATCATAATTGGCGCGATCAGCTTTATCACCTGGCGCGAAGCCATGTTGAAACGGCGTCAGATCACGCCGTTGGTGGGGCAGACAAAACTGTAGCCGCCGCTCGCGACATAAGCCGTGTCGCCTTTGTGATTGTCAGCATTTAGTTTCCGCCACTAGGGTTTGCAAAACAGCCTCAAGGAGCCAGCGTATGTCCCGTCCCAACATTCTGATTTTTATGGTGGATCAGCTTAATGGGACATTTTTCCCGGACGGACCTGCAGACTGGCTGCACGCGCCGAACCTGAAAAAGCTGGCTGCTCGGTCGACGCGGTTTCAAAACGCCTATACCGCCAGCCCGCTTTGCGCGCCGGGGCGGGCGGCGTTTATGTCGGGGCAGTTGCCAAGTGGGACAGGTGTTTATGACAACGCGGCAGAGTTTGCTTCGTCCATTCCGACCTATGCGCACCATCTGCGCCGGGCCGGGTATCAGACCTGTCTGGCCGGCAAGATGCATTTTGTTGGGCCGGATCAGTTGCATGGGTTTGAGGAGCGTTTGACCACGGATATCTATCCGCCGGATTTTGGCTGGACTCCGGACTATCGCAAGCCAGGCGAGCGTATCGAGTGGTGGTATCACAATATGGGCAGTGTCACCGGTGCGGGTGTGGCCGAGATTTCCAATCAGATGGAGTATGACGACGAGGTGGCCTACCACGCCACTCGCAAGGTGTATGATCTGGCGCGGGGGCATGATGATCGGCCTTGGTGCCTTACTGTGAGTTTCACCCACCCGCATGATCCCTATGTGGCACGAAGGAAATACTGGGATTTGTATGAAGACTGCGCGCATCTTTTGCCGGAGGTTGGGGCGATCCCTTATGAGGAGCAGGATGCGCATTCCAAGCGCATTTTTGATGCCAACGACTGGCGCAGTTTTGACATCAGCGAAGAGGACATTCGCCGTTCCCGCAGAGCGTATTTTGCCAACATCAGCTATCTGGATGACAAGATTGGCGAAGTGATGGAGGCGCTGGAGGCCACGCGGCAAGAGGCGGTGATCCTTTATGTCAGTGACCATGGCGACATGCTGGGTGAGCGCGGGTTGTGGTTCAAGATGAGCTTTTATGAGGGCTCCAGCCGGGTGCCAATGATGGTGGCGGCTCCGAATATGGAACCCGGATTGGTGACCACGCCGGTGAGCAACATCGATGTCTGTCCGACGCTCTGTGAACTGGCAGGCGTGAGCATGGAGGAGGTCATGCCCTGGACCACCGGTGAGAGCCTTGTGCATCTGGGGCAAGGTGGGCAACGCGACACGCCGGTGGCGATGGAATATGCAGCCGAAGCCTCTTATGCGCCGATGGTGTCGCTGCGCTATTGCAAGTGGAAGTACAACCGCTGTGCGCTGGATCCGGATCAGCTGTTTGATCTGGAGGCCGATCCCCATGAATTGACCAACTTGGCGGAGGAACCAGCGCATCTGGGCACGGTGCAGAGTTTGCGTGCCAAGTCCGAGGCCCGCTGGGATCTGGCGGCGTTTGACGCGGCGGTGCGGGAAAGTCAGGCGCGGCGTTGGGTGGTCTATGAAGCGTTGTGCGAAGGCGGGTACTTCCCGTGGGATTATCAGCCATTGCAGAAAGCGTCAGAGCGCTACATGCGCAACCACATGGACCTGAATGTGGTGGAGGAAAACCAGCGCTTCCCGCGTGGCGAGTAGATCGCCACACGTTGGAGTAGATTGTTTAGGTCTATCCCCCTAGGCTGCACCCAACGCGAAGGGGATAGGTTTATGATTTTCAAAACACTGAAGTTCTCTGGTGCCGCTCTGATGCTCGCTGGCGCGGCGCAGGCGCAGATGTTCATTGACAGCGGTGTGGAGAGTGGCACCTACGGGGAACCGATTGAGGATGTTGCTTTGTTGCAGGGCTGTATCTTTGAACAAGAGGTGCCGACCTGTGAACTCTCCAGAAACGGGTTCAGCTATTACGTCAGTTGGAATGAGCCGACGCCCAGCTATATCGTTGAGGCATTGGGCACGCTTTATGTGAGCGCACCGATTTGGCTCAGGGGTGATCTTGTTAACATGGGGGACATGTCGGCGGAGTTGGCTGTGCATGCCATGCGCCTGGATCCTTCGCTAGACCCCTATGCGGACATTCGTGCCAACCTCCAAGGGGATTGGGTTTTCGCCGCTGACCCTGCTTACACCTCAAGCGTTTGGGGGGATCGGGTGACAGAAAAGGTCAATGGAGATTACTCTTCAGAGTACACGCTGCAATTGGCGGACAGTTGTGAGAAGTCCAACGGGCAGGGGCCGGTGATGATTGCGCATATCGATCCCTGGAGCGAGCCGCCCTGTATGATTATTGAAGCCGTCACCGCGGACAAGATGATCATGCAGCTGGCCGGAGGCGATGGCACGTTGTTCAAATACGTGCGGCCCTAACAGGATCAGCTTTCAGTTTTTAACATGAGGTCCGCCACTTCGCGGGCCTCTTTGCGTGCCTGGGACGGGTTAAGCGGTGCGTCCGATTGCGCGGCCTCGAGCCACACGCCATCCATGTAGCATTGCAGAGCTTCGCGCAGCGTTTCGCGGCGGTCGTCAGAAACAAGTGCGCGCAGTTCGGCGCGGAAGTGGGCCGTAACGCGGGCGCGGTTGATGCGGTGCAGACGTTGCAGGCTTTCCGCATAGGGGGCGTTGGCCCAGAATTGCATCCAGATCGAGCATTGCTCGTTGGTGAAGAGCCGGTCTGAAAAGTTGGCGTCTATCACCGCCATCAGCCGCTCATGCGGGGTTTTGGCAGTGGCGTAGCGTTCCAGCATCGCTTGTTTCAGCAAGGTCAGCAGGCGGCGCATAGTCGCCTCCATCAGCTTTTCCTTGGAGCCAAAATAATAGTTGATCGAGGCGGCAGAAGCGCCGGCTTCGGCGGCGATTTCTGCCATGGTGACAACGGCATAGCCCCGCTTGTGAACCGCCGTGATGGTGGCGTTGATCAACTCTTCATGTCGGATATCGCGGATACGTGTACGGCCCATGTCGCCACTTTAGCGTGATCGCTCACAGGGGCAATATTGTCGTATCAATAAAATTTTTAAATGGTCATTTAAAAATTTTTCCTACGGTGCTAATTTGGCTGCCAGATTGAGAATCCGCGGCCCCCGTGAGCGTGGCCGGCACAGGAAAGGAACGCGCGATGCAACTGCGACCGACGGCCAGCCATTTCATCAACGGGGCCTATGTGGAGGACACGTCCGGTGCGCCGATTGAGATTGTCTATCCGGCAACGGGCGAGGTTATCGGCACGGTGCATGCGGCGACGCCGGCGATCATTGATCAGGCGCTGGAGAGCGCACAAGCGGGGCAAAAAATTTGGGCGGCAATGACCGGCCGGGAGCGTGGCCGCATCATGAGCCGGGCGGCGGCGATGATCATGGAGCGCAACCACGAGCTTTCTGTGCTGGAGACCTATGACACCGGCAAGCCCTATCAGGAGACCATTGCGGTGGATGCAACCTCAGGCGCGGATGCGTTGGAGTATTTTGGCGGCTTGGCGGGTAGCCTGACGGGTGAACATATCCCGCTGGGCGAGGACTGGGTCTACACCGTGCGCGAGCCACTAGGCGTCTGTGTGGGCATTGGGGCGTGGAACTATCCCACTCAGATCGCTTGCTGGAAAGGTGCGCCTGCTTTGGCATGCGGCAATGCGATGGTGTTCAAGCCGTCCGAAACCACGCCGATGTGTGCCTTGAAGGTGGCAGAAATTCTGCATGAGGCCGGTGTGCCTGCCGGTGTTTACAACGTGATCCAAGGTTTGGGAGACGTCGGCGCGGCGCTTGTCAATGACCCGCGTGTGGACAAAGTGAGCCTGACCGGCTCGGTCCCCACCGGCAAAAAGGTCTATGCGGCGGCGGCGAGCCACATGAAGCATGTGACCATGGAGTTGGGTGGGAAGTCTCCTTTGATCATCTTCGATGATGCGGATGTGGAGAACGCTGTGGGCGGGGCCATTTTGGGCAACTTCTACAGTTCCGGTCAGGTTTGTTCCAACGGCACGCGTGTGTTTGTGCAGAAGGGCATCAAGGAGAAGTTCCTGACACGTCTGGCGGAACGTCTGGGCACGGCCGTCATAGGGGATCCTTTGGATGAAGCGACCAGCTTTGGCCCGATGATTTCTGAGCGTCAGATGAACATCGTGCTGGGTTATATGGAGAAGGGTGTCGAAGAGGGCGCAAGGCTGGTGTGCGGTGGCAAGCGTATGGATCGCGAGGGGTTCTTCCTGGAGCCAACGGTCTTTGCCGATGTCACAGATGACATGACCATCGCGCGCGAAGAGATTTTTGGCCCGGTCATGTCGGTGCTGGATTTCGACTCCGAAGAAGAGGTGATCGCGCGGGCCAATGACACCGAATATGGCCTGTCTGCGGGTGTGTTTACGTCCGATTTGTCTCGCGGGCACCGTGTGATTGGGCAGTTGGAAGCGGGCAGCTGCTTTATCAACTCCTACAATGACGCGCCGGTAGAGGCGCCGTTTGGCGGGGTGAAGAACTCCGGTGTGGGGCGAGAAAACTCCAAAGAAGCGATCAAACACTACAGTCAGGTTAAGTCGGTCTATGTGCGCATGGGCGACGTGGAATCCCCTTACTAACCCTCTCGTTGGTGGCTCTGTCAGGAAGAACAAGATGCAGGCAGATTATGTGATTGTTGGCGCGGGCTCTGCTGGATGCGCGATGGCGTACCGGCTGAGCGAGGCTGGCAAATTCGTGCTGGTGATTGAGCATGGCGGCACCGACGCGGGGCCGATTATTCAGATGCCGGCAGCGCTGAGCTATCCGATGAACATGAGCCTGTATGATTGGGGCTACAAGACTTTGCCGGAGCCGCATTTGGGCGGGCGTACTTTGGTCTGTCCACGTGGTAAGGTGATTGGCGGGTCGAGTTCGATTAACGGCATGGTCTATGTGCGTGGACACGCGGGCGACTATGACCACTGGGCCGAGAGCGGTGCCGATGGTTGGTCGTATGCGGATGTGTTGCCGTATTTCAAACGCATGGAAAACTGGCACGAGAGCGGGCAGGGGGGCGATCCTGATTGGCGCGGCTCTGATGGGCCTCTGCATATCAGCCGTGGACCACGCAACAACCCGCTGCATGGCGCCTTTGTAGAGGCCGGACGGCAGGCGGGCTACCCGGTGACGGATGACTACAACGGGCAGCAGCAAGAGGGTTTTGGCCCGATGGATATGACTGTCTACAAAGGTCAACGATGGTCTGCCGCAAATGCCTATCTAAAGCCGGCTTTGAAGCGCGAGAACTGTGATCTTGTGCGCGGGCTGGCGCGCAAAGTCGTGATGGAAAATGGTCGCGCCGTGGGCGTGGAGATCGAACGCGGCGGGCAGGTTCAGATGGTTCGCGCCAATGCGGAAGTGATCTTGGCGGCGTCTTCGTTGAACTCACCAAAGCTGTTGATGTTGTCGGGTATCGGGCCGGCGGCGCATCTGGCTGAGCATGGTATTGAGGTGGTCGCTGATCGCGCCGGTGTTGGGCAAAACCTGCAGGATCACCTTGAGGTCTATATGCAGATGGCCTGTAAGCAGCCAATCACGCTCTACAAATACTGGAACCTTATTGGCAAAGGTCTTATTGGGGCGCAGTGGCTTTTCACCAAAACCGGACTAGGCGCCTCTAACCAGTTTGAAACGGCTGGCTTTATTCGCTCGCGGGCGGGGGTTTCCTACCCCGACATTCAGTATCATTTCCTACCCATCGCGGTGCGCTATGACGGGCAGGCGGCAGCCGAGGGGCATGGCTTTCAGGCGCATGTCGGGCCGATGCGGTCGCCGTCACGCGGTGAGGTGACCTTGCAGTCGGCTGATCCGAAGGCCGCTCCAAATATTTTCTTCAACTACATGTCGACCGAGCAGGACTGGGAGGATTTCCGCGCCTGTATCCGTCTGACGCGCGAGATTTTCGCGCAAGAGGCGATGCAGCCATTTGTGAAAAGTGAGATCCAGCCGGGCGCGGATTTGCAGACCGATGATGAGATCGACAGCTTTATCCGAGAGCACGCTGAAAGCGCCTATCACCCCTGCGGCACCTGCAAGATGGGCAGCGTGGATGACCCGAAAGCGGTGGTGGACAGTGAGTGCCGCGTGATTGGGGTTGATGGGCTGCGGGTGGCGGACAGCTCGATTTTCCCCCGTATTACCAACGGTAACCTCAATGGACCGTCGATCATGACCGGGGAGAAGGCTTCTGATCACATTTTGGAGCGGCGGTTGCCGTCATCCAATGCGGAGCCTTGGTTCGCGTCAAATTGGGAAAATGCGCAGCGATAATGTCCATTTTGAGCCGGACTTGATCCGGGTCAAAGTGCGTGGGAGGCGGCTGGTCTATGGTGTTCGCGACCTAGAGAAAAGGAGCGAACAAATGTCCAATACCCCACACGGACTGGCCGTAGAATTACCTGAATTCGTTGAGAAAATGCACGACTTGAAGGTCAATGATGCGCATTTCGCCAAACTGGCCGACGAGTATCACGAGTTGAACCGTAAGGTGCACGCGGCGGAGACCAATGTGGCACCTCGCGAAGTGTTGGCAGAGGTAGACCTGCGTAAGCGGCGTGGAGCTCTGAAGGATGAGATCTACGCCTATCTGAAAGCCAACTGACGGTTCGTTGGTACCTATTCCCTCAGATGAGGCGGCCGCTGGCGCGGTCGCCTTTTCTTTTAGCCCACATCGTAGGGCAACACGCCGCGGGCGTTTTCGTTGATGGTCAGGCGGCGTTCCAGTGGCGGTACGGAACGTTGGTGACAATGAGTGCGCTCGCAGATGCGGCAGGAAATGCCAATGGGTTCAAAGGCCTGCGGGTTGTCGAGTTCCATATGGTCGGCATAGACCAGTGCGTCTGCGTGGCGGATTTCACAGCCCAAAGCGATGGCGTAGCGGCGCACCGGTGCGCCGAAGTGGCCGCCGGATTTGGAGACATCGCGGGCGAGGGAGATGTAACGCACGCCGTCTGGAGTTTCGGCCAGTTGGCGCAAGAAACGGCCTGGTGTTTCGAACGCCCGATGCACATTCCAGAGCGGGCAAGCGCCTCCAAAACGGGCGAATTGTAGGCGAGTGGCGGAGTGGCGTTTGGTGATTGTTCCAGCCTGATCTACGCGGACAAAGAAGAAGGGAATGCCTTTGTTTCCAGGGCGTTGAAGGGTTGAGAGACGGTGGGCTACTTGCTCGATAGAGGCGCCGAACCGGTTGGAGAGGAGTTCCAAGTCGTGGCGGGTTTCGCGGGCGACTTCGAGGAAGGTGCCGTAGGGCATAAGTGCAGCGCCAGCGTAGTAGTTGGCGAGGCCGATTTTGGCAATTGACCTTGCAGCGTCGGATTGGAAGCGGGCGAAGTCCAGCGTGGCTTCCAGAAGCTTGCCATTTTGTAGCAGCGCGACCTGTAGAAGCAGTTGAAATGTTTGGGTTTCCGGCTGTGCGTAGCGGGAGATTTGCAGGCGTTGGTGCTCAGCGTCGTAGTGGCGCAGTTGGTCGATGTCGGTGAAGGCGACGGTGATGCCGGAGTCTTTGAGGTTTGCGAGTGCAGCTGCGCGGATCCCTCCATGCTCAACGGCGGCTTGGGCGAAGCGTTCGGCAGCGTGGTCGACAGCGTCTATGTAGTTGTCACAATAGTGAAAAAAGTCCCTGACCTCATCCCAGGGGCTCGCCTGCATTTGTATATCCTGACGCCCCAAAGCTTCGTCTAGTGAGGCCAGACGCTCGTGGGTTTGGCGGTAGGCGCGGTGCAGTTCCAGAAAGGCGCGTGCCAGTGCCGGCGCATTGGAGGCGGTGAGGCGCAGGTCTGCGAGCGGGGCTGAGGTCTCGGCTAGGACGGGATCGGCAAGGGCTTCGCGCATGTCAGAGACCAGGCGTTCACTGTCGCCTGTGCTTAACTCTGTGACATCTAAACCAAATTCTTGTGCCAGCGCGAGAACAACAGTGGTGGAAACGGGGCGGTTGTTGTTCTCCATCTGGTTCAGATAGGGCAGGGAGACACCGAGTTTTTGGGCAAAATCCTTCTGCGTCAGCGTGAGCCGCGTGCGGATTTCGCGAAGTTTGGCGCCTGCGTAGAGCTTCTGCGTGGGCATGCGATTCCTCCCGATTGCATAGCTGCAAATATAGCTTTGCAAAGTCGATCAATCCATAGGGATATCCATGGTGCGGCGTTTGTTAGTTAAGCAGAGATTTAGCTGGCGCTTTTCACGTCGGTATTACGTCGGTATCGCGACTGCATCGCGGAGGTGCAGGTTTTGACGCTCAAAGGGTTAACGTGCCGACACCGGGGGAGGCGGCAGCAGGTGCTGTGTGAGGCTGAATTTGGAAAATTAAACGCCGATGTGCTTTTCGCGGCGGACCACCATGAGGATGGATGTGACGCCGAGCACGGAGGTTGCAAGCATCAACCACAGGAGCGGGAAGGCGCCGGTCTCTGGTGTTAGGAGCGCGCCCGCAAGGGCGGACAGGGCTGCGCCGCCGCCAATCATGATCGAACCGGTCAGGCCGGAGGCTGTGCCGGCGAGGTGTGGTCGCACGGACAGGGCGCCCGCGGTGGCGTTTGGAATGGCGAGGCCGTTGCCGATGCCAACAAAGGTCATGAAGCCGAAGAAGATTTCGGCGGAACCAAAGCCAGCGGCGAAGATTGACAGCGAGGCGGCCACGCCTAAGCCACAGATGATGCAGCCTGCAGTCACCATGCGGTTGATGCCGATGCGGGCGGAGTAGCGGCCGGAGAGGAAGTTGCCGATGAAGTAGCCCACAGCAGGCGCACCAAAGTAAATGCCCATCTGCGCGGCGCTCATGCCAAAGAGTTCAGTGGCGACAAACGGCGCGCCGCCCAGGTAGGCAAAGAAGGCGCCGGAGGTGAAACAATTGGCCAGAGAGTAGCCCCAGAAACGCGGGCTGGTCAGGAGCTCCGGATATTCGCGGAATTGCTGGCCCAGTGTGAGGCCGCTGCTGGATTTGGTTTCGCCGAGATCCCGCCATGTGAGCCAGAAGATGGCAGCGCCGGTGCCGAACAGGAGCCAGAAGCTGGCCTGCCAGCCAAAAGCATTGTCCAAAATTCCACCCAGTGCAGGCCCTAACATGGGCACCACAGTCATGCCCATGGTGACGTAGCCAATCATGGAGGCGGCGTCGTCGGCGGAAACCATATCGCGCACCACGGCACGCGACAGCACCATGGCCACCACAACGGCGGCCTGCAGCATGCGGAAAGTCAGGAAAACGGCGGCGTTAGGGGCGTAGATGCAGCCGATGGTGGCGGCAAGAAAGATTGCAAGCCCCGCAAGGATCACCGGACGGCGCCCCAATTTGTCACTGATCGGGCCGACGACAATTTGCAGCACAGCGTTGACGCCGAGATACACCGCAATTGAGAGCTGCATCACGCCATAATCGGTGTCGAAGTATTCGGTCATCGACGGCAGGCTGGGCAGGAAGATATTCATGCACAGGGCAGAGACCCCGGCCAGCAGGATCAATGTGAAGATGTTTGGCGGTGTGCTTCGGTCGAGAAATTGACCACGGGCTAGGCTGCTCATGCGCTAAGAGGTAGGAGCGCGGTTGGCAAATGTCTATGGATGAATTTCAATTGTGAAGTATTTGCTGATTTGCAATTCGCACGCGCTACGTTTTCCAGGATTTGCAAATTTGCGGGAAAATCCTTTTGTGGCTGCAGCAGGGCGCCTATGCTGTCATGCAAAGCTTTTGGGGGCAGCGCGCTTTGTGGCTGTCCATATCGACGAATGAGGGCCCCGCCATGAAAGATATTCTAGAACAGTTGGAAGAGCGCCGCGAAGTTGCGCGTTTGGGTGGCGGTCAGCGCCGGATCGACAGCCAGCACGCCAAAGGCAAGCTGACCGCGCGGGAGCGGATCGAGTTGCTTCTGGATGAGGGCAGCTTTGAAGAGTTTGACATGTTCAAAACCCATCGCTGCACCGAATTTGGCATGGAAAAGCAAAAGCCTGCAGGTGACGGTGTGATCACCGGTTGGGGGACCATCAACGGCCGTATGGTCTATGTCTTCTCCCAGGACTTCACGGTATTTGGTGGCTCTCTGTCGGAAACACACGCGCAGAAGATCTGTAAGATCCAAGAGATGGCGATGCAGAATGGTGCGCCCATTATCGGACTGAACGACTCCGGTGGGGCGCGTATTCAGGAGGGTGTCGATTCCCTCGCTGGTTATGCGGAAGTGTTCCAGCGCAACATCATGGCGTCGGGCGTGGTGCCGCAGATTTCCGTGATCATGGGGCCATGTGCCGGTGGGGCGGTGTATTCGCCCGCGATGACCGACTTCATCTTCATGGTGAAAGACACCTCTTATATGTTTGTGACCGGTCCGGATGTTGTGAAGACCGTGACCAATGAGGTTGTGACCGCCGAAGAGCTGGGTGGGGCGTCCACGCACACCAAGAAATCCTCCGTGGCTGATGGCGCATTTGAGAATGACGTTGAGGCGCTCACCGAAGTGCGCCGCCTGGTGGACTTCCTGCCGCTCAACAACCGTGAGAAGCCGCCAGTGCGTCCGTTCTTTGATGAGCCGGGGCGGGTTGAGAAGTCTTTGGATACGCTGGTGCCAGAGAACCCCAACACGCCATATGATATGAAAGAGCTGATCACAAAGGTGGCGGACGAAGGCGATTTCTACCAGATTCAAGAAGACTACGCCAAGAACATCATCACCGGTTTCATTCGTCTTGAAGGGCAAACTGTGGGTGTTGTGGCCAACCAGCCGATGGTGCTGGCCGGCTGTCTCGACATTGACAGCTCCCGAAAGGCGGCGCGGTTTGTGCGCTTCTGTGACTGTTTTGAAATTCCAATCCTGACGCTGGTGGACGTGCCGGGCTTCCTGCCTGGGACCAGCCAGGAGTATGGCGGCGTGATCAAGCACGGTGCGAAGCTGCTGTTTGCTTATGGTGAAGCCACGGTGCCGAAGGTGACCGTTATTACGCGGAAAGCTTATGGCGGGGCTTATGACGTGATGGCGTCCAAGCACCTGCGCGGTGACTTTAACTATGCTTGGCCAACGGCAGAGATTGCGGTGATGGGCGCGAAGGGCGCAACCGAGATCATTCACCGCGCCGATCTGGGTGACGCGGAGAAGATTGCCGCGCACACCAAAGACTATGAAGACCGTTTTGCAACGCCGTTTGTCGCGGCGGAGCGGGGCTTCATCGACGAGGTGATTATGCCGCAGAGCACCCGGAAGCGTGTGAGCCGGGCGTTTGCGAGCCTACGCAACAAGAAGCTCGAGAACCCTTGGAAGAAGCACGACAACATTCCGTTGTGATTTAGGTGAGCCGCACGATGCCACTCCTACCAGAAATGCACCTTCCATACACTGAAGAGTCGATTGCGTACCTTGAAAGTCGCCTCGGCATCAGAAAGTTCGATCCAGGAGTGGCCTCTGCACCATTGGGTGTTTCAGTGGTGATGCTCGATCAAATTAAGGATATTCAAGTACTGAAATATGACTGCGGACTTTCAGTGATCCTTGTCAATTTTGCTTTTTTGGCTTTGGTTTCAGCAATACAAATTCATCGTGTGCAATTCGCGATTGGTGTTATTCGAAGTGGGCTTGCTTTGGGCCAGACAAGCGAAAAGTTCGTTTATCGAAACCTGCCTGTTTGGTCCAACAGATTTGAGATCGCGCTCACGTTCTTAAGCTACCTGATTGTGCTTTGGATTATTTGGTCGGCGATTTGGGGTGTTAGCTTTGAGGTGCCAAAGCCATGACCCAGCTTTGGAAAAACCAAGCCTTCGTGGTGACACACGCGGACGACGGTAAGTTTATCGGGGAGGGGTTGCGTCCGTTCTTTGAGTATCGCGATCTGGGCATCCAAGAGGGTACACACGGCAAGTTTGGTGCGCATGTCATTTGGGCGGTGCCGGGCATGGAGAGCCCCGGTGCGTGGCATTCCCATGAGCTGGATTTCCAGATGGTCTATGTGACCAAAGGTTGGGTGGTGTTTGAATATGAGGGCCAAGGCGAGCATGTGCTGCGCGAAGGCTCCGGTGTGCTGCAGCCACCAGGCATTAAACACCGCGAAGTGCGCCACTCTGACGATATGGAACCAATTGAGATCATCAGTCCGGCTGAATTTGCCACACAGGACGAGGAGGCGCCCAAGTGAGCCGCTCCCGCTGGCATATCACACGCGAAGGCGATGCGCTGACCATGAGTCGGCGGTTGCCGGTGCGTTGGGATGTGGTGGCACAGACCTCTTTGCCGGACGCGGGCTTGCTGCGGACGGCGCAGCAGGTGCGGCAGGATATGTGGCGGGCATTGCAGGATTTGCGGGGCTTTGCACCCACTGTAGAAGTACGACGTGAGGCTGGCCGGCTGCATGTAAAGGCCGGAGGTGCGGTGGACGGCGCCGTGCCGAAAGCCCACGCGCAGGCTGTGATTTCAGAGATTCTGGAATGTCCGGAACGGCGTCAAAGGTGGATCCGTTTTGCGCAACATCGGAGGGCGTCATCATGATTTTTGTGACGCTACGTCATGCTTTAGCGCAAAAAACTTTGCCCCGGAGCACATTTTTTGGAGCTTTTACAAAAAATCTGTGCAAGCGTGCGACTCAACTTACGCTTTCCGCCGCGTTTGGAGGGGCCCTCACGGGCGCGGCCACGGCCGGGGTTTTGGAGGAGACCCCGGTCGTGCCCTCAGGCAACGATCTCCATCTTCAGGAAATACTCTACGAAGTGCGGGCCGATGAAAGCCGTGTGGCGCGGTTTCGCTATGTCATGCCGCTTATTCGGCAGGGCGTAGAGTTTGCGGAAATCGAAGACGACTTCTTTCACCTGTGCATTGGCGTCGCGGTGCCTTATCTCGCCATTCAGGAACAAACAGTCGATCAGGTGATTATTTCCATGGCGGACAGAGAAACCACATTTGGCGAAACCACTCAGGTGGCGACGCAGTTTTTTGAGGCATTCAGCGTGCAGGATGGCACCTGTATCTGGGAGGGCTTCTGATGACACCACTAGATATTGTTAACGTTAAGGCCGGTGAGCAAGACATTGCGACTTTGCGGTCACAGCGCATGAGCTTGGGCGCGTATCTGTATCTTTTTGCAGAAGATTTGCGTAACCTACGCGCATGCTCCCAACGTGGGGCAGTGAGGCAGGCCGGGCAAAACCGCCCGGTTTGGACGTTAAACAATGAATGGAGAACAAGATGTCCAAGAGCATCAAGTCATTCCTGGCAATCGGCCTCGTGGCCTTGGTTGCGGCCTGTGGCCAAGACGAGCCGCTGGAAGAATATGTTGTGGTCGACCCAGAGCCGATCTCGACTGAGCCGACCTACACCAGCAAATACAAGTAAGGCTTCGCGTCTGACAGGTGGACAGGCCACGCGGCCTGTTCACACCCGCGCCACATCCTCTCAGATCCGGAGGGCCGTGGCATGATCAAGCATCGCGGGTTCCCCGGACGTCTTCCGGGCACGGATTTCCAATTCACCATTCGTCGCGCCAACCCCAAGGGGGTTACGCCGATCACCCGCCGGGAGCGGTTTAAAGACCGTCGTCCGCCGGACCGGCGCGCAGATGCGGCGTTCATGCAGGCGCTTTGGGAGCATTTTGGCGACAAGCCGTTTGAGCGGGGCAATCTGGATGCAGGCCGTTTGAGCTGGCTGTTTGGGCGCGAAGTGGTTGCGGTCGAGGAAGACTTTGATCCCGAAGATTATGAGGCGCTGCTGGTCATTGACGAAGCGGTGGCCCGGGTGTCTTTCCCGGACGCATTTGAAGACGATTGGGCGTAATGTTGCCGATGTCACGACATAATGGGCGAGCCATTGCCCAAAGCGGAGCGGAGGCGAAATTGCCCCTGTTTTCCGTAACTTGTCGTGGCAAGGTCACTGTCATGGAAGCGCGCCACGATCCGCGTACTTCCTGTAACAGTGTATTCCGTTACCCTTCCCCTTTCGGGTGGTCCTGTTCTGTCCCTTCAGGATCACCCGTTTTTTTCACAACACTTGCGTTGCTGGGCAAAACGGGTGACATTGCAGGCACTATAGCAGACCAAGCGGGCAAAAGATCCGCTAAAAACCCCACTGAGGGAAGAGGCACAGACACATGCGTATCACAGCAGCAGTTTCCATTATCGCATTCCTTGGGCTTTCGGCTTGTGGCCGGACCATGGGTGAGCAAGCGCTCATCGGGGCAGGCGCAGGCACCGTGGCCGCGGCAGCCGTTGGCGGCAGCCTGGCGGCCGGCGCCGTTGTCGGCGGTGCAGCCAACACGATCTATTGTCAAGAATTCGCTACCAGCTGCTGAGCGCGATTGCGCGCCGCAGGGTGACCTGAATTGTCCGGCTGAGATTCAGCCGGTTCCAAACCCAAAGCCATCGACGTGCGAGAGCGCGGCGGTGGCTTTTTTGTTGCTTGAGTCTGCGACACCTGTCGCAGGCCCTGACCAAGAAGGACGATGAGATGTTTGATAAGATCCTGATTGCCAACCGGGGCGAGATTGCCTGCCGTGTGATCAAGACTGCTCGTAAGATGGGCATCAAGACGGTGGCGATTTATTCGGACGCCGACAAGCAGGCGCTGCATGTGCAGATGGCGGATGAAGCCATCCATATTGGCCCGCCGCCTGCCAACCAGTCTTACATCGTGATCGACAAGGTCATGGACGCGATCAAACAATCTGGTGCGCAGGCCGTGCATCCGGGCTATGGCTTCCTGTCGGAAAATGCCAAGTTCGCAGAGGCGCTTGAGGCGGCTGGGGTGGCCTTTGTTGGCCCGCCTAAAGGTGCGATTGAGAGCATGGGGGACAAGATCACCTCCAAAAAGATCGCTCAAGAGGCCGAAGTCTCCACGGTGCCTGGTTACATGGGCCTGATCGAAGACGCGGATGAGGCGGTGAAGATCTCCAATGAGATTGGCTATCCGGTGATGATCAAAGCCTCCGCCGGTGGTGGCGGTAAGGGCATGCGGATTGCGTGGAACGATCAGGAAGCGCGCGAAGGGTTCCAATCCTCCAAGAACGAAGCGGCGAACAGCTTTGGCGATGACCGTATTTTCATCGAGAAATTTGTGACCCAGCCACGTCACATTGAAATTCAGGTGCTTTGTGATGCGCATGGCAACGGGATCTATTTGAACGAGCGCGAATGCTCGATCCAGCGTCGGAACCAGAAGGTTGTTGAGGAAGCGCCAAGCCCGTTCCTGGATGAAGCCACCCGGAAAGCGATGGGCGAGCAGTCTGTCGCACTGGCGAAAGCCGTGGGCTATGCCTCTGCGGGCACCGTGGAATTCATCGTCGATGGCGACAAGAATTTCTACTTCCTTGAGATGAACACCCGTTTGCAGGTGGAACACCCTGTGACCGAGCTGATCACCGGTGTGGACCTTGTGGAGCAGATGATCCGCGTGGCGGCGGGCGAACCGCTGTCCATCACGCAGGACGATGTGACCATCAATGGCTGGGCGATTGAGAACCGTGTCTATGCGGAAGACCCCTATCGCAACTTCCTGCCGTCGATTGGCCGTCTGACCCGTTATCGTCCGCCCGCCGAAATCGCTGCCGGTCCTATGCTGGACAACGGCAAATGGGCGGATGATGCGAAAGAGGGCAAGGGTTTTGCTGTGCGCAATGACACCGGCGTCTATGAGGGCGGCGAGATCAGCATGTACTACGACCCAATGATCGCAAAGCTCTGTACCTGGGCGCCGACCCGTGAAGAGGCGATTGAGGCGATGCGTCAGGCGCTGGATGGGTTTGAGCTGGAAGGTATTGGCCACAACCTGCCGTTTGTGAGTGCGGTAATGGATCATCCAAAGTTCATCTCCGGTGACATGACCACGGCCTTCATCGAGGAAGAATACCCGGAAGGTTTTGAAGGCGTAGACCTGCCGGAAGACCAGCTGAAGCGCGTGGCGGCGGCTGCTGCTGCGATGTACCGCGTGGCAGAAATCCGTCGCACCCGTGTGTCGGGGCGCATGGACAACCACGAGCGTCGCGTTGGCAAGAAGTGGGTTGTGACACTTCAGGGGGAAGAGTTCCCTGTGAAGGTGAAGGCCGACAAGAAAGGCTCTACCATCAAGTTTGAGGATGGCAGCAAGCTGCGTGTATCTTCAGATTGGACGCCGGGTGATCAGCTGGCAACCCTGAAGGTCGGTGGCGAGAAGCTGGTGCTAAAGGTGGGCAAAGTGCCAAGTGGCTTCCGTCTGCGCACTCGCGGTGCCGATCTGGTGGTGCATGTGCGCAGCCCGCGTCAGGCGGAGCTGGCCAAGCTGATGCCAGAAAAGGTCGCGCCGGACACCTCCAAGATGCTGCTATGCCCGATGCCGGGTCTGATCGTGAAGGTCGACGTGGAAGTCGGCGATGAGGTGCAGGAAGGCCAGGCGCTTTGCACCGTGGAAGCCATGAAGATGGAAAACATCCTGCGCGCAGAGAAAACCACCGTGGTCACAAAAATCAACGCGGCGGCGGGTGACAGCCTCGCGGTGGACGATGTGATCATGGAGTTTGAATAACGCTTGAAAGCCATAGCTGCCCGGCTATTGGCCGGGCGGCTCTCTCACTGTTGTAAGTGGAGCTCAAAATGCCTGATGACACCCTGACTGTATCAAAATCGACGCGCATCGGCCCGTTTGACGTGGGTCGGTTGGCCTATGGTTGTTGGCGGTTTTCCGGCAGTACGGTTGCCGATGCCACCGCGAAAATTGAGGCGGCATTGCAGATTGGCGCCAATCTGGTGGACACGGCGGCGATCTATGGGTTTGGCGAAGAAGGTTTTGGCGCGGCCGAGGCGGTTTTGGGTGATGTCTATGCCGCCCAGACGGGGCTGCGGGAGAAGACTGTTCTGGTTACCAAAGGCGGGATTCACCCGCCGGTACCATATGACAGCCGCGCGTCCAATCTGATTGAGAGCTGCGAGGCCTCGCTCGCGCGGCTCAAGACCGATGTGATCGATGTGTTTCTGGTCCATCGGCCGGATCTTTTGGCCTCTTATGACGAGGTGGCCGAAGCGTTGACGCAGTTGCGGGCGGCGGGGAAAATCCGCGAGGCGGGCGTGAGCAACTTCACACACACGCAAATTCGCGCGCTGCAGAGCAAGCTGGATTTTGCGCTGGTGGCCAACCAGCCAGAGTTTTCGCCTCTAGCCATTGCACCGCTGGAAGATGGCTCGCTGGACATTGCGCAGGAGTTGAACCTCGCGGTTATGGCCTGGTCTCCTCTGGGCGGCGGGCGCTTGACGGCTGCGCATCAGCCGGAAGCGGGCACGCAGGAGGCGAGGGTTTTGTCGGTGCTCGACGGTATTGCCACACGCGAAGGCGTGGGCGTGGATCACGTGGCGCTGGCTTGGGTGTTGGCCCATCCGGCGGTGAGCATGGCGTTGATTGGCACACAGAATGTGGCGCGGATCACAGACAGCGCCAAGGCCTATGACGTGACACTAAGCCGTCAGGACTGGTACGCCGTCCTGGTGGCGGCGCGTGGAGCGCCGATTCCGTGATGCTACGCGGGCGTCATATCCCGGTATGCACTGTCGCCTATGGTTGGCGGCGGTCGCGGATTTCCTGTTGGCGCAGGGGGTGTTTGTCGATGGAGGCGGAAAGTTCCCGCACCGTCCAAGGGGCTGGCTTGCGTAGGTACACAACGCCGTCTTTTTCCACCAAGGCTACCATAAAACCGCGTGGGCGGAGCTGCTTGCGCAGGGAGGATTTGGCGGACGGATCTGTATCCGTGAGCACAACCACATCGCGCTCAACCAGGTCGTCGGGAAAAGCCCCGATCAGCTCGAGTTGCTGGAGATACCGCGGGTCGCGGTCGGTGTCTGCAAAGACCACCAAAACCCGATTTTTCCAGAGATACTCGCTGAGGTCGGAGTTCAAACCAGATTGTATTAATTCCTGTGCATTTTCTACCACGGTTTCCACGGTGGCGGTGGCATCATTTTCAGCGGTTTCTGCGGACTGTGCGATAGCGCTGGTTGCGGCCAGAAAGCCAGACAGAACAAAGGCTAAGCGGTGGGTCATCGGTTCTCCTGTTGAGACCAATATAGGCGGTGTTTTCCCCAATACGAACCCCTTTGGCAAAGTCGGTCAAATTTTAACGTCGGTTAACAGCATTTGCACGGGTGATGCGGCATGATGACGGCCTCCGTATATCCGGCCAGCCTTGAGGGTGTGGCCCTCAAAAAGGTGCGCAAAGCCATGGACGTCATCCTACATGTCGGGGCCCATCTGAGTGGGGTATCCACGCTCGCAAGCTATCTCAACCGCAACCGCCGTTCGCTGGACGCCCACGGGCTGAAGGTTTGGACACCGGAAGTCACCCGCAAAGGTTTGTTTGACGGGCTGACGCTTAAGTCCGGTCTGGATGGTGTGGCGCGCAGGCGCGCGCGCGGCGCCGGGCGGGTGCAGTTACGCTGTGCCATGTTGGAGCGGCAAAGGGTCCGGGAGCTTTTGGTACTCGAGCCGCATATGCTGGGCTCGATGGAGAACAACATTGCTAGCGAACGGCTCTACCCCGCGGCGGGGGAGCGATTGGCCCGTATGGTGCATGCCTTCGGCGGGCGTGTGAAGCGGGTGGTTCTGGGTATGCGCGCGCTGGAAGACTACTGGGGTGGCGCGATGGCCCACGCGCTGCAGATGGGCGCAGACGTGCCCAGTGAGGCGACTATGGACCGGTTGGTCACACAGCCGCGCAGCTGGCGCAAAGTGGTGCAGGATGTGGCCTGCGCCGCGCCAGACGCCGAAATTCTGGTGCTGCCGTATGAGCGGCTTGGCGAACAGCCTGCGCGGGTTGTGGAATATGCCGTGAGCGGGCGCTTTGGTGCGCCAACCAACTTCCGTGTGAGCGGTCTATCGCATGTGCCGGAGCTGCCAGAGCTACGCGAGGTCTTGAGCGATCGCGGGCTCAATCCAGCGAGCCTGCCGGAAGGGACCGCGCGCTGGCTTCCGTTCAGCGCGTTCCAAGTGGTTATTTTACGCGAGATTTACGTTGAGGATCTGGCCTGGCTGCGTGCCGGGGCGGATGGCATGGCGTTTCTCTTAGAAGAAAACGAGGCCAGCACGGCGCGACACGCCGGGCGCTTTGGCCCCTGACGAACACAGACGAGGATGACACCAATGACGGACACCAAGAAATGGGCCGAACTGGCAGAGAAAGAGCTGCGCGGGAAGCCGCTTGAGGACCTGACGTGGAAGACGCTGGAAGGCATTGACGTCAAGCCGCTCTACACTGCGGAAGACACCGAGGGTCTGGACCACATGGGCAGCATGCCCGGCTTTGGCCCGTTCACCCGCGGCCCCAAGGCGACCATGTATGCGGGCCGTCCGTGGACCATCCGTCAATATGCCGGTTTCTCTACGGCTGAAGAATCCAACGCCTTCTACCGCCGCAACCTGGCCGCCGGTCAGCAAGGCGTTTCCGTGGCCTTCGATTTGGCCACGCACCGTGGCTATGACAGTGACCATGAGCGCGTAGTTGGCGACGTGGGTAAGGCTGGGGTGGCGATTGACAGCGTCGAGGACATGAAAACCCTGTTTGACGGCATTCCGCTGGACAAAGTGTCGGTGTCGATGACCATGAACGGCGCGGTCATTCCGATCCTTGCGAACTTCATTGTCGCCGGTGAAGAGCAGGGGCATGACAAGAGCTTGTTGGCGGGCACCATTCAGAACGATATTCTGAA
>Ga0189275_100367_pt1 | contig 22291 bp, 23 predicted proteins | sample N19A6minimetaG_FD_130329 | JGI IMG/M metagenome (GOLD analysis project Ga0189275, IMG submission 130329) | Marine microbial communities from the Costa Rica Dome - N19 A6 mini metaG | ecosystem: Environmental > Aquatic > Marine > Oceanic > Photic zone | place: Costa Rica: the Eastern Pacific...
CCGTGCCTGCGAGTATGACGAGTCGTTGGAATAGTGTCATTTGTAACACATCCCAGACCACGGCTTCGGCGGCTTTGGGGAATATCTGGCCAAATGCGCCTGCTGATGGCGAGAAGATGGACCCGTCGATCTTCAGAAGAGCTGAATTCCAGAAATAGAAGAATAGCACCATCAGAAAAGTCAGGCGGGCCAGTGTCGGTACCAGCCAGTCAAGCCGGTCCAAGCGATCTATGAGGTCTTGATAGAGCGTGATGAGGTTGGACATTTAGACCTCCGAGGTTTGTGGAATAGTTAGGGATGTCAGGGCGTTGCCGGACAGAAGTAATGCAAGTATGGCACCCAGGTCGAAGGCGGCATGCGCCTCTGTGGCTTTGGCGGCGGCCAGTCCCAGGGGCTCTCCAGCCATCAAACTTTGCAGGCATGCCAGACCGCCGGAAGGCAAGGCGTGTGGCTCCGGGTCAAACTCGGGACGCAAAATGAGCACATCTTGAGCCACGGCCTCAGGTTTTGGACCGTCTTGCATGTTGAAAGCCCAGATGGCGTGCAGGGGCCACGGGGAACTGAGCACACTGACGGCGGGAGCGAATGTGAACGTGACCTCGCCGAGGTTTTCAGGCGGTACAGACGCCAGAGCGTCGGCGGGAATGGGAGACGCATCGGCAGCGTGGTAGCTACGGCGCAAGGCCAGTTCGAGCTCCGCCACGTCCCCAAGGTAGCGGAGATGGGCGAGCGGCTCAAAACTACGCAGGAAGTCCGGGAACCCCGCACCATAGTGCATCATCAGCGGCGAGGCCGGCGGCGATTGGCGCAGGAAGATGCCGGCAATCGCGTTGAAGTTTTCCTCGCCGATCAGTTTGGCGATGGTCGGGAACCCAGTTGCCAAGGCGTCGGTCAAGGAAACGGCCACGTTGTTGCGATAGACGTCAAAGCGGCGACCAGCTGGGCGACCTTCGGCGTCTGACAGGCCCAATGGGCGGTCTTGTTGCGCGTCCAAAAGGGCGCTGCGAAATGTGGTTTGGGTGACGGTCATGCGGTCACCTTTGACAGTGCTTTCTGGGCGCGCTCTGCTTCGGCATGCAGAATGGGCCATTCTGGCACGTCCGTGTCCCATTCGATCAAAATCGGGCGCGGACCGGACAAGGACAGCGTGTGATCGAGCAAAGCCCAAACCGGGTCCACAACCGGCGCGCCGTGGCTGTCGATCAACAGTGGTTTGCCGTGGTCGTCTTCGTCTTCATCGTGACCGCCGAGGTGAATTTCGCCCACATGTTCAAGCGGGTAGTCGGCGATGTATTGTTTGGGGTCGTAGTTCAGGTTGGTGGCAGACACGAAGACGTTGTTTACATCGAGCAGCAGGCCACAGCCAGTGCGTTTGGCAATTTCGCGTAAGAAATCCGGCTCTGACCAGGTGCTTTCGTCAAAGGCAAGGTAGCTTGATGGGTTCTCCAGCATCATCTGGCGACCAATGGTGTTTTGAAGTTCATCAATGTGGTCTGCTACGCGGCCGATTGTGGCTTCCGTGTAGGGCAGGGGCAGAAGGTCGTTGAGGAAGGCACCTTCGTGGGTGCTCCATGCGAGATGTTCCGAGAACACGGTGGGGTTCAGCCAGGCAACCAAGTGTTTCAGCCGGGCGAGATGCTCTGGATCGAGGCGGCCCTCACCGCCGATCGATAGACCAACCCCGTGCACAGATATAGGAAAGCGTTCCGTGAGTTGGCGCAGCTGTGCGATGGGGCGGCCGCCGTCTCCCATGTAGTTTTCTGCGTGAATTTCCAGCCAGCCGACAGTGCCGGGGGTATCGATCAAATCGCTGTAATGCTGTGGCTTGTAGCCAACGCCGGGCAGGTGTGGCAGGCCTTCGCGAGAGGGGGGCGCATCATACATCTGTGTGGTCCTTAGGAAGGCAGGTCGCGAGGCAGGGCCTCAAGAGACGGGGTACGAGGGGTGCCGTCAGCCATGTCCGGCAGGGCAATATCGAGGCACGTTCCTGCGTCGACAAGGCTCCATGCGTTGCCTTGGTAGTCGACGGTGGATGAGCCCGCACATGTGGTACCGGGGCCCGCGGCGCAGCCGTTTTCTCCAGCTTTGGCGATGCCAAAACACTTTTCTTTCTTACCTGCGTCCGCGGGGGCGGACTGTAGGGCAAGTGCGGTGGCAACAGCGCCAAGGAGGGGAAGTGTTTTGGTGGTGTGGGTCATGATTTTTGGTCCTGATACAAAGGCGTTACGGCTAACGAACGTGTGCTCAGGGAGAGTATGGCATTTTTTGTGTTTTTTGGGGAGATAGGGTGAAGCCCCGGCGCGCCGGGGCTTCGAAAGTCTGGATCAGGACTTTGGCAGGTCACGCTCCAGGGCTTCCAGAGACCCCATGCGTGCTTTGCCGTCTGCCATCGCAGGCAGTTCCATGGAGGCGCAGGTGCCCGCGTCAACCAGTTTCCAGGCGTTGCCCTGGTAATCAACTGTGGAGCTGCCGGCGCAAGTGGTGCCTGGGCCTGCGGCGCAATCGTTCTGACCTGCGAGGGAAACGCCGTAGCACTTCTCTTTTTCTGAGGCCACAGCTGTGGTGGCGTGTGCGGACAGGGCTGCTGCGACTGCGCTTGCGACTGCGAGGGTTTTTACGGTGTTGGACATTGGTTCTCTTCCCTTATGAATGTCTAAAACTCGGCCGCCTTGCTGATCTGTATGTGATCCAATGCTCGGTGGCATGAGTAAAGATTAAAGGGAGGGTGAATTCAAAGGCCAATCACGGGGCTGTGTGTCACAGACGCGTTAGATGGCGTGACGGTTTCGTGAAGATTCCAGCGCTGTAAGGTTGGTTTTTCGCTCAAATTGAAACAGGCGCGCCCGGTTTCCCGTAACGCGCCTGCTCAAATGTTGCAAAAGCTGTTAGGCCAAGTCGGGCGGTGTCGCCTCTTGTGACAATTGCCTCACGATTTGGTCCAAAGACTGGACTTTGCTTTGCTTTTCGCCAAGACGGCGGGTGGAGACTGTGCGCTCCTCCACCTCTTTCTTACCAATGGCCAAGATCACTGGCACCTTGCCCACCGAGTGCTCGCGGACTTTGTAGTTGATCTTTTCATTGCGCAGATCAGCCTCGGCATGCACGCCTGCGGCCTTGAGTTCTTCGACAACTTCCATGCAGTAGTCATCAGCATCTGATACAATAGAAGCGACTACCACCTGACGCGGGGCGAGCCAGAACGGCAGTTTGCCTTCCCAGTTCTCGATCAAGATTCCGGTGAAACGTTCCAGCGAGCCAAAGAGCGCACGGTGCAGCATAACCGGCGCAACCTTGTCACCGTTTTGGTCAACATATGTAGAGCCAAAGCGTTCTGGCAGGTTGTAGTCCACCTGCAGAGTGCCGCACTGCCAGTCACGACCAATGGCGTCGCGCAGAACGTATTCGAGCTTTGGACCATAGAAAGCGCCTTCGCCTTCAAAGATCGTGTAGCTCATGCCTGCACGCTCCAGCGCGGTTTTCAGTGCGCCTTCGGAAAGATCCCAGCTTTCGTCAGAGCCGATTCGGTTTTCAGGGCGAGTCGACAGTTTGACGTGCACATTCTCAAAACCGAAGTCTTTGTAGATCGACAGGATCAGATCATTGACCTTTAGACATTCGTCGGTCAGCTGCTCTGGCGTGCAATAAATATGCGCGTCATCTTGCGTGAAGCTGCGCACGCGCAACAGGCCGTGCAACGCGCCAGATGGTTCATAGCGGTGCACTTTACCAAACTCCGCGATCTTCATCGGAAGGTCGCGGTAGCTGCGCAATGTGTGGTTATAGACCATCATATGGCCCGGACAGTTCATCGGCTTCAGCGCATAGTCACGCTCATCATGGGTTTTGGCCAAGAACATGTTGTCCATGTAGTTGAACCAATGGCCAGAGGTTTCCCAAAGCTGGCGGTCCATGATGTCAGGTGTGTTGACCTCTTCATAGCCGGCAGCTTCCTGACGGCGACGCATGTAAGCAATGAGGTTTTGGAACACACGCCAACCAGCGGGGTGCCAGAAGACGGAACCCGGTGCATGTTCTTCAAAGTGGAACAGGTCCATTTCACGGCCGAGCTTGCGGTGGTCGCGTTTTGCGGCCTCCTCCAGCATATGCAGGTGGGCTTTGAGGTCTTCTTTGTTTTTAAACGCCACACCGTAAATACGCTGCAACATCTGGCGGTCGCTGTCGCCGCGCCAGTAAGCGCCAGCAACGGACATTAGCTTGAAGCCGTCTGCTGGTACCTGACCGGTGTGTTGCAGGTGTGGACCACGACAAAGGTCTTGCCAATGGCCGTGCCAATACATGCGCAGCGGCTCGTCGCCAGGAATGCTCTCAATCAGTTCCACCTTATAAGGCTCGTTGTTGGCCTTATAGTGCGCAATTGCACGGTCGCGCTCCCAGACTTCGGTTGTAACGGGGTCACGTTTGTTGATGATCTCTTTCATCTTCTTTTCGATGACGCCGAGATCTTCTGGCGTGAACGGCTCTTCGCGGTCAAAGTCATAGTACCAGCCGTTTTCGATCACCGGACCAATGGTGACTTTCACGTCTGGCCAGATCTCTTGTACGGCGCGCGCCATGATGTGGGCGCAGTCGTGCCGGATCAGCTCGAGCGCCTCTGCTTCGTTGTCTTTGATCGTGTTGATCGCAATGGTCGCGTCCGCATCAATCGGCCATTGCATGTCCCAGTGCTGACCTTCCACGGTTGCGGAAATGGCCTTTTTGCCAAGGGAGGTCGAGATCGATGATGCGACCTCGGCAGGAGTTACGCCGCTCTCGTAAGAACGTGCATTACCATCAGGAAAAGTAAGGGAAATTTCGGCCATCAGCCTCAAGCTCCTCGTCAGTTTGGCGCCCACGGAACGCCCGGTTGCGGGTATATGGTTAGCGGACTTCATGAACCCTGCGGCAAGGCAAGTCAAGCGGGGTTTATCCCGTCTGCGCAGAGGGTTAAGGTCGGATGAATTTAGGGGGAAACTATAAGCCATGAGCGTCACGCAGTTTTTTGACACGCCGCAAGGGCGGCGCATTGCCTACCACCAGAGCGGCGACACAGGCCCAACGGTGGTGTTTTTGGGCGGGCTGAAATCAGACATGGAAGGCACCAAGGCGGTGCATCTGGAGGCTTGGGCGCAGGCGCGTGGCCAGAAGTTTTTGCGATTTGACTACTCTGGCCATGGGGAGAGCAGCGGGACGTTTGAGGACGGCTGTATTGGCGATTGGCACGAGGATACGATTGCGGCGATCACTGCGTTGACCGAAGGGCCGTTGATTGTGGTTGGCTCATCGATGGGCGGTTGGCAGGCGCTGTTGCTGGCCAAGGCGATGCCGGAGCGCATTGCCGGGATGGTGACCGTTGCCGCCGCGCCGGATTTCACCGAGGACAGCTATTGGGCCGGGTTTACACCGGAGCAGAAAGCGCAACTTGAGGCGGAGGGGCAGGTGGCGTTGCCGTCCGACTATATGGAGCCCTACATCATCACCAAGCGCATGATTGAGGATGGTCGTAAGAGGTTGGTGCTGCGCGCGCCGTTGGTGTTGCCATTCCCGGTGCGGTTTTTGCAAGGCACGGAAGACACTGCGGTGGATAGCTCTGTGGCATATCGTTTGCTCGATCACGCTGAAGGCGATGATATGCAACTGCTTATGGTCAAAGGGAAGGACCATCGCTTCTCTGATCTAGTGTGCTTGAAACTGATCGAAAGTAAGGTTGAGGAGGTGATTTCTGCCCCTCAAGTTTCGCAATGAGGGCGTTTGGGCGCTTCTTGGGTCGACTGCTACTGGTTGTGGTTTTGTGCGTGGGGGCGGTTTTTGTTTTTGGCCCCTATGAACAAGTTTCTCTGATGCCCACGGTGCAAGAGACCGATATTGGTGCTGACGTAGATGCGTATTTTGCGGCGCAGGAAGCGCGGTTTGACGGCATCACGCCAGGCACGCAGAAACGGGTGATCTGGCACGCTGCGCGCGGTGAAAAAACGCCTTTGGTGCTTGTTTATGTGCATGGTTTTTCGGCCACCTCGGAAGAAATCCGTCCGGTGCCGGATCGGGTGGCCGAAGCATTAGGTGCGAATTTGGTTTACACGCGGCTACAAGGGCATGGGCGTGATGGCGCGGCATTGGTAGAGGCTATGGCGCAGGACTGGATCAATGATTTAGCGGAAGCACTGCATGTTGCGCGCCGGATTGGCGATGAGGTGGTTGTGATGGGCACCTCTACTGGCGGCACAGTGATGGCGGGGTTGGCAGATAACTCACAGGTGATGGAAGATGTAAAAGGTATGATCTTTGTGTCCCCGAACTTTGGGATCAAAGCACCTGCTGCCAAGTTGCTGACTTGGCCCGCGGCGCGCTATTGGGTGCCCGTCGTAGCCGGGGCGGATCGGTCATTTGAGCCTGCGAATGAGGCGCATGGCAAGTACTGGACGCATGCGTACCCAACAGTTGCCGTGATGCAGATGGCGGCACTGGTGAAAGAGGTGTTTGAAAAGGATCATGGACAAGCGCTGGTGCCTGCGCTGTTCTGGTTCTCCGAAGGCGATCAGGTTGTAGAGGCAGCTCGTACACAGGATGTGGCGTCGCGCTGGGGACATGACGCGACTGTGCAAATTCAACAGCCATCCGCGGGGTCAGACCCACAGGAACATGTGATTGCGGGGGACATTCGATCCCCTGCTGAAAATGAACATACCGTTGAGGCTTTTGTAAAATTTATCAATGGATTGAAGTGATGAGTTTAAGTGGTGAAAAGATGGGTCAACGGGTGAGCTTGATCACCTTGGCGGTCAAGGATGTGCAGGCTTCCGCCCGGTTTTACGATGCGCTTGGGTGGCAGCGAGCCACCGGGCCAGATGATCCGAAAGAGGTGGTGGCGTATGATTTGATTGGCCAAACGCTTGGGCTTTATCCCAAGGCGATGTTGGCAGCGGATTTGGGGATTCCTGAGGATGCCATCGGTGGGTTCTCTGGTATGACCTTGTCGCACAATGTGCGTACCAAGGAAGAGGTTGCGCCGCTACTGGATCTGGCCGTTGCCGCAGGTGGGCGCATTGTGAAGCCTGCTGGAGACATCTTCTGGGACGGGTTCATAGGGTATTTCTGTGATCCAGATGGCCATATGTGGGAGGTGGCGTTCAATCCGTTTTCGCCTTTGGCCGAAGATGGCGCATTTCGTTGGGGTGGATACAGCGCGGAGACTTGACCTAAGAGGTGGCTCTGTCACAGTGACGCACAACAAAAAGACCAACTAAGGGGTTGAGCATGCAGGAACCTATCGTTCTGCTGCCGGGGATGATGTGTGATGCGCGGCTGTTTGCGCATCAAGTCGCGGATCTGTCGAAGGATCATGCGGTGACGGTGGCACCGATCACAGAAGGCGAGCGAATGAGTGAGATTGCTTCTGGCTTGATCCCGCATCTGCCACCTAAGTTCGCATTGGCGGGCCTGAGTATGGGCGGCATTGTGGCGATGGAGTTGCTGCGCAAGATACCGGAGCGGATCACGCGGATTGCCTTGATGGACACCAACCCACTGTCTGAAACTCCCGCTACGGCAGCGAGCTACGAGCCGCTGATTGTAGGGGCGCGCGCCGGGCGGTTGGACGAGGTTTTGGCAGAGTTTATGCGGCCGGAATATTTGGCGCCGGGGCCACAGCGCAACGAGGTCTTGGGTTTGGTTCTGGAGATGGGGCGCAGCCTCGGCGCAGAGACATTGGTGCGCCAAGCGCGGGCGTTGCAGCGGCGACCAGATCAGCAGGGTGCCTTGCGGCGCTGCAAGTGTCCGGCGTTGGTTTTGTGCGGGGAGCACGACGGGCTGACGCCGGTGAAGCGTCATAGTTTTATGGCGGAACTGATCCCCTATGCGGAATTGGAGATCATCCCAGGTGCGGGGCACTTACCCACATTAGAGCAGCCGGAACTGACCACGCAGGTGCTGCGCAAGTGGATGGCGCAACCGCTGGTGCTGCGGTGAGCCGGCCGGCGCGCGACTTCAAAGCCAAGCTGCGGCGGTTTCGCGCCTGGGTCCGCTTGCGGGTCCCACCAGGTTTTCGGTTGCTGTTAGGTCTCCTGCTTATCGTCTTTGGCATCTTTGGATTTCTGCCGATCCTAGGCTTTTGGATGTTGCCCCTTGGCGTGGCTGTAGCGGCACTAGACGTAGGATGGATTCGACAGACGTGGGCACGGCTGCGTGGCAAGGGCCGTTAGGGCGTCATGTTGTGCAGAATGTCTGCGGCCATCTCAAAGGATTTTAGACGTGCAGTGTGGTCATGGATCATGCCGGTGAGCATGATTTCATCCGGCTGATAGATGTCGATCAGGTGGCGAAGTTGGGTAGCGACGCTGTCTTTGGTGCCGACCGCTGTTATGCGCAGAGCCGCGTTGGCGAGGCGCGCTTCAGCGGGACTGGCGACGTCTTCAAACTGCGCGACAGGTTTGGGCAACGGACCGGGCGTGCCTTTGCGCAGGTTGAGGAAGCCTTGTTGAGTTGAGGTGCGCAGGCGGCGCGCTTCTTCCTCAGTGTCGGCCACAAACACGTTCACGGCCATCATGAAATGCGGTGTTTGGGTTTTGCCCGGAGTGAAACGGTGGCGGAAGAGCGAGGAGGCTTCTTCCAACGCGTCGGGAGCAAAATGGGAGGCAAAGGCATAGGGCAGGCCTAGCTGCGCGGCCAGCTGCGCGCCAAATAGGCTGGCGCCGAGAATCCAAATGGGCACATCGGTGCCGTCGCCCGGAATGGCTCGTACCGGTTGGTCGCAGGTGGATTTCTGAAAAAACCTAAGCAGATCAATCACATCCTGCCGGAAATGATCCGCGCCGGTCACGCCGCGACGCAGGGCGGCGGCGGTTTTCATGTCTGTGCCAGGTGCGCGTCCAAGGCCAAGGTCTACGCGATCCGGATACAGCGTTGCCAATGTGCCAAATTGCTCTGCAACGATCAAAGGTGGGTGGTTGGGCAACATAATGCCGCCAGAGCCGACGCGCATGGATTTTGTCGCTGCCAAGATCTGACCAATGAGAACTGCGGTGGCCGAAGAGGCGATGCCGGGCATGTTGTGATGCTCTGCCACCCAGTAGCGGGTGAAGCCCCACTTATCCGCATGGCGCGCCAGATCAAGTGTGTTTTGTAGCGCGTCGGATGCGGTGCCGCCTTCGGGAATGGGCGACAGGTCTAGCAGAGAAAAAGGGATCATGGTGCGCTCCGGCAATCACAGGTTTTCAGGATATAGAAAGCCAATGCCGGAAAGCTAGGGGGCAGGGCGCGTAGACAAAAGAAAAGCGGGCCACAGGGGCCCGCTTCTCCGCAAAACTGTAGTGGGGCGTTAAGTGCCGTAAGCTTGAACAGTGCCCATTACATCCTCGGCGGCACCGGTAAGCGCACCGGCGATCAGGTCGAGCTCGTCGCGCTTCAGGCGCGCGGGCAAACGCACGTCACAGGCGGACATTAACATCGCGCGGGTCTGCGGAAGCTCCTGTTTTTCTGGCACAAACTGCCAGTTCCAGAAGGCGCGGGCGTTGTCGGTGGATTGGCCAAAGACCTGTACTTTCACACCGCGTGCATTGGCCGCTTCTTGAAAGGCCAGGATCTGCGTGTTGTCCATGCCTTCAAGGTTGAACTGGATGGAATCCGGTGCGCGCTCTTCCGGAGCTAGCTTCTCCGGCACTTGCAACCAAGGAGAGGTATTCAAAAGACCGGCGATATAATCATGGTTGGCACGGCCATCGCGCACGCGGCGGGGCACTTCGTCCAGTTGCGGGCGGATGATCGCGGCGGCAAGGTTGGAAAGGCGCAGGTTGTAGAGCGGCAGTTGGTTCTGCCAGCGGGCAAAGGCCGCTTCCAGCTCGCCAGTGTTGTCGCCTTCGGGCGCTTTGTGCTTTTTCCAGTTGTGCTCGTAAGCGCCGGACATGATCACCGCACGGGCGATCAGATCGGCGTCATCAGAGACCATGATGCCGCCTTCGCCGGAGTTGACGAGCTTGTAGGATTGGAACGAAAAGCAGCCGACCTTGCCAATGGTGCCGATGTTGCGACCATGCCAAGTGGTGCCAAGGCTGTGGGCAGCGTCCTCGATCACTGGGATGTTGCGGGCCTCGCACAGCGCAATAATGGCGTCCATGTCAGAGGTATGACCGCGCATATGGCTGATGATCACGGCGGAGATATTGTCATCCAGGCGCGCTTCAAAGTCAGCGATATTAATGCGGTAGTTGTCTCCCACTTCGCAGAGCACAGGCACAAGATCGGCGTGCACCACTGAGGAGGGCACGGCGGCGAAAGTAAAGCCGGGCAAAAGCACACGCGCATCGCGCGGCAGGTCCAGCGCTTTCAGAGACAGAAAGAGTGCGGCGGAGCAGGAGGATACGGCCAAAGCGTATTTGCTGCCCAGCATGGCGGCAAACTCGGCTTCCAGCAGGGTCACAGGGGCGTTTTCAGCCGCAGTGTAGCGAAACAGGTCACCGGTTTGCAGGAGGCGCTCGATTTCCTCACGAGCGGACGCTGGAATCGGCTCAGCGTCGTAAACATTGGGTGGTAATGCCATATCTTTCAACTTTCTTAAGTTGGGTTTTTAAAAATATAAAACAATGTGAGGGCACAAGGAAGGGCAAACACATGCTTCGCATGTGAAACTTCGATGAAAAAATGTCGCGGTTTTCTTAGACGCCGAGGCGATCGCGCAAGGCGTACCAGGTCATTGCCAAAGCCAGCAGGGGGCTTCGCATTCTGGCACCACCGGGGAAAGGTGTGGCGGGCACGCGGGCCATGGTGTCAAAACCTTCGGCTTCGCCGCCGAGCGCCATGGCAATCAATTGTCCCGCGTGCGTGGCTGTGCCTACGCCGTGGCCAGAGTAGCCGGAGGCGGAGATCACATTGAGGGGCAGGCGGCGCAGATATGGCATGCGCTTCATGGTGATCGCAAGCGTACCGCCCCAAGCATAGTCGATGCCGATGACTTTGAGGTGCGGGAAGATTTCCACCATGGGTTTGCGTACGGTGGCGGCAATGTCGGTTGGGAAGGTGTAGCCATAGCTTTCACCGCCGCCAAACAACAGACGATTGTCGTGGCTTAGGCGGAAGTAGTTGATCACAAACTTGGTGTCAGCCACGGCCACATCTCGCGCTAGGACTTTGGCAACATCCTCTCCCAAAGGTTCGGTAGCGGCTATGAAGTTGTTAATCGGCATGACGCGGCTGGCGACTTTGGGCTCCAGATCGCCGAGGTAACCATTGCAGGCCAAGACAAGATGATCGGCGGTGACAGTGCCTTTGTCCGTGGTGACGGTGATTTTGTTGCCGCTGTCAATTTTGGTCACGCGGGAGGTTTCATGGATTGCAGCACCTGCGGCCGCGGCTGCTTTGGCGAGACCGAGCGCGAAAGCCAGTGGATGCAAATGGCCCGCGCCCATATCCAGCGAGCCGCCAACGTATTTGGGAGACGGGCAGATCGCTTGTAGCGCGTCGTGGTCCAGCGTTTCGATCTGGTCATAGCCATAGCGGGTTTGCAGGTGCTGGGCATACTCGTGTTCTTCGCGCACTTCTTTGGCGGAAAAACAGGCGTGGGCGATGCCGGGCTTATAGTGACAATTGATATTGTATTTGGAGATCAGACCTTTGACGAGGTCTTTTGACTCTTCTGCCAACTGCCAAAGCTTGGTGGCATCGTCCTGTCCGACAAGTTTTTCCAGCCCGTCCTGTTCCATGCGTTGGCCGGAGCCGAGCTGGCCGCCATTGCGACCTGAGGCACCAAAGCCAACACGATGGGCTTCCAGCAGGACCACGTCAAAGCCGCGCTCTGCCAGATGCAAGGCGGCGGAGAGGCCGGTGAAGCCGCCGCCAATCACACAGACATCAGCCGTGCGCGCGCCTTCCAGGGAGGGGAATGGCGCCAAAGGCTCTGCGGTGGCCGCATACCAACTGTCCGGGTAGTGACCTGTGCGGTCATTGGCATCGAGCAGGTTCATTGCGCCCTTCGCTTTCTCTTTTTGAAAATACCTCCGCCGGAGGCAGTGGGTTGGCCGTTTCCCAACCCTTTGGCTGTTACACGTTTAGCAACAGGTGCTCGCGTTCCCATGGGGAGATGACGGCGAGGAACTCTTCGTACTCCGCACGTTTCACAATCGAGTACACGCGGGCAAAGTCCGGTCCCAGGATGTCGTGCAAGCCTTTGGCTTCGTCAAACAGATCCAAAGCGCCGCCCAGGATGCGTGGGATGGCTTCTTCACCGTCATAGGCGTCGCCCTTGAATTGCTTGTCGGGACGTTCTTGCTCAAGCAGGCCAAGGTAACCGCAAGCGAGCGACGCCGCGATGCCAAGATAAGGGTTGCAGTCCATGCCGGCGATGCGGTTTTCCACGCGGCGGGCTTGCGGCGAGGAAATTGGGATGCGTATGCCTGTGGTGCGGTTGTCGCGGGCCCATTCCAGATTGATCGGGGCGGCGTGGTCGCGCACGTAGCGGCGATAGGAGTTCACATAGGGTGCCATAACGGCAATCGCCGCGGGCAGGTGGTTCTGCAGACCGGCGATGAAGTGGAAGAACGCATCCGTTTCGCCGCCTTGGGGGCCGGAGAAGATGTTCTGACCGGTTTCCGTATCCACCACAGAGTGGTGGATGTGCATGGCTGAGCCAGGTTCATCCTCGATCGGTTTGGCCATGAAGGTGGCGTAGCAATCGTGGCGCAGTGCGGCTTCGCGGATCAAGCGCTTGAAGTAGAAGACTTCGTCGGCGAGCTTGAGCGGATCGCCGTGCACCATGTTGATTTCCAGCTGACCAGCACCACCTTCCTGAGTGATGCCGTCGATCTCAAAGCCTTGGGCTTCGGCAAAGTCGTAGATGTCGTCAATCACTGGGCCAAACTCGTCCACGGCGGTCATGGAGTAGGCCTGACGCGCAGCGGCGGGGCGGCCGGAGCGGCCCATCATCGGTTTGATTTCCTGACGCGGGTCGGTGTTGCGGGCCACGAGGAAGAATTCCATTTCCGGCGCCACGATGGGTTCCCAGCCTTTGTCGCGGTAAAGCTGGATCACCCGTTTGAGTACGTTGCGAGGAGAGAATTCGACCGGGGTGCCATCCAGATTGTAGGCGTCGTGGATCACCTGCAGTGTCCAGTCTGCGGTCCAGGGCGCGGCGGTGGCAGTGGACCAATCCGGGCGCAGAATCATGTCCTTTTCGATGAAGCCTTCGTCTCCTGCGGCTTCGCCCCATCCTCCGGTAAGCGTCTGGTAAAAAATGGAATCCGGGAGGTGGAAGTATTCCTGTCGGGCAAATTTGGTGGCCGGCACGGCCTTACCTCGGGCAATCCCCGGAAGGTCGGAGATGATGCATTCAACTTCGTCGAGTCGGTGGCCCTCCAAATAGGCGCGCGCGGCGTCTGGGGTTTTGGAAAGCCAGTCGGATTTGGGGGCGTTCATCGGGGGCGCTCCTGTCGGAAGAAGTCTGCAAATTGATCTGCAATGGTTTGACTGTTGGTCGGCTCATCGAGATCGTCGATGGCGGCGTCGAGGATGTCGTCTGGCACCACGCCGCGGCCGCGGGTGTTGATCAGACCGTCAACAAAGTCGGCGGAGAATTCCGGGTGGGCCTGCACGGTGAGGGCGCGGTCCCCATAGAGGATGGCTGCGTTCTTGCAGAAATCGTTGGAGGCGATGGCCACGGCGCCAGGGGGCAATTCGGTGACCTGGTCCTGGTGCCAGGCGTTCATCGACAGTTCAGTGCCGGCGAAGTCATAGGTTTGATGGCCCACGGCCCAGCCACCGTCGAATTTTTCCACTTTGCCACCAAGGGCTTGGGCGATGATCTGATGGCCAAAGCACACGCCGACAATGGGAATGTTTTCGGTAACAGCTTCACGGATCAGATCCTCAAGAGGGGGGATCCAGGGGAGGTCTTCGTAAACGCCGTGTTTGGAGCCTGTGATGAGCCAGCCGTCGGCGTCGGTTACGGCTTCGGGGAACTCGCCGTCCACTACTTTGTAGCCTGCAAATTCGAAATCTTGTCCCGAAAGCAGGGACTTAAACATCTCGATGTAGTTGCCGTAGTGCGGTTCAAGCTCTTCAGGCGCGTGGCCGGTCAGAAGGATGCCGATTTTCATGTGTCACCAGAATTTGATCAAATTTATGGTAGCGAGAGACAGGCGCTCGCGCAAGCGTGTCATACACGCTCCAGATAGGTTTTCCAGCGGTCTGCTGCGTCGATCTCGGCGAGTTTTCGCGCCTCTTGGCGTTTGGTCATCACCAGATTGTCGATCAGCTGCTTTGGCAGGCACCGCGCAATGAAAGCGTCGCTTTCGAACAAGGCTATCGCGTCGTCCCAGCCTTTGGCCAGTTGCGGTAGGTCCTGCGCATAGGCGTTACCGGTTGTTGGAGCGGGGGGCTGCAAACCTTCGGAGATGCCCTCAATGGCCGCGCCAAGGATGGCGGCGAGCATCAGATAGGGGTTCACATCGCCCCCGGAGACCCGGTGTTCAATGCGGCGGGCGGCGTTGGGGCCACCGGGAATTCGGATCGCGGCGGTGCGGTTTTCATAGCCCCAGCACACGTTTGTGGGTGCGTGGGCGCCCGGCGCAAAGCGATCATAAGACGGGCCGTGGGGCGCGAAGATCAGGGTGGAGGCGCGCATGGCTTCCAAGCAGCCTGCTACGGAGGATTTTAGCAGGTCTGAGCCTTCTGCGGTGCCATTGTCAAAAACGTTTTTGTCGTTCTCATCCACCACAGAGAAATGCACGTGCATGCCGTTGCCGGCGTCGTCGCCGTAAGGCTTGGCCATGAAGGTCGCGGCAAAGCCATGGTTGCGGGCGGTTTCGCGCAGCAACTGCTTGATCAGCAAGGCATCGTCGGCGGCTTTCATCGCGGTTTGGTGGTTGAGGGTGACCTCAAACTGGCCCACGCCACCTTCGCAGGTCATGGTTTGCAGGGGAATGCCCATGGCCGCAGCACCGTCGTAGATGTCGCTGAAAAAGCCATCAAACGCATCGAGTTCTGAGACGCTGAGGATTTCAGAGGCATCGAGCTGGCGGCCATTACGGGGGTGCTTTGGTGGCACAAGATGCGCGCCGCTGTCGTCCACTAGGGTGAACTCCATCTCGGTGGCGGCGACCACGGTCCAGCCGCGGGCGGCGTAGCGTTCCAGAACGGTGGTTAGAGCCTGAATGGGGTCGCCCATGAAGGGGCTGCCGTCTTCGTTGGTCATGCCCATAAGGACCAATTGGGATGGAGTCTTGAGCCATGGCATCGGTACGGCGCCGCGTGCTGACGGGGTGAGAACACCATCGGCATCGCCACTCTCAAACACCAGTGGGCTGTTCTCGATGTCACAGCCCCAGATGTCCAGATTTATGGCGGAGAGCGGCAGGCGCGCGCCGCCTTTGTCGAGTTTTGCGAGATGTTCAGACGGCAGACGTTTGCCGCGCAATTGGCCGTTGAGATCTACTGCGCCAATCCGGAAGGTTGCGCTTTGTGCCGGGTCCATGGGTCACCATTTCAATAATTTGATCAAATCATCGGGGGGGCGGCGAGAATTGTCCAGAAGAATTTTGCGCGTTCCATTTTGACGTCGGTATTACGCCGGTATCGCGTCTGTTTTGCGGAGGCGGCGTAAATGCAGAAACACCCACCAAAATTAGGCGGGTGCTTTGCAGATTTACAGGTGTCGTGCGCTTGATCACCGGATCAGATTTGGGCGTACTCGAAGTTTTTTCACTGAGGCTCGAGGCAGGTGTTTGTTCAGGCGCCTGTTGACCAGACCAAAGACCCAGATGATCACCAGCGTCAGCAAAATGAAATACATCGCCAGAATCGGGTAGGGCACAAACGGGTTGTAGGTTTTATCCGCAAAGTAGTTTGCGTAGTAGAGCGCGTCCCCTTGTTGCCGCCAAGCCGGGAAGCCGGAGAAGAACACAAGTGTGGTGGCGTGGAACAGGAAGATGGCCTCGTTCGTGTAAGCAGGCCACGCCAAACGCATCATGGTTGGGAACATGATGCGGCGGTAGCGGAACCAACCGGTGATGCCGTAGGCGTCGGCGGCTTCGATGTCACCCCTTGGGATCGAGCGCAGGGCGCCGTAGAAAATCTCTGCCGAATACGCGGAGGTGTTCAGGAACAGCACTATCAGCGCGCCCAGTGCCGCAGAGGACAGTGGGTTGAAGATGGGCGAGACGCCTTTGAGCGAGAGGAACAGAAAGTAGCCAAAGAAGAACTGGATAAACAGGGGGCTGCCCCGGAACAGGAAGATGAACCACTCCGCCGATTTGCGGGCCCAGAATGTGTTGGAGTTCTTGGCCACTGCCAGAAGATTGGCGAAGAAGAAGCCCGTCAGAACGGCAATCACGCCATAGTAGACATTCCAGATCAGGCCGGAGCCGATCAGGGTGAAGTGCTCACACAGGGTGAAGTCTGTGCGTGGCAACATGCGCTCGCCGTAGCCCAGAGAGCGGAAGGCGTAGTTCTGAATTGTGTCGATACAGCTCATGCCGCGCTCCCTGCTTTGCGTTGGGCTTCACCGCCAATGGTGGCCTGTCCGTGGGATAGACGCTGGGTGATGCGATCAAGGACCACTTCGGAAACGCGGGTGAAGAGCAGGTAGAAAACCAGCAGCGCAAGGAAGTACCACATGCGCCAGTCGCCGTGCGGGTAATCGGTGAAACGGGCGGTTTTGGACGCGCCCAGATCACGGGCCCAATAGACGATGTCCTCGACGCCAAGCAGGAACAGCAGGGGCGTCGCCTTGATCAGCACCATCCAGAGGTTGGACAGGCCGGGCAGAGCGTAAATCCACATCTGCGGCATCAGGATGCGCCAGCAGGTCTGGCGCGGGGTCATGCCATAGGCCTCAGCGGTTTCCAGCTGCGGCCGCGGAACGGCCGACATGGCGCCAAAGAGCACGTTGGCGGCAAAGGCACCAAACACGATGGAAAAAGTGAAGACAGCGAGCCAGAAGCCGTAGATTTCGTGAATCCATTGTGGCGAGGAGCTGAGCGGCATTTTCGCGATGTCACAGACGAGGAACTCGCCGCCTTGGCGGACCGGTTCCGTCCAGTTGGGACATTTGACCTTGTGGCGTACCCATTCGATGGCCTGATCAAGCGCAATGACAAAGAAGAGGAAGAAGGCAATATCCGGCACGCCGCGTACAATGGCGATGTAGCCCTTGCCAAACCAGCGCAGAAGGAAAAAACGCGCCCGGGCAGCCATGGCGCCGCCAAGGCCAAACAGCAGCGCGGTTGGGGCGGTGATCGCCAGCAACAACAGCACGGTGCCAAAAGAGGCGTAGAAGGCCATGTGCTTCCCGGTGGTGAGATAGCAGCTAAGCCAGGACAAACCTTCTAGGACGGAAGGATCTGAGCAATAGGCAAAAATGGCTGGCCTCTTTCGTCTGATCTTGGGGGCAGTGTGGCCGCGCAGGGCGGTCCGCCGGGTGGGAAAAGGGGGAGCCAATGCCCCCCCTTTATTGGTTTTCAAATGGGGAAGGCTTAGAACTTGCCTTCGATTTCCCACTTGTCCAGCAGGGTGTTCAGGGAACCGTCTGCTTTCATGGATGCGATCGCTGCGTCGAACTTGCCGCGCAGTTCGTCGTCAGATTCGCGGAACGCCATGCCGATGCCGCCGCCGAGGTATACGTCCTCGATGAAGGTCAGGTCGGTTTCAGCCACAAATGGTGCCAGGAAGTCTTTGTCCGCCATCACGGCGTCAACTTCACCTGCGTTCACAGCTGCGATGGTTTCGTCTGGTGTGTTGAATTCTACCAGGGTCGCGCCAGTAGTGGCCACGTGGCTGGACTGGATGGTGCTGGTTTGCGCTGCAACGATGGCGGAGTTCACGTCCACGTCGGCAGACAGAGCTGCGTATGCGGATGGGGATGGGCGGGTGTAGCCCTGGGTGAAGTCCATGGTCTCTTCACGCTCATCGGTGATGGACATGCCTGCGATGATGGCGTCGTAGTTGCCGGACTGAAGGTTTGGAATGATGCTGTCCCAGTCGTTGGTGACCCACTCGCAGGTCAGCTCGGCGCGTTTGCAGAGCTCGTCGCCCAGCTCACGCTCAAAGCCGTCAACTTCGCCAGCATCGTTAATGAAGTTGTATGGAGGGTAGGCGCCCTCGGTGCCCAGGCGTACGGTGTCAGCCATGGCGAAGCCTGCGGTCAGTGCCAGTGCGGCAGTGCTCAGGATCAGGTTTTTCATAGTATTGCTCCCTGTGGTTGGTTGTTTTTATGCGGCGGTTGAAGACAGGAACTGTTTCAAACGCTCGGATTTTGGATTGCCGAACAACTCGTCCGGCGCGCCTTGTTCTTCGATCAGGCCTTGATGCAAAAACACAACGTGATCAGACACATCGCGGGCCATTTTCATGTCGTGGGTCACGATCATCATGGTGCGACCTTCCTCGGCCAGCGCTTTGATCACGCGCACCACTTCTTGCTCCAGCTCAGGATCAAGCGCCGAGGTGGGCTCGTCAAACAGCAGCGCTTCTGGTTCCATGGCCAAGGCGCGGGCAATCGCAGCGCGCTGTTGCTGGCCGCCAGAAAGCTGCCGGGTAGGCGTTATGCTTGTCGGCGATGCCCACTTTGTTGAGATATGCGTGTGCGGCTTCTTCCACTTCAGCCTTGTCGCGGCCAAGCACGGTAACCGGCGCTTCCATCACGTTCTGCAAGATGGTCATGTGGGACCACAGGTTGAACTGCTGAAACACCATCGAGAGGTTGGTGCGGATGCGCAGGATCTGTTTGGGATCAGAGGGCTCACGGCTGTGGCCGGTGCCTTTCCAGGTCACGGGCTCGCCTTTGAACAGGATTTCACCCTGTTGGCTGTGCTCCAGAAGGTTGGCGCAGCGCAGAATGGTGGATTTGCCGGAACCCGAGGAGCCAATCAGCGAAACAACGTCGCCGCGGTGCGCGGTGATGTCCACGCCCTTGATAACTTCGAGATTGGCATAGGCCTTGTGCAGGTCGCGGATTTGCAGAACGGGCGTGGCTTCGCTCACAGTGTCCCCATCAGTATTGGGTTAATCATTGGTTGCCCAATAGGGATGAAAATTTGCGCAATTGCAACTTTCAAAAGGGCGGTTGGAGCCTGTAGGTCGACGTTTTGGCAGAAAAACTATCCAAAAGGTCAAGGTTGAGGCGGGTTTGGCACAGCCTGATAAAAGCTTTGCGACAGGGCCACCAGCCCCTGCAGCAACAATTCCTCGCGTTGACCCAACGTCAGATTTTGAACGGCATTGTGTAACGCTTTCTGGATGCGGATCGTGTCCTGGTAACGTGCCGATATAAATGGCAAAGCTGGCGTTGGGGATGTCAAATCGACAAGTGTCAGCTCTTGGGTAAAGTCGTCGTAACGCTGCATCAGTTTCCAGCTGATCACATCCAAGACCGCGAAATCGGCCTCGCCCTGGGCCACCATGCGGGCTGATTCCCGATTGGCGCCGGTTGGAAGCCGAGAGCCGATTCGTAGATTATTCTTGCCAAAATGATGCCAGGCAGCGGCCCAGCCGGACTGTGACTGCGGGTCATTGTAGGCGAGCGTGGCGCCGTTTAGGGCGGAGAGGTCGCGGCCTTCTCTTTGGCGATGCGCGACAACCACGGAACAGTAGTGCCCGGCAGGGGCCTCTAAAATGCCATGATCAGGCGCGCCAATCAGGGCGACTTTGTTCTTGAGCCGTGTGCGATACGGAGGCCGCAGGTTTGAGCCAACACCAGGTCGGGGTGTTGCCAGATGTCCCAGACATCGCCGTTGCGCGATAGGTCTGTTGGGCCGTCCCCGTAAGCGTCGCGAAAAAGATGCCAGAGCCGATCCCAAGTAGTGGCCACCTCGGGGCGGTCATACATAGGAAAGGCAGCGATCACGCTTTGGTGGCCATGCGTTGACGGGCCAAAGCGCTGTCTCGGTCTGAGATGCCAAGAAGGTTGGCCGCCAGCCGAATGAGGCTGTCTTCTTCTGCATCGCGTTCGCCGTCCGCCAGCACCACTTGCCACATGGCTTCGATCACCTCTATGCGCGCTTCCAGCGGCACTGCGTCTTTGATCGCGCGGGTAAAACGCACAGTATCTGGAGCCTCGGATTCCAGGATTTCGGCTTCTTTGCGCAGGGCTGTTGCTTCAAACGGGCTCAGGCCATACCGGCCCGTGACAATGCGCTCAATGCGGTCGGCTTCTGCCGGGTCATAGACCCCATCGGCACGCGCAATACGCACGAGCAAAGCCGTCAACGCTAAACGGGCATCTGCATCATCCAAGGTCTCAGGGGCGGGCGCCGTCAGGCGTTTGAGAAAATCTGCAAACATAGACAATGATGTAGGACGCGCTGCCAAGTCTCGCAACCACTCATTCTCATTCCACAAATATCCTGGGGGAGGCGCCGTTTGCGGCGACGGGGGCAAAGCCCCCAGAATCCCGTTTCCAAACGCGCAGTGTTGGCCTAGCCTGCGCCCAATTCTGCAACTGTGCCCAAGCCCCATGTCTCGACGCCCCCTGATCCTCTCTGCGATTTTAACCTTGTTGGTGGGGTTTGTGGTGCAACGCGCAGCGTTTGACTATTTTGCGCAGGAAGAATGGAGCAAGGCGCAAGGGCAGCTCTCGCTCTATCGCAGCACGGTTGTGGCGGAGTTGGAGCAGCACAGCCATTTAACCCATATTCTGGCGCGCGACACCTTTGTGACCGAAGCTGTGGCAGGGGGCGGCACAGGGCCGTTGAATGCGCGGCTGGCGGATTTTGCTCAACAGTCCGGGCTGGAAGCGATTTACCTCATGGATGCCAACGGGGTGACAATTGCCGCGTCCAACTATGCCACGGACACCAGCTTTGTGGGTCACAACTACGGGTTCCGGCCGTATTTCAAAGACGCGCTGCAGGGCAAACATGGCCGGTTCTACGCCATTGGCATGACCACCGGTTTACCGGGGCTGTTTTTGGCTGATGGCGTGGTTGTCGAAGGCCATGAGGTTGCCGGTGTGATTGCCATCAAGAAAGGCTTTTCCGTGCTGGAAGATAGCTGGCGACGGGCCGGGCAGCAGGTGATCCTGACCAATAGCGACGGCGTGGTGCTCTTGGCCTCTGATCCGGCGTGGCGCTATCGGGCGTTGACGCCTTTGACCGAAACGCAAAAACAGGAGATTGGCGCAGTGCGTCAATTCTCAGGTCAACCGTTGGACCCGCTGCAGTGGCGCGTTAAGGCTAACAATCGCGCGGTGATCGGGGGCGATGAGCACATGCATTTGGTCGCCAATGACCTGCCAGATGGTTGGCAGTTGCATTACTTCGCGGATGATGGACGCGCAGGGGCACGCAGTTGGTTGGCGACGGCGGCTGTGGTGTTTTTGGCCGGGACGCTGATGATTGTGTTTCAGGTACAGCGGGCACGGCGCGTCGGGCGGGCGTTGAAGCGGGCAGAGAAAGAAGAGGCGCAGCTGCGCAGTTCCAACCAGAAGCTGGCCGTGGAAGTGGCCGAGCGCAAAGCGGCTGAGGCGCGCCTTCAGAAAACCCAAAAAGAGCTGGAGCAGGCCAGTCGGCTGGCGGCGCTGGGGCAATTGTCGGCGTCGGTGACCCATGAGTTGGGACAGCCGATTGCCGCGATGCGCAATCATCTGGCGGCGGCGGAGATCAATCCCAAAAGCGCCGCACGTCTGGGGCCGGAGATCAGCGGTCTGGTTGGCCGTATGGAAGGCATCACCCGACAATTGAAATTCTTTGCGACCAATTCTGAAGAAGTTTTTGAGGTGTTTGATCTGCGCGATGCCATGCAGGCTGGGCTGACGCTGCTGGCGCCCAACATCGAAAAAGGCGCGGTAGAGGTTGCGGTGTCGCAACCTGAGGCATCGGTTTTGGTGCGGGGCAACCGTTTGCGTCTGGAGCAGGTGATCACCAATGTGCTGCGCAATGCCTGTGACGCGATGGAGGAAGAGGATGCGGCTTCGCATCTCTTGGTATCGGTCGGACAAGCGGACAGGGTAGCTTTCTTTGAGGTCGCAGACACGGGCCATGGCTTAGGCGCGGCGAGCCTGCCAGATTTGCAGGAGCCTTTCGTGACAACACGGGCCAGTGGACGTGGCATGGGGCTCGGGCTTGCGATTTCCGCGAGCATTATCAAGGATCACGACGGTACGATGAGCGTGCAGGATCGCCCTGATGGTGGTGCGGTTTTCCGGGTGGAACTGCCCTCAGTTTCAGACAAGAATGAGCAGACAGTATGACCGAAGAGCAGCCCTTTAGCCTTTTGATTGTCGATGACGACAAATCTATGCGCCAGTCACTTTTGGCGTTGATGGAGGCTGCTGGGTGGCAGGCAGAGGCTGTGCCGCGGGCGGATCGGGCGCTTGAAA
>Ga0189275_100368_pt1 | contig 22271 bp, 23 predicted proteins | sample N19A6minimetaG_FD_130329 | JGI IMG/M metagenome (GOLD analysis project Ga0189275, IMG submission 130329) | Marine microbial communities from the Costa Rica Dome - N19 A6 mini metaG | ecosystem: Environmental > Aquatic > Marine > Oceanic > Photic zone | place: Costa Rica: the Eastern Pacific...
GATCGATTTCCTGATCGAACGCGACGACGGTGCATTGCTCGGAATCGAGGTGAAAGCCGCTGCCAGCGCGCAGAAACGCGACTTCAAAAACCTCGTCTGGTTCCGCGACAACCTCGCCGGTGACCGCCCGTTTACGGGAATCGTCCTCTATGCGGGAGAATTCGCCGGATCGTTCGGCAACGGCCTGTGGAGCGTGCCGTATAGCGCTGTGTGGGGGTAGAGCGGCGCGGCCCTGGAACTGTGACAGGACCGCAGGGACGCCACGCCTTCTGACGTTTCATGGCTCATTTTACCCCCTCCCATTATGCCGATAGCGGCGTCTAATAGCGGCTGCCGCTTTTTAAGTTTGGACAGAACATCGTCGTGTTCGAGACTCGTGAACATCTCATGTGAACAGGCACGGTTATATGACCCTCTATCGGCAGGGGGTCATTATCTATAGTTATCTGATTTCGTTGACCTGCATCCGCGCTCAAGGGGTCAATTCGACGCCGATAGGGGGCATGTGCCGATGCCGATTCACATGCGAGGAGAACCGGAGCGACGAAACAGTGAGCTGATAGTTTCTTCGATCTTGGAAAATTGAGACTAGGGGAGGAGTTTTTAGGGCCGATGCACCGTCGAAACACCCCTAATAAATAGCAACTTACAGCGGCGCATGCATGATGTTAGGTTACATTCATGTATCTCCATCAAGTCAGGATAGAAGCGAGTGCGCGGGGCATGACCTTCGACCGGGTGAAGGCAGATCGTGGGACATTTGGTGCCCTGCTGGAAACCTTCGTTTTCTCGGAAGTGCTCAAGTTGATGACCGCCTCGGACCTACGGCTGACGCCGCATCACTTCCGGGACAGGGATATGCGCTAGGTCGACATCGTACTGGAGGGTGACGACGGCATCGAGGTGAAGGCAAGCGCCACAGTGAAGTCCAGCGATTTCGCCGGCCTTCGGGCGCTGAGCGAGGCCTGCGGAGACCGTTTCGCCTTTGGTGCCGTTCTCTACGACAGTTCGGACATCGTGCCATTTGGTGACCGGCTGGCTGCGACACCACTGTCCTGTCTGTGGAGTTAAGCCGATGCGCAGGGATTGTCGGCCAATCAAACTACGCGGCGAAATGATCGTGGGGGAGTTCCGTGAGCCTGTATGAGAAGTGGTGCGACGCCACGAGAGAAAAAGACAAACGCAAACATTACTGGACCTATGTCGAGAAGGATGGTGGCCGCGACGAGATCCAAGATGACTTAGCCGAAACGATCCGCTCGCATTATGACAGACTGGAACGCATTGCCGAGGACGTGGACCGACTGGGCTATAAGGTAGCTGCCGAGATCCTCAGCGAGGCGATGCCCCAGACGCCCAAGGGCCGCTCTGGCGATCTCGGCGAAATACTCGCGACCGAGCTCGTCGAGGAGGAGATCGGCCTGCGCGTCCCGGTACGCCGTCTCCGCTACAAGGACGGCCGTAACATGGCCATGCGTGGCGACGACTTCATCGGTGCCGGGTATGACAGCAAAGGTGAGAAACTCTGGCTCCTGAAAGGCGAATCCAAGAGCAACAAGGTACTGGGCAAGTCCACGGTCACGAGCGCTCGCAAGGTGCTCAACAGAGATAGCGGTCGCTGCACACCAGACTCGCTGCTGTTCGTTGCCAACCGCCTGCTGGAGAGCGATGACTCGGACGACAATGCGCTGGGCCGCAGCCTTCGGGACGAAGTGGGCCTGAAGTCGCTCCGCGCGGATCGCATTGATCACATGCTTTTTACCGTCTCAGGAAACGGCCCGCATGCTTCGTTGAAACAGGATCTCGAGGCGACGGGAACCAATCGTGACCAGTATGTGGTGAACATCCACGTCGAAGATCACCAGGACTTCATCGCGGCCATGTACCAGGAGGCGGAAGACCTTGGAGACGATTGACGAACTGACAACCTTCCTGACAACCGCGACCGTCGACGGCATCCTGAGACGCCTGCTGTATCGCGGCGCGGCCTGGTCGCTGATGCGTGAAAACGGCGTACTGCCAACGAGTGCGCCACCGCTCGGCGCGACGATCGAAACAGATCTTTCCGAACATGGCTTCGCCCTGCTTCGGGGCGCGATGGCCCTGCGCGCCCAGGCTGGTGCTTCAGATCTGACCAGCAAGGCATTCGAGCGCGCCGCCAATGCCTTTGAGGCCTTGGTGCGCAACGGTGATCCAGAGTCACCCGATCGCGGCTTCCGCCGCACCATCGCTGCCGCAGCCTATCATCTCGCCGGATTTTCGGCCGTCGCTTATTCACTTTTTAACGAGGCTGCAGGCGACCTTAACACCTCGCCCGGTGAAGCCGCGATTCAATATCTGATCCTTCGCGATCTCGGCCAATTACGCGCATTCGTTCGCGAGTGGTTGGATGACGAAGATCATAAGGACGAGCAGATCGCCGAGACGTTGCGGGGTGAAGTGCTTGAGGTCGATGAGGTGCTGTCGACCATCCTTAACACGACGATTTGCCGAGCGCTGGCGTATTTTGATTTCGCGCTTGAGACGGGGGAAACCGAGCCAATCGAGACAGCAAAGGCATTGCTCGACACGGCGGTCAGTCTTGCGGACAATGCGGAGAATGTCCCGCTGTGGTGGATCTCGAACCTCTGTCGTCACCTTATCGATGACTTGTGGCAGCATTCACTACACGAAAATCTGCCGACCGAGCCACCCGAAGGTACTGAGGAAAAATACCCGGATCTGCGCCGGCTGTTCATCTCGTCGCTCTATGCTCGCAAGACTTCCGAAGTAGAGTTATGGCCATCGCAGCGCGAGGCGGCACAGCGCTCAACCGACGTCACTGACGATCTGGTTGTCGCCTTACCGACCAGCGCGGGCAAGACGCGGGTCGCCGAGATCGCGGCGCTGATGACCCTGTCGTCGGCGCGCCGGGTGCTGATTGTCACACCGCTGCGCGCTTTGTCGGCGCAGACCGAGCGATCGTTTAGAAAAACCTTCGCGCCCCTGGGTTTCAGCGTTTCCTCTCTTTACGGAGCGAGCGGCGTTTCCGCTGGGGATGAAGACGCGCTGCGCAGCCGCGAGATTATCATTGCAACACCTGAGAAGCTCGACTTCGCGCTTCGAAGCGATCCCTCGCTCATTGATGATGTCGGCCTTATCGTACTCGACGAAGGCCATATGATCGGCCCGAGCGAACGTGAGATCCGCTATGAGACGCTGGTGCAACGCTTGCTTAGACGCGCAGACGCGAACGAACGCCGGATTGTTTGCTTGTCCGCGATCCTGCCTAGCGGCGACGAACTCGACGATCTCACCGCATGGATACGCTCTGACCAACCCGGCGAACCAGTGCTTTCAGACTGGCGTCCGACACGCCAGCGGTTCGGTGCGCTTACTTGGCGTGGCAAGGACGCATTGCTACGGCTCGATCTCAACGACAATGGTCCATTCCTCGATAAATTCGTCGTGCATAAACCGGCGCGGGGAAAAGAGAAGAAGCCTTATCCGCGGAAGAACTCGCATCTCGCCCTATTTGCGGCATGGGAATTCGCCGGGCAGGGCAAACGGACCCTGATCTTCTCCACCCAGGCAAATTGGGTCGAAAGCTACGGCAAACAGGTTGTAGACCTTCACAAGCGCGGCTATCTGGACTCGCTGTTGGACGATGAGGCGTCGATTGCCCGCGCTCTGGAGGTCGGCAAGGAGTGGTTGGGTGACGACCACCCCGCCGTCGCTTGCTTGATGGCAGGCGTTGCCATTCACCACGGTCGGCTTCCGAGCCCATTCCTGCGCGAATTAGAAGCGCTGTTGTCCGAGGGCGTCTTGAAGGTCATCGTTGCCTCACCGACGCTGTCGCAAGGTCTTAATCTCAATGCCGCAGTCTTGCTGGTGCCAGCATTGTATCGGGCATCCGAGAAGATTGAAGGCGAAGAGTTCGCGAATGTCGCAGGTCGCGCCGGCCGCGCCTTCGTGGATGTCGAAGGTCTCATCGTCCACGTCATGTTTGACAAGATCAATTGGCGAAAGAAGGAGTGGCGAAAACTGGTCGCGTCTGCCAAGGCCCGTACGCTGAAGAGCGGTCTCATCCAGATCGTTGCCGAGATCCTCGAGCGGTTGTCCCGTGAAGGTGTCCTGAATCGCGACGATGCCTGGGAATATCTCGCGAACGCGCGCGAGGCTTGGCGCTCTCCTGACGAAGAAGCCTCAGTGGCCGAGCGCTTGGCAGCCGCGCGACAGAATGATGGCGATATTGCTCACGACGGTGAAGATGAAGAGGACGACGACAGGGAAGAGACCATTGAAGAAGAGCCGCTTTCGCAAATTGTCGAACGGCTGGATGCAACTGTGTTCGGCCTGATCGAAGCACTCGAATCTGATCGTGCCGACTTGCCAAAGCTCTTGGACGAAGCCCTTAAGGGGTCGCTCTGGGCGCGCCAGATTGCCCGCGAAGAAGGGGACGTGGCTCCGCTGCACAAACGTGTGATCGAGGCACGAGCCGATCTTATCTGGAAGACCGCCACGTCGCAGGCACGGCGTGGACATTTTGCCATGGGCGTCGGTCTGGAAGCGGGTCTTACCATTGATGCTATGGCTGACGTACTGGCTGAGCTCCTCGACCGCGCCGACGGTGCGGCTTTGAGCGGCGATGTCGATGAACTGGTCAATGCACTAGGCGGCCTCGGCGAACGACTTCTGTTCATGCGGCCGTTCATTCCCAGCAAAAGGAACGCTCTGCCGGCCAACTGGAAAGCTATTCTGTGCTGTTGGGTGTCAGGCGACGATGTTGCTGAGATCGGTCCGCAGAACATGCGAATCGTCGAAGAGGCTTTCACCTATCGTTTGGTCTGGGCGCTGGAAGCTGTCCGTACACGCCGCATGTCCCTCGGCTGGTCGCCAGAGATAGTGGCGGGTGGCGCCGCAGCAGCGGTTGAAACCGGGGTCCCGCAATTCATGATGGCGATGCTGATCCGTGCCGGCCTTCCATCACGGCGCGCCGCCATGGCCGCGATCGAAGATGCCAAACCCGTCTTCGTCACGGCCAGCGAAATGCGTGCCTGGCTCGAATCCGACGAAATCACGGCCTATACCGATGCCGGTGATTGGCCGACGCAGGACACGGCGGCGCTATGGGCACGGTTCCGGACCGAAGCTCTCAGTGGCGGCATTCAGAAATGGTCGGTCGAACACTACAAGCGCCTGCTCGATATCGCAGCCGCTCCGCATGCCGGCCTCTATCGGATCGTTACCGACGAAGGTGACGGGCGGACTTGGCTGGCGACGCCAGACTACCAGCGGATCGCCGCATTCAAAAAGCCGGCTGTCGATCCCAAACCCAGCCTTTTCTCGGGTCGGTTGCCGGGCAACACCAGGCTGGTAAAAGCCTTGCGTGTCGGCCGCGGAAAGTTGCGCTGGCCGACAGCCGATGCGTGAAGGGAGACGTGACGTAGCCTTGTTTCACGTTTTGATCGACGACCAGCAGCGCGCGCCCATCGCAGAGGAAGCGGGCGCTACCTGCCGCGACTTATTCGCTGCCATCATGTCGGCGCAGACTGGAGCGCGCGGTGGCAGATGACCTTTATGGGCTTCTCGCCGGATTTCTGCAGGGCATGACCCACGCTCAGTTGAGTGAGGAGCCGCAGCGGATCGCGGAACTGACCGTGCCTTACCCGGAGGGCTTCTCGAAGCGGCAGCGCATCGATCAGGCGCTAGGGAATCTTGTAGAAGAGGAATTGGCGCGTATCGCACTTAAGTTCGCAATCCATCGCGGTGACATCGCCCTCGATGAAGCGGCCCGCAAGATACTCGAGGCTGGCGAACCACCCTTGTCACAGATCACACGGCGAGACGTCGCGCGGGTCTTCGGTGACGATCTTGCTGGCGAGCGGAGCACGGTGGAGATGGTCGAGCGCTATTTCCCTCTTTCATCGCCTCTTGAGGATATTTTCGGTAGTCGAGGACAAAGCCTGCGCGACCAAATCGCTCGACACATGGATCACAATCCCGGCGACTGGTCGGTCGAATACCTGTTCGGTGAAATCGGCGCATACGAGTGTTCCAGAGCCAGGTTCGGCGCAGTGCTCGAAGAAGCCGCTCACCCTCTCTCTCGGTCAGGAGACGAGCAATTACGGACGGTTGCCGCCGTCAACAAGGTCCTTGCACGCGACGGATACGAGCTTGCTCAGGAAAGCGAACAGTCGGGTCACCCAATTTTCCTGTTCCGCCCCATCGTGCGTGGAGTTGGCGGTCGCCCCAAAAACCTGATATTTGCTTCACGGGGGCCGAAGCCGGAGATCGGTTTCGGCGATGCCATCAACAACGACATCGTCATTCTATCCGGCGAAGAGAGCTGCCTGATCTACGACCGGCCGATTGGCTCGAACGGACTTCTCTGGTCCGAACTTGTCGCTTGGTGGAGCGATTTCACACCAGGGGCTAATGCAGCAAATCTCGGAGCGCGCCTTCAAGAGTCCTTGGCATCAGACGCTGAGCGGAAGCTCTTCGCCACCTATTTCAAAGCTCACCGCTCAGCGCTCGGTGAAGCACTGCCAGCCCTGCTCCCACAGGTCTACCTTCACTATGATCCTGCTGTGGTGAAGACTCTGCGTCATCGCTTACCTCTTCCGCGTCAACGTATGGATTTTCTGCTACTGCTTCCTGGGCGGCAGCGGATTGTGATCGAGGTAGATGGAAAGCATCATTTCTCAGAAAGCAACCAACCATCCTTGAAAGTCTATGCAGACATGGTGTCGGCTGACCGCGAGTTGCGTCTTGCTGGATACGAAGTCTACCGGTTTGGGGCGAACGAGCTAGTTGGCGACGGTGCTGAGCGAAGGATTGCCGATTTCTTCGAAAAACTCTTTCGACTTCATCGCGTCCGACGGTGACGTTGCAGGCCGATCGTGGCGTGTGGTGCGCGTCGACGGAGACCGATCTTGTGGAATCTTCCGTCGGGCTTTCAATGAACCAATAATTGTGCTTCGTCCGGCGCGGCTACTTGGAAAGGCATTGACACGTTAACTACCGCGACCGTCAGAATTCGATTTCTTATGCGAGTTAAGCGGCAAGCCAACCTTGGTTCCAAACAGTTAGGGCGTCGGCCCGGAACGCCTTAAAGACGCGGCGTGATAGAAGATGGCGTTGGACGTAGAAGACGTTATAGACGGCGGCGTGGATCGAAAGGAATCGCTGGGCGGAGCCCGGTGATTTAAACCGCTGCTGTTTGCGCTCCCGTCTTCGCACCGGTTGATGGGAATTCTCTGCCCGATTGTTTGAGCGCAAGCCCCGGTCATGGTCCGCTGAAAGCCGTTCCTCACGAATGGCGACGGCGTAGGACTTGAGCTTGTCCGTGGTTATGCGCGTCGGCGCAAAGCCTTGCTTCTTGAGCAGCTTTCGGAGCAATCGCCTAGCCGACCTGGCGCAACGTCGCGGCTGGACCAAGAAGTCCAGAACCTCCCCCTCGTCGTCGACCGCACGCCACAACCAGTGTTTTCGGCCATGGATCTTGATGACCATCTCGTCGAGATGCCAGCGCGCACTGGCGCGCGGTCGACTGCGACGGAGATTGCCTGCAATCAACCGCCCAAACTTGAGGAACCACCGGCGCACCGTTTCGTTCGAAACGTTGATGCCGCGCTCGGCCAGCAGATCCTCGATATCACTGAAGGACAGTGTGAACCGGGCATAGAGCCAGACCGCGTGCTGGATAATCTCGGCCGGAAAACGATGGCGCTTGAAAGAAAGTGGGATCATGCACCGACCGTACCTTTCGCTGGTTGCTCCCACCACCGAATTAATGTGTCAATGCCGACTGGAGTACCTTGGACCTGAAGATCTGCATGCGGCGTAGTCAACGGACTTGGTAATTGTAGGTAATTTATTGGCACAGTAGGCGAGCTTGCTTTGGTAGGGAGTGGCATTGTGCCGCCCGTTCCGCGCCGATCAGTCGGACGATGGCATCCCTGTGCTGCTCGAGAACGCGCATGCGGCCACGGGTCAAAGCGTTGAATACGGCATCGGCGATCCTGTCCTGTCCGAAGGCCTTGAGTACACTTTCGTGGAAGAACAAGTCGGTGGTGCATGCTTTCATCAGTGAGGGATGGCGTGCGTCGCAAATCTTATTGGCCTTCCTCTCATCGATGACTGGACACGCCTTGCGCTCCAAGGCGCACGCGATTGTAGCAGCTTCACCGTCATCGAGGGTATCGGCAGCCGGACCCGAGACCATTGCGAGGAAATGGTTCTGCCCGGCTTCACCGAGGCCTATTAGATCAATCAGCCCATCGCTGATTAGCCGGTTAAGCGCGTCGGCATCGTTGTGGCCATTTCGTCGGCCTTGTTCCAGTTCCAGTTTGACCTCTTCCACGACCGTGAATTTGTTTGGGAGAGTCGAAAGTAGTTCGGCGAACAGGCCGCTGGCATTTAGGTTTATGACGACGCTTGCGTCGAAGATTATCAGTGCCGAAGGATCATCCAGGGAGCTTTGGCAATTCATCCGCCTCGTTCCCTTCGATCGTCAGATTGTCCAGCATCTCGCGAAGTTCGATGCGGTCGAGTTTTAGCAATTCGGCGAGCTGACCCTCGCTGAGCAGGTCTCGTCGCCATGCCTGTTCGGCCAGCATGTCGAAGCGCAGGTTAGCCGGAGGCTGATGGTTGTCATCGTTCGCCAATTCGCCAAGCACCTGCCGTGCTTGTTCATTGGTGATCCCTCCGTTCATTACGAACCAGTCCCAGGTTCCTTTCCGCGTTAGTCCAAGTTCCTCCAGGCGGCGGCCGATTGCCTCGCGGGAGACACCGAACGTATGGGCGAGGAGAATAATGTGGCGTCGGGTCAGTCGGTCCGATCCGGCAGTGAGTTCCTGAAACTTTTGCTTCACCGTGCGCGCCGGGGTCAGAAATCCTCGTGCGAATGCGTTGGCGTATCTTTCCTCGCGCGTATCCTCCGGTTCGTTCTCATGGAGTACATCCGGGTTGCGGCGCGTCGAAATGAAATGACCGAGTTCATGCGCCAGGGTTTGTGTGCGACGTTCCAGCGGATGCAGTGCATTGAGAAGAATGCATGCGCCAACCGCGTCGTCATAAGCGAACAGGCCGCATATCTTTGCGTGAAGAGGCCTGATGTAGATACGCACGCCCATTTCCAATTCCATGAGCGTGATGAGTTCCCGGATGGGAGACGGGCCAAGTCCCAACCAATGGCGCAGTTCCAGCGCGTCGCTTTCCGCTTGCGTCCGGACATTGCCGGGGAGAATGTGTCTTTCCGGCGGGAAGTTTCGAGAACGGTTTATGCCAAGAAGATTTTCAAGTTCAATCTCGGCTTTCACTAAATCCGCAAGAAGGCGGATCGCGTCGTTGGCAGCCTGTTCGTGGGTTGCGTCCGCCTTGCGAAAGCGCGGAACGAGATCGACATGGACGGCCTCGCGGCGCATTAGCGCGTTGATGGAGGTTTTATACAGCCGTGAAAGCTGTTGGAGTTCATCCGTCCGGATGCGCCTTTGTCCTTTCTCTATAGCTACAAGCGTCGTCCGCGCGACACCGATGGCATCCGCCGCATCGGCTTGCGTTAGATTGGCGTCCTCTCTTGCCATACGAAGGCGTTCGCCGATTTCAACTATGTTCAGGCCATCCGGTGACATCAATTCATCCCCGCAGCCCATCTGGCCACAAACGACTGTGGCCCGAGGGATTCAATAAACGCTTTCCATTCCAGTTCATGCTGACCGAGCAGCCGATCGAGTTTGGCTTCCGTCTCTTCCTCCGGGAGTGAGACGGCACGGCTCAATTCGACGGTCCTGCGCGCGAGCGTGGCGCGGTTGGCCGTCGAGTGCCGCAGATCAGCAAGGTGGTCGAGATGCAGCATCCCGGCGATCGCATATTCATAGTTTGCCCCGCGCGCTTTCGCTTGGTTGAAATTTGGAGCGGCACCTCTTTCGAACTCGTCAGCAGATAGATTTTCCCAGACATAGGTTTCGGGGGGCTCGGTGCCGCCCGCCGCATGGACGCTCAGACGTCGCAACAGGCAGGCGGCGCAGATACCGCATTGCCGCTTGTGGCCATCGACAGACACCTGCCGATTTGAACGCCAGCAAGACCAACTGCCCTTCCAGTCGGCCTGCTCTCCATATTGCTCGATGTAAGATTTAAGGGTCTCGCCTTTGGTATGCCAAAGACGCGGAAACGTATAGCGGACCTTGTGATCGAACAGTGCCTTGATGAGAATTTCCATTCTTTGAGTAAACGCCGGATGGTTTCGAAAATCATCGTAGGCCTGGCCGACCGGAATAAGCGTTGGGCCAAGTGCGCCTTGGCCGCTTTCGGGGACAATGATTTCTTCCGCTTGTGATAGGAACGCTGCGATTGCGCTTAACATTGCGAATTTGAAGCCGCGTGATCGTCCGCTTGATTCTACGGATTTCGTCTCTCCGTACTTCACGCGATACGGTACGAGCGCGAACGGCAATCTGGTGCCATTGTCTTTGCCGCCCCCAAGCTGCGTTGAGCCAAGCCGGACGCGAATAATGCGGTGGCCTTTTTCCTTTTCCATCAGTCCGGCGACGGCGCGGGAGTCGAGGCCATCGCTATAGGGGATAATGACACATGATCCGTCCGGCATGGCGAGGGTGGGTTGGCGCGGCTGGTTGGCCGGTGATTTGCGGCTTACGAAGTTCAGGTGCCAGCGGTCGCCCGTGAGGAATCCAAGAGCGTCGTGTAGCCGTTCTGATACATCAGAAGAGTTCCATAAATCCGGATCATGGACGGGAACCCGCAGTTCAATGTCCCGCCCCCAGCCGGTTTTGGGACGCGCTTTGATGTGATCGCAATATTGGACGGCTGCCGTGACGACAAATGCATCGAAGACGCGGGCGTCCCAGTTGGCGAGGCAGTAGGCTTCGAGGCCTACCGTATTGAATTTAAGATTGGTCTCTATTACACAGGCGAGATGATTGCGTCGCGGCTTTTGACCTTCCTCGACGACATCAACACGTAGGGTAGGGAGGGTCGTTTGCGTTTGGTTTTTCATCGCAGCGGCACCCCATCGTCAATCGCGGTCCGTTTGCGGGGGGACCGGGAATGGCCACCTTTGTCAATTCCGGTCAGCCGACCGGCCAGTGCCGACATGTTCGATCTAAGGATTGCGTCCTCGAACCGCTCGCGGACATGGCTGGCTCTTCCGTCGGTGGATTTGCGTCTATAGTGTTCCTCAACCTGCCTCGTGCTTCTCGTCGCTCGATCGACCAGCGTATTGCATGCCGCTTCTCTTAGGGCCGCATCTCCGGCAAGGCCTTTGGATGCCGCTTCGATGGCGCAATCCAGAAATACTCCGGCCATTGGAAGGGCTGCCGTTTCGCGGCGAAGAGTCTCAAGGCGGGCGAGCCTGGGATCACCAAAGAGGGTATCTTGATCTTCGCCCAACACATTCCGAACCGAACGACAAAGGCTTTCGGGTACCTCTCGCCGCCAATCGGCCCCGAGCGGTTTTGGCAGGCGTTCGCAGACCTCCTCAGGCGTGAAGTTGCGATTGTCCGCGACCTCTGCGAGTCGCTTCCATCCGCGTCGCATATTCAGGCTTCTGTGCGGTCCATCGCTCATATTATCCTCCAATGTCAGAAGTATAAAAAAAAGCTCTGACAATGTCAATTTCGATGGATTAAGGTTTGGAAGGTTCACATAGGTACCATTGGGCGCGCCCGGGTTTCGGTCATTCGGCTTCGATCCCTCGCGCATTTCAAAAAATTGCAGCCTTTCAACATTTGCTGAAATAGCTGATTTCGATGAAATGAATTGACAAATTTCACTGAAAAGGATATTTTCAGCGCGTAATGAAAATGCCAGAATCAATGAACACGCTGATCGAGAACGCCGCCGAAGCCTTCAAAGTCCTTCTGGCCGAAGTGCCTCTCATCAGGCTCATAAACTTAAAAATCGAGTCGCCGGTCGGTGAAAATTACGCTGATTTCTTAGTGCACCTGGACGTTCAGAATCATCCACGGACACTTGTTTGCGAAGTTAAGCCCAATGGGCAACCGCGCAACGTCCGTTCGGCCCTCCATCAACTACATAACTATAGCCAGCATTTAGGAGGTGAGACTCTACCCGTCCTCATCGCGCCTTATCTGTCGCCTGAATCACAAAAACTCTGCCGCGAAAGCGGAGCAGGATACTTCGACTTGCACGGAAACGCGCGAATTGCCTTCGACGGCATATTCATCGAGAGAATCGTCTCCGGCAAGCCACATGCGGAGCGCCGAGACCTCAAGTCACTTTTCAAACCAAAGTCGGCACAGGTGCTGCGCGTACTGCTACGCGAACCGGAACGTCCACGGCGGGTCGCCCAGCTTGCAGACGAGGCATCCGTCAGTATCGGCCATGTCAGCAATGTCCGCTCGGGTCTGATCGCACGCGAATGGGCGCAAGTGTCGGATGAGGGGTTATTTCTTTCTGACCCCGATACCTTGCTTGATGCATGGAGTGCCGAGTACGAACCGCCTGTTGGCAAACGCACTGGATTCTATACCACCTTGCATGGAAGTGCTTTTGAAGAGGCTATACGGCACGCTCTTCACGTCGGACCTGGGCAGGGACAGGCAGTCCTTGCGTCTTTTTCGGCGGCACAGTGGCTGGCTCCCTACGGCAGAACCGGAAGCCAATATTTCTATGCGGATCAAGAGGGGCAGGAGAAGTTGAAGGATTGCCTACGGCTCACAATCGCTTCGAAGGGCGAAAACGTCGTTGTGACCCTTCCCAAGGACAAGGGACTGTTCAATGACACTCTTAGTCCTGCGCCGGGTGTTGTCTGCACCAGTGCTGTTCAGACCTACCTCGACCTTACAGCAGCGGGAGAACGCGGCCAGGAAGCCGCCGAACATTTACGACGGGAGCGGCTCACATGGCGGAAATGAACCACGGAGAGCCGCAAACCGCCGACGAATACGATGACCGCGCGACCAAGGCGGTGAAGAGTGTCCTGATTGAGATTGGCCAGATACTTGGGAGTTTTCAGGGTAAGTTCGCCGTCATTGGAGGGGCAGTTCCCTGGCTGTTGCTGGATAATCAGGACATGCCCCATGTCGGGTCTATCGACGTTGATCTCAGTTTAAATGCCGAGGCTCTAAGCGACGGAGAGTACGCCACACTCGTCGAAGCACTTCAGGGGCACGGCTACGAGCAACAGAAAGCGCTTCGCCGTTTCCAACTCATGCGCCGCGTTCCCGCTTCCGACGACGGTCCTCCGATAGATGTCATCGTCGATTTTCTAATGCCCCGCGACGCCGAAATCGTAAAGAACAATCCTCCGCTTGTCGCAGATTTCGCGGTTCAGAGAGCGGATGGCGCAGACCTCGCGTTACGATTTTATCAGCTTGTTGCAGTAGATGGGCCGATGCCAGATGGCGGAAGAAATCGGGTAGAGGTTGCGGTTTGCTCCATTCCCGCGCTGATTGCGATGAAGGGACATGCTTTGAACGGGCGGCTCAAACAGAAAGATGCGTATGACATATACTACAGCATTCGAAATTATCCTGAAGGCATTGCGGCACTCGCTGAGGCGTGTCGCCCGATCTTAGAGCATGAGAGTGGAAGGCGGGGATACGACTACGTCGCGGATAAATTTGATACACCGGATGGCTTTGGGCCAACTTGTGTCCGGCGGTTTGTCGAGAATACGCAGGTTCTTGGTGAGCGCACGCCAGATCAGTGGCAAATGGACGCTTTTGGACAGGTTGACGAGTGGCTTCGCGCCTTGGGCCTCAGAAACTAGCTGTTTTTCTGGCGGTGAGACCTTCGACTGCAAACAGTAGATAAAATTGGTTGCATGTCCCCGCAACCAACTAAAGGAAATCGAACTCAAATCGGCGCGATAATTTATCTTATGGAAAATAACTATTTATAATCAGATAGTTACGATAATGGGCGGAAAAAATACGCACTGGGCTACTGCGGTTTGCTAAACTTAAAAAATGTATCACTTTGGCCCTTATCAACAAACCTTCTTGACTGTCGTTTTCGTGATATGCGTCGCGTATGTGATCATTGGTACGGTCAAGCTAATGCTCAAGAAGCCGGTGGCGCTTGGGCTCCATATTGCTCTATTCATAGGATCGCTCTGTCTACCAGTCGGTTTTTTTATTTTAGCAACAGCATTCCTTGGCGATAGCTACAAGCCGATAACAGGCATCGGAACATTTGTCGTCTTTGTCTTTGCACAGCAACTGCCGGAGCAGATAACCAAGCGATTTTTCCCGGACCTCGACATCGACGATGGTGACGACTCAATTCGCTGACTCCACAAGCGTAAGCGTCCGGTCTCCCCGCCCTAACATTGGCGCTTGAAGGACTAAGAAATTGCAAAAGTGTATTGACCAAAAATTCCCCTGCCAAAACCCTGACTATTCAGATTTTGACAACATCGCAAACACGGAGCTTCGCAACCCGACCCCCGCGAGCGATATCGTCAATGAAAGCTGGTATTGTAACCATGTGCCGACCGATGAAATTTTCCAGATCGGCGACCTGACATCCTCAAAGTTCTTGAGGCCAATGCGGGGAAAATTCGGCATTTATCATTTGTGGAGAGAATACGAACATTGTGACGACCACGGAACTTACACAATGCTGTGCGAATATGTTGGCAAAGGTCCACCTGACACAAGAGTTGCTGACCACATCAGAAAAGATAAGTGGCCTGAAGAGGTTATGCTTTATGTGACCTTTAGCGAGTTTCCAAACAGGCTGGCTAAATACTACGAGCAGTTATTTTTGGACACATACAAATTCGGCCTGAACGGCAACGAAAACAAAGGCACACGAATTTTATACGCGGTTTGGGATGAAGAACGCTTTTCAATCGGTACGCATTTAAACGAAATCAGCAGTTACAGCAGGATGGAAAGCCCCGATGACTGGTGAATTGCTAAAGCGTCGCCGCATTCCCTCACAAATCCGACTATCAACCGTCAACCCACAAGCGGTACTGCACAGTGTGAAATGTGGCGGTCATCATCCGACTAATCCTTCCTGGAATTTGCTGGTTGCTCCCATCTTTCGTCACCTCCGACGAGAGTTGCGGATATACCGCCAGACACGGCTTGGCGCTAAGCCGATCTAGTCGATCACACCCGGCTGCGACTTCCCGAAGAACATCAGGAAGCATCCGCCCCTGGTAGGTTTCGACGAAACGCGCGCAGCTCCATTCCTTTCGACGGTTGCACCTGGCGCATTCGATAACGACGGTTGGGTAAGGCCAATTTTCGACTCTCATGTTCCTAACGCTCGTGGCCATCCTCTCGGGTGCGATGTGCTGCCAGGGCAATGCTCGGCTTGGCCGGCACTTGCGCCTGGGCCGAAGCGGATCGTTCCGCCGATGATAACGGGGGCGGCTCCGGTGTTCGGGTGACACGGGCAATCTTCGTTTCTATCCAGTGCATAAAAGAGCCGACTATCCTGGTCACGAATTCGTTCACGATTTCAGCGAACATTACCGGCCACCAATCCCTGTAGCTTGCCTTGCAAAGCTAATTGCATCTCCAAGAGGGCCATTCTGCCGCCCATCTACAAATGTCTTGAAGAGATACCCAGGTATCGCGACCACCACGTTGTAGAGAATGATCGCCATTATTCCGACAAAGATCGTGACCAAATAGGAGTCAGAATAAACGTCCGTAAGCCCTCGAATGTCGTCACTCCGAAGTTGGGCAAATAGCTTGTTTGCCATCGACAATGTAACGGCCAGGCCTACCGATCCTATTAGGAGTTGAATGGTGTTGGTGAGCATGATCCGGAGCGCGTCCCAGAAAATCGAGCGCGTTTCACTAAAACCAGCAAACCCGATAACGATAGCTCCCAAAAGGCCGACTCCGTATATCCAGAAGTATGCGACAAGCACCCCTTTTATAAGGAAATAGAGGTAGACGATGTAAATGACGCAAAGGATCAGAATGCCGATGACCAGCAGGAGGTCGGAGAACAGGCTGATGTCTGACAGAACCGCGCCAAGAGGGTCGAGCAATGCGTCTTTGAAGGTGCCGATGACGAGGGAAACATATGCCGCAATGCCCTCACCGTCCGGAGCGACGTCGCTGCCGATCCCTTGAAGCACTGTGGATGCGAGTTTTGGGCCAATAGACAGGAAGAAGGTGACAATCCCGAACCAAATTTCCGGAAAGCTGAGCAATGCGACCACGAAACCTATCCAGCCAATTTCCGTCGTGAGCGCGATGTAGTTGATGCCGCCCTCGCCGGTCATAATTCGAATGGATTTGTAGGTCAGAAAAAGCACAAGGACGCCTGCTATTACTTGCCCGACTACGCTCGAGGTCGTCGTCCAGAAGGTAAGCGCGGAATTTTGTAAGACGCCCTCTACCTCCCCTATGGCGGATGCAATGCTCATTGTCCGGCCTCATAGAAACGTATTGTCAAACCGCGAGTACGTTTGGCCTGGTAGTCGTCGAGAGGGAGTAGAGTAGCCTCTTGGAGTTCTTCCCATCTGTAGGTACTTGCTAGACGAGGGTCGCCGATAGTCGTGTGGGCTCGGTAATAAACGTCGTAGAGCAATACGTCCTCATCGTCTTCGGCCGTTCTGCGAACAATTTTGAAAACTTGGGAACGCTTCGCTTTAAGTGTGCAAGATTCCACTACGCGAAGGTCGCATTCAAAATCCTGATCGAAGGAGTCGATCTTGATAGGGTCGCCTTTGCTTTCACCCGTCATAAAATCAACATTCTCACGGGTTAGGTCGCCCGTCACATGCACGCCGAAATGGACACGCTTCACGTCGTCAGCACTGCCGAAGAAATCGGTCCAGAAATCCGCATGGGCCGCGGCTGGCGCGGTCAAGGCAAACGCCACGGCCACGGCTGCTGTTCTCAAGTTCATCTGCTTCTTCCTCTCGTTGAACTGGGGTCTTTTCCGTCGTCCCTGCCCTTCTTTGGCTGGGCCTTGATACGACGCATTGTTTCCTCAACCGTGACCGGCTGCTTCGGCTCGTCGTTCTTCTCAGGCGGGCTGTCCAGCCTATCCGCTCGGGGTTGTGTCGCCGGCGCGCGCTCGATGTCACTTGCGGCCGGGTTGGGCTGATACGGGCCTTCGGGTTTCGGTGTTCTTGTGAACAAACCGCTCAAGCCGTTTCTCATGCGGGCTAGCCTGGACTTCCCGTCTACCTCCGTTTGCTTGGGAGAATCCGCCGTGGCCGCGTCGTCCGGATGGAAACGACGAAGGAACGCCAGGTCAGCCTCCCGGTTCCTAACCCGGCGCTGCTCGACCACAATCTTCCTATTCCGGTCAGAAGCGGCCTTCCGGCCTTGCTTGATTTGATCCGGCGTCGTGGCTTCGGCCTGGTTGATCGCGTCTGTTGCCTTGGCCTTCCACTCTTTCCCGATCCGCACGGACTTCCCCGATACCTGCGCCTGGTTGTCGTCCTCTTTGATCTGCCCGAACGTCTCGGGGCGATTTCGAGCGTGCCAGAACGCCAACCGGGAATTCTCGGCTGCCAGTTCCTTAAACAGCGTTGCCGCTTCACTGGGATCTGTGAAACGTCCCACAGCCCACTCCTTCAGGCCGCGCTCCGATGCCTCGTGAAGCTCCGGGAGGTCGGCGGGCCGGTATGCCTGCACCCTGGCCGTCTCCCCTGCCCTGCGCCCCTCCAAAGCGGCTCCGTGACGCGAATAGAACGTCGGCGCCTGGCTCTCCAAAGAGGATGCGCTAGGCCGCGGCGGCTTCGTCGGCGACTTCGCCCTCCCCTGCCCGGCTTTCACCTGTTCAAGCACCGTCTTGTCCGTCGCTCGAATCCGGTTGGACGCCTCTATACCGTGTTCTCGAAGAACAGCGGCGGAATGGTCCCGGAAAGCGTTCAGGGATTGCGGGTTGAAGCGCAACTTGTCTTCCATGCCCTCGTACTCCATCAGCACATGGATATGAGGGTTGGCCTGGTGCCGGTGGATTGCATAGGCGTATCGGTGGCCGGCCTCCCGAAACGGTTCCAACGTGTCAGCGGCGATGTCGTGTATCTGGTCGTCGGAAAGCCGATCATGCGAGGTCGGAAAGCTGACGATGAAATGCACCGTTTGGCGCTCGTAGAACTTCTTGGCGTCCTGCATCGTCTTGAATTCTTCGGGGGTCGCCTCCCTCCCCGCCTTCGATAGATTCTGATCGTCTGGAACGATGTTCCAACTGGCGAGGTACGCGGCTCCCTCTGCCCCGGTCAGCTCTCGGCCCGCGTCGTCGTACAGGCGGTTATCGTCCCGCGTGCCGCCGTGAGAGGAAATGTAGGACAGAGTGTTTCGAGCGCCCCGCGCCGTCTTTTGGAAGGTAGCGATCTTAATAACTACCTGTGTCGATCGCTGCCCTTGTCCGGACGTCGATGCACGCAACGGCGGTGGGGCCGATTTCGGACCCGAGCCGCGAACACGAAGGGCTTCCTCCCACAACGCCATTACCGGCTCCAATAGTCGGTCGCGTTCACGATCCTCGGCACCAGGTCCGTCTGGATCATGTCGGCCGCTGCGCTCAGAACGTCGAACGGATCGGTTCCCTCATGGAACCCTGATCGGTTCACCTTGCGGGCAAGCTGATTGATGTTCGTGGCAACCCCTTGGAGGTCTCGCCGGATCGCTTTTAGTTGTGGCGGCGGCTCATTCTCACGCTCGATGACGACGGTGACGTAGTAGTGCAGCGCGTCGTTGATGAGGGCCGATTTCTTCCGCCCTTCCAAGCTCTCTAGATACTCCCAAACATGCTGGTGCTTGTGCCGGAAACCGCAGAACGGTTTCGGGGCTTCCGTCCAGGTTTTGGTTGGTCGTTCGTCGGTCATTGGTTCCCTTCACCGCGTAGCGCCCCCGCCCCTCGGCGGGTCCATCGGAGATCAGGTGCGATTTGTTTAACAAAGCGCGTATCCTGCATATCTGTTGTACTGTGGCGGTTGTTGAAAGTAAACCTTTTTTGCCTTGTATTCGACTTCCATGAACCGGTTCTCTCCTTTTTCTGTCTGTTTTTCGTTACACCCTCGGTCTTTTCAGCGCGTTTTCTGTTACACCCACGGTATGCAAGGAATGAGCGCTTCTACACCCAAGGTCCGGATGGTCCTAAACCTGCTGCACCCGCCTCCTGCTTGTACCGAAGCGGTATTGCATGACGGAAAACGCCACACCGTGGCGTTTGAATTGTCTCGTGATTGGGGTGTCCGGAATGAGAACGAAATTCGAATGCCAGGAAGGTACTAAGGGGTGTTCCCCCCTCGCGCGCACAAGGATCGGCTGCGCCTCGATGCCGGGGTACCCTCCCCACCTTCCGCGCGCTACGCGCTTGTGCAGGCGGGTCCCCTCCCCGCCCTCGTCCTGGTGCTTGCTACCCCCCCGGTTCGCCACCCGGCAGGGTTGCAGGCGCGGCCTGCAACCGCGGACCAATTAGGAACGGGACGGCGGAACGGTTGCAGGAACGTCTTTTCAAGACAGGGGGGGCTAGTGGTGAGGCTCCCCCTGTTTTCTTCTACATGGTAGGCTGTATGCACCCGTCCGAAATAGTCCTCTATTGGCGAGAGGCGGAGATTCACGTATCGGTACGCGGTAGTTGGGAACGAATGGGCAGGACAGCATGTCAGAGGGCAAGGATACACTTGCCGATCTCCGGCGTAGGTGCGGACGTGGACTTCGTGAAACAGCGAAGTTGGTTGGTCTCACTGAGCAACAGTACCGCGCCGTTGAAGCGGGTGATCGCGGGCTTGATGGATTTCGTGTCCGTCCGCTTGCCGAGGCGCTGAACGTTCGCCCAGACGTGATAGAAAACGTCGTCCAGATTCTTCCTGCTTCTACCTTCGGGCAAAAAATCGCAGCTATGCGTCGGCGGGTCGGTTTGTCGCAAGCCGGTCTAGGCGAGCTAATGGGCGTAGGGCCTAACCAGGTTTCACGTTGGGAGAACGACCGTTCCGCCCCTCCCCTCGCCCGCGTCGAGGACCTGGCGCGGTTTCTTCGTTGTTCCGTGAACGATCTTGTTGAGTCGGGCGACACCGGCTCGTTGGATCATATGGAAATGGCGATGATCGACAAATTCGCGGAAGTTCCAGAGGACGAAAAGGCGCGGGCGTTTGCCCTTGTGATGGGTATATTGAGCGGCTTCGCGATGGTTCCGAAGAGGCCCAGTAACGATGACGGTAAGTCGTAGGCTTCTTGGTCAACGTTGCGAGCCGGCAGGGGTTCTCGTGTTTTACCTCGCCTTTAGATCGGATGGGCGAATACACCTCGTCTCAGCTTGCTCAATCAATCTGAACAGTCATCGTTTGGCCGGGAACGGCCCATAGCACGTCTCTTCCGTCCCGGCGAAAGCGGTCCGTGTGCAGTACACCGGGATTTCTTGAACGGCACTGGTTGGTATGGTCATGAGCGTTCCAGCGAAAGACCGGTTGATCGTCCACCACTCGAAAGTTTGGACCGCTGATCCGTCGCTAGTCGAGCTCGCCGCATCGATCCGAGCCCGCAGAGCGTTACGGCTCGCCGCCTGTTTGGCCATGGAAAATGCAGTAATGCCAGGAAGAATATGCCAACCCTGCGGCTCCGCCGCACTTGCCATGAAGCTTCCTGCAAGAACTGGAAGGGCTAGAAGAGCTATTCTCATGGGTCATTGTCCCCTTCCTGCTTCCAGAGCGGTAAGTCGCCGGTCTCTTGCGAGCCCGTTTGTCTCTCTTCGAACTCAAACCCGCAAAGGAGTTGGGTCACAGTTCCCTTATTTGTCACAATCGGAAATGCAGTTTGCGTATAGCGCGCCCGACCCGGCACGTCAGCACACCGGCCAACCGACGGCCACAGATGTTCTGCCGCATCGGTGTAGAGCTCCATCATCAACTCGTACTCTGGAAAATTTGTGCCGGGGGCGGCACACAAACTCCGACTGTAGCTCGGCAGTGCCATCGAAACTTCTTTCCCTATAACGAGCGGCCTGAACATGGTCCGACCGTAATCCGCCTCTACACTGATCAACGCGATTTGGTCGAAATAGTCAGCATAAACCTTCTCCTCGGCGCCAGACAGCGGTGGGATTGCGTCAGGGCGTATGCGAGCCAACCAATGAACGAATAGAGATCTATGAACTCCGGCTGGAATGCGGTTCGTAAGCGCTTCGATCGAATGGGTTAGAGTGGCTCCTAAATCTGGTCTTTTAAACAAATCAGCCCAGCCTTTTGAGCCGGACTGGGACACCGCGAAAAGCATTGAAACAGAACCCCCAAAAAACACCACCCGACCTGCAAGGCAGTCGGCTGAAAGAACCAAAAACTCTAGCCTCCCGCCTTCAAATACACCCCGCGATTCCTTAACGAGGTGTTAACTGCGAACTCCTTTTAGCCGTGTTCATCTTCTTATGAATAAACCTCTGGATACACTTTGAAGATTGGGGGAATTCTGTATCGAGAGAACTCCATAAAAGGCCTACCTCCACGTTCGCGCATAGGATTCAGTCCACACGGCCGCAAAGACATCACATGGTTGCCTAAGAGAAAAACCCCGCCGGTGGTCCGACGGGGTTCGTCACTGACGTGAGATCGCCTAGGCGGCGACCTTGGTTGCCTCAGCAGACTGCAGTCCCGCCAGATAATCGGTAGCCTTGGCGGCCTGACTTGCAGCTGTGAAGATCGCCTTCTTGTCGGCCTTGAGTACCTTGAGCCAGTGGTCGAGATAAGCGGCATGGTCGGGACGCGGTTCCAGCGTGATGCCAAGGTCAGTACAGAGGAAGGCTGCCCCCAGCTCGGCTACGAGCTCTTCGACGGCGTAGGCGTCATCGCCGAAGCGTTTGCCGAACTGACGGTCGCAACGCTTGGCACTGCCTGTCCAGTGCGTCAGCTCATGAAGCAGCGTTGAATAGTAGCTCTCGGTCGCCGTGCTGGTTTCCGTGCCCATGAAGCGCTCGCGCTCGGGCATCTGAATGAAGTCGCCATGACCATTTTGGGAGACGCAGTAGTAGGCGTGATTGCCGCCGTGGCGAATATCCACCCCCGTGGCTGCGATGAAGGTTTCGGCCTTGTCGAGAATTTGCGCCGGGTCTTTCGGTTCCGGCAGGGCTGGCGTTTCAAACCCTTCGACCTGATCGGCGTTGAAGACGGTACTGGCCCGGGCCATGAGGCGTTTGCCCTGCTCGATCTCGCCATCATCCTTCTGCTCTTCCACGTCAAATTCCTTGTAGAAGACCACCAGGCTGGATTTTTCGCCCTTGCGGACCTGACAACCTTTGCTCTGCCATTGGCGATAGGTGCCCCAGACCCCGGTCGAGAAACCGCGTGCTTGGGCTGAAGCCCAGAGGCTGACGACGTTGATTCC
>Ga0189275_100370_pt1 | contig 22071 bp, 22 predicted proteins | sample N19A6minimetaG_FD_130329 | JGI IMG/M metagenome (GOLD analysis project Ga0189275, IMG submission 130329) | Marine microbial communities from the Costa Rica Dome - N19 A6 mini metaG | ecosystem: Environmental > Aquatic > Marine > Oceanic > Photic zone | place: Costa Rica: the Eastern Pacific...
CGAAGTGTCAGCCGCGCAATCACAAACAGGTAAGGCACAAACAAAAGCGTCTGCACAAACAGCGTTTCTGCCACACCGATAACTGCAATCAGGAAACCGCCAACAGCCGGCCCCACCATCCGCGCGATGTTGAAATTGATCGCTACAATCGTGACGACCGAACTCAGGTGCTCACGCCGCACGAGCCTCGGAGTCAGCGCCATCCGCACCGGATGGTTCGCGGCAATCACCATGCCGATCAACAAAGTGATCAACGCAATGAGAAACGGCGTTGCCCAGCCCAGCGCCACGACGGCCCAAAGCAAGGCGCTCAAAACCGCATTAATGCTCTGCAGCACCAGCATCGTGTGTTTCACTCGCCAGCGGTCTACCCAAACGCCAAACAAAGGCGACAGCACAATCGAGGGCGCAAACAGCAAAAACGCCACCGCACCAACGAAGCTTGCGGAGTCCGTCATCTCCCAGGCCAACCAGCCAATGGTGATGCGCTGCATCCAGAGCGCGAGCAAGCCAAAAGCGGCGCCAAACACATAGGCGCGGAAATTGCCCGATTTCAAAGCGCCCAGATTCACGCGCCACTCCCGATTGTTGGAAAACGTCCGGCCACCATGCCCTTCACAGGTTAAGAACACAACCAACGAAAAAACGCGCGTTCCATTCGAAACGCGCGCCTGACAACAAGGGAAGATTGTTTTGTCAGTTAGGTCGGATCAGTTGACCGCTTTCGCATCAACCACATCCTGCTCAACGGCTTTGGTTGCACCGCTGGAAATTTCAATCCGGCGTGGCTTCAGCGCCTCCGGGATTTCACGTTCCAGATTGATGTGCAGCATGCCGTCTTCATGGTTTGCGCCGGTCACGCGTACATGGTCCGCCAGATGGAAGCGGCGCTCAAACGCGCGGGTGGCAATACCACGATGCAGATAGGTCTTGTCGGAAGATTCTTCGCCTTTCTTGGCGGTCACAACCAAAGCGTTCTGCTTGACTTCGATGTTCAGGTCGTCGGCCGAAAAACCAGCCACTGCCAGCGAAATGCGATAGGCATCATCGGCAGTTTTTTCGATATTATACGGGGGGTAGCTCGGCTGGGCGACGTCATTGGACAGAACGCGGTCCATCATATTTGCCAACTGATCAAAACCAACGGTCGACCGGTACAGCGGAGCCAGATCAAAAGTGCGCATGGGTTATCCTCCATTGAGCGACAACGATATGTAAGTGCCTTCCATTCGGACAGGCGATGAATGTGTAAGACCCGATCATCGGCGCCTTGCGCATACAGACCTATGATGGCGAAACCCGGTTTCAACCCCTGCGCATCAGGGCTTCACAAATTTTGCGCCTCCGCCACTGCGGGTCCCTACCTTAAGGCGTGTGACACCGGTTGCAGTTCTCACCGATGGCCGGTCTCCAACGCGCATTCGATGTTTCAGTTGAGCAACCACTTCCGGCAACTCCATCCCAAACGCCACCTTCTGCCCCTGCCCATTGTCGCCTGTGGCCGAAACCACCGATAAAATTCGAACCCGATTGCCGTAGCGGACAAACACCGGCGCTCCTGACGAACCAAAGGTGACATTGCAATCAAATGTCAGAATCCCCCAACCACGTTCCAAAATGGAACAATCCCGCTGCCAGGAAAGATGCTCACTACGGCCCCGCCCATAGCTCAGCACAGATACTTTCTCGCCCTCCTGAGGATCAACATGAATGGCAAAAGGATTGGCCTCTCCCGTCGAAATCGGGGACTCCAATCGCAACAAGGCAACGTCATGCGGAATCATTTTCCCACTGATCTTGCCGCTCCCTGCATCTTGGTACCTGCTGTCGACCACCACACGATTCACGCGACGCTCCGCCAGAGAATCGCCTGAGACATACCCCGCGCGAAAAATAATCTGCTCTGGAGGGATTGGCGCGCCGTTCTGATCAAAGACACAATGAGCTGCTGTCAAAACCTGATCCGGGGCAATAAGCGCGCCAGAGCAAAATCCAGTCCCACGCATGTCCAATCGACCCAACGCTTCCCAGCCCAGCAAATCACCACGACTTGTCAATGGCTGCAGGCGTTCCCCAGCCATTGCAGGCAGCGACACAACCGAGGCAAACGCTAAAATCACAAAGGCTGAAATTCGCATAATAATTCTCCAATAAACTAGGGACGCACAAATTTGGCACCGGTGCTGTTTCGATCTGGCAGTGACCCGAGACCACTTGAGGGAGAGGAGTTTTTTCCATGTTCGGCAAAAAGCTCAGGCAAAGTGTGATCCAGTGCCGCACCAAGCGCTACTTTACCGCCGCGTACTTCCGCTTTCGCCGCGATAACCGACGCTACCCGAACTGTGCCGTCTTCAAAGACAAAAACCGGGGCACCACTGCTGCCAAAATCGATATTGCAGGACAACACATGGACACCACGCTGCCGCCCCATCACTTGACAAACTTCTTGGAAAGACGGAGCCGCGTCACGGCCCACCGCATAAGATACCACACCGATTTTTGACCCCTTTCTCAGGCCACCAGTGGTCTCAAACGGTGCAATCCGTGTGTTGCGAATAGGATGATGCAACTCCAAAAGCGCGAGATCATTTTGCACGTTCTCAAGCGTGACAGCGCCACTATACGTGTACTTCGGATGCACCACCGCACGCCGCACAGATCGATACGCCTCCGCACGCCCGTTGCGCCAACCTGCGCGAAATTCAATCTGCTTAACGTCGTAGGCAGTGCCATTGCTCTTGTCGTAAAGGCAATGGGCAGCGGTCAAAACCAAATCGGGTGCAATCAAGGCACCGGTACAAAACCCTCGACCGTCAATCTCAAGTCGTCCAACGGCTCCCCAATCACGCCCAACCTCCCCTGTGTCCAGACGCTGCAAAGCAGTATCCTGAGCCGCGCAAAAACTAGCCCAGACCATTGCAACCAGAATTGTCAGTAACCGAACCACATCAGGTCTCCACGCTCAGGTTTCTTTTGATCTACCGCCGTCCTGCGGCGGAAATAGGGCACGACCTTGTCATGCCCTAGATCAAAAAGAAAAGCCGAATGTCAGCGCAGAATAGGGATCTCTGGGGTCAGCTTGCCTGGTTCTGTCAACGCGCGCGGTTGTGGCCCGCCGGTCGCCCAATCGAGCAACTCAACCGTGTGCACGATTGGCACGTCCGTGCCCGATCCAATCTGCATCATACAGCCAATATTACCCGCCGCGATGATGTCCGGATTCTTTGCTTCAAGCGTCCGCACCTTGCGCGCTTTGAGCTGACCAGAAATTTCCGGCTGCATCAGATTGTACGTCCCCGCGGAGCCACAGCACAGATGGCTATCGGCTGGCTCAACAATTGTGAACCCAACCTTTTTGAGCAGCTCTTTGGGATACGTCTTGATCTGCTGTCCGTGCTGCAAGGAGCAGGCCGCGTGATAAGCCACAACGGCTTCTTTATCCGCTCCATTTGGCAGATCCAACTTCATCAGAACCTCAGAAACGTCCATCGCAATACCACTCACCCGCGCGGCATCGGCAGCGAGGTCCTCGTTGCGGAACATATGACCGTAGTCCTTCACAGTTGTGCCACAGCCAGACGTGTTGATCACAATCGCATCTAAGCCGTCGCCATCCATTTCCTCACACCAGGCTTTGATATTTTTGGCTGCAGACGCATGGCTCTCGCTGGTTTTGCCCATGTGATGCGTCAGCGCTCCACAACAGCCCGCACCCTCGGCCACCACAACTTCGCAACCCAACCGCGTCAACAGCCGGATCGTTGCATCGTTGATGTCAGTGTTGAGCGCTTTCTGCGCGCAGCCCGTCATCAAAGCCACACGCATCTTTTTCTCAGCCACCGGAGCAAAACTCTGCGGATCATCATTGCGACTCACCGGCGGAATGGACTTCGGCGCCATTTCCAGCATCGCCCGCAGCCGCGCATCCGGCATCAGAAACCGGAACGGCCGGCCAATCTTTGCCCCAATCAACGCCCAACGAAACCGCATCGGATATGGCAAAATCTGCGCCAAAACCCACCGTAGGGCGCGATCTGTAAACGGGCGCTTGTGGTTCTCTTCAATGTATTCCCGCGCGTGATCCACCAGATGCATGTAGTGCACGCCACTTGGGCATGTGGTCATACAGGCCAGACAACTCAGACAGCGATCAATATGTTTCACTGTTTTGGCATCCGGCACCCGCTCGTTTTCCAGCATGTCTTTGATCTGGTAAATCCGCCCCCGCGGGCTGTCCAACTCATCCCCTAAAACCTGATAGGTCGGACAGGTTGCCGTGCAAAACCCGCAATGCACACAAGCGCGCAAAATTTCATTGGCCCGCTGAATACCCGGATCTTTGAGCTGGTCTTCGGTGAATGTGGTTTGCATCTGCCTATACCGATCTTTCTGCCTTGCGACGCAGTGGATCTGGATCACTGTGCCCGTAGATTTTGAAGTTTTGCCGCGCCTCATTCAGCGACGGCCCATTGGCCCCACCATCAAAGTCGGGCTGATCCCGCTGCAAATGGTCGTCTTCCCAATCACAGGTCTCACAGATGTCAAACATGCTATCGGCCGCAAAAACGCCTTCGGCACCGCAACAGGGACAATCACGTCGAGGAAGGGATGTCATGCATCACCTCCAAGAAGCTCATGCGCATACGGCGCACGCACATTGGGCAACATATTGGGTTCACACGCCCCAATATCTCGATAGTTTTTACGTGTATCTTCAAGCCCCAAGGGGTTAGCACCGCCTTCGTCAAACTCAGAGGTCTGTCCCGGGTCATCCTCCCAAAAACACACTTTACAAATCTCATAGGACCCTCGCTCGCGAATGGTCAGACAGCCGCAGCAATGGCATGGCAAATGTGCTTCGGGGCGGGCCGCTTGTCTCGCACGCCAGCGCCGCACTTGCCTGCGTTTCCCTTTGGTGCTCATCCCATAAGCCCCGGATTTAAAACGCCTCGCGGATCAAACTTAGCCCTCAAACCTTGCGACAACGCAGCCAACGGCGCGGGTTCTGGTTGAAACACCGGCAAAGAAGCTCGGCTTTCGCTAGCCCCTCGGATCAAAGTCGCATGACCATCCATTGGAACAGACCGAACGTCAGATCCCGTTGGTACCCGCACCCAAACAAGACCGCCACCCCAATCGTACAAAACCGAGACATCTGAATTGTGAGCGCGCAGCATTTCAACCAGTTTTGGCCCATCGCTTGGCTTCACTGAAATCCGCCACACATCTCCTTCGTCGCCTTGCATAACCGCTACGTCGCGCACCCAAGCCCAACCGGCCGCGACCTTTTCCGCGTCGCGCTCAACGCTCACGTCTCCGCCAAACCCAGCCAGCGCTTCCGTCAACTTCGAAGCACGATAAGCCACCGATGCTTCCAAACCTTCAATTCGGATCATTGTCACTGTATGAACATCCACTCCGGAGGGCGCATGAGCCGCTCCACTGACATCGTAGGGAGACCCAAGCGCCGCACTCATTGCAGCAACCGCATCCGCGTCTGACAATCCATTGATCAGCACACAGCCCACTGCCTCTGGCACCGCCTGCACCTTCAGGCTCACCTCGGTCAGCACACCCAAAGTGCCCCAGCTCCCCGCCATCAACTTAACCAGATCATAGCCGGTGACATTCTTCATCACCCGCCCGCCGTTTTTCAACACGCGCCCGGCACCGTCCACGAACCGCACCCCCAACAAACTATCGCGGCAAGCTCCCGCCTGAATGCGGCGCGGCCCACTGACATTGCCCGCCACAACACCACCAATTGTTGATGTGCCAGCCGTGCCTAGCAATACGCGATGATCCATCGGCTCAAAGGCCAGCCGCTGCCCTTCTGCCGCCAACGTAGCCTCAATTTCAGCCAGAGGCGTTCCAGCCCCTGCCACCAAAGTCAACGCGCCCGGCTCATAAAGCGACACACCACTGAGCCCTGTTGTTGACACCGGCTCACCAGACACCGGTGCGCCGATGTCACGCGTGCCGCCACCTCGAATGCGCAATGCCGATTGGGTTCCTAAAATAGCTTCCGCCAGTTCAACCTCTGTTGATGGTGTCATCATTTTCTCTTGGCCTTAAAAATCCTAGGGAGTAATTGGCAGCGTTGCTGCCTATAGGGGGCTGCCCCCTCCCTGCCTGTCACTCTGCCGCCATCCGACGTGCTTCACTGGACGCCAAAGGAAACACCTTTGCTGGGTTCAGCAACCATTTGGGATCAAACACATCTTTCACCGCCATTTGGATATCTAAATCCTCCGGCAGGTACTGATCTACCATCAAATCCCGCTTCTCAATTCCGACACCGTGTTCGCCGGTCAGACAGCCGCCAACCTCGACACAAAGCCGTAGAATATCCGCTCCAAACGCTTCGCATTTCTCCAAATCACCCGGCTTGTTGGCATCAAACAGGATCAGGGGATGCATATTGCCATCCCCTGCATGGAACACATTGCCGACGTCCAAACCGTACTCCTTGCTCAACTCGCCAATCCGGCGCAGAACATGCGGCAGTTGGCTCACCGGAATGGTGCCGTCCAGACACATGTAGTCGTTAATTTGCCCCATCGCACCAAAGGCGGACTTCCGACCCAACCAAATTCGCGCGCTTTCATCTGCGCTGGTGCTTTCGCGTAGCTCGACCGGATTGTGGGTCCGCGCAATGGCCAAGATCCGCTCTAGCTGCGCATCTATCTCTTCGTCAGAGCCTTCAACCTCAACAATCAAAAGCGCCTCGCAATCCGGATACCCTGCCCCGGCAAAAGCCTCGGTCGCGCGGATACAGGGGCGGTCCATAAACTCAATCGCCACAGGCAAAATTCCGGCCTTGATGATGTCGGAAACGCACTGCCCAGCCACTTCATTGCTGTCAAACCCCATCAGCACGGGGCGCGCCCCTTCTGGTTTGTGCAAAATGCGCAGGGTCGCTTCGGTCACAACACCAAGCTGTCCTTCGCTACCGCAAATCACGCCAAGCAAATCCAAGCCGCCAGCATCTAAATAGCTTCCGCCAATCTCGACCACTTCGCCTTCCATGGTTACCATGGTCACGCCCATCAGATTGTTGGTGGTAACGCCATATTTCAGGCAATGCGCGCCACCGGAGTTCATCGCAATATTGCCTGCAATCGCACAAGCCAACTGACTGGACGGATCTGGCGCGTAAAAGAAACCGTCATCTTCCACGGCACCGGACACACTCAAATTGGTGCGACCGGTCTGCACACGGATGAAGCGGTTTTCATAATCAGTTTCAAGCACTTCCGTCATGCGCGCGACGCCAAGGATAATGGAATCCGCTGTGGGCATGGAGCCCCCCGCCAGTGAGGTACCCGCGCCGCGTGGGACCACTGGGACGCTCTCTGCATTACAGACTTTCAGCACGGCCGCGACTTCCTCGGTGGAAGCAGGCAATACAGCGGCCAAGGGAGGACACCGGTAAGCTGTGAGCGCATCGCACTCGTAGGCGCGCACTTCGACCTCGTCGGAGATTACTGCATCAGCTGGCAGCACCTCTTTTAAGCGCGCGACGATGCGGGCTTTCTTGGCGAGCACTTCTGGGTTTGGGGTTGGCATGTCCATGGCTGACCTCCACTGCAATTGGTAAGTTAATATAACCAATAATCGAGACTGGCAAGCGCAACCACTTCACGCTAGGGTGCAGATATGACTCCGAACATCCTTCTTGCCCAGTTTTCGACGCTCGATTTCATCGCTGTTTTGGCCATTTTTGTGGCTTGGGCACTGACCACACATCTCATTGAAAACCCTCCTAAAAACCGCCTTTCGGTATCGCGCCTCATGGCGTTTTATCGGCAGGAATGGATGGTGCATTATGTGGAGCGAAATGTGCGGGTTTTTGATGCGCAAATTATGGGAAATCTCCGTCAAAGCACGGCGTTTTTTGCCTCATCTTCGATGATTGCCATCGGCGGCTTGGTGGCATTGATCGGGAATACGGACCAAATTGCAGGCGTCACCAAAGACCTCACCCAAACCGCCGAACCAGCCTCAGTTTTGGAACTCAAACTGGTGCTGGTGTTGCTGTTCATCGGCAACGCATTTCTGAAATTTGTGTGGTCCCACAGGCTCTTCGGCTATTGTTCGGTGCTGATGGCAGCCGTTCCAAATGACGCCAAAGACCCCACCGCACTGTCGCGCGCCAAGAAGGCGGGCACGATCAACATCACCGCCTCGCGCAGTTTCAATCGGGGGATTCGGGCGATCTATTTTGGCCTTGCCGCAGCGGCCTGGATTTTGGGGCCGGTGATGCTGCTGCTTGGGGTATTGGTAACAGTAGTTGTCCTGGGGCGGCGAGAGTTTGCCTCCCAATCACGCGCCGCGCTACTGCAGGAACCGCGCTGAATTGACCCGTCAAAATCCACGTCGGTATTGCGTCGGTATCACGTCTGTTTTGCGGAGGTGCGCTTTCACAGCACTCTCCTACGTTAACGTTTCAAAAGATGAATAGAAATTTAGACGCGGTGGTAAGGTGCACCGGCCAAAATGCTGGCGGCGCGGTAGAGCTGTTCGCTCAACATGGCGCGCGCCAGCATGTGTGGCCAAACCATTTTACCAAAGCTCAGCTTGGCGTCCGCGCGTGCGCGCAAGTCAGGATCAATGCCATCCGCCCCGCCTATCACAAAAGCCAGATCGCCGCGCCCATCGTCACGCCAGCCACCCAGCTTGCTGGCAAACTCGGGACTGCTCATCAGTTTGCCGCGCTCATCCAACGCGCAGATCACGGCACCCTTAGGGATGACACCTTCCAGCAAGCCTGCTTCAGCGGACGTGCCACCGCCCTTGCGGTCCTCAACCTCATGCACCATGACCGGACCCAAGCCTAGGGCCCGTCCGGTGCGATCAAATCGGGTGAGGTAGTCATCAAGGAGGTCGCGTTCAGGACCAGACCGCAGCTTTCCCACGGCGCAAATGTGCACCTTCAGTGCCATGTCATGCCCTCCGGCCTGCGCCGCGTGGCAGGCCGCCAGAAGTCTTATGCAGTGCCGTCAGGCACCCACATCTTTTCGAGCTGGTAGAACTCACGCACTTCCGGACGGAAGATGTGCAAGATCACGTCGCCGGTATCCACCAGAACCCAGTCGCCTGTGTCCTTGCCTTCGACCTTAGCGCCGCGCCCAAACTCGGACTTCAGCCGCTCAATCAGCTTTTCGGCAATCGCCGTCACCTGACGCGAGGAGCGCCCGGAGCAGATCACCATGTAATCGCCAATAGAAGTTTTGCCGCGCAGATCGATCTGCACCACATCTTCGGCTTTGTCTTCATCCAGAGAGGTGAGAATACGGGCAAGCAGTGCCTCGCTTGTCGTATCCGGAGAGTCCGACGTCACAATCGAACCAGTGTCAGTAGCATTGGCCACGTCAGTGTTCAGAGACAGAAGTCTGTCCTCCTTATAGCGCACCCGTCAGCCCCGGTGCCGAGCATAATTTCAAGATAGCACCGGTTGGCGGTTTTCTCAACGAAAGGCAAGGGGGATTCGCGCCTTCCGACAGATATGGAGAGGTTTTTAAGCGGTTTTTGGCAAAAGGGGGTCAGCCCCACGCTTGACTAAGCCAAGCGCTCCCCCGGGGACATCGGAAGACCGTGAATGAGCTTATGTGGGCGCGACCTGCCCGCCTTCCCCCTCCAGCATGCGCACCTCGCGCTGTGGAAACGGCAACGAAATGCCGTACTCGTGGAAGGCGTCCCACAGCGCCAGATAGACATTGCCGCGGATGTTGGTCAGGCCGCCGGTGGGGTCTTCGATCCAGAAACGCAGGATGTAATCCACGCTGCTGTCTCCAAAACCCAAGATGTGGCAGACCGGCGTGTTGGGGTAGCTGAGTACGCGTTTGACCGACTGCGCCGCCTCCACCGCAACTTTACGCACCAGATGAGGATCATCGCCATACGCTGTGCCAAAATAGATATCGAGCCGCACATAGGCGTCAGAATGAGACCAGTTCACCACCTGATTGGTGATCAGATCTTCGTTGGGAATTAGGAACTCTTTGCCGTCGCGCGTGACCACAGAAATGTAGCGCGCGCCCAGCGAGTTGATCCAACCAAAGGTCTCCCCGAGTGAAATCACGTCACCGGGTTTGATCGACTTATCCATCACAATGATCAGACCCGAGACCAGATTGGACACAACTTTTTGCAAGCCAAAACCTAGGCCAACGCCAATGAAGCCGGTGAGAAAGGCGAGACCTTGCAGATCAAAGCCGATGATGCGGAGGCCCACAAAGAAGGCGGCTGTGTAAAGGAAGACTTGCAGCAACTTTCCAAACAAAACCCGCATGGAGGGGGAGATGTCTTCGCTGCGTTTGAGCCGTGCGTCAGCTTGGCGAGAGAGCAGCCGGGTCACAGCAAAGGTCAGACCCAGCAGCAGCACCGCCTGTGCAATCATCCAAAGGGAGATGCGGGTTTCGCCAAAATGCAGCGCCATACTGTCCATGAGCTGCACCGCATCATCGCGCAAACCGGTGAGCACCAGCGTGACCCAGATCCAGGCACCGTACCGCAGGAAGGTGCGCAGCGTGGTGTTTTGCACCACGCGCAGCACCACGACCACCACCAACCAGGCCAGCGCCAGATTGGCCAGGCCCAGCAACAAATATGACCGACTGGGCCACGTCACAGCGCGCATGCCCCAGACCGTGAACCAGATAAACCCGTTAAACACGATCAGCACCATGCGCCGGTGCACCATCATGGCGTAGCGATAACGCAGTTTGGACCAGCCCTCGCGAGTTTTGAGCCAGGCGTAGAACCGCGGCTTGATCACAGCTGCCAGCGCATAGGCCAACACCAACAAGCCCAACGCAATCAGAACCTGATAAAACGCCCATGGCCGCAGCAGGCTTTCGCCGAAGTCCACGACCTGATCCCAGATGCTGAGAGCAATTTCGGTGGTCTCCGTATTGCTGTCGCTTGGCTGCGTGGTCGCTACCTCGCGCTCGGCACCGGCGATGCGGTCGAGCTCGGATTCCTGCGTGTCGCCAACATCTTGGGTCTCTGTGATCGCCTCTTCTTCCATAAATCCATCCTCGCACGCGGTCTGCCCTTACGGCAACACACCTGTTTGGGAATGTGCGCTTCTGCTTGAAGGAATCTGCGCAACCCTGTAGGGGAGAGGTATGAAACGCATCTATGACATCTCTGACCGCGCCTTTTTGCCTTGGCGATTCTTTGGTCAGTCCAAGTCCGTCATCGCCGCGCTATGAGCTTTTGGCACAGCTGAGCTGTGCACGTTAGTCAGCCATATTTTCAGCTATCCAAACAAAATGGAGAGGACCCATGTCCCCCAAAACGCTCTATGATAAGATCTGGGATGCCCATGTTGCGCATGAAGCCGACGACGGCACCTGCCTGTTGTATATCGACCGTCACCTCGTACACGAAGTGACCAGCCCGCAGGCGTTTGAAGGCCTGCGCATGGCGGGCCGCAAAGTGCGCGCGCCGGAGAAAACCATCGCGGTGCCGGACCACAACGTTCCCACCACGGCCGGTCGCGAAGACCCGGCGCAGATGACCGAGGAGTCGCGCATCCAGGTGGAAGCGTTGGACAAAAACGCCAAGGAATTTGGTGTGCACTACTATCCGGTGTCTGACGTTCGACAGGGCATTGTGCACATCGTTGGCCCGGAAAACGGCTGGACCTTGCCGGGCATGACCGTGGTGTGTGGTGACAGCCACACCGCGACCCACGGCGCATTTGGCGCGCTGGCGCATGGCATCGGCACCTCTGAGGTGGAGCACGTGCTGGCGACCCAGACGCTGATCCAGAAGAAGTCCAAGAACATGAAGGTGGAGATCACCGGCAAACTGAAGCCGGGCGTGACTGCCAAAGACATCACCCTGGCCGTGATTGGCGAGACCGGCACCGGTGGCGGTACGGGCTATGTGATTGAATATTGTGGCGAAGCTATCCGCGATCTGTCGATGGAAGGTCGCATGACCGTGTGCAATATGGCAATTGAAGGCGGCGCCCGCGCCGGTCTGATCGCGCCGGATGAGACCACCTTTGCCTACTGCAAAGGTCGTCCACATGCGCCAAAAGCCGGTGCTTGGGAGCAGGCGCTGGAGTACTGGAAAACACTCTACACCGACGAAGGCGCGCACTTCGACAAGGTTGTGACCCTGAAAGGCGAAGACATTCAGCCTGTTGTGACTTGGGGCACCAGCCCTGAGGATGTGCTGCCGATCAGTGGTGTTGTGCCAGCGCCGGAAGACTTCGAAGGCGGTAAGGTTGAAGCCGCCCGTCGCTCCATTGAGTATATGGGTCTGACCCCGGGTCAGAAGCTGACCGACATCGAGATCGACACCGTGTTCATCGGTTCCTGCACCAACGGCCGCATCGAAGACATGCGGGCCGCTGCTGAAGTGCTGAAAGGCAAGAAGATCAAGGAGGGCATGCGCGCGATGATCGTGCCAGGCTCCGGTCTTGTGCGGGCGCAGGCGGAAGAAGAAGGTCTGGCGGATATCTTCCGTGAGGCCGGCTTTGAATGGCGTTTGGCCGGGTGCTCCATGTGTCTGGCGATGAACCCGGATCAGCTGTCGGAGAACGAGCGTTGCGCGTCCACCTCGAACCGCAACTTCGAAGGTCGTCAGGGCTATAAGGGCCGCACACACCTCGTGTCCCCAGCCATGGCCGCCGCTGCCGCGATCACCGGCAAGCTCACCGACATTCGCGAGCTGATGTAAGGAGCCAGCGTTATGAAAAAATTCGAAACCTTCTCCGGTATCGCCGCGCCTATGCCGCTGGTGAATATCGACACCGACATGATCATCCCTAAGCGCTTCCTCAAGTCGATCCAGCGGACCGGCTTTGGTGTGAGCCTGTTTGACGAGATGCGTTACAACCGCGACGGCAGCGAAATCGAAGATTTTGTGCTGAACAAGCCGCAGTACCGCAGCGCGCAGATCCTGATCGCGGGCGACAACTTTGGCTGTGGCTCCTCGCGTGAGCACGCGCCTTGGGCGTTGGATGATTTTGGCATCAAGGTGATTATCTCCACCTCCTTTGCCGACATCTTCTTCAACAACAGCTTCAAGAACGGCATGCTGCCGATCGTGCTGCCGCAGGAGCAGGTGGACGTGCTGATGAAGGACGCGGAGAAAGGCGAAAACGCCCGTATGACCGTGGATCTGGAAACGCAGGAAATCACCACATCCGATGGTGAGGTCATCACGTTCGAGGTGGATGCGTTCAAAAAGCACTGCCTGCTGAACGGTTTGGATGACATCGGCCTGACCATGGAGAAAGAAGCGTCGATTGACGCTTATGAAGCCAAGGCGGGTGCCGAGCGCCCTTGGGTGTAAGGCATTCGCTAGCAAACCATGGAGCCGCCCCCTTCGGGCGGCTTTTTTTGTGCCCGTAAATGATTGTTTCGCATTATTGAATAGGCCGATAGAGTTCAAGCAATACGCACACCTCAACCTCCTGCTAGTTGCCCAAATTGGCCAAGACAAATTCGATCATGTCCGAACTCCCTTTCTACAGCGGCTCTGCACTTCGAACTCCTCGTGAGGTTCTTGCGTTGCGTGGTGAATACCGGACCGACTCTCTCATCCTCTCAATTGCTCAACACTTGGAAGACGCCCCAATCAAGGAAATTTCGGAAGTGGAAAGCAATATAGTCGGGGTCTCTATTTTCGAAAGAGAAGTCAACTCGGGCGGGTTTGACGGATTTCTAGAATACTATTCGGCGTACGCACCGTTAGCGAATTTGGGACTTACAACGATTGGCAGGCACGATGTTTTGGCGCTGCTCAACGAAGCAGAAAGCCTGCATCCAGATGACTTGGACGGATATGACGCCTTGGATCAAACCTACTATGCGCTCAATTTGGATATGACCGAGGATTTGATGGCCCTTTTGATAATGAACCCGCAAAACTGAAATGTGGCGCAAATAAGGCGTGCCTTTCGCGTATGTAAACTGATGATCGCAATCGCGTTGTCCACTAAGCCCCAGTTCGCCACCACATCTTGTAGCCCACTGAAAAACAGCGGTTTTCGCACCGCAAACGTGATGCAATCGCGCACCAGTCCGTACTTGCAGGTGAGGATTTCGGCGGAGTTTTCAAACAAAACCTTGAGACTTACCAAGGTCCAATGCCACAATAAGGCATAAACGAGGCACCCCGCCGTCAGAGCGGGATCAAGTTGGAACAAGATCGCACGGCCAAAGAGCCACAAAACGCGACATCCGGTTTGAAGGGACACGAGCTGTGATAGGCAAAATCATTGGCGCGGCAACGCGTGCGGGACTGGTGGCATTGCTGTTTGCCTTGCCAGCCATCATCTTGCCCACTGTGAGCGAAGATGTGGTGCACATTGTGCTGCTGTTTGCGATCTTTAGCTCGATCCTCGTGTTCATCGAATATGTAACGGCCTCGCCGTCCTTCATTGAATTCCGCCACGCCCCGCCGTTTAACCGGCTGCGCTTTCTGGCTATCTTTCTCACCGTCTTTGCACTCTCGGTCATTGCCCGTGGGGAAGTGGCACCAAACGCCTTCACCGCCTTCCTGCATGCGCTTGGCATTATTGTCGGCGACGCGATCGATTTCCCATATTCGCCCGTGCGCTTAATGGTGATCATGTTGCCCGACAACGCCACGCCGGAATTGATCAAGGAGGTGCGCACCGCATCCGGTCTCAGCTACCTGATCTCTCTGATGACCTTGGCGGTGTTCTACTTCTTTGTCCGCATCCTGGAATGGCCGGCGCGCAACGGGGCGTTCAACGTCTGGATCAACCTGCCGCTGTTTGACCCGACCGCAGGCGGCGATGTGTTGCCGCGTCTGCAAAGGGATGGGCGTCTTAACGTTGCGTTAGGATTTCTTATGCCATTCTTAATCCCAGCGATCATTCAGATGATGTCGGACCTGATTGATCCGATCTACTTAAGCGATCCGATGACAATGATCTGGACCATCAGCGCATGGGCTTTCATACCGGCCAGCATGATCATGCGCGGCATTGCCATGACCCGCATTGCCACCATGATCGACGAGAACCGCCGCCGCGCCTATGCCGCGTCGCGCGGCACACATCCGGTGTCCTCTGCCGCCTGATTGGCTTTCTGTTATTTGCGAGTTTGGCCCAGGCGGAGACGATCCGCGTGGAAACCTATGATGTGGAACTGACCCGCAAAGGGCCGGGCCTCATGCTGCGCGACATCACCCGCGACGATCCGCAGGTTGTGGCGATCACTCAGGTGGTGACACACCTCGCGCCGGACATCCTTTTCTTGCAAGGCGTGGACTATGATGCCGATCTGCTGGGGGCCAAGGCACTGCGCGATCAGTTTGGCAAAGGCGGGTTGGACTATCCGCATGTCTTTGCGCTGCCGCCTAACACCGGCCTTCCCACCGGGTTGGACATGAACGGCGATGGGCGATTGCACACACCAGCAGATGCGCAGGGCTACGGCAAGTTTCGCGGGGCTGGTAGCATGGTGGTTCTGTTAGGTTGGCCCTTTGGCGAGGCGACGAATTTCTCGGCGTTGCTGTGGCGGGATCTGCCGGAGGCCACCCTGCCCGAGGTCGACGGCGCTCCGTTCCCGTCTGAGGAGGCGCAAGCCGTTCAGCGGTTGTCCTCTAACGGCCATTGGGTTTTGCCCGTCTTGCATCCCGACGGCCCGGTGACGCTCATGCTCTTTGCCGCGGGGCCGCCAGTGTTTGACGGACCGGAGGACCAGAACGGGTTGCGCAATGCCGATGAGATTCGCCTGTGGTCTCACCTGCTTGACGGCAAACTTGGTCCCGCACCAGAGCCGCCGTTTGTCCTAATGGGGGGCGCGAACCTGGATCCGCAAAAAGGCGAAGGGCGGCATGAAGCCATTCAAGCTTTGCTCAACGATCCACGTTTGCAAAATCCGCTGGCAAAGGCAGGCCCCACCGTGGATTGACGTGAACCAACGCCGGGAGATTTGCGGGTCGACTATGTGTTGCCCAGCGCCGATCTCAAGGTGATAGACGCCGGGGTGTTTTGACCCAATCCTGATGACCCGGACCATGAGCTGCTATCCCAAAAAGACATCATGGCCAGCCGCCATCATATGGTTTGGGTCGACATTGCGTTCTGAGGCACCGCTGTCTCAGGCAGCGCACTGGCCAAAGCCTTGTGCAATTCGGTAGGTTCAAACTCCGGCAGCAACTCTCCAAACCGCGCGCCATCCAGACGGTGCGGCGTGTTCCACAGGTAACGCATCTCCAGCAAATGCGGCGCCAGCTTCCACACCGGCGATGCCAGTTGGATCGCCCACCACGCCATGGATTTGACCTTCAACGTCCGCCCCAACACCTGCTCCAACGCCTGCGCCAAATCGTTGCCGGTCAGCGTGTAGCCCGGGAACGGCACATCCTCGAAACGGTTCAACTGATCCCGCTTCTCCGCCAACATCACCGCGGCGCGGCAGAGATCCGGCAGGTAGGCCCAAGCGTGATCCACATCCCGTTTGCCCGGATGGGTCAGAACGCCCCGGCCAATCTTGGATGTCATGATCATGTCAAACCAATTGCCCGAGGCTTCGGTGTCAATGAAATCCCCGGCGCGCAGAATGATCGTGCGCACCTCGCTGAAGCGATAGGCCCGTTCCATCTCGCGGCGAATTTGGCCGAGGGGGTTTACCGCTTGATGCGGGGTGGTCACCCCCCACGGGCCGGGCGTTTGTACGCCGTACACATAGACGTTGCCCGGCACAATCACCGTGGCATCTACCATCTTGGCAGCAGCAATCACCTCATCGTGCAGCGTCGGTACCTGCGTAACCCAGTCGAAATATTGCGGGTTCCAGGCGTTCACAATCACCTGCACCCCATGCACAGCCTCACGCAGCCGATCCTTGCTGCGATCAAAGCTGCGTACATCCCACCCTGCTTTGGCAAAAGCCTGCGCCGCGTTGCGTCCAAACCCGCCATTTGCACCAAGTATCAAAACTGTCTGTGCCATGATCTTTCTCCTGCTGTCTGGCGTCTTGAAAGCAGCATGCGGCATTCGAAGACAGTTAGGTATTGGCGAAATTCGCAGCCGTGATATTCATAAATGAATGGATAAAGCGCTCTCAAACCTCGACTGGTCGTTGATCCAGTCCTTTCTGGCCGTGGCGGGAACCGGCTCCCTGTCTGGCGCGGCGCGGCAGCTCAATGCCTCCCAACCCACGTTGGGGCGCCATATGAAAACGCTCGAAGACACGCTCAATGTTGAGGTCTTCCACCGCCACGCGCGTGGGTTTGAATTGACAGAAACGGGCCAAGCTCTGCTTGCGCCAGCGCAACGAATGGCCGCTGCCATGGCCGATCTGTCGCTGGCCGCCGCCGGTGGGGAAACCGATCTGGCCGGCACCGTGCGGATTTCATCGTCCATCTTCATGGCGCATCATGTCATGCCAAACATCTTAGCCGATCTGCGCCAGAAGGAGCCGCAAATCCAAATCGAGTTGGTGCCGTCGGATCAATCGCAGAATCTGCTGTTTCGCGAAGCCGACATTGCCGTGCGTATGTATCGCCCAGAGCAGCTCGACATGATCACCAAACATCTGGGTGACATCGAACTGGGCATGTTTGCCGCCGAAAGCTACATCGCCCGCAAAGGCCGCCCGACCGGAGCTGATGACCTGCCGCATCATGACATTATAGGCTATGACGCCAATGACGACATCATCCGCGAAATGCGGCGCATGGGAATTCCCGCCAATCGTGACTGGTTTGCCGTGCGCTGTGACCATCAAACCACCTATTGGGAGTTGGTGCGCGCGGGCTGCGGATTGGGGTTTTGTCAGAGCCACATTGCCCGCCAAACCCCGGGAATCGAAGAGATCAAAATCGACTTTCCCATCCCGCATTTGCCGGTCTGGCTCACCGCCCATGAAAGCCTGCGCCATACCCAGCGTATTTCCCGCGTCTGGAGCCTGCTTGAGAGCGCATTAAAGCCCTTTGTTTCTTGATCTTTCACGCGCCAATCGGTAACTCGAAGCGAACCTATTTGATCAAGGACGCACCGCAATGAGCAACCCTTCGCTTCTCATCCTCGCCGGCGACGGCATCGGCCCCGAAGTCATGGACCAGGTCCAGCGTATTATTGGCTGGTTTGGCGACAAGCGTGGCCTGAAATTTGACGTGAGTGAAGACCTTGTCGGCGGCGCGGCCTATGACAAACACGGCGTGCCGCTGCACGATGACACCATGGCCAAAGCGCAGGAAGTGGACGCGGTTCTGCTCGGTGCCGTGGGTGGCCCGAAATACGACAATCTGGACTTCTCCGTGAAGCCAGAGCGCGGCCTGCTGCGCCTGCGCAAAGAAATGGACCTCTTTGCCAACCTGCGTCCAGCCCAATGTTTTGACGCGCTGGCAGACTTCTCCTCGCTGAAAACCGACATCGTGTCCGGCCTGGACATCATGATCGTGCGCGAGCTGACCTCCGGTGTGTACTTCGGAGAGCCACGTGGCATCTTTGAAGAAGGCAACGAACGTGTGGGCGTGAACACCCAACGCTACACCGAAAGCGAGATCGAACGCGGCGCACGTGCTGCATTTGAACTGGCAATGGTGCGTGACAAGCGTCTGTGCTCCATGGAAAAAGCCAACGTAATGGAAAGCGGCATCCTGTGGCGCGACGTGGTGACCGAGGTCTCCAAAGACTACCCAGAGGTCGAGCTGTCCCACATGTACGCTGACAACGGTGCGATGCAGCTGGTGCGCGCACCAAAGCAGTTTGACGTAATCTACACCGACAACCTGTTTGGCGACATCCTGTCTGACTGTGCCGCGATGCTGACCGGCTCACTGGGCATGTTGCCATCTGCTTCTCTTGGCGCACCAATGGAAAACGGCCGTCCAAAGGCTCTATACGAGCCAGTACACGGCTCCGCACCTGATATCGCGGGTGAAGGCAAAGCCAACCCATGTGCCTGTGTACTCTCCTTTGCCATGGCGCTGCGCTACTCGTTCAACGAAGGCGACGAAGCGGACCGTCTGGAAGCGGCTGTAGAGAAAGTCCTGGCGGACGGCGTGCGCACCGCAGACCTGATGCAGGCGGAAGGCGGCACCCCGGTGTCCACATCCGAGATGGGCGACGCCCTGCTGGCGGCACTCGACGCTAGCCTGTAAGCGCAGGCGACAGCTTAAGAAGTTCCGAAGGCGCCCTTAGGGGCGCCTTTACCTTTTTGGCAATTTGTTTTCCGTGCGCTCTTCCAAACTGCTACCACTAAAGCAGGCAAGTTTTGGAGGTCGACATGAAGCATGTCCTCGGGGGCGCCCTCACGCTGGTTCTGAGTACCGCCGCAACCGCAGAAACCTTCAAGGCCGACGTCTGGGCCGACAACTGGTTCGCGCTTTATGCCAAGGGCTCCAAAGTTGGCGAAGACCGGATCTCCATTGCCACAGAACGGTCGTTCAACGCAGAAAGCTTCACTTTTCAGGCAGAGCGCCCGTTCACGCTGGCGATCATTGCCAAGGATTTCAAAGAGAACGACACCGGACTGGAGTACATCGGCACACGCAAACAACAGATGGGCGACGGTGGACTCATCCTGCAGATCAAAAATGCCGCGGGTGACATCGTGGCGGTCTCCAACAGCGACTGGCGCTGCAAAGTGATCCACAACGCGCCCTCAAACAAAGCCTGCGCAAAAGAACGCAATCCGCGCGTGGGCCAAGGCGCCTGTGGATTTGAGGCAAGCTCGCCCCCACGTGGATGGACCGCCAATTACTTCGACGATTCCGACTGGCCCCACGCCACCGAGTATCAGAAACGCGATGTGCGCCCCAAAGGCGGCTACACAAACATATCCTGGGACCGGGCGGCAGAGTTCATCTGGGGCCCCGATCTGGAAACCAACAACACAATGTTGTGCAGGCTGAAGGTCTACTAGCGCAGCGTAGGACGTGGGTTGCGCTGGCCGTGGCTGTAGATGGTCTTAACGCTCCATTCGACGGCGCGACGCATGCTTTTGCCCAAAGCCTCATCAAAGGCCAAAACGATGTCATCCATTTCATCAGATGGCGAAATGGACACCCGCTCAAAGGTTTTTGAACCAATGATGTGATCGTCAAACGCGTCGACAATTTTGATGTTGAGCATCACGTGAATCTCAAGCGCCTCACTGTCGCTGTCCGCCTTAGGCAGACGGGCCTGAAACTCTCGAAGATCACTGACGATCATGTAATCCGGGCGCAACCCCACGGAAGAGCGTCCGACAGCGCCCACTTTGCCGCTGTTCTCATAGCTCTCAATCAACAGCGTCTGCAGCATCACTGGCGCACGATCGACCCAGCGTGCGCGGGGCAGGTATTCAAACCGGTAAGGCGTCGGCTGCACCGCAACCTGATCGGTATTCACCGCCGAAGAAGCCGTGGGCTCTTCAACCGTCAACTGCTGCAGCAGACGCGGCAGACCGGTATCAAACGTACTTTTTGGGGTCAGCGTATAAAGGTCAGTGGGCGCGGTGGCCCGGCTGATTGTGCCAAGTCCACTACAGCCGCAAAGGACCAAACTGCCGCCAAGAAAAACAATAGACATCCATCGCATCATCGGCTGAACTCCGAGCCTTGAGTACCTAAGAGGAACCGCGCCGGATCGCGCTGAATGCGCTCCACCAGGCGGTCCAAGTTGCGCACTAGGAAACGCGCTTCTTCCATAAATCGCACGGTTTCAGGTAGCCCGAGCCGCAAAAACTCCGAAACCTGGCGCTCGTTTTGCACCACCACTGCCTCCACCGTACCAACCAGATTAGACGCGGATTGCGATGCAGCGCGCACTTCGCTGGCGGCCACTTCGATGTCGCCGGTCACGCTGTCGACGGCACCAGACACTGCCGCCACAGCGCCGCTGATGTCAGCAACGATCTGATCCACATCTTCATCCAAAATCTGGTTCACCCCAGCAAAGGTCTCCCCCGCCGTTGACAGCGTATCGTCGGCGGTTTCCATCGCCTGATAGATCGCCTCCAGCGTGCGGTTGGAGCGCTCAAACGTGTCGATCGCCGTTAGCAAGGCATCACTGGCTTGAGGCGACAGCGTAGCCAACTGGCCGGTGGCATCCACCGCCAGCGTGTCGATGCTGGCGATCATGCTATTGGCGGATTTCGCTGCCTCAGAAATGTTTGTCACGACCTCCGGCAAGCTTCCGTCCACCGTCACCCGAATGGCATCAAAAGCGCTGCGCGCGCTTGCGGCGGCTTCGCGCGCGTCTTCGACCATCTCGGTTGCGCCGCCACGCACCAGCGTGTTCACCGCATCCGCGGTGTCATCAAGCGAGCGCAGCATTTCGTCTGACAGCTCCAAAGCCTCGTTGAAGTTTTCCAACGTGCTGCGCGCTTCCACCAGCCGCGCTGTGGCGGTTTCCAACATGACCGCGCCTTGATCTGTGATTTCTTGCACGCCGGTCTCGATCGCCACCAGTGTTTCATTAGTTTGATCAATCAACGGCGAGACCTTGGTGGTTGCCAAATCCCGCACCATGGTCAGGGCTGCCGTGGCCTCATCCGCCAAAGGTTGCAGGTCTGTGTTCATCACTGCCGTGGCCGTTTCCGACGCCACGCGCACCGAGTTGAGCGTATCAGTCGCGGCATTGGTAGCCGTTTCAAACGCGGAAATCGCAGTTTGGGTTTGTTCCACACGGGCCTGCACGCTGGTGCCGACCTCCTCATACCGCGCCATCAAACTCGACGCATCCGTCCCCACCTGCGCGATCTGGGTTTCCATCACCGCCGCCGTGTCCTGCACCTGTTGCACGAAGGCGGGCAGGCGTTCGTCGATCAAAGCCTGCGCCGATTGCATCGCGGAAATCGCGGATGGCTCCAGCACCTCCACCACATTCTCCAACGCCGCCGCCGCATCAGCGCCCCGTTGGATGAAATCTTTGAGATCTTCCTTAATCAAGCTGTCAGCTGTGGCAAAGGCGCTTTCCGCATTGTCTAACGTGCCTTTTGTGCGCTCTGCGGCTTCCTTGATGGAGCCCAGGGCGCCGGTGGCCTCGACCAGCGTTTCTTCTGCCGTGTCCGACAAGGACTCCAGCCGCGTGGTGAATGCGGCTATTTCTCTCGCTGCGCTGCCGACATCTTCAGACAG
>Ga0189275_100371_pt1 | contig 22050 bp, 15 predicted proteins | sample N19A6minimetaG_FD_130329 | JGI IMG/M metagenome (GOLD analysis project Ga0189275, IMG submission 130329) | Marine microbial communities from the Costa Rica Dome - N19 A6 mini metaG | ecosystem: Environmental > Aquatic > Marine > Oceanic > Photic zone | place: Costa Rica: the Eastern Pacific...
ATCTGCCAGGCTGTTGCCGCCCAGCGCGACGGCATAGTCGGCCGAAGCCTCCGCAAACGCCCCCATGGCCACGGCGCCGAAGCCCGTCGCATCGGCGTCATTGCCGCCGGCAAAGGAAAACTCGCCGCTGGCCAGGGCGCTCTCGCCGAGAGCGGTGGCGTTCATGGCCGACGCGACGGCGTGCTGACCAAGGGCGACGGTATTCTCCGCGGTCGCCTCGGCGCCTTCGCCTACGGCTGTGGAATCGTCGCTGTCGGCGGTGGAATTCTCGCCGATGGCGGTCGACTGGTCGCCGGTGGCATGCGCATTCATGCCGAAGGCGGCCGAATCCGCACCGGTCGCCATCGCGCCGGTCCCGGTCGCGGTCGAGCCGGAAGCGATCGCCCCGTCGCCGATGGCCACAGCGCCCGTATTCGAGGCTTCGGCGTTACGGCCGATCGCGATCGCGCCCTCTTGGCTGGCATCCGCGCCGGAGCCGAAGGCGAGGGAGTCAAGGCCCGTGGCCGAGGGCAGGCCGCCGCTCGAGTTCACGACGAGATAGGCCGAGCTGCCGGCGGCGGTGGCCAGTGCGGCGATGTCGCTCGTGTTCTGGGCCACGGCCTGGTTGGTCGCGTAGAGCTGACCGCCGGTCACCGCATCGGTGGAACCCGACGCGATATCGCCGTCGGCGACATGCACGATCTGGCGCTCGTTGCCGGCGGAACCGACCGAGACGGTGTTCGCGACGTTCGCGACGGAGCCGGAACCCAACGCGACAGCGTTGACCGCCGAAGCGTTTGCGTTTTGGCCCAGCGCCAGCGAGGAGAGGCCGGTCGCGCTGGAACTGGCGCCGTAGGCCGTGGCATGGATGGCGTCCGCCAGGGCGTTGTAGCCGGTGGCGGTGCTGAGAAAGCCGCTGGCGGTCGATGAGTTGCCGATCGCGATGGCGTCGGTTCCGCTGGCGGTCGATGAGTTGCCGACCGCGATCGCGTCCGCTCCGGTCGCGCTCGCCGCCGTGCCGGTGGAGTTGGCGACGAAATAGTCGCTGACGCCCGCGAGGCTGGACGAGAGCGCGTAGATCTGGCTGCCGTTCACCGCGTCCGTGGATGTCGCCGAGATGTCGCCGTCGGCGACGTTGACGATCTGGCGCTCATTGCCGGCTGAGCCGACGGAGACGGTGTTCGCGACATCGGCCACCGAGCTCGAGCCCAGCGCGACGGCGCCTGCGGCGGAGACGGTGGCGCCGCGGCCAAGCGCGAGGGTGTTGGACGCGGTCGCGCTCGCGGCGTAGCCCAGAGCCACGGCGTTCTCAGCGCCGGAGTTGACCCGAGAGCTATTCCCGATGGCGACCGAATGATTTCCGTTCGCCCCGCTGTCGTCACCGACTGCGACAGAAAAGTCTCCGGCCGCAAACGCATTCGAGCCGAGCGCGGTGGCGAAGTCCCCGCTCGCGGTGGCGCTCCCGCCGTAGGCGATGGCGGAGAGTCCGCTTGCCGACGCGAACGGCCCGACCGCCATCGCGTAGGTATCCGTCGCGCTGGCGCCCTGCCCGAGGGCGACCGCATAGCTGTTGCTGGCCGCCGCGCCACGACCGAAGGCGAGGCTGTCGGTCCCTGTCGCCTGCGTCGCTTCGCCGAGGGCGATCGCGCCTGCGGCGCTCGCCGTGGTCACCGTGCCGGAGCCGTTGCAGTTTTCGCTCATGCCGATGGCGATCGCGCCGTCGGCGGACGCGGTCGCCTCGCAACCCTGCGCCATGGATTGCGAGCCGCTCGCCGCCGCGTTGTAGCCGCTGGCGATGCTGAAGCCGCCCGTCGCCTCCGCGCCATAGCCAAGCGCGGTGTTGTAATCCGTCCCCCCTCCGTCGCCGGGGTTCGCACCCGCCCCGCTGAACGCGCCGATGGCTATGCCGCCCGTGCCGTAGGCTTTCGCGCCCTGACCCGACGCGAGGGAGTCCGTTCCGCCGGCGATGGGCAACGCGCCGGTGGAATTGGAGACGTAGTAGGGATCGCCTGGCGTTATGCCGCTCAGCGCATTGTAGAGCTGGTCGCCCGTCACCGCCTGCTGATTGCCGGCGGCAGTGGCGCCGTTGGCCACGTTCTCGATGGTGCGCAGGTTGGACGAGGCGCCCACCGATATGCTGTTGGCGACATCGGCGATCGAGCCTTCGCCCAGCGCGACAGAGTTGGCTGCCGTGGCGCTGGCATTATGTCCAAGAGCCAGAGACCAGCCCCCGATCGCGCTGGCGCCATAGCCGAGGGCGGTGTCGTAGGTGACGCTGCCGCCGCTGACGCCCGCCACCGCGCTTGAGCCGATGGCGACGCCGCCGAGGTTGTAGGCATGCGCGCCGGTGCTCGCGTTGTTGCCGCCGCCGACGGCCACCGAATTCGCGCCGGCGGCGTTGGCGTATGCGCCGCTCGCGAGCGCAGACGCGGCGCTCGTCGTGCTGCCATAGCCGAACGCCGAGGCGTAGTTGCCGTCTACCAGGCTCAAGGCGCCGACAGCAGTGGCGGAGTGGCTCAAGCTCCCGGCTGCGTAGCCTACGGTAGTGCTCTCATTCCCAAATGCAGTCGCGGTCGAGCCCAGGGCCGTGGCTCCTTCGCCGGTCGCCTGGCTGCTGTGCCCAAACGCCGATGCGAGACTCCTGGTTGCTTCGCCGCCGCCGAAGGCCGCGCTGTAGTAGCCGCTCGCGATTGTATCGGCGCCGAAGGCCGTGCTGTGTTCGCCGCTCGCTGTGCTCCGATAGCCGGCCGCCGTGCTGAGATCGCCGCTGGCGGTGCTTTGGGACCCGAGCGCAATGGAGTCGGTCTTCGACGCCACGGCCCGGTTGCCGAGGGCGACCGCGTTGCTCGCCGTGGCCGCGGCCGCCTCGGCGGCCGTGGCGTTGCCGCCGATGGCGATGGCGTTGGCGCCGGTGGCCCTGGCATTGACGCCGGCCGCAAAGCCCGCGCCGCCCGTCGCGCTGGCGCCGTAGCCGAGGGCGGTGTCGTAGGTGACGCCGCCGCCGCTGATGCCGGCCACGCTGTCCGCGCCGATCGCGATAGAGCCGGTATTGTGCGCGGCCGCGCCGTCCGTCGTGACGCCGTCGCCGCCGCCGAGCGCGACGGAATTTGCGCCGGCGGCGGCCGCGTTGCCGCCGCCCGCCAGACCCAGACTTCCGGCTGCCGAGCTGTCGTAGCCGATCGCCGTGGCCCGCTCGCCGGTGACCTCCGCGCCGTTGCCGATGGCGACCGACGAGGGGGCTTCCGACGTTGCGTCATAACCGATGATGACGGACGAAGCTCCAAGGCCTGTCGCGGATGCGCCCGAACCGATCACGACGGAATGGGCGGTGTTGAGGCTCGCCGAGACGCTGTTGCCGAGGGCGACGGTGTTCTGCGAGAGGACGGAAGCGTCCTGTCCGAACGCCATCGAGCTCCCGCCGGACGCGCTACTGCCCGCGCCGAACGCCATCGCGTAGAGGCCCGACGCGGCGCTGTCCTGGCCGATCGCGATGGCCCCGGCCGAGGAGGCGTTCGCGCCGGCATCGTCATTGTCGATATCGTCGCCGATGGCGATGGCGCCTTCCGCCGTCGCCTGCGCGACGCCGCCGAGGGCGATCGCGCCCGTTCCCGTCGCGTCCGAGCTGATGCCCAGGGCGAGCGCGCGGATTCCGGAGGCTGTGCTGTCCCGCCCGAGGGCGACCGCGCCACCGCCGCTGGCAGTCGATCCCGCGCCCACCGCAGTGGCGGAGATCGTGCTGGCGTTTGCATCCGCGCCGAGCGCCGTCGCCCCGCTACCGACGCCGCTATTGGCCGACGCGCCGGACCCGACGGCGGTCGCGTCCGTGCCGACCGCGCCCGAACTGCGGCCGATCGCGGTGGAATCCGTTCCGGTCGCCTGCGCCTGATCGCCGACGGCGACCGCGCCCTCGGCGGTCGCGTCGGAGCTATTGCCGATCGAGACGGACCTGTCGCCTGTCGCACTCGCCAGGCGCCCCACCGAGGTGGCAAAATTCCCGGCGACCGCGCCGTCGCCCAGAGCGACCGCGCTCGTGCCGGAGGCGTCGGCCAGATCGCCGCACTGCAGGGAGCCGGAACCCGATCCGTCGGCGCACGCATCATCGGCATTCGCGGCCATCGGTGCGACGATGCCGGTGGCGGAGGCGGCGGCGGGTTTGACGTTCGCCGGCACGGTTTCCGCTGCCGGATCTGCTTCGGTCTGCGGGCCTTCGGCCAGCATGATCGCGTCGGCTGGCGCCTGCCGGCGATCTTCGTCCTGGACCGCGCCGTCGTCACGGGCATGGGCCATCACGGGGGCCGCGACGACACCCGGTTCGTCATGGCGCTGATAACGCGAGCCCGGCCCGTCGCCGCTCGACAAGGTCTGACGGAGTTCGGCGAGCTCGGCGCGTGTCTGCGCCAGTTCGCTGCGAAGGCCCTCCAGCTCTTCGAGTACGGCTGCAAGGGCTGCGGTGTCGCCCTGGGCGCCGGCGCGCCCGCCGCTTCGCCAGTGCTGCCCGCGATTGTCGGGCCCGATCTCGGTTCCGTGTGCCTCAGGCCAGGCCAGGCCCCGTCCTTCCGCGAAAACCGGTGCCGCCAGAACCAGGCCGGCCCCAACGGTGCAAAGCAACTTGGATTTTTTCATAACAACACGTCTGCATGGCTTGATCAGGCCATGCATCCCCCCAAGCGCCACAGCGGCGCCTCGCCAGGACCCGCTATCCACTCACGACGGGTCAGATGCCGAAAGATAAAACCGCCGAAACGGCCCGTCATTGCCCGGGTGTGCCAAAATCGGTCAGCTGGCGGGAGGCTTGAGCCACTCATCGATAGAGCGCGGGAAGTGGGGCCGGTAGCCGGGCGCCACCGAGCGGTCGAACAGGCGTCCCGGCGGTGCGCCGAACTCACGCCGTACCGCGCGGCTGAACGCCGCCTCGGACGAAAATCCCCAACACCGTGCCGCCGCAGCAACACGCCCGCGGGAATAGGGCTGGGCGGCCAGGTCCGTCAGGGCTCGTGCCAGCCGGCGCGACTGGATATAGGCCCGCACGCCGCCGCTTGGCTCGAAATACCGGTAGAGGCTGCGCCGGGTCAGCGCGAAGGTGTTCAGGATCGATGCCACGCTGAGGTCGCAGTCGCCGAGGCGGTTCTCGATGTACGACTTGATGGCAAGGTAGCGCGCGTTGGACACGCCCTTCCGGTCGGTGCGGGTGGCCCGTTCCGGCGCCAGCAAGCAACGCAGGAGCTGCAGGAGCGGCTCGGCATCCGCAGCGTGTGGTTCGCGCGTCTCTAGCGTGTCGAGCAGACGGGTCAGCGTCATCGCGAGCACGCGTCCCTCACCCTGGAGGGCATCGATGATCCGGAGCGGCGCAGCGGCGCCCTCTTCAAGACCGATCAGGGCTTTGGGGACCATGATGCCCTCGATCCGGCCTTCGCTATGCACATTGGTGTAGGGAAAAGCCCAATCCAGGACCGTGAAAATCCGGGCGGTCTGTTCGAAAGCCAGCATCGCAATCTCGCCGCGGCCCGACCCTTTCACCAGCCGCTGAATCGATACCAGTTCGCTACAGAGGCCGAGATGGTCCGGTTTCCGGTTCAGGATCTGACCCGTCAGGTCGAACCGGTTCACCAGCAATTCGCCCACCTGCCACACCGAGCCGTCGAACCGCGCATAGCCATCGGCCCCGAAAATCGGCCGGACCTCTGCAACCGGCGACCAGCCGTGAATCCACTCCTCGATATCGCCGTCCCCCTCCAGGGCGTCGAAGCGAACGGCTTTGCGGCCGGATGTGTGGCGCAACATCGCCCCCTCCCCTCGCAAACGGGGCCCTATAGTGCGCCGCCGGCAATTGCCGGTCCAGCTCTACGACGACCGCGTCAGCGGGGGCTGGCAGACGTTCGGGATCTTCGGGGTCCGAACAACGGGGCGGGGAACAGATGTGGGCCGGCTTCGAACGCTCGGCCCGCTCACGTCCTCGCAAACGCTCGCCCTTATGCGCGTTAGAGCGGCTGAGTTTCGAGACCTGTCCGCTTCGGTCTGGGCGAAATGGCGGTGAGGGTGGGATTCGAACCCACGAGACGGTTGCCCGCCTACACGCGTTCCAGGCGTGCGCCTTCGACCACTCGGCCACCTCACCGCAGGAGGCGCGGACTATACCCATCAGTGCGCATTCGGCAAGGACTGAGTCAGCAGGTCCGGCGGTGCCGCTGCACAGGCTGGCAATCGGCGCGCGAACGCCTATCTTTGCAGGGCTAAGCGCGACTCTGGAGCCCGCCATGTCCGACCCCGTCTGGAAGTCTCAGATCATCCCCGCCGGGCAGGCCCTGCCCGGCCGTCCCGATGCCATTCCTACTGCGTCGACGCATTTCGTCACCGGCCGGGATCTCAAGGCCGCAACGCCGGACGGGATGCAGGAGATCGTGCTGGGGATGGGTTGTTTCTGGGGCGTGGAACGCCTGTTCTGGCAGACGCCGGGCGTGTGGCACACGGCGGTCGGCTATGCCGGCGGCAGCACGCCCAATCCGACCTATGAAGAGGTGTGCTCGGGCGCAACCGGCCATGCCGAAGTCGTGCGCGTGGTGTTCGATCCGGCGCAGCTGCCGCTGGACGATCTCCTGAAAGTCTTCTGGGAAGGCCATGATCCGACCCAGGGCATGCGTCAGGGCAATGATCTGGGCACGCAATACCGCTCGGTTATCCAGACGCGGAGCGAAGCCCAGGCCGAAGCGGCCCGCGCCAGCCGGGACCGCTACCAGGCCGAACTGGACCGTTCGGGTCTCGGCGCGATCACGACCATTATCGAACCGGCCGGCGAGTTCTTCTACGCCGAGGACTATCACCAGCAATACCTCGCGAAGAATCCGGATGGCTATTGCGGCATTGGCGGCACCGGCGTGGTCTGTCCGATCGGAACCGGCGTTTCGGCCTGACGTTCATATTGTGCAGGCCTGTTGCCTGCGGGGCCGGTCTCGTCGAGGCTGGCGCGTGGCGCTGAAATCCGGAACGACAGGACATTCGCTTGCAAAGACTGATCGCCTTTGACGTGGATTCGACGCTGCTGCGCGTGGAATCCCTGGACACGGCCATTGAGGCCGCGCTGGCGGCCCTGCCGGATGCGGCCGAGGCGCGCCGCCGCCTGCACGAGATCACCAATGCCGGCATGACCGGCCGCATGGCCCTGCGCGACAGCCTGGAAGCGCGGCTGAAACTGGCGGCGCTGGACAAGGGCGGGGTCGACGACATGGCCGAGCGCCTGCGCAAGCGCATTACCCCGGGCATGGCGCCCCTGCTGAACAAGCTGCGCGCGCGCGGCGACCAGGTCCACGCCATTTCCGGCGGCTTTGCCGACCTGATCGAACCAGTGCTGGGCGATCTGGGCTTCCAGCGCGGCGATATCCACGCCAACCGCTTTGTCTGGCAGGACGAACGCGTGGTGGGACTGGACATCGACAGCCCGCTCTCGCGCAATGGCGGCAAGGCCGAAGTGCTCGACCGGATCGCTGCGGCCAGTGCCGAGACGATCATTGTCGGCGACGGGATGACCGATTTCGAGGCCTTCGAGAGCGGCGCAGCCGACCGTTTCATCGGTTTCGGCCTGATTGCCCGCCGCGATGTCGTGGTCGCAGCCTGCGAGTATTCCGGCGCGGATTATGTGCGCACGGTGGACGGTCTGGGCAAGCTGCTGGGGGTGTAGGCCAACAGCCAGGGCTCGCCCCGCCTGCGGGGGAGCTGTCCGCGAAGCGGACTGAGGGGGCGGCGCGAGGCGCCGTGGAGCGCGAAGCGCGCAGACTTGCCCCCCATCGACCTCGCCCGGCCAAAGGCCGGACTCGGCCACTTCCCCCGCTTCGCAGGGGAAGCGTTTTACGGCCGGATCAGCCTGGCCCGGATCGAGCCTTCCAGCGCATTGACGCGGTCGAGGAAATCGTCCGGCAGCGGACCTTCCAGATCGGACACCACATAGCCCAGCCCGTTGCGCGTCTCGAGGCGCTGGGCGGCGATATTGGCCGAGGTCGAGGAGATCGACTCATTGAGCCGCGTCAGGAAGCCCGGCGCATTGGCGTGGAAGCTCAGGAGGCGCACCCGGCCCGCCTTGATCTCGCCCGGCTCGATCTCCGGCACATTCACCGCGCCCTTGGTCGAGCCCTGCGAGAGATAACGCGCCAGCTTGCTCGACACGTCCTCGCCGATCGAGGCCTGGGCCTCCAGCGTCGAGCCGCCAATATGCGGCGTCAGGATCACATTCTCAAATCGTTGCAGCGGCGAAACGAAGGCTTCGTCCTTGGAGGCCGGCTCCTTGGGGAAGACGTCGACCGCCGCACCCAGCAGGGCACCGCTTTCCAGCGCGTCGGCCAGGGCATCGATATCGACAAGGTCGCCGCGCGCCTGGTTGATCAGGATGGCGCCCTTTTTCATCTTGGCGATGGCGTCGCGGTTCATGATATTGCGGGTCTGCTCGGTCGAGGGGACGTGCAGCGTCACCACGTCGGAGATTTCCAGCAGCTCGTCCAGCGAGCCGCAGGATCGCGCATTGCCGTGCGCCAGCTTCGGTTCGATATCGTAGAAATAGACATGCATGCCCAGCGCGCTGGCGAGCACGGACAGCTGGGAGCCGATATTGCCATAACCGACAATGCCCAGCTTCTTGGCGCGGACCTCGTGGGAGTCTGTCGCCGACTTCTGCCATTCGCCACGCTTCGCCGCCGAGGAGCGGGCGGGAATGCCGCGCATCAGCATGATCACAGAGGCCAGGGTCAGCTCTGCGACCGAGCGCGTATTGCCGAAGGGGCCGTTGAAGACGGGAATGCCGCGCGCTTCGGCCGTGTCCAGATCGACCTGGTTGGTGCCGATGCAGAAACAGCCCAGCGCCTGCAGGCCGGGCGCCGCATCGAAGGCCGCCTTGTCCATCTTTGTGCGCGAGCGGATGCCGGCCAGAAGCGCGCCGGAGAGCCGGTCATGCAGGTCGGAAACGGCCAGCGCGGCCGCATGACGCTCGATGGGGAGCCCGGCCGCCTCGAAGGCGCGGTCGGCGAGCGGGTGCACATTTTCAAACAGGACGACAGTGTCGGACATGGCGGGGTTTCCTGAGGATCGGTCGGGGTTAGGTTAGGCGTGCTTCGCCGCAGCGCAACATGCAAATCCCCTTATGTCCACAGCCCGCAGCGGCGCCCCGCCAGGCCCGTCACGCAAGACTATTCGGCGTTCAGCGCCCGAACCGCCGCAATCGTCCGGTCGACGTGTTCGTAGGGGTTCATTTCCGACCAGGTCAGCGTGATCGTCGAATTTTGATCGATCACGTAGGATGTGCGCGAAGTCCAGCCCGGACGCATCAGCATGCCCACATCATAGTCGCGCATCATGCCCTCGCCGATGGCGAAGACCGGGAAGGCCGACGCACAGTGCTGGGTGGAGAAGTCGGCGAGACGGTCGGTATTGCCCGCCGTGATGCCGATCACCTGCGCGCCCTCGGCCTCGAACTGGTCGATCGCCTCGGCAAAGCTGGCCGCCTGGGCCTCGCAGCCCGAAGTGAAGGCCGCCGGGAAGAAGAAGACCACGACCGGCCCGCTCTCCAGCGCGTCGGCGAGATGGAAGCTCACCGCTTCGCCAGCCTGAAAGCCCTCGACGGTGAAGTCCGGCGCGGTATCGCCCGGCTCGAGCTCGGCGAGGGCCGGAGCGGAGATGGCGGCAATGGCGGCAAGGCCGGCAATGAGATGACGCATGGGGATCCCCTCCTCGGATCGAGACAATGTCGGCAGACAAGATGAGGCGTTTGACCGCCAGGACAAGGCCCCGGCCATCACAAGCTAGTCATCATCCATCTTCAGGGCGGCGATGAAGGCTTCCTGCGGGATCTCGACCTTGCCGAACTGGCGCATCTTCTTCTTGCCGGCCTTCTGCTTCTCTAGCAGCTTGCGCTTGCGGGTGGCGTCGCCGCCATAGCATTTCGCCGTCACGTCCTTGCGCAGGGCCGAGAGCGTCTCGCGGGCGATGATCCGGCCGCCCAGCGCCGCCTGGATCGGGATCTTGAACATGTGCCGCGGGATCAGGTCCTTCAGCTTCTCGCACATGGCCCGGCCGCGCACATCGGCGCGCGCCCGGTGCACCACCATGGACAGCGCGTCGACCGGCTCGTCATTGACCAGGATCGACATCTTCACCAGATCGCCGACACGGTCCTCGATCCACTGATAGTCGAAGCTGGCATAGCCCTTGGTGACCGATTTCAGGCGGTCGTAGAAGTCGAACACGACCTCGTTGAGCGGCAGCTCATAGACCACCATCGCCCGGTTACCGGCATAGGTGAGCTCCTTCTGGACGCCGCGCCGGTCCTGGCAAAGCTTCAGCACGCCGCCCAGATACTCGTCCGGCACCAGGATGGTCGCCTTGATCCAGGGCTCGGCAATCGTGTCGATCTTCACCGGGTCGGGCATGTCAGCCGGATTGTGCAGATCCATTTCCGTTCCGTCCGTCATGGTCAGACGGTAGACCACGGACGGCGCCGTGGTGATCAGCTCGATATCGTATTCCCGCTCGAGCCGCTCGCGGATCACTTCCAGGTGCAACAGGCCCAGGAAGCCGCAGCGGAAGCCGAAGCCGAGCGCGGCCGAGGTTTCCATCTCGTAGGAGAAGGAGGCGTCGTTCAGCGCCAGTTTCTCGATTGCCTCGCGCAGATCCTCGAACTCGGCACTATCGACCGGGAAGAGACCGCAGAACACCACCGGCTGGGCCGGCTTGTAGCCGGTCAGCGGCTTGTCGGCCGGGCGGCGGTCATCGGTGACCGTGTCGCCGACGCGCGCATCGCGCACCTGCTTGATCGAGGCATTGAGGAAGCCGATCTCGCCCGGGCCCAGCTCGGCGATCGCTTCCTTCTTCGGACGGAAGACGCCGACACCGTCGACCGGGTAGGCCGCGCCGGTGCCCATCAGGCGCACCTTCATGCCCTTTTTCAGCGTGCCTTCGATGATCCGCACCAGGCAGATCACGCCGAGATAGGGATCGTACCAGCTGTCGACCAGCATCGCCTTCAGCGGCGCGTCCGGATCGCCGGCGGCGGGCGGCGGCAGACGCTTGACGATGGCCTCGAGCACATCGGGCACGCCCAGGCCGGTCTTGGCGGAAATCTCGACGGCCTCGGAGGCGTCGATACCGATCACGTCCTCGATCTGCTCCTTGACCCGGTCCGGCTCGGCGGCCGGCAGGTCGATCTTGTTGAGCACGGGCACGATCTCGTGGTCGACCTCGATGGCCTGGTAGACATTGGCCAGGGTCTGCGCTTCCACGCCCTGCGAGGCGTCGACGACCAGCAGCGAGCCTTCGCACGCCGCCAGCGAGCGGTTGACCTCATAGGCGAAGTCGACGTGGCCGGGCGTGTCGATCAGGTTGAGAACGTAGGTCTTGCCGTCCTTGGCCGTATAGTCGAGGCGCACGGTCTGCGCCTTGATCGTGATGCCGCGCTCGCGCTCGAGTTCCATCGAGTCGAGCACCTGCTCCTTCATCTCACGCTCGGTGAGCCCGCCGGTGACCTGGATCAGCCGGTCGGCGAGGGTGGATTTGCCATGGTCGATATGGGCGACGATGGAGAAATTTCGGATCAGGGACGGATCTGTGCTCATGGCGCGGGCACGTAGCATTCAAAAGGGGTTTGGCCAAGCGGGATGGGCTGTTGGGGGGCGAGGCTTCCCCTGCGAAGCGGGGGAAGTGGCCGAGCCCGACCTTGGGTCGGATGAGGTCGATGGGGGCAAGTCCTTGCGCGCTGACGCGCTCTGCGACGCTTCGCGCCGCCCCCTCAGCCCGCTACGCGGACAGCTCCCCCGCAAGCGGGGCGAGCCCTTCTGTGCACCCCGAAACGAAAAGGCCGCCCCGAAAGGAGCGGCCTTTTTGAGATCCTTGCGGCAGCGAACGCCTAGTTCGCCAGAACCGCCTGCATCGCCTCGTACTTCTCGACGAGACCTTCGGCGTGTTCGCGCTCTTCCTCGCTCTTGGCCACCGCGACGTCCTCGCGGGCATTGGCAAGGTCCTGCGCGAGCTTGTCGGCGTCGATCTCGGAGACCGGCACGGCTTCTTCGGCCAGGATGGTCAGGCCGGCCGGGGTCACCTCGGCGAAACCGCCATGGATGAAGGTGCGCTCGACCGAACCGTCATTCATCACCGCGATGGCGCCCGGACGGATCACCGACATGAAGGGGGCATGATCCGGCAGTACGCCGAAATCGCCCTCTTCGCCAGGGACCACGACCTGGTCCACCTGGCCGGCAAATACCCGGCGCTCCGGAGAGACGAGATCGAAATGGAGTTTGTCAGCCATCAGGCGTGTCTCCGGTTAGACCGAAGCTGCGTTACGCAGCTTCCGCGGCCAGCTTCTCGGCCTTCTTCACAGCGTCTTCGATGGTGCCGACCATGTAGAACGCCGCTTCCGGCAGGTGGTCGTATTCACCGTCGCAGATCGCCTTGAAGCCCTTCACGGTTTCCGCAACCGGCACCTGGATGCCCGGGAAGCCGGTGAAGATTTCAGCCACGTCGAACGGCTGCGACAGGAAGCGCTCGACCTTACGGGCACGGGCCACGGTCAGCTTGTCTTCTTCCGACAGCTCGTCCATGCCCAGGATCGCGATGATGTCCTGCAGAGCCTTGTAGCGCTGGAGGATTTCCTGAACGCGGCGCGCCGTCTTGTAGTGTTCTTCACCAACGATGCGCGGCTCGAGGATACGCGAAGTGGAGTCGAGCGGGTCCACGGCCGGGTAGATACCCTTTTCCGAGATCGCGCGGTTGAGAACCGTGGTCGCGTCCAGGTGGGCGAAGGTGGTGGCCGGGGCCGGGTCGGTCAGGTCGTCGGCCGGCACGTAGACGGCCTGCACGGACGTGATCGACCCCTTGGTGGTTGAGGTGATGCGTTCCTGCAGCGCACCCATGTCGGTGGCCAAGGTCGGCTGGTAACCCACGGCGGACGGGATCCGGCCCAGAAGGGCGGACACTTCGGCGCCGGCCTGGGTGAAGCGGAAGATGTTGTCCACGAAGAACAGCACGTCCTTGCCTTCCTCGTCGCGGAAGTATTCCGCCTGGGCGAGACCGGACAGGGCGACGCGGGCACGGGCGCCCGGCGGCTCGTTCATCTGGCCGAAGACCAGGGCGCAACGCGACCCTTCCGTGGAACCGCCATGTTCCTTGGGATCCTTGTTCACGCCGGATTCGATCATTTCCCAGTACAGGTCGTTACCCTCACGGGTCCGCTCACCCACACCGGCGAAGACCGAGTAGCCGCCGAACATCTTGGCGATATTGTTGATCAGTTCCTGGATCAGAACCGTCTTGCCGACGCCGGCGCCGCCGAACAGGCCGATCTTGCCGCCCTTGGCGTAGGGGCAGAGCAGGTCGACGACCTTGATACCGGTCGGCAGGATTTCAGCAGCCGTGGCCTGCTCGTCGAAGGACGGGGCCGGACGGTGGATCGGCGCGCGCTGCGTGTGGGCCACGTCGCCGGCTTCGTCGATCGGCTCGCCGGTGACCGACATGATGCGGCCAAGCGTGCCCGGACCGACCGGGACCGTGATCGGCGAACCCGTGTCGGTCACTTCCGTGCCGCGCTGCAGGCCTTCCGTCGCGTCCATGGCGATCGTACGGACAGTGTTCTCGCCGAGGTGCTGGGCAACCTCGAGGACGAGCTTCTTGCCGTCATTGGTGGTTTCCAGGGCGTTGAGGATGTCCGGCAGGGTGCCTTCGAACTCAACGTCCACGACAGCGCCCGTGATCTGGGCAATACGGCCTTTGGATGTGCTCATAGCGGGTATTCCTCTCGCCTAGAGGGCCTCGGCGCCGGAGATGATCTCAGTCAGCTCCGTGGTGATCTGCGCCTGACGCGTGCGGTTATAAACAAGGTTCAGTTTGTCGATGAGTTCGCCGGCATTGCGCGTGGCGTTGTCCATCGCGGCCATCTTGGCCCCCATCTCGCCTGCCACGTTTTCCAGCAGGGCGGACAGGATGACGGTATCGGCATAGCGCGGCAGCAGCGTGTTGAGGATCGTCTCCTCATCCGGCTCGGCCTCGTAGATCGCGCCCTTCAGGTCGGGACGTTCCACGCCCTCGTCGATCGCATCGATCGCGGGGATCAGCACTTTCGCGCGCGGCTTCTGCGAGATCACCGACACGAATTCGGCCGAGACCAGCTCGCAGACATCGAACTCGCCATTCTCGAACATGATGCGGATCTTTTCGCCGATCCGGCCCGAGGTGGCGCTGGTGATGGTCTTTTCGCCCGACAGCTCGATCCGCTCGACGATGAGATTGGCGAACTGGCGCTTCAGCTGGTCGCCGCCCTTCTTGCCGACGCAAATCAGCTTGACGGTCTTGCCTTCAGCCCGCAGCGCCGTGATGCGCTCGCGGGCCTTCTTCACGATGTTCGTGTTGAAGCCGCCGCACAGGCCGCGATCGGCCGTCATCACGACCAGCAGATGGGTTTCCGCGCGGCCGGTGCCGACCAGCAACGGCGACGCGCCCGGCGTGCCGGCCATGGCGGCCGACAGGTTGGCCATCACTGCAGACATGCGCTCGGCATAGGGACGTGCGGCCTCCGCGGCTTCCTGCGCCCGGCGCAGCTTGGCCGCGGCGACCATCTGCATCGCCTTGGTGATCTTCTGCGTCGACTTGACGCTTTCGATCCGGTTTTTCAGGTCCTTAAGGCTCGCCATAAGGCTCTCCTAGCGGTTGGTCTCGATCAGGCTCACGCGAAGTGTTCGGTGAACTTGTCGAGAACCGCCTTCAGCTTGCCTTCCGAGTCGTCGGTCAGCTTCTTCTCTTCGCGGATCGAGGAGAGAAGGTCGGCGTGCTCGGCGTGCAGGTGACGCAGCAGGTCGGCTTCGTAGCGGGCGATGTCCGACACGGCCAGGCCGTCCAGATAGCCACGCGTACCGGCGTAGATCACGCAGACCTGCTCTTCCATCGACAGCGGCGAGAATTGCGGCTGCTTCAGGAGCTCGGTCAGGCGCTGACCGCGGTTCAGCAGTTTCTGGGTCGCGGCGTCGAGATCGGAACCGAACTGGGCAAAGGCCGCCATTTCGCGGTACTGGGCCAGTTCGCCCTTCATCTTGCCGGCAACCTGCTTCATCGCCTTGGTCTGGGCGGCAGAACCCACGCGCGACACCGACAGGCCGACGTTCACGGCCGGGCGGATGCCCTGGTAGAACAGGTCGGTTTCCAGGAAGATCTGGCCGTCGGTGATCGAGATCACATTGGTCGGGATGTAGGCCGACACGTCATTGGCCTGGGTTTCGATGACCGGCAGGGCCGTCAGCGAACCATTGCCATTGGCGTCGTTCAGCTTCGCCGCGCGCTCCAGCAGACGGGAGTGCAGGTAGAAGACGTCGCCCGGATAGGCTTCGCGGCCCGGCGGGCGGCGCAGCAGCAGGGACATCTGGCGATAGGCGACGGCCTGCTTGGACAGGTCATCATACACGATCAGGGCGTGCATGCCGTTATCGCGGAAGTATTCGCCCATGGCGCAGGCGGTGAACGGTGCCAGGAACTGCATCGGAGCCGGGTCCGACGCCGTCGCGGCGACCACGATGGTGTAATCCATCGCGCCGTTTTCCTCGAGCGTCTTCACGATCTGGGCGACCGTGGAGCGCTTCTGGCCGACGGCGACGTAGATGCAGTAGAGCTTGGCGCTCTCGTCATCGCCTTCATTGACCTGTTTCTGGTTCAGGATCGTGTCGAGCGCGATCGCGGTCTTGCCGGTCTGGCGGTCGCCGATGATCAGCTCGCGCTGGCCGCGGCCGACCGGGATCATGGCGTCGATCGCCTTGATGCCCGTTGCCATCGGCTCGTGCACGGATTTCCGCGGGATGATGCCCGGGGCCTTCACGTCGACGCGGCGGCGCTCGGCAACATCCTTCAGCGGGCCCTTGCCGTCGATCGGCTCACCCAGACCGTCCACGACACGGCCCAGCAGGCCCTTGCCCACGGAGGTGTCGACGATCGAGCCGAGACGCTTGACGGTGTCGCCTTCCTTGATGCCCCGGTCGTCGCCGAAGATCACACAGCCGACATTGTCGCGCTCGAGGTTCAGGGCCATGCCCTTGATGCCGCCCGGGAACTCGACGAGTTCACCGGCCTTCACCTCGTCCAGGCCGTAGACGCGGGCAATACCGTCACCGACGGACAGCACGCTACCCACATCCGAAACCTTCGCTTCGGAACCGTAATTCTTGATCTGATCCTTCAGGATCGCAGAGATTTCTGCGGCACGGATGTCCATGGACCTAGGCCTCTTTCATCGCATTCTTCATCCCGTCCAGCTTGGTGCGGAGGGAACTATCGAACATGCGGGAGCCGACCTTCACGATCAGCCCGCCCAACAATTCGGGCCGCACATCCGTGCGCACCTCGATCTCGCGCCCGAAGGCACCCTTCAGCGAAGCCGCCAGGGCCTCGGTCTGTTTCTTCGTCAGCGCCGCTGCCGTGGTCACGTCGGCGGTCACCACGCCGCGGTCGGCCGCAGCCAGCGCAGCATAGATCTTCGCGACGGCGCCCAGCTCGCCGGCGCGGCCATTGCGCGCGGCCACGCCGAACATGTTGCGGGTCAGCGCGTTGAACTTGGCCTTTTTCGCCAGCTCGGCCAGCACGCCATCCTTGGCGTCGGCCGGATGCAGCGGCGAGGCGAGCGCCTCGGCCAGTTCCGGGGATTCCTCAAGCATCGCGCGGAAAGCCGACAGGTCGGCTTCCACCGCGTCAGCGGCACCCGAGGTCTTCGCCAGCTCGAACAGGGCAGTTGCGTAGCGTCCTGCCGCGTTGGCTGTCATGGCGTCTTCGCCGGTCTTCACCGTGACGTCACTCTCTAGCTGGATCGCACCCGTGGATCGCCGGATGGCGCAAGTGCTTGTTATTCAACGATTTTCACAAACGAACACACGGTGTTGCACCGCACGTTCTCGTGGTTCGGCGCTGCGATAGCACAGGGATAGGGACGCAGCAAGCCACTCACACCGGGCGATTCAGCGCACGGACAGTGTTTTGGCGACGCTCTCGTCCGCCAGGCCGCGCACCTTGGGGCGCTTCAGGGAGGATTTCGCCATCACACCCCCTTCCGCCGCGCCTTTTTCGCGAGGATGTTCATCGTCTCGACGAAGAGCGAGAAAGCGATGGCGAAGTAGAGATAGCCGCGCGGGATATGGAAATGCAGCGCATCGGCGACCAGCGCGACGCCGATCAGCAGCAGGAAGGACAGGGCCAGCATCTTGGTCGTCGGATGCCGCTCGATGAAGCGCGACACCGTGCCCGAGGCGAGCAACATGATCGCCATGGCAATAGCGACGGCGGTGATCATCACCGGCAGATGGTCTGTCATGCCGACGGCCGTGATCACGCTGTCCAGCGAGAAGACGATATCGATCAGCACGATCTGGAACACGACCGCCCCGAAGGCCGCCGCCACCGGATTCTCGTGATGGCCGTCCTCGCCTTCTACCGAATGGTGGATTTCCAGCGTCGCCTTGACGATCAGGAAGAGGCCGCCGCCCATCAGGATGACATCGCGCCAGGACACGTCGAAACCGGCAATCGAGAAGACCGGTTCCTCCAGATGCGCAATCCACACCAGGCCGAACAGCATGATGACCCGGAAGATCAGCGCCAGGCCCAGCCCGAGCGCCCGCGCCTTCGGCCGCTGGGCTTCCGGCAACCGCCCGGCCATCAACGCAACAAAGATCACATTGTCGATCCCCAGCACGATTTCCAGAAAGGTCAGCGTGACCAGCGAGAGGAAGACTTCGGGGGTCAGCAGGGCTTCGAGCATGATCGGTCCGTGAGTGGCGTCCGGCGCATACTCGCAACTGTCTCCGTCTTGTCCAGCCTGCTGGCCGCTCTCCGGACCGTCATTCCGGCGAGAGCCGGGTCGGGCCAGTCCTGGGGCCCGCTTTGTTCTGCGATCTGGATCCTGACCTTCGTCAGGATGACGGTGTCTGGAGGGCTTCAGATGTCTGCGCAGAACCCGTTCCTCAGATGAAGCTGTACGGCTCCACATCGATTGACACCCGCACGGAGGACGGGGTCTTCACCCGTCCTGCCCAGGCGCGCAGATAGGCGGAAATATCGACCGTCTTGTCGGCGCGCACCAGAATGCGGCGGCGATGCCAGCCGCGCACCATCGCGCGCGGCGGTTCGGCCGGCCCCCAGATCTCCACCCCGTCGGTCACCGGTGCCGCGGCGGCCCAGTCGGCGGCAGCCTTTTCGACATTGGCCGGGTCCTGGCTCATCAGTCCGATCGCGGCGAGCCGGCCGAAGGGCGGCAGGCCCAGCGCCTCGCGGGCCATGAATTCCATATCGAGGAAACGGTCGCGATCGCCGGCGATGAGCGCTTGGATCGCCTCGTGTTCGGGCTGGTGGGTCTGCAAGAGCGCCCGCCCCGGCCGGTCGGCGCGCCCCGCCCGGCCAGCCACCTGGACCAGGGTCTGGAAGGTGCGCTCTCCCGCCCGCGGATCGCCACCTGCCAGGCCCAGATCGGCATCCACCACGCCGACCAGGGTCAGATTGGGGAAGTTGTGGCCCTTCGCGGCAATCTGGGTGCCGACCAGGATGTCGATCTCGCCCTTTTCCATCGCCGCCACGATCTCGGCACCGCGCTGGGTATCGGAGGAATAGATCTCCACCCGCGCCTCGGGAAAGCGCCGCTTGGCCTCCTCGGCCACCCGCTCGACACCCGGCCCGACACTGGTCAGCGACTCCTCCGCCCCGCATTCCGGACAGGCTTTTGGCTTGGGCATGGAGAAGCCCGTGACATGGCAGACCAGCCGGCCGGTATAGCGGTGCTCGACGAGGTAGGACTGGGTGTCCGGCGACACCATGCGGTGACCGCAGGCGCGGCACAGCACCAGTGGTGCATAGCCCCGGCGGTTGAGATAGAGCAGGCTCTGCTCGCCGCGCGCATAGGTCTCGGCCATCGCGGCCACCAGCGGCGGCGACAGCCAGCAGCCGCTCTCGGCCGGGGTCTCGCGCAGATCGATCGTGCCGATCTCCGGCAGGATGGCCGCGCCCGGCCGCGCCGGCAGATGCACATGGACATAGCGGCCGGCCTGCACATTCGCGAGGCTTTCCAGCGAGGGCGTCGCCGAGGCCAATACCACCATCGCCCCTTCCAGCTTGGCGCGGACAATGGCGAGGTCGCGGGCCTGGTAGGCCAGCCCTTCATCCTGCTTGTAGGTCGGGTCGTGCTCCTCGTCGACGACGATCAGGGCGAGTTTCATGAAGGGCAGGAACAGCGCCGAGCGCGCGCCCACCACGATCCGCGCCCGGCCCTCGGCCACTTCGCGCCAGACCCGGCGGCGATTTTTCGGCCCGGCGCCGGAATGCCACAGGGCCGGTTTCACGCCGAAGCGTTTTTCAAAGCGCGACAGCACCGCCTCGGTCAGCGCGATCTCCGGCAGCATGATCAGGATCTGCGCTTTCGGGTCCCGGCGCAGCACTTCCGCCACGGCCTCGAAATAGACCTCGGTCTTGCCCGAGCCCGTCACCCCGTCCAGCAGCGCCGACTGGAAACCGCCCGCCTTGACCAGACGCCGCAGCACGCCGGAGGCCTCGCCCTGCATGGCGGTCAGGTCGAGCCCGGCATGATCGGGATCCGGCTCGTCGAAAGGCGGATCGACCAGGCGCTTTTCCTCCGCCAGCGCGCCGAACTTGGCCAGCCCTTTCACCACCGAAGCCGTCACCCCCGCTTCGCGCGCCAGATCGGCCGCTGTCGCCTCGCCCAGCGCCGCAGCCGCATCGAGCACCCGCTGGCGTGCCTCGGTCATCCGTCCCGGATCGCCGTCACCCGGGCGGTAGACCGTCTCCGTCGGCGAGGGTTTCAGCGCATCCGTCGAGCGCAGGACCGAACGCAGCACAATCCCCGGCGGCTGCACCAGATAGCGCGCCAGCCAGTCGACAAAGCGCCGCGTGCCCTCCGGCAAAGGCGGACCGCCGGCGGCGCTGTCGAGCGGTTTCAGCTTGCGGGCAGGATCGTCCGGCTTGATGGCCCAGACCACGCCGCGCGCCAGCCGCTTGCCCAGCGGCGCCAGCACATGATCGCCCGGCTGCACCTCGACATCCTCCGGCACGACATAGTCGAAGGCTTCCGGCAGCGGCAGCGGAAACAGGATGGCGGCGATGCGGCGTGACACGGTCGGACTTGTCCTCGATTCCGGCCAAGCTTAACCGCCCCGGGCCGGATTACGACAGTCCCGGCAGCTGCGCCGCTGTGGAGTGACGGACTGCTGGCAGGCGGGTTTGCATTTCGGAAAGGGAATGCGCCAAAACTGGCACGCGAAACGGGCAGGGAGCCAGACATGACCGGCAGCGCAGACCAGGAAGACGTCCTCCGGCTCGATGCGGCCTCCGTGCGCGCCTATCTGATGGAACATCCCGATATCGTCCGCGAGGATGCCGAGCTGATGGCCCTGCTCGCCCGGCGCGACGCGGGCAGCGATGTTGTCGATCTCGGCTCGGCCGCGCGCGAGAAGCTGCTCGAGGAGGTGCGCCAGCTCAAGGCGCTCAATGCCGGCATTGTCGAGACCGCACGCGCCAATCTGGCGACCCAGTCGCAGATCCACATGGCGGTGCTTGCCCTCCTGGAAGCCGACAGCCTTGCCGCCCTCGACCGCAAGATTTCCGGCCGCCTGACCGGCGCGCTCGGCGTCGATGTCTGCCGCATCCTGATCGAAGGGCACGCGCCGCTGCGGGCCGGTGAGTCCATTCTCGGCGCCTCGGAAGGCTTTGTCGGCGACGTGCTGGGCCAGAAGGTGGAGAGGCTCGGCCCGGTCGACCCGGAGATCGCCCATGCACTTTACGGCCAGCAGGGCGCGCGGGTGAAGAGCGAGGCCGTCGTGCGGCTCGATTTCCACGGCCAGGACGGGCTGATGGCCCTGGCGGCGCGCGATGCGCACCTGTTCGAGGCCGGACAGGGAACCGAACTTCTCAACTTCCTCGCGCGCGCCATCGAGCGCATGATCGTGCAATGGCTGCATCACACGCGCTGACCCTGCCCCTGGGCGCCGCACTGGACGCCTTCTACGCCCATCTCGCCGGCGAGCGCCGTCTCGCCGCCCGCACGCTCGATGCCTATCGCCGCGATCTGGACGGGTTCGCCGGATTTCTCGGCCTGCACCTGGGCTGCGCGCCTGCCCTGTCCGATCTCGCCACCCTGCGCGCCAGCGATTTCCGTGCCTGGATGGCCGACCGCCGCCGCGGCGGGCTGTCGGCGCGCTCGCTGGCCCGCGAACTCTCGGCCGTGCGCACCTTTTTCGGCTATGCCCGCCGCCGCTGGTCGCTGGAAAACGCCGCCCTCTCCCTGATCGAGGGGCCGAAATTCGCCCGCTCGAAGCCCAAACCGGTCAGCGAGGCGGCCGCCCGCGAACTGATCGCCGAGACCGGTCATCGCGACGGGCGCGACTGGGTGCAGGCGCGCGACAGCGCCATCCTGCTCCTGCTCTATGGCTGCGGCCTGCGGATCTCCGAAGCGCTCGGCCTGACAGGACGCAACCATCCGCTCGGCGAGACTCTGCGCATCACCGGCAAGGGCGGAAAGACGCGCGTCGTGCCGGTCCTGCCTGCCGTGCGGGAGGCCTGCGCCGAGTATGTACGTCTGTGTCCGTTCGACCTGGAACCCGCCGCCGCCCTGTTCCGCGGCACACGGGGCGGCGCGCTCGGTGCGCGCAGCGTCCAGGCACTGATGAGCGATCTGCGCGGCCGGCTCGGCCTGCCCGCCAGCGCCACACCCCATGCCCTGCGCCACGCTTTCGCCACCCATCTCCTCGCCAATGGCGGCGATCTGCGCGCCATCCAGGAACTGCTCGGCCATGCCAGCCTCTCGACCACCCAGGTCTATGCCGACGTCGAGACTCGCCGCCTGATGTCCATCTACGACCAGACCCACCCCCGCGCCCGGCGGGGATAGTGTCGCCGTATTCCCTCCGCAGGGCGGATGAGGCGCGCTTCTCCCCCTGAACACCCTCCGTTTTTCCCGGTCGAATGCCCGGCCCTGAGCCGGGCGGAGTGCCGGGATCTACGGGAAGCTCATCGCTTGAAGTGATCTTCGGTCGGTCCCGGATCTGCAGCCTGCCTGCGCAGGCCTCCGTC
>Ga0189275_100373_pt1 | contig 21811 bp, 14 predicted proteins | sample N19A6minimetaG_FD_130329 | JGI IMG/M metagenome (GOLD analysis project Ga0189275, IMG submission 130329) | Marine microbial communities from the Costa Rica Dome - N19 A6 mini metaG | ecosystem: Environmental > Aquatic > Marine > Oceanic > Photic zone | place: Costa Rica: the Eastern Pacific...
GTGCTGGGGGCATTTGTAGCTTTAGCGTTTAATATGCCCGGAGAATTTGACCCGGAATATGCACAGGATCCTGATAATCCTGAGATCTGGTATGACCTGTCTACGGTTACACCCGGACCTAACACCTACGAGTGTGATGACGTCCAGGATATTTGTACACGGGTACTTCCGAGTAGCTCTGCGGCTATGAAAACTTCAGGGGAATTTATCAAGAATGGTACACTTCCTGAGGTTCAACCTTAGCAGAACAGGAGGCTAATTCTTTTGGGATTAGCCTCCTCCCAATTTCTATCTTGGATTTTGCTCCATTGGGTTAAAATCTATTTCGTCTGGGGGAATTGGAATGGCATATCTAGGGTCATTCGGTGGTAACTCTGCCTGCACGGTATTGAATTTTCTTACTAAAGTAATGGCAAGGGCCGGGTCTGTATTCAGCCTTTTCAAATCAAGCCATCGAATCCCTCTAAAGACTAATTCTCTTCTTCTTTCTAAAAGAATGATTTCAAATAAATCTGAATCCGTTCCTTCAAATGGTTGGAATTCATCCACTCGAATTCTATGCTGTCTTAGGGTATTGATCGCATTTTTTGCATTTTCAATCTGTCCAATTCTAAAAGAGGATTCTGCATAGTCCAGCCAAAGCTCGTCAGTGGCCAATCCTCCGAAAGGATAAAAATCACCTGTATAGTGGCCCCTCATGTTGTAAAGGGTATCTACCCTAGCTGTGGCGAAAAACAAGGGTACCCGCAAGTCATTTTCCTCATATAAATCAACTAAGTCGGGATTTATATAGGTTTCTCGATTGGTTGCATACCTGTTTGTAATCAACTCTGAATAGAAAATTACCTCCGGATTGAAAATTTCAAATGAATAGGGCAATCCATTATTCAATTCATTATAATCCATCAATTCCTCTTTTATTGAGAGGGCTAAAGAAGAATGCTGATTGGCCAATGTATATTCTTGGCGAGTCATATACACTCTGCTTAGCAGTGCGTGGACTGCCCATTGGGAAGGTCTTGTAGGAATTGTCGCAATTTGAGGTAGATCAGGCAATGCCTCCTCCAAATCCCGAATAATTTGTTGATAGGATCCCTCCAGGGTAGCTCTGGTTGTTTTGATATTGACATCTGAAGTGGTTCTCAAGGGAATCCCCAATTGATCTACTTGATCAGCCCGATAATGGGGAGCAAAATGAGTCAGGATTTCAAAGTGCCCCAAAGCTCTGTAAAATTTAGCTGATGCAGTTAATTCTGCCTTTCTGGAAGCCTCTGACTGAGAAGACGGGCTATATTCGGCCAATCCATCCAGCGTGACGTTTGAATAGAATATTTTTTGATAAATAGTTGACCAATTTGGGTCGTATTCTCCTGGTAGGTAGAAATCCTGAGCCCAAAAATAAGTGGAAACTTGATGTGGTTGCAGTCTATTTACTGCACCTGGACCCAAATAGATATCATCCGATCCTAACAAACCAGCAGCTGGCGAGGTGTTCATTCCACGTAGCCTTGCATCCAATAGCGCCTGAAAATCATTCAATTCCCTTGGTATTACTAAGTTTTTTGATGGTTTTTCTGAAAGAAAGCTTTCGCAGGAAAAGCTGATTCCCACACAGAGTAGGAAAAGAAGTGTTCGTAGGTTTTTCATATTTGTATCATTTACTATCTTCTGGATATTTTTTGTGAAAAGGGTGGCAGCAACAATCAACCATAATCTGCTGCCGGGAGTATCAGATTGGGATATCCCAGCCTTATGAGGTGTGCTATTTGGGTTTATATCCGTACTCCTTTTACCCTAAGTGGTTTATTGATCAGAAATTTGCCCTTACTCCCAAGGAAAGAGTTTTCAGGTTTGGAGATGTTCTAAAATCAGGGTCGGGTACTTCCCTGCTTGCCTTCCATATCAAGCCCAGATTATTGGCATAGGCATATATTTCCAAATTTTGGATTCCTTTTAGTTGGTCTTTTCCAAAGCGATAGGCTAGTCGAATATCCTGTAGGCGGATATGGTCTCCTTTCTCCACCAGCGATTCGCTCCTGAGAAGAAACTGGTTTCTTGAGGCATTGACTCGTTCAGGGTCCGAAGGAATATCAGTAGTCAGTTCATCTCCTGGTTGTCTCCACCTTCTGCCATAGTCTGCATGTTCAAATTCCCCTCTGTTTAAATTATCGTAATTGATGGTCTGTCTTCGGAAATAATAGCCCATTCGGTAGGAAATATTCGCTGAGAGCAAAAACCCCTTCCATTCTACCGTATTCCTAAAGGAACCAAAAAGCGTCGGTCTTGAAGATCCGTGGTAAATCAGGTTATTGAGTTCGCTTTCATTCAAAATTGTGCTATAATCTGTACTTGGTTCCCCGTTTAAGATTCCCCTGGGATCACCGGAATCGGGGTCCAGTCCTCCCCAAGGAAGACTATAGGTATAGTAAAGTGGGCGACCAATCACTGGAACCGGGTTCCCCGCATTGGATGTAAGGACCTGAGCTACTGTGGGGTCATTTTCAAAATCTGTTACTTCTTCCTTAATCCAACTCAGAAAGAAATTATTGGTCCATTTCACGGGGCCGTTTAGAATCTTTGTATTGAGGACCCAATCAACTCCTCTTGTTTTTGTGCTTGCGTAATTGAACGTAGCAAAGCCTACCCCTGAAGAAGCGAAAAGCGGTTGTTCCCCCAAAAGATCCAAGCCTCTTTTTCGGTAATACTCAAAATATCCGCTAAGTTTTCCACTAAACAGCTCGTAGTCAAGTCCCAAATTTGTGATCTGTATTCTTTCCCATCGAAGCTCCGGGTTTGGTGGACTGATGATCCCTAGAAATGGGGAATTGATCAATGGATTGGAACCTGCACCGAAATAGGTTGCGGTGGTGAATGCTGTCGCATTCGGGTTGGTATTTCCATTATAACCATAGGAAAGCCGAAATTTGAGAAAGTCAATCCACTCTTTTTCTAAGAAGCTTTCCTCGGTAATGATCCAGCCCAGACCTGCAGACCAAAGGGGCACAGCCTTTTGGTTGGTATTCACTCCAAAAATATTGGAGGCATCCACTCTGGCGCTAGCTGTCAAAAAATACCGGTCTTTGTATGAATAGCCTGCATTTCCGAATCCTGAAACATAGCGGTTCACAGTCCCGGTAAAATTCTGGACAAATGGAATCGTACCGGGAAAACCTATTGAATAACGTGTAAAAAAGGATAGGTAATCTACCGGTTGGGATGTAGCATTGAGATTGTTGTATCCATAGGCTCTCCCTGAATTCCCATCCGACTGAATATTCCGGATTTCTGAACCTGCCAACAAATTGAATTGGTGGTCATTCCATCTTTTTTCATAGGTAAACTGGCCCCGTAAGCTGTGACTGAACGAGCGTTGATTGGAAAAATCAAGAATCCCGCCCAATGGAACATGATAGATTAGATTGCCATTTTGATCGATCTCTGTAAAATCATTGATCAATTCTCGCGTAGTATAGGCAGTTTGGGGACTGTTTTGCTCGGTGTTCTGCTGATTTGTCCAATATTGGTAGTTTACTTTGAAATTTAAATCCCGGTTGATATTATACTCCAAATTTGCAGTCAGTCTCAGGTCATTTGCCCGATTGATCCTTGGGCTCAAGCCAATTTCCTCCAGCGGATAGTAATTCCAATCCAGTAGTCCTGTTCCCACTGTGGATTCTTTGAATCGTTGGTGAAAAGATCTGTAAACCGATAAGGGATTGCCGCTTTCATCCGCGAGCCGGTCATAAGGGTAAAAATTAGAAATGTCGGGTAATCCATTTTCTGAATTACTGATTGCTAGGTACGCTCCCAGGGAAATGGCTAGCTTTTCTTTTGCCAGACGAAAATTCTGAACGGTATTCAGAGTCAATCTGGAATTGTTTTGGGCTTTTTGATTTTGACGGTTGTCATCCCATCCCATGGAGAATAAATACGAATGCTTTTTACCTCCCCCATTGAGATTCAATGCATATTGCTGCAAAAGTGAGGGTCTGAATAGGTATTTAGCCATGTCTCGCCGAACATCAGAACTTCTAAATGTCTCAATTCTGGCATCCCGCTCTGATTCAGTCAACTGCCCTTGCTCGAAAGCATATAGGGTTTCAACCAAAGGAGAAACCGGACTTTTGAAGAAGGAATTGATGGAACCTGCAAAGGCCCCGTCGCTATAAAGTTGGATTTCCTTGTCGATAAAATCACTGACAGTCATTTTTGGATTATAAAAGGGATCCGTTGCTTGACCAAATGTTGTATTGGAAGTAAGACTTACCCGTACCGGTTGGTCAAAGGATCCGTTTTTAGTAGTGATTACAATCACTCCGTTGCCTGCCCGTGCCCCCCAGATAGATGCGGCAGCGGCATCTCGAAGCACGGTGATAGACTCCACGTCATTGGGGTTAATATTTGAAATGGGCCCATCATACGGGAGGTTGTCGATGACAATCAGGGGTTGACTATCTGAGCGGATGGTTCCTGTACCTCTGATTGAGATATCCTCTCCGTAGTCCAGATCGGATCGGTCTCTGTTGAAAATTAGACCGGGAGTCAAATCTTCCAAGCGGTCAATTATATTGGTGCTAATCCTTCGGTCTACCAGTTCTTGATCGAGTTTGGCAAAAGAACCTGTTGCCCTTTCCGCAGGAAGCTCTTCAAAGCCTGTGGATACTACGGCGACTTCCTCCAAACTCACTTCGTCGATTTCCATCACTATTCGAAGATCTGCGGTCTGGTTTGGATTGATTGAAAGTTCCCGGGTTTTATACCCGATAAAACTGATGACCAATTTTGGCGAATCGGTATTGGGCAGTATGAGCACAAAGTTTCCATTTTCATCGGTAACTGTACCAATGCTGGTACCTTTCAATACTATATTCACGCCCGGCAAAGGCATACTTTGGTCAGGATTCCATACGGTTCCAGACACATTGAGTCCTTGCGCTTTGATCTCCCAGACCAAAAGCAGGGCAAGCAAAAAGAGTAGTTGTCTTTTCATTTGATTGGATTTTTTTAGGGTTATTGGATGGTTTTGGACTTATTTTCCTCCAGGTCGGAAAGGATTGCTGTCATTTTATGAGAAAAGTCAGCATAGTCTTGAGCTGGTAATTTGAAGGAGAGAAGTTTTCCGGTACCGTCGGTAAGTAGTGTAAAAGGGTATCCCGAAACTTCGAAATGGTTTACAAAATTCTCCTTTGAATCCGGATCAAGTCTGAAATTTGGAATTTCGGGAGAGGAGAAATGCGGAATCTGTTCTATCCACAAATCCGGATCTTCATCTATGGACACTGCAATTAATTCAAGGCCCAGCTCTTTCCCCCTTTCCCTAAAGAATGGATAGAGGTAGTTTTTGAAGTATCGGGCACTATGGGGACAGGTAGAAAAGTAGAAATAATAGAGCTTTGGGGCATTGCCCAATTGATCTGAACATGATTCTAATCCCTGGGTATTTTCCCAATGAAGGGTTGGAATCTTCTGGTGTAGGGAAACTGTATTGGAAAGGGACTTTATCCGGTCCTTCCATGGGGTGGATTCTACCTGAGAAGCTAGACTGGCAAGGGTCTGGGCAGGGTTATCATAGCTTTTCAGATTCACTGAAAGGAAGCCTGTGAGAATTCGATCTTTGAGTTTACCGCTGAAATTTTCCCGTACTAGGGTTCCAAAATCTTCTTGCCGAAGCAGAGATAGCAGCACCAATTTATCCAACTGAAGGTCAAGGTAAGCTGCAGAAATCAATTTGGAGTTAAGCAAAAAATCAGCGTCAGGAATCCGGAGCAGTTGGGATTCAATCCTATTTTTAAGCCTCATGAGCTCCTCTCCTTCGGCCATTCTATCCAGTTCGTTGAAATAAAACCGGTAGATGGTAGAAACAAAGGGTTTATAATAGGAAGCGACTGTTTCGAGCAGCAATAGATCATAGGATTCAGTATCCAGTTTTTGCCTGAATGATTCCAGAATTTCAAATTGATTTTTAAGACTGGCTTGGTGGTTTTTCAAGCTTAATAGAGCCTGATCCAGCCCTTCCTTTCCATAGGTTTGAATTTTGAGTCTGGCCCCGAATTGCGCATTGGCTGCCTGAAAAAGCGAATCGTTATTTGGATCAGCCAAAAGGTTGTTGGCTGAGGATAGGACCAGTGTCCGAGGAGCCTCAAAGGAGTCTTGCTGTCTGGATCGCTCCAATAGCCACTGTGCTTCGTAAAAATCGGCATCGGGTCCTGCAAATAAGATGTTGGCTGTAGCTAAGTCAATTTTGATTTTCAGGCTGTCCCCTGGACGGATCAGCATTTGGCTGATTAGCGTTCTTTCCTCCAGGACTAGCGAGAAGTAGGCAGGATCCTGTATCTCATCCAGTTTAAATTTGAACTTCTTTACCCGAGGATCAAGCACTCCGTCAAAGAAGGTCCCTTCCCAGAAGGGAGCATAAAAAACCCTGTTTCTAAAGCGGCTCTTTTTGCTGAAGTAGTAGGGTGTAAGTGTTAGAGCGAGGGGACTCAGGGAGTCTGGATTGATGATTTCGCCATAGATCCATACCGAATTAGTTCCTGAAACCTGCGTGTCTGTAGCATCAGTGTTGGCTTTTCTTAATCCAAAAGAGGCCTTCGACTCTGAAGTCCACTTTTCATTTCTATCGGCAGACAAGGGTCCTCCATCCAATTCCAAGTACTGCGCCCCCGCCACCCAATCTGAAAATTCAGAGCTATCTGAACGATCATCCCCGCTCCGAGGAATGGCCGAGGAATGAAATTCCCCGGCCAAGGGTGAATCAGCAACTTGACTCCAACAGGTAAATTCACTTCCGATAAGGCATAGGCCTCCCAGGAAGCATTTGAGTAGTAATTTTTTCATGAGAATTTTATTTATTTTCAATGGCCTCATGGAATCTCGCAAGGCTTATATCTCCTATTTTAATGGGTTTAGCATTGCTCGATTTCATGCTTATTTAAGTTGGAAGACCGAAGACCGGAGACGGAAGTCCGGAGTCAGGGGAAAATCAGAAATTAGAATTCTGAAAGCTGAAATGCCTAAACAGTAAGTTGATGGCAACCAACAAACTCTTTACAGGATATAGCTCTCCCATTCCAACTCCCAAATGTCTTTAGGGCCGGTCGGTCTTGATTAGAAATTGATTACATGTGATAAGCGAAAATCCTCTGCAGCGGAAGGCTTATCTAAATTTACCGGAATAGGAATCTTTTTCGTGATCCGAAGAGCCATTATTAAGTAGGCTCGATGGTATTAGAAATATGCTTTCAGCGAAATATACTTTGTGAAATACGCTCTCTTCGTTCGCGATATAATAGCTTCAAAGTAGGAGTCTATTTCAGCCAGCTTGCTGGCTATATTTCTAGGATATTTCTACTGTATTTCCATGATAATTCCACGATATAACTATCCCAATCACGGATAACGTCACTCCCTGATCATCGGTGGTAGTCCCCTTGGGTGATACAAGCCCCTTGGGAAGCAATCAGAGAGAATAAAAATAGGTTCAAGTCGGGTTCTTGATCAGGTTTTTGAAGAGCAATTTGGGGGAGGCAGAGATTTGCTCACCGCTGGTTTTAGAAGAATGATTTTTCATAGGACGGAAGTTGTTAATTGTCCGATGACCGATGCTAGGTGTCCGATGTTTCGACCTAACTCAGCTCAGTTAACTAAGGGAACAAAAATCGGAACCAAGGATAACAGGATTATTGAACCTGCAAATAGAAATAGAGTTTCCACCATGCCCGGTGAGGGCTGCAAAATACATTGGCTGGGTTATCCATTGAATTCAGCCAAGCATCAGCCAAGTAGTTTAGTAGAATCATCTTGATTCTTGATTCTAGCTACCTGATACTGATCTCATCGTCGCCCGCTGACTCTGAGTGGTAGGTCCGTGATGCCGGAGCTGTCAGCGAGAAAAAAGGGTACGTTAAGCTTTAAATCCGGTCAGATTGGATTTTTGGGTTTACGTGGATAGAGCCATTTAAATTGATTGAAGCTAAATCCTGAAATTTTTAAAATCGTTTGAAAAAAGCAGAGATCTCCTACCAATTCTCCTTTTAAGAGAGAAGCAAGCGGAAAAATGGCGGTATTTGTCTCAAAAACTTTCATCAAGCAACGATTCTTTGACAATTTTAAGTGGATATTTTCTTGAAAAAGAATATCTTCGGTTGTAAAAAGTATCTAAAAAGTAGTTTTAAACTACTTTCGATTAAAAAGCCCGAAAAAAAGGGGAGAAAACTGTATTTTTGAACAAAAGATTAAGCTATGAGAGAAGCAGAAGAATCAGAATTCACCGTATTGGAAAATAGAACCATTGGAAGAAATTTCTACTTATATCGAAAACTTAGAGATAGAAAAGCTTTTGAAGTTGCTGACTTTCTTGGTATTAAGGAAGCAACTTACACTAAATATGAACGAGGCGAAAGTAAAATAACAATTGATTTGGTCCAAAGGGTATCGGAATTTTTGAATGTGGACCCGCTTCAACTTTTATCTGCCCACCCTGGACATATTATTGATAATCACACTCAATCAAACGTTACATTTGGAGGAAGGATTAAGGCTAATTATGCCGATAAAAATCAAACCGAGGTGATGATGAAAATGATGGAGACAATGATGCAGATGAATGAGGCGATTAAGAAGATATTGGAAGGAAAAGACGGATAATCCGAACCTTCTATTTTGAAAAATCGATTCTATTAATAGAAACAGTCAAAGAAATGAGTAATAAAGATTTCGATAGGTTAATGGAGATTGCCCAAGAGAGTATTGAGGAGGCTAAAACTATGACCAAAAAAGAAGCGATTGCCACTTTAAACAGAGCAGGAATAGTAACAAAGAAAGGAGTATTTACCAAAAACTATAAGGCTCTGAAGGACTATTCTAAAAAGCAATAACCGGTTTTCTCATTTTACACTTTTTTTATGTATGATGTAAGACCCAATTTTATCATCGGATTTCATGGTTGTGAGGAATCTACCCGAGATAAGCTTCTCTTCAATCCTAACGATCTGGTTTATTCGAAAAAGCCTTATGACTGGCTAGGTAATGGCATGTATTTTTGGGAAAATAATTATACCAGAGCCTTACTTTGGGCTGAAGAAAAAAAGCAAAATGGAAAAATCAAAAAGCCATCGGTACTGGGCGCCGTAATTCATTTAGGCTATTGTTGTGATTTCCTTGATTCCAAATACATTGGTTTGATTAAGCAGTACTATACCTCTTTTAAAGAGTTGTCGGATATTTCTGGGGAGGATTTACCTGAGAATAAAGACATCCCCGGTGACCCTAATCAGGATATGCTTTTACGGGTTTTGGATTGTGCAGTAATCGAACATATGCACCGAAGAATTTTTGAAAACTGGAAAAAAGAAATAGAAAAAAGCGGAACTAGCTCCATTCGAAATTTCGATACCACTCGAGGGGTCTTTACAGAAGGCGGACCGGCCTTTGAAGGAGCAGGGATTTTTGAAAAGAGCCACATTCAGGTCTGTGTAAGAAACCCGAATTGCATCAAAGGATTTTTCAAGCCACGCGAAGAAGTGGAATTTCCGAAGAGGTTGGATTAGGAATTGGGAATATAGAAGTGAGTAATCAACCTGATTTTATTCTTAATAAAAAGCATCTTTACGAAACTTAATGAAAAAGCCATGTTTGCCAATCAATTAATTACTTCAAATGGAAGAAAAGGATATGATAAGAATTTTTCTCAAACCATTATTCATAGAAGATTTTTCTTCCAAAAATCCTGAGTTGGCCCACAAAGTGGAGATAAATTCCAATTGGAAAGGGAGATGATTTCTGAGGCACTATTTTTTACTTCTTCAGCAAGTTAATATTTGAGGGCACTCCCGAAGTAACTCAACCGTTTTAATCTAATTTTTTGTAAAAAACTTCAGTTGATTCAAAGGAGAATAACCTAATCAAAGCAAAAAACACGGTTGGAAATCCAAAAAACTTATGAAAACCTCCGTCAATTACTGACAAAACCCAAAAAATACCCTGTACTGGGTATTTTATATTTATTCTGAAATTCCTAGGTTGGCTTTTGAAGCAAACAAGCAAAGCTATGCTGGCTACATTAAGCAAAATCGGGGAACAACTTCTGGATGGGAAGGGTATTTGGGCGCAATTAACTTCTGAACCGAAATACATTGAGGATAAAACCAATTGGGTTTGCCCTATTCTTTTTGATTGCGAAAATGGGCAAATCTCCATCTTGAAAGATCAGATTTCAAGGTTTAAACCAGAAGACTCCAGTATCAAATTCAGGTATCTAAATACTGAATTATGGGGAAGGAGAGGAAAAAAATGTGCATTAACGGTTGAGCCCAAAAACTTCACCATGTTGGAGGAAAGCTTATTTGGAAAATCAGCTGGTGAGGTTGGAACTATGCTCCGCACGTTAGATGAGTTTCCAAAATTTGCAACCAATCCAATCTATTTGGCTTTATCAGAGATTAATAAAATACTCAAGAAAGAAAGAAAAAAGCTGGAGCTTGCAGAATTTAAGAAGGAACTTGGTTTTGGCAAAGATGATGAAGCGGTCCTTTTCTATTCTGTGATCCAGTCAGTCAAAATTAATAATGGCGAACAAATTAAACTTATTGAATTAGATGGATATGATGAATTTGTTCTAGAAAAGTTTGGCTCTCCAAAAACAGGAGATCATGGGTTAAATTATTTGACAGGCAATATAGAGCCGCAAGTTGTAGAAGCTAAATTTCAAAGAGGTTACAATCCTAATGCAATTTTTCAAACCACTACTTTTAACTATGCTCAAAACTTTAAAAATTTTAAAAATAGCTTTCAGACTACGCCAAAAAATTCCGCAGAATTGGATAAAGCTGGAAATTACATTCTTTCTAACTTACAAACTCGCATAGCCGGAATCACTCATATTGTTATCCCAAACTTTCTTCATAAAGATCTGGATGAACTTGACATCAAAGAAACCGAACTTTTTTTGGATAAAAGTTCGGAGTTGCTTTTTAAGTATAACAGCCTAGAAGCGGATGTAGAACGTGAGTTGCCTTATACCAATCTATTTTGGCTGAATTACATAGCTTTTGAATCAGATGGCAATTCATTCAAGGTGATGAACCATATTAAAGATGTAAACAGTAGATATCTCAAGAAATTGACCGAAGTATTTGCAACCACAGGAAATGAATTCAGAGAGTATATTGGCAGTAAATACCCTTTTAATTTCCAGTCTGTTTATTACCTAATTCCTACCAGAGACAGTAATAAATCTAAAAACAATCCTGCGCTACATCTTTTCAAAGATATCATGGAGAAAAGGGTTGTGGACTGTGGAATGCTATATAAAGATTTTTCTATGTTATTAAAGTGCCACCGATCTGGCCAATTTGATGAAAGAGGATATCACAGAGCTTTTTCTAACATTAAAGAGTCTGAATCATTGGATTTTGCGATCAAAGATGCTGTTTTCAAATATTCAGCCTTAATCTATGCATTAAAAAAACTAAACTTAGTCAATATGGAAACCAAGGAAATAGAACCAACAGAAAATCAAGATTCAAAATCTGATTTTCAGCAAAGAATTGAAAACTTTTTTGAAAAAATGGGATATGGTACAAATGAAAAAACCATGTTTTACCTAGGAAGAATCTTGTCTTCAATTGCCTATGCTCAATACAAAAAGGGCCATGATTCCAAACCAGTGTTGAATAAAATCAATTTCAACGGGATGGATGTCCAATCTATAATAAGGCTTAGTTTGGACTTATCAGAAAAAGCACGACAGTATAACCTTCATCTAGAAACCGATGGCAATTTTGCGAGATTCAGAGAGAACTTTAATGAAAAACAATGGAATATGAGCAATGAACAGAACGTCTTTTATCTTATGGCAGGATATTCTTTTGGCTTAATAAAATTCGACAATAACTAAACTATTTAAAGCATGTCTGTAATTCAAAACAACTCCGATTTTCTATTTCTTTACGAGGCAATAAACTGTAATCCCAATGGTGATCCTGACCAGGAAAATAAGCCCAGAATGGATTATGACACTCAAACGAACTTGGTCACTGACACCCGATTGAAACGATATATCCGGGATTTTTTTATGCAGGAAGGCTACGATGTATTTGTGGCTATGGAAGAAGGAAGCAAAGTTAATCCGGATACCAAGTTTGTAGCTATTGTCGAAAAATTGCTGGCAGAACCATCAAAAGCTACACAATTTTTTGAAAGCAATGAGGAAATGGCCAAGGCCTATGCGGATGTAATTAAAGAAAAGAAAGACAGTGAAGGAGTTTTTAAAGCCCTACAAACCAAGAAAAATAAAAAGCTCAATTACTTTATTTTGGAGAAACTAGTGCGTGATACCTTTTTGGATATCCGCCTTTTTGGGAGTGCTTTTGCCGTTAAGGAATTTACCAGGGCCTACACTGGCCCGGTACAAATAAATTGGGGCTATTCTTTAAACAAAGTTTTCCAAATTGATTCCAATTCCATTGTCACAATTATGAATGATGACAGCAGCACATTTGGTAAGGATTACCGAGTACATTACAGCTTGCTTTCTTTTCATGGAGTTGTGAATAAGCATGCTGCAAAAACTACTGGGCTTTCAGATCGTGACATGGAAAAATTCCGTCATGGTATCTGGAGTGCTATTCCATCATTACCGACTCGATCCAAGCTAAATCAGTACCCAAAACTCTACCTGGAAATCATTTATAATGATGGGTACCACAATGGTCATTTTGGTGATTTAAGAAATTTAGTGAAATGTGAGCCAAAAGCTGAAGTTGGAGATTTTAAGAAAGTAAGGAGTTTCAGTGATTTGATGGTCGATTTTTCTGCTTTGGAAAAGCTCATAACTGACCACAAAGGAGGCGTTATTAAAGACGTAATAATTAAAACTGCAGAAGGCATTTCTTTTAATTCCTAATCTTATGGAAGTGCTTTCATTAGATATTGAAGGGAAGTTTGCGCATTTCAGAAAATTTCATGGGAATAATACGGCGATGAGCTATTCAATTCCGCCGCGTACTACCATTATTGGAATTCTAGCTGCCATTTTGGGTGAACCAAAGGATTCCTATTATGAGCGTTTTCGACATGAAAATCTTAAAGTGGGCATTCGTGTTTTATCAGATTTAAAGAAATCATTTCACCGAGTAAATTACCTTAAAATAACTGGCTCAGGTGATTTTGGAGGAAAGAATGGCCGAATTCAAACTCCTTTAGAAGTGGTTACTGCTCATGATTTAAAATCTGGAATGGTTGCCTACAGAATTTATATTTCTGCTGGCATAGATGAAACATTGTACCAGTCATTAAAAAAATCACTGTCAAACTCTGAAAGACAATTTAATTTAAGTCTAGGTATTGCGGGCTTTTCCGCATTTATAACTAACGTTCAGGTTTTCGAAGGCATAAAATTAAGCGGAAATTCTGATTGGCTTCTTATGCATTCTGCTTGCAACAGCGATGAAGTTGAGGAAATCGATTTTCCTGATGATGCAGAATTCCGGTTTAATCATATTGAAGAAGAATTACTACCAGCTGATTTTATAGGAGGAGAAAAAGGGCGGGAGTTATACCGGATGAATCGGGTCTTATTTGCCACCAAAAACTTCCCGATTCGGGTAATCCTAAATGGAGATTATTATAGATTAGAAGCGAACGGTAGTGTAGAGAATATTCAATTTCTGGAATATGCAGGTGTTTTCACATAGTAAAGAAGAAAATGGAAAAAGATCAGGGAGCAAATTTCTGATAGATCATTTAAATGGGGTACATACAAAAGCCCTAAACCATCTTTCTCCGAGGGTCTCATTTCATGCTAACCTAAACATCACAGAATTGATCAGTGTAGTCTGTTGGCTACATGATTTGGGTAAATACACCTCCTATTTTCAAACCTACCTTTTAAACCCAGAAAAAGCAGAACAGCACTTAAAGGCACATTCTAACCTTGGAGCACATACGGCTTTTAACTATTTCTATTCAAATCCAGAGATGTCAATTCTAGCATTTTATTTAATTAAAATGCACCATAGTAATTTAATGAATATCGATTTGGTTCTATTTCCTGACAATGCTTCAACACGAATTCAGGAGCCGGAGATCTTTCAAAAACAGAAGAGTGCTTTATCAAGTTTGGAAGTGTTAAAAATCCAACTCAGAGGATTTGAAGAGTCTCAAATTCAATTATCCACTCCAAAAGAATTACATACTCTTTACAAAAAGAGTTTAAGAAAACAGACTTCAATTGAACATTACTTTATTACCAATTATCTTTTTTCACTACTCATTGAAGCAGATAAGCTAGACGCTTCCGATACTAATCCTTACCAATTTGAAAATCTGCCCCCATTGGCTGTAGATTATCGATTTGGAAAACCTGTTTTTCCGGATTTGGAATTGCAAAAAATGTCGCAGAACGAGTTACGAAACTATGTTCGCTCGGAGGTAGTAAGCACTATTGAACGAGAGGATATTCTAGAAAAAAGAATTTTCACACTTGCAGCACCCACCGGGATAGGTAAGACGATGACCTCCCTTGATTTTGTATTGAAATTAAGAGCGAAAATCGCAAAAGAAGAACATTTTTTACCTCAGATTATTTACGGTTTACCTTTTATCAACATCATTGAGCAATCTTTGAACGAATATGAAATCACTCTGGGTAAAGGGAAAGTAATGGGGCACTATCAGTATGCTGATATTTTTGGAAAAGAAGATGAGGGCAGAAATGAACTTACAGATGAAGAAATCTCATACTCTCAAAAACAAATGTCATGGGACACATGGCAAAAAGATGTGGTGATTACTTCTTTTGTCCAGCTGTTTGAAACTCTTATTGGTAACAGAAACAAGTTGTTAAAAAAATTCAGACATTTTGCAGATTCCATTATTATTTTGGACGAAGTACAAACGCTAGCTATTGAAAAACTTCCAATAATAGGTGCTGCTCTTTTTTATTCTGCTAAATTTTTGAACGCCAGAGTCTTGATAATGACAGCTACCCAACCGAAGATTTTTGAATTAATGACACGGGAACTTCCTATAGAGATTGACAATCATAAATTAGAGCCGTTTAATATTTTGGAGAATGATAAAGCAGTATTTAAATGCTTTAACAGAACTAAAATCATTCCTAGAATCTCTGAAAGGATAGAAAACGATGGTTTCTTAGGGCTATTTGAAAGGTATTGGTCCCTTGGAAAAAGCTGCCTTGTCGTAGTGAATAAAGTCAGTCGATCTATTGAAATATTTGAGGCCTTAAAGCAATTTTTAGAAGACTATACAGATGTAGCGCTGTTTTACCTTTCTACCAATATTACTCCTATAGAAAGACAGCTACGAATCAAAGAAATAAAGGAAAGTTTAAAGGAAAAGTCCTGCATACTTGTTTCCACTCAAGTGGTAGAAGCTGGAGTTGATTTAGACTTTGATATGGGATTTCGTGATTTGGGACCAATCGACTCAATAGTCCAGGTAGCTGGACGAATAAATCGTGAGAATTCAGAAGTGAGAAAAGGATCTCCTTTATACATTGTAGATTTTGGAGATTGTCAAAAAATATATGGTGTAGCAACTGACATTAAATCCCGTAAAGCATTAGCAGAAAAAGAAATAGAGGAAAAAGACTATAAGCAAATGGTTGAGACTTATTTCGATGAAATTTCCGGCAATAATATGACCGATTTTAGATTTTCTGAGGAAATATTCGAGGCTATGCAGAATCTGAAATATTCATTCCCATCTTCCTCACCTAAAAAGCATAAGACTGTTTCCGATTTTAGAATAATTGAAGAAAGTCACAAGGGTATTAGTGTGTTTGTGGAATCACCGTTTGATTCTGAGGCCAAAGAAGCACGGCAAGCATATCAATCATTACTTCTTGGTAAGCTGGACAAAGCGACATTCGACAAAAGCTTTAAAAGGAATTTTAATCAGAGGATTATTGCGGTACCGAATTATTTAGATAAATCAATTGAACTAAAAAAAGATATGAAACTTTCGGATGATATTTTTTGGATTCAACCGCATGACTTTGAGTTTTATTATGACCAATTCACAGGATTTAAGCGAAATAATGAAGCATCAAACCAAGCCATTTCATTTTAAATAAAAATGACCCTTACAGCCCAAAACACAATTCCCATCACTCGTATCCAATTCCCCGAAATCAAACTCTTAACCCGGGATGCCCATAAGTTGCGAGGTTATTTTGGTAACCTGTTTAAGGAGCACTCCCCTATTCTGCATAATCATTATGAGGATGGGAGCCTGCGCTACAGGTATCCTTCCGTCCAATATAAAGTTCTGAATGGAGTACCCACACTTATAGGAATTGGAGAAGGAGCCAGTTTGTTACCCCAGCTTTTTCTTAAGATCAAAGAAATCCATCTGGATGGAATCACCTACCCCATCTCCAGCAAAAACATCCAACACAACCAGCAGGAGATCGGATTCTCAGAGGAGCTGCAATCTTATAGCTTTGATACGCTTTGGATGGCACTGAACCAGGAAAATCATAAAACCTACATCCACTTGGCTAGTGCCACAGAGAAAAAGAAAATGCTAAATAGCATTATTGTGGGACATGTCCTAAGCTTGTTCTCCAATATGGGTATTATGTTGGACCCGGATCAGCGCCTGATGGCAATGACCCAGCTTCAGGAAAAATCAACCAAGTTCAAGGATAACACCATGATTGCATTTACCGGTGAGTTTATGATCAACGCCCACATTCCGGAAGGATTGGGGCTTGGCAAGTCTGTGTCCCGAGGGTTTGGCACAGTCAAAAAAGTCTAAGCTATGCAGATTTTTATCAACACTTACGGAACCTATCTACATGTCAAAGATGATATGTTTGAGATCAAAGTAAAGGAAGATAAAACCAAGCCTGCCAAAATCAATCATATTGCGGCGCACAAGATCACCTCTTTTATAGTTTCTAAAGGCGCAGCTATTACCACCGATGCCATTGCCCTGGCACTTCGGCACAATATAGATATCGTGGTGGTAGAAAAAGACGGTCACCCGATGGGGAGATTTTGGCATAGCAAGTTGGGGAGTACGACCAAAATAAGAAAGCGGCAACTGGAAGTTTCACTGAATGAAGAAGGGCTTAGCTATATTAAAAGCTGGCTAGTAAAAAAACTTGAGAACCAGGCAGATTTCCTGAATGATTTAAAGAAACACAGACCAAGTTTTCAAGAAAAATTAGACCAACGAATCAACTCGATTTTGGAGCTTAAGAACAAGATAGCTGAGGTAGAAGGGACTACGATACAGGAAGTTTCAGAAAGCCTCAGGGGTTGGGAAGGTTCGGCAGGCAGGCATTATTTTGAAGCACTGGCATTGTGCATCCCTAATGCTTTTACATTTAAGGGGCGTAGTTTCCGGCCGGCAAAGGATGCTTTTAATGCCATGCTGAATTATGCTTATGGCATTCTATACAGCAGAGTTGAACGGGGGTTGATGCTGGCAGGTTTGGATCCCTATGTGGGGTTTATGCATCGTGATGACTACAATATGAAAAGTTTGGTCTTTGATTACATAGAACCCTACAGAATTCACGCTGAGCGCTTTGTATTCAGACAATTTTCAGGAAAGAAGATCAATAAAGCCTTCTTTGATGAGTTTAAGGGATCAGTTTCTTTGAATGCAGAAGGTAAGGCATTTTTTGTGGCTCCTTATTTGGAATATTTGGACAATGAAAAGATCCGCTATGCGGGTCGTAATCAGACTCGGATGAATGCATTACAGATGGAGGCTCACAAATTTGCCAATACACTGATAGAAAAAGCATAAAAAAACAGCCAATGATCGTATGGGTATTATATGACATCAAAAATGACAAAGCCAGGACTAAAGTATCCAAGGTTTGTAAACATACAGGGCTTTATCGGGTGCAATATTCCTGCTTTCTTGGGACATTGAATAAGAATGAAAAAGACAGTCTTCAACTGGAAATAGAATCTCTGATTGATGAAGAAATCGACAAAGTATATATTTTCAATATGAGCAAGGATGAGTTGAAAGGCTGTGCCATGCTTGGACAAGCATTTGACGAAAAACTCATCACTGACGAAGTAAGATCCCTGTTTTTCTAATGTATAGTTTCTATCCATCCCAGATTATTGAGTATCTGTATTGTGCAAGGTTCACTTACTTTGAGTACGTGTTGCGCATACCCCAGTTTGAAGATAAGTTTCATAAGGTACAGAGAGGGCGCGATGTCCATCAGCAAAAGTTGGAACAGAACAAGGGCTATCTCAGAAAGAAAATCGGAGCTGTAGAAAAATGGCAGGATCAGTACTTGACGATGGAAGGCTTGCGAGGAAAGGTGGACGAGGTTCTTTTGCTGGCAGATGGAAGTTATGCACCTCTCGATTATAAGTTTGCTGAATGGAAAGAAAGGCTGTATGACACCTATCGCCAGCAATTGATTTGCTATGCCGTCCTGATAGAGCAAAACTTCAATGGATCCGTTACGAAGGGATATTTGGTATATACCAGGTCTTCGAACAAACTGATAGAAGTACCTATTGATCAAGAGTCAAAAAGCCAAATTTTGAAAAGTATGGAATCTATGGCAGTGATAATTTCAAAAAATCGATTCCCAAAAGGCACAAAATTTAAGGAGCGTTGTTTAAATTGTACCTATAAAAACATCTGTATCCAGTGATCCGAGTGTGATTTTATTTAAGCTGGGTAAAAAATAGGCCCTAAACTGCAGAATTATAGAGACTTATCATTACGGAAAATGTATAAAAATGGATAAATATAAGTTCTTTGACATCATGAAAATTAAGAAAAGGTCAGCATTAAAAACCTTACATATCATTGGTATAGAGTCAGTTGCGAGAGCAATCGACCTCCAATACCGAATCCACAGAAACTAGGATTGAAACAAATTAAAAATGTTCACATGTGTTCACTCAAAAAATCCTCCAATACCGAATCCACAGAAACTAGGATTGAAACCTAGAGAAAAAGGATAAGAAAATTAAAAAACTCAACCTCCAATACCGAATCCACAGAAACTAGGATTGAAACCGATCCTTAAAAAGTCAGCAAGACGTGCTGAAGAACCTCCAATACCGAATCCACAGAAACTAGGATTGAAACAACTTACTGAGGTAGCCGATGCAACCAAACAGCTATCCTCCAATACCGAATCCACAGAAACTAGGATTGAAACAAAAGCAGACTGGTGTTCTCCGGTGATCTATTCCGCCTCCAATACCGAATCCACAGAAACTAGGATTGAAACCAAAGACTTATCGGGACTTACTTTTGAAGAAATCGACCTCCAATACCGAATCCACAGAAACTAGGATTGAAACTTTTCTATTATATAAGTGTCGTGTAAACTTTGTTTCCTCCAATACCGAATCCACAGAAACTAGGATTGAAACGTGGATAGCGGACAAAGGAATAGAAGAGGCTGAAAACCTCCAATACCGAATCCACAGAAACTAGGATTGAAACAATACAGCAACCTACCCAAACCTCACAGAACTAAGCCTCCAATACCGAATCCACAGAAACTAGGATTGAAACTTATCACCAAAATATTCCTTTTCAAACCCAAACCTCCTCCAATACCGAATCCACAGAAACTAGGATTGAAACAGAACTACCAAAAAATGGGATGCTGTTTACCCTGAACCTCCAATACCGAATCCACAGAAACTAGGATTGAAACAATACTTTGATTGATTATGAAAGGATTAACATTAACACCTCCAATACCGAATCCACAGAAACTAGGATTGAAACATCACAAAGACAAGTATTGCGGGCATGGGATTGAACCTCCAATACCGAATCCACAGAAACTAGGATTGAAACATGACTTGGTTGATTTCAGTACTCCCAGAGGTACATTCCTCCAATACCGAATCCACAGAAACTAGGATTGAAACATGACTTGGTTGATTTCAGTACTCCCAGAGGTACATTCCTCCAATACCGAATCCACAGAAACTAGGATTGAAACATTTTTTGGTGCGTAGAATGATAGTCTGATATTGCTCCTCCAATACCGAATCCACAGAAACTAGGATTGAAACACTGTTCCAACTGCATTTGACAAGACAATTGACGAACCTCCAATACCGAATCCACAGAAACTAGGATTGAAACCTGAAGAAGTAATCAAAGGTTTGGAAGCAAACAAAGCCTCCAATACCGAATCCACAGAAACTAGGATTGAAACTTTCAGGCTCTTGGAGGCCTGTAGCAGTGGACTTTTACCTCCAATACCGAATCCACAGAAACTAGGATTGAAACTTCCATTATCCCTCAACCCCCTCAAGCATTCCTGTAGCCTCCAATACCGAATCCACAGAAACTAGGATTGAAACAAGGAACAGGCAGCAACGGAAACAATCAAATATTTCCTCCAATACCGAATCCACAGAAACTAGGATTGAAACTTGTAGGGGACACTATCACCACAGGCAGAATTAAGACCTCCAATACCGAATCCACAGAAACTAGGATTGAAACATTCAGACATGGTAGTAGATCTTTGTTTTCGTAAATGTCCTCCAATACCGAATCCACAGAAACTAGGATTGAAACAGACTTAATAGGGAGGATAAAATATTACAAGCCACTCTTCCTCCAATACCGAATCCACAGAAACTAGGATTGAAACTTAAATGCAATTTCAAATGCATCATATCTTTTCGAACCTCCAATACCGAATCCACAGAAACTAGGATTGAAACAAGTTTGGGACATTGAATCCGAGCGAATGATTCAGCCCTCCAATACCGAATCCACAGAAACTAGGATTGAAACTTAAGTTCGATTACTTTGCCAGGAGCTGCGATTGATACACCTCCAATACCGAATCCACAGAAACTAGGATTGAAACTGCTTCTGATTCAGGAAAATATCAATTCCATTGACCTCCAATACCGAATCCACAGAAACTAGGATTGAAACTTGACAGCTCCGTCCTGTGGCATTTTCAATAAGTCACCTCCAATACCGAATCCACAGAAACTAGGATTGAAACTACCGGATGAGCTAGCTGAGGCGCTTCCTGTATCCACCTCCAATACCGAATCCACAGAAACTAGGATTGAAACCTCTCCAGTTTTCTTCGTCCCAGCTGGGAATAGTCCCCTCCAATACCGAATCCACAGAAACTAGGATTGAAACCAGAAACCATGTTGTTGATTTCTGATTCAGTCACATCCTCCAATACCGAATCCACAGAAACTAGGATTGAAACATCGTAACGTAAATTACGGCTGGTACGAGAAAAACAGTCCTCCAATACCGAATCCACAGAAACTAGGATTGAAACAAAGAGCCTAAAGTAATTACTGTCGTAGAAATAGAACCTCCAATACCGAATCCACAGAAACTAGGATTGAAACAGAAATTTGGTGAATTGAAACGACTACCTAAAACTCCTCCAATACCGAATCCACAGAAACTAGGATTGAAACTATGTTCGCTGGCGCTGATGCTAAGTCATTTAATTCCCTCCAATACCGAATCCACAGAAACTAGGATTGAAACAGATTATTTACAGGAGCTACTGAGATTGGCTGGTTAACCTCCAATACCGAATCCACAGAAACTAGGATTGAAACTATTATATTTTTCGGTCATCATTACCAGACAACTTCCTCCAATACCGAATCCACAGAAACTAGGATTGAAACAAACTATCCAGCCTTCCTAGCGATGAGAATGCTTCACCTCCAATACCGAATCCACAGAAACTAGGATTGAAACCAGGTGAAGAAGACATAGAGGATGAAGAGGAAGAAACCTCCAATACCGAATCCACAGAAACTAGGATTGAAAC
>Ga0189275_100374_pt1 | contig 21787 bp, 24 predicted proteins | sample N19A6minimetaG_FD_130329 | JGI IMG/M metagenome (GOLD analysis project Ga0189275, IMG submission 130329) | Marine microbial communities from the Costa Rica Dome - N19 A6 mini metaG | ecosystem: Environmental > Aquatic > Marine > Oceanic > Photic zone | place: Costa Rica: the Eastern Pacific...
AGGGCCGCCATGCACCACAACAACCGGCAAACCCCTTGGATTGCCCGATTGTTCGACGTAGATGCTATGCCCATCGCCCACGTCCAGCATCCTCTGGTCAAAGGGTTCGACCAGAGGATAAAGGTAGTGCACTGCGCGCTTTTGGCCCGAGTTTTTGTCCATGTCCTACCTATAATGGTTGCGACGCCCAAATGAGCATGGAGAGTTGAAAATGCAAGCCACCAATACCACGGTAGACCCGGCCGAAGTGGCCAAATTTGAAGCCATGGCGGCTGAATGGTGGGATACCAACGGCAAGTTCAAACCGTTGCACATGCTCAATCCGTGCCGACTTGATTACATTACGACGCAGATTGCCGCGGAGTTCAATCGCGACTTATCCTCCACGCGCCCTTTTGAGGGGCTGCGCCTGCTGGACATCGGCTGCGGTGGCGGTTTGCTGTCAGAACCTATGGCGCGTCTCGGCGCCGAAGTTGTTGGTGCTGACGCCGCAGGTGGCAACCTGCCGGTGGCGCGCATTCACGCTGAACAATCTGACCTCAACATCGACTATCGCCACACAACCGCCGAAGCCATGGCCGAATCCGGAGAGCAATTTGACGTCGTCTTGAACATGGAGGTTGTTGAACATGTCGCGGATCCTTTGAGCTATATGACCGCTTGTCAGCAACTTCTCAAAACCGGCGGCTTGCACATTTGTTCAACTATCAACCGAAATCCCAAGAGCTTTGCGATGGCGATTGTGGGCGCGGAATACGTTATGCGATGGCTGCCAAAAGGTACGCACGAATGGAACAAGTTCATCACGCCGGACGAGTTGTTTGGCCTGATCGAGCAATCCGGCCTTACACCGGTAGATCGCAAGGGCTTTGTCTTCAACCCGATCAGTTGGCAGTGGTCGATTTCGGACAAAGACCTGAGCGTCAACTATGTTACGGCCAGCACCAAAGCCTGACAGACTACTCTTCGAGCTTCAAACGCAACTCACGCAAGATCGGGAGCGCTGCGCGCACCCGGTCATCCCCCAAACGACTGACCATGTCGTTGATGATCGGCTCCATGCTGGCCAGAGCCGCATCGCGGGCCTGCCGACCCGCCGGGCTGATTGCCACCATCTTTCGACGTGCATCGTCCCAATCCGGGCGAATATGCACGTAACCTGCGGTTTCCAGCTTATGCAGCGTGTTTGTCATGGCGCCACGAGTGAGGTGAAAGGTCTTCGCCAATTGCGCCGGGCTGCGTTCGGCATTGGAGCGATCCAGATGGTTCAGGACCGAGAAATGCGAGAGCTCCATGCCCTTGGGTAGTACTTTGGACAAACGGGAGCGCGCAAGCTGATCCACCATAAGAATTTCGCCAAACAGCGTAATCGCTAATCCGCTTTTGTCGTTCATTTAGGGCCCGCTGAAGTCTCGGTCGTGTTGTAAGGACGGCACCTGCCTACGGGCCTTCTGAACCAATGTCAGATCAAGATCAACAAGCGTGACCCCAAGTTCCGTACCCGCGTCCGCCAAAACTTCTCCCCAAGGGGCAACAACCATCGAGTGACCATGTGTTTGACGCGATTGGCCCTTTGAGGCAGGGTGATTCCCGGTTTGCGCTGGCGCGATCACAAAACAACCGGTTTCAATGGCGCGCGCACGTAGAAGCGTCTCCCAATGCGCCACGCCCGTGACATGTGAAAAGGCGGCCGGTACGGTCAGGATGTCCGCACCTGCCTGTGCAAGTGTGCGATGCAGTCGCCCAAACCGCACATCATAACAAATCGACAACCCCAGCTTGCCAAACGGCGTTTCCGCAACAACGGCCTGTTCACCGGGGCGGTATCCATCGGATTCGCGATAGGTCTCTTCCGGTGTGACATCCACATCAAACATGTGGATTTTGTCGTAGCGCGCCACAACGTTACCGGCAGCCGAGATTACAAAGGACCGGTTAGCGAAACGTCCATCGGTATCGTTAGTTTTTAAACCCAGACTGCCAACCAGCAACCAAATTCCCAGCTCCGCACACACGGCCTGAAGCCCGGCGAGCGTCGCGTCTTCCTCTTCCAGCTTGAGCACATCTTCCAGATGGCTGCGGCTTGTCGACAGGCAGTTCATCACCTCCGGCAAAAAGGCAAACTCTGCCCCTTGCGACTTGGCCTCGCGCAGCATGTCGCTGGCGGTTGCCAAATTTTCCTCAGGCATGTCTGAAGACGTCATTTGAAGCAAAGCTGTACGCATGGTTACTTATGCCGCCAGCAAAGGATCAAGCTTGCCAGCACGCTCCAACGCGTAAAGATCATCGCAACCGCCAACATGTGTGTCACCGATGAAAATTTGCGGTACAGTGCGGCCACCATTGGCACGCGAGATCATTTCGGGCTTTCGGTCAGGGTCTTGTAAAACATCGATCTCGACAAAAGAGACGTTCTTTTGGGTCAAAAGCCGTTTGGCGGCGTGACAAAACCCGCAAAGTGGGCTGGTGTAAATATCGACCGGCTGCATAGCGTTTCCTTTTGGTTTCCTAACTTCCGTTGTCCGGCATTTAGGCGTCCTTTGCAACGCGCGCCAGTGTTGCCACACACACTTCTTTGGCATTTGCAGTGAGGCAAGCCTGCGTTGCGGCGCGCAAAGTTGCACCACTGGTTAAAACGTCATCAACAAGAAGCACCTTGGAACCACTTATCAGATGCGCTCTTCGCCGATTGGGCTCGATCGCCCCTCGCAACTTTTCCGCCCTCTCAACCGCGCCCAATCCCTCCAGCCCGCCCAATCCTCTCGGGCGCACTAACAGATCGGCACAAAACGGAATACCTGAAAGTGACGCCAAGTTCTTTGCCAACAATGAGGCTTGATTATACCGCCGCTTCAGAAAGCGCAGGCGATGCAGCGGCAGTGGAGCAATCACGTCAACTCCTGAAAGGTGTGGATGTACCGCCTGGTAGAGCCATTGCGCCGCCGGTATTGCGATGTCTGTGCGATCTCCGTGTTTGAAAGCAAGAATCAAGTTGCGACCCGCATCACGATACAAAATCGCAGACCGTCCTTGAGACCACAGAGGAGGGTCAGATAAGCAATCGTCACACACGACACGACATTCCGAGACCTCGGCAGTCACTGGACGGCCGCAACTGTCACACACCGCTCCGCCGATGAACGTGGTTTCCGCCCAACAGGTCGAACACAGCCCAAAGTCACTTTCCACCATGTGGCCACAAGCCACACATCGTGGGGGAAACAATAGGTGTATGGCGGTTTGAAACTTCGCCCTCACCTGCCTATTGTCCGCAACATGCAAAATACCCCTCGACTCACTGATACATACGCTCTGCGCCGCAATCGAGCCCGCGCAGACCTTAACACCAGCATGTTTCTGCACGATACAGCCATTGCCGAGGTTCAGGATCGCCTCAGTATGGTTAACAGAGAGTTTACGGCGGCAGCCGTCGTGACCGGATTTCCGAACATCTGGCAGACGTGTTTGCCAGAAGCGAAGGTCGTTGCGGACAATGAAGTTCTGGATCTGCAAAGTCAGAGTCATGATCTGGTGATTCACGGTCTGTGTTTACATTGGGCCGACGATCCGGTTGGGCAAATTATTCAATGTCGGCGCGCACTAAAAGACGACGGCTTTTTTCTCGCCGTGACATTTGGCGGGAAAACCCTGCATGAACTGCGCGCCTCACTAGCACAGGCCGAGGTGGAAATTTCTGGTGGATTGTCTCCACGTATCGCTCCGATGGGAGAAATTCGTGACCTCGGCGGCCTTTTACAGCGGGCGGGACTGGCGTTGCCGGTTGCAGACACCGTTCCCTTAAACGTTACCTACGAGTCTCCTTGGGCGCTGATGAAAGACTTGCGCGCAATGGGAGAAGGCAACGCCCTAATTGATCGCCTAAGACATCCAACACGCCGCGCCGTTTTGATCCGGGCCTGTGAAATCTACGTAGACTCATTCATGGACGCAGGACGAATCCCGGCGTCCTTCGAAATGATCTTTTTAACTGGCTGGGCACCGGATGCCAGCCAGCAACAACCGCTGCGCCCTGGCTCAGCAAAAACCCGTCTGGCAGACGCGCTCAGCACGTCTGAATTCAAATTGCCAAAGTGACTCACTTACACGGACTTCAGCACATGACCCAAGCTACATGCCCGGCCCACGCCCCTAAAGATCACCCAAAGGTGGCCCGTGGCAAAACCGGCATTCTCCTGGCCAACCTTGGTACGCCAGACGACTACACTTATTGGCCAATGCGTCGGTATCTAAACGAGTTTCTGTCCGACAAACGAGTGATCGATTATCCGTCGTGGAAGTGGCAACCGCTTCTGCAGTTGATCATCCTTACAAAACGACCGTTTTCCAGCGGTGCGGCATATGAATCCATATGGGATAAGCAACGTGGCGAAAGCCCATTGATGGTGATCACCAAGGATCAAACTTCCAAGATCAAAGGGACGCTGGAAGCTCAATACGGCGATCAAGTGGTGGTGGATTTCTGTATGCGCTATGGAAACCCATCGACCATCTCGAAAGTCAGGGAAATGGTTGCTGCAGGCTGTGAGCGCATTCTGTTTTTCCCACTGTACCCACAATATGCCGGTGCCACTACAGCGACTGCAAATGACCAGTTCTTCCGAGCATTAATGAAAGAAAAATGGCAGCCAGCGGCGCGCACAGTACCCGCGTATTTTGAGCACCCGGCCTACATCGACGCTTTGGCAAAATCCGTAGAAGATGCTTACAACAGCGCGGAAAAACGTCCTGATCTTCTGGTCGTTTCCTATCATGGTATGCCCAAACGCTACCTTATGGAGGGTGATCCGTATCACTGCCAATGCCAGAAAACCACGCGATTGCTGAAAGAGCGGCTGGGATGGGAAGACACTGATCTATGTACAACATTCCAATCACAGTTTGGCCCGGAAGACTGGCTTCGTCCTTATACGGTGGAAGAAGTTGCACGCCTTGCAAAGGAAGAGGAAAAAACCAACATTGCGGTCATAGCGCCAGCCTTCTCTGCCGATTGCATCGAGACGTTGGAAGAGATCAACGAAGAGATCAAAGAGAGCTTCGAAGAAGCTGGGGGTGAGGACTTCCTCTATATTCCCTGCCTAAACGGTAACGCGCTTCACATCTCGGCTCTTTGCCAAGTCATCAACGAAAACTTAGGCGGTTGGGTGAAGTAACCCAACCGTTTGCTACCTTCGAAGCCGTGCGAAGGCCGGTCGTCAAAATGCCAAAAAGGCGGAGCTTACCTCCGCCTTTCCGAATTTCAGATCGCTTTTGTGCGACTTAGGAAGCTGCTGCAGCCGCGGCCACGATGACCAGCAGCAGAAGCGGAACCCAAACGTCATTGCCAGAGCTACCGGCAGCTTCTTCGATCACAACAGGTTCAACAACCGGATCGGCCATGGAGCCCGCGAATGCGGTGGAAGCAGCAGCAGTCAGAGCAGCAGCGAGAACGAGTTTCTTCATAGTATCCTCCAGAATTCGCTTGCCACCAAATACAATGAGGGCGATGACAAGCACCCAAGACTTACCTCGTGAGAAATGTCTAAACAGCAAATTGTCGGGTTTGCAAACCCAAGTTTGTCTAAACGCCCCTACCAAGGTCCAAATGTCGTCAAATTAGCAACACTTGTGTGCCGACTTTTGTCAACGAAAACAACTCCGATATGTGTTCATTATATAGTCCAATGCAACCATTGGAAGAGCGGCGTCCGATTTTACGCGTATCGTGTGTGCCATGAATTCTATAATACGTCCAACTGAGGTAAAGTGCGTGTGTTCCCAGCGGATTGTCCGGTCCAGGACCCACAAAATCCGGCCACTCAGGGTTGCGCTTTTTCATGGATGGCGTAGGACGCCAACTAGGACCCTCAACCTTGCGCACCACTTTTGTGCGCCCTCGACGCGTCAGGTCCTCGGTCAGTGGCACAGAAGTCGGGTACAATTTGTACACTGACTCATCTTCTGACCAGTAGTGCAATGCGCGCGACGTAACATCCACCAAAACGGCACCATTTCTGAGATTGTCAAAATATGGTGCCCAATCCAGCGATCGGAAGCTCGAGATGTTGCGCACGACAATTTCATCTAAATCCCGTTCCACCTCTGTGGTTCCGGTCTCGGTTTGCGCAATTACCGGCGCACTCAGGAAAGCAGCACCGCTTGCCAGAAAGGCACGACGACCAAGTTTAACAGACCGATCAACAGCCATATGTTCCTCCAGAAACCACAGATAAAGACCGCACAATCATATGGCCGGAATGCCGCAGTCGCAAATCAATCAAGTGTTAAAAAGCGATGTCACGCCGATGTGGGTTTTCATGGCAACTGCGGAGAGGTAGGACTCTGCCAGTCAATTTGTTGGGACGGGAACACAATGCGTGCAATTGCTCTTATGCTGGTAGCAGCTTTCGGTTTGGTCGCCTGCGGTGCAGGTGTGTCCAGCACCAAGCAATACAAGATGTCCGGCAGAAGCACTTCGAAAGTGCAATATCAGGTATTGGATTCAATCAACGCTCTGCGCGCTGCCTCAGGTGCGCCAGCCGTAGAACTGAATGCCCAACTGAACGCAGCGGCCGCAACACACTCCCGTGACATGTCCCTACAGAATCGGCCATGGCATTTTGGATCTGATGGATCCTCTCCTCTGGATCGCGTTGCCCGGGTTGGTTATTCTGGCACTCTCTCCGGAGAAACCATCAGTGAAACCTACGAATCAGAGGTTGAAACCCTTGCAGCTTGGATGCAGCAGGACGACACACGCGCAGTTATCTTGGACCCCAAGGCGCAAGACATGGGCTTCGCTTGGTTCCAGGAGCAAAGCGGGAAAATCTGGTGGACCTTGGTAATGGGCAAGCGCACAACAGTGCAACTTGCCGACTTTCAGGGGTAAATCGAGATAACGGTGCCGTTGTTCACCATCGCATAAATCTCGCGCATTTCCCGATCCGTGACGGCGATACAACCAGCCGTCCAGTCATTTCTGCCGTCCCTATACTTCTTGGGGCGACCGTGAATGAAGATGTCTCCGCCGGGTGATTTGCCCAATGCAGCCGCATTCGCACGATCCGCGGCATTTGGATACGATACACCAATCGACAGATAAAACTGGCTGTTGGGATTGCGACGGTCGATGTAATAATCACCCTCAGGTGTCTTACCATCACCTTCGATCTGTTTATGGCCCACCGGCTGAAAACCCAGATGCATGTCGTAAGATTTCAACACCTTATCGTGGTGCATGAGATAAATTTTGCGCTGCTCTTTAAACACAGCCACGCGGGTCACTTCCGGACCATTGTATCTCATAAACTTGCTAGAACAGCTCGCCGAGCCAAACGTCAAAACCGCAATCAACAACGCGGACATCAAACGCATCATGTAGGTCCTTTATGTACCCTGCCTCATTTTGAGGCCTTCTAACAGATTTCAGCCATTTTGGCCCCTCACGGCTGCGTGATAGCAGCTATTTCCGAACAAACCTTGAAGCCAATTCCACGTGACTGGACCAGCGGAATTGATCAACGGTTTGCACCCAATCCAAGTGATAGCCAGCCTTGCTCAGAACAGCTGCATCCCGTGCAAAAGTCACAGGATTGCACGACACATAGGCGATCTCTGCCAGGTCGGATTTTGCCAGTTCCGCGACCTGCGCTTCCGCTCCGGCGCGTGGCGGGTCGATCACCGCAAAGTCAAAGTTAAGATCTTCTGCTACAATTGGATTTCTAAACAGGTCCCGCGCCTCTGAAGTCACCTGTTTCAGGCCTTGAGATTTGCGCCAACCGGCATCTAAAGCCTCGATCATGGCCTTCTCGCCTTCGACGCCGTGCATCCGGTATTGGGATGCCAAAGGATGTGTGAAAGTTCCTGAACCTGCAAAGAGGTCGATGCCGGAATCGCCTTGGGTGATTGCGCACTCAACTGCGCTCAATAGTGCCGATTCGCCCTCGTTGGTGGCCTGCAAGAAAGCACCAGGCGGCGGCACAACAGAAGCAGCACCGAAGTTTTGGGCAGGGGAGACACGAGTGGCAATCACCTCACCATTCCATGTCAGACGAGCCAGTTTGAACCGCTCCACCTCCTGCGCCATTCGTGCAAGCAGCGGGCCATCCAGTTCCTTGCCGCCCACAATGGACAGGTCCAGTCCCGCGTCAGACAGCGTGACCGTTGCGTTCAGCTCCCCTTTGCGCGAACTGCCAATCTGGGCCAGATGCGCAATCACATCACAGGCAGGCAAAAGGTCCGGGTGCAGAAGCTGGCAGTCCGGAACCTCGACGATCACGTCGGACGCGCGTGCATGAAACCCAACCAAGGCCGCCTTCTTCGTGCGACGTGCCGAAAACACTGCGCGGCGGCGTGAGTTGGCGGGAGAGGTCGCAATCGGTCTTAAGTCTGTTTCCAGACCTTGCGCTGCAAGCGCCTGGCGCACCACCTCCACCTTCCAGTCCGCAAGGAACGCGTCAGAGGCATGTTGCAACTGGCATCCACCGCAAGATTTGAAGTGGCGGCAAGGCGCTTTCACCCGATGCTCGGACGGAGTCACCACCCGCATGTTGGACAGGCGGTCGCCAACAATGTCCCCTTCCACGGTCTCGCCGGGCAGGGTCAATGGGACATAAATCGGGCCATCGGCGATCCCGTCGCCGTGTAACCCCAAACGCTGGATCTCAATCTGGCTCATGCCCGTCCCTTAGTGGGGGACGGGCACAAGGTCAAACTTTACTCCGCCGCCTCATCGGCATTCAGGACGCCACCGGACTGGCGCGCCCAGAAGCCAGCGTAGAGGCCGTTTTGCGCTAGCAGTTCGGCATGGCTGCCCTGCTCTACAATACAGCCCTGATCCAGCACCAGAATGCGGTCCATCTCCGCAATTGTGGACAGGCGGTGCGCAATGGCGATCACGGTTTTGCCCGCCATCATGCCATAAAGCGTTCGCTGAATCGCGGCCTCAACTTCGCTGTCCAAGGCGCTGGTGGCTTCGTCCAGCAGCAGAACCGGCGCATCTTTCAGGATCACACGTGCCAAAGTGATGCGCTGACGCTGACCTCCGGACAGTTTTACGCCGCGCTCGCCGACATGCGCATCGTAACCGGTGCGCCCCTGCGGATCTTCCAGATCCAGAATGAAGTCATGCGCCTCCGCTTTTTTGGCCGCCGCGATCATGTCCGCTTCTGAGGCGTCTGGACGACCGTATAGCAAGTTATCGCGAACAGACCGATGCAGCAGCGAACTGTCCTGTTGCACCATGCCAATTTTATCGCGCAGGCTGTTTTGCGTGACCGTGGCAATGTCCTGACCATCAATCAGAATTTGCCCCTTTTCGGCGTCATAGAATCGTAAAAGCAGCTTCACCAAAGTGGACTTGCCCGCACCGGAGCGGCCGATCAAACCGACCTTCTCACCAGGTGCAATGGTCAGCGAGATATTATCCAAACCACCGCTGTTGCGCCCGTAGTGATGTGTCAGATGTTGCAGCTCGATTTTACCGTCTGCGAAATCAAGCGGTTTGGCATCCGAAGCATCAACCAAATCAATCGGTTGGGCAATGGTTTCCATGCCTTCAGCCACCACACCCAACTGGCGGAAGAATGAGGTCAACGCCCACATGATCCAGCCGGTCATCGCGTTCAGACGCAGGCTCAGGGCGGTGGCCGCAGCGACCACACCGACGCTGGCCAAGCCCTGCATCCAGAGCCAGATGGCCCAGCCTACCACGCTGACGATCAAGAGGCCGTTTAACATGACCAACATCACATCCATCAAGGTGAAGATCCGCATCTCCGCCTGAAAGGTTTCACGTGAGTATTCAATGGCTTCCTTGGCATAATCCAGCTCGCGCTTGTTGTGCGCAAAGAGCTTCACTGAGTGGATATTGGAATAGGCATCCACCACACGACCAGTGACTTTGGAACGTGCATCAGAGGCTGTCAACGAAGCGGGACCAACCCGTTTTATGGTCCATTTTACCAAGAAGCCGTAGAGCACCAGCCAGCCCAGCATCGGCAGAACCAAACGCGGGTCGGCATCAGCCAAAAGGATGGCCGCACCAACCACATAAGCGAAGGAGAAGGTGATCGCGTCAAACACCTGAAACACCGCCTCGCCGGCTGCTGGGGGCGTCTGCATAATCCGGTTGGCAATGCGGCCTGCGAAGTCGTTCTCAAACCAGCCAACCGATTGACGCAAAACATGTTTATGGGCCCGCCAGCGGATCAGCGTGCCAAAGTTTGGCAGCACCGTGTTGTTGAGCAACAGCACGTCAAAGGCTTGCAGCGCGGGGCGCAGGAAAAGAACAAAGAGGATCACCAAGATGAACTCTGTGCCGTGGTTGGCCCAAACCTGGGAGGGATCGCCACTCAACAGGTCCACAATCCGGCCCATATAGGCGATCAAACCGATCTCTACAGCGGCCACGATAACCGACATTATCGTAGCAAAAACAAAGACTTTGCGGAACGGCTGCGCGTAGTCGCGCATGAAGGGCCACAGCTTGGTGGGGGGCGTATCTACTTCGTCGTAGTCGCAATAAGGGTCAACAAGGGTCTCGAAGAACTTGAACATGAGAATGTCCTGAAAAAACAGTGGATTGTGCAAAATGGAGCGACTTGCCATCTCTGGCCGCCACAGCGGTCAGATAGGCCTATGAAAACCAGATCCCGCGATACATCATGCACTCCCTCTCATGTTTGAGCTGGCGGCATGCTGGCGCAGTGTTGCGGTTGCGTCAACCTAAGATTTACCTGACCTTTAGAACGTCGGTATCGTGTCGGTATGACGTCTGTATCGCGGAGGTGCGACATTTGTGGCGTGGAGCAGGTAAACACAACGTGCGCGAGGTGTTGCGCTGTTTGGCAACGCAACACTCGGGCTGGAGTCCTGGGATTGTGTCAGGGCAGCTCGTCTAGAAGTTCAGGTTTCGTCAGTGCGAAACCAGACGCGATCCAACGTGATTCGAGCTCTTTGAGCGCCTTGCCCAACGCCGCGCCCTGAATGCGCTCGATCAGGTCCGTCGGGCGGATCGGGAACTGCGCCTCCGCGCCATTTTGCGCGGCGATCAGATCGTCTGGCATCATCGGCACTTCAAAAACGGCTGCGCGCAAGAGCAATATGGACGTCGCCGCCTCTGCTCCGTGGTGGTAGCCCAGCGCGCCGGGGGCTTCGGACGACTCAAGCCCGGTGCGCAGCACGTCACGATGTCGGGCGGCCTTTTTGGAAAGCCGCAGCGCCTCGGCGGTGTTGTCGCCGCCCAAAACCGTCAGGCGGCGGATTGGATCGATGGCCACCGCATGCATCTCTTCCAAATGTACCAATGGCGCCAAAGCGCGGTTATCCGTGCCCGGGAGGATGGCAGTAAGCGCGCCGGTCTGGCGCATGGCGGCAACAGACGGAGCCGGATCGGGGGCGCCCATCAGTTTTATAGTCTCGCTACCGACTCGTTCGCGAGACAAGGAAGACAACCCGTCGATGTTAGCCGCGATGGCGGCAAGCGCGTCAGGGTCCATGCCCTCAGCCGGGTCGCCGTAATAGGCGTGAAAACGGAAGTACCGCAGGATGCGCAGATAGTCTTCGCGAATACGGTCTTCGGCGTTGTCGATGAAGCGCAGGCGACGGGCTTTGAGATCTTGGATGCCGCCCAAAGGGTCCACCACGGTGCCGTCAGATCGGGCGTAAAGCGCATTCATGGTGAAGTCGCGGCGGTGGGCGTCATCTTCGACATTGTCGGAGAAGGCGACAACAGCGCGGCGGCCATCGGTTTCCACATCATGGCGGAAGGTGGTGATTTCGTGCGGGATGCCATCGGCCACCACAGTGATGGTGCCATGATCGATACCGGTTGGGATCGCGTTGAGCCCAGCGCCCTTCGCGAGTTCCATCACCCGTTCCGGGTTGGCATCGGTGGAGATGTCGATGTCATTGACCGGCGCGCCTAGAAGCGCGTTGCGCACGCAGCCGCCAACCAGCAAGGCTTGGAATCCATGTGTCTCTAACATGGCGCAAACTGCCTGTGTTGGCGCAGCCGTGAGCCATTCTCCGGCGACCTTCATGTGCCGGACACCCGCTCTGCCAAACCACGTAGAATACGGGCGGTGGCGCCCCAGATGTAATAGGGACCAAAGGGCACGGTAAAGTAATGGCGGCGTTGGCCTTGCCAGCGACGGGATTGAATCGAGAAGAGCGCAGGGTCAGTCACATGGGCCAGCGGCACGGAGAAAACTTCTTCTACCTCGCCAGGCTCCGGGATCACGTCAAAAGCGTCTCTAACATGGCCCAAAACCGGTGTGATCATGAAGCTAGTGACGGTTTCATGGGTGGGTAAGATGCCCAAAACGTCGACATTGCTGGAAGGCAGGCCAATCTCTTCCCGTGCTTCCCGCAGGGCGGCGGCGATCACATCTGCGTCGCCGTCATCCTGTTTGCCCCCGGGGAAGGAAATCTGCCCAGGGTGGTGTTTCAGATGGCTGGCGCGCTTCGTCAGGATGACATGGGGGATGTTCTGTTTGATCTCAATCGGCACAAGCACACCCGCAGGGCGCAGTTTACGACCTTTGGGCAAAACCACATCGGGGTTGAGATCAAAATCAGAAGAGGCCGCGCTGTCCTTAGACAGCGCGGCCTTGATGTTTTGGAGCGGATCAGGCGCCTGCGGCATCAGCGCTGCCATCCTTGGAGCGATCCTTGGGTGGCATGCCCACGGTGGCCGGATCCAGATCGTAGTGCGTGCCACAGAACTGACAGTCTGCGGTGACGCGCCCTTCCGGTGTGGTCATCTTTTCGATGTCCAGCGCGGAGTAGATCGACAGGGACTGGCGCACGCGCTCTTCTGAACAGGTGCAGCCAAATTTGACCGACTGCGCATCATATACCCGCGGCGCTTCCTCATGGAACAAACGCACCAAGAGGTCGGTTGGCGGCACAGAGGGGCCAATCATTTCCAGATCTTCCACCGAATCCAACAGGATGTTGGCGCGGTTCCAGTTTTCGGCGTCTTCTTCGTTGACCACATCTTTGGCCAGCAAATAGCCGCTTTCGCCGCTGCCGCCTTCGCCTGAAACTTCAGGGCTGGCCTTGGGCATGTGCTGCAACATGATGCCGCCGGCACGCCAATGCTCGCCCACTTCAGGCTCGGTTGATTTGCCAAACTTCAGCGAGAAGCGTGTCGCCAACTGTTCAGACTGGGCAAAATAGGCTTCGGCAGACGCCTGCAGCGAGCCACCGACCAGACCGGAGATGCCTTGGTACGGCTTCATGCCGTCGCCCTGGTCGATCAGCACCGCAAAGTAGCCGTTGCCAAGCTGATCAAATGGAGTGCCATCGGTCAGGCGCTCCTCGTCAAAGCTGGCATAGGCCCGAATGCGGGCCACTTCGCCTTCGTTTTGCGGCGCGTAGTAATCGGTGGCGATCATGCGCACCGGGCCGTTGGTCTGCACCTGTAGCGACAGCTTCCAGCGCAGGCTGACGGTCTGGCCGATCAATGCGGTCAGAAGAGCCATCTCGGCCACCAGCGCCTCTACCTTTTCCGGATAGGCATGCTGTTTGAGGACGCCAGAGAGCACGCCATCGAGGCGGGCCACGCGTCCGCGAATATCAGAGTTGTCCAACTGGAACGGCAGCACTGTGTCGTCCCAGGCAATTGTGCTTGCAGCTTTCATGGGGTTTCCTTATCGGCCTTCCCTTGCCATACCGCGACCATATAGGGCCAGCAAGGGCGATAAAAAGGGGTTTCACGCATGATACCACGTTTCGGGACACCGCCGCGCAGGGATGTGACCTATAAATTGCGCCCTGGCGCCTATGCAGTTCTGCTCAAAGGGGAGCAGGTGTTGTTGACCCATCAGGCCAAACCGGTGCCGGAGTTTCAACTGCCCGGTGGGGGCATTGATCCGGGAGAGAGCCCGGTGGTGGCCTTGACGCGGGAAGTGTTCGAGGAGACCGGATATCGCATTGCCAAGCCGCGGCGGTTGGGCGCGTTTCGCCGGTTTACGTTTATGCCTGAGTACGACATCTGGGCGGAGAAGCTGTGCACCATCTATGTAGCAACACCAACCTTACGGATTGGTCCGCCAAGTGAGCCAGGGCATGAGGCGGTGTGGATGGACATCGCGGACGCCGTTCCACAATTGGGAAATGCTGGAGACCGGCATTTTGCGGCGAAGTTTCTGCGCTAAATTGGGTTAGTCGCCGCGATATTCCAACAGGATACCAGACACATCATCGGGGAAGCCCTTGCCACCTGAGAACTCGTCGAGCTTCCAGACCATGGCTTGCAGCGTGTCTTCAAGATCGTGACCGGCCAGATCAACCATCAGCGCCTCAAGACCTTCCTCACCCAATAGACCGTTTCCGGTGTCCGGGCATTCGGTCACGCCGTCCGACAACAGGAACAGGCGGTCGCCTTTTTTAAGGTCGATGCAGAATTGCGAGAACTCCGCGCCGGGGATAAGCCCAACCGGCAATCCACCGGGGCCTTCTTGCTCAATAGAACCATCGGCACGCTGAATTACAGGATGCGGGTGACCAGCCTGTGCAAGGATAACGTGTCCTGTGGCGAGATCGACATCCGCGAGCAGCATGGTAAAATAGTGCTCGGTCTCCATCTCGTCGAGGATGATTTCGTTAAGACGGGCAACAACTTCGGCGGGCGGCAGGTGAGTCGTGCTGCCATCCGGCAACACTTGCATCGCCACATTATGCTCCGGTGAAGTCGCCGATAGGTAGCCAGCTAGTCGCGCCGTGATCAACGCAGAGCTGATTCCATGACCCGACACATCGATGGAATACAAACCGACTCGTGTGTCACTAATCCTGTAGTGACCAACCAGATCGCCGCCTACGTGGCCAGACGACTGAAGCAGGAGCGAGACCGCACCGCGATCAAAATCTTTGAACCGTTCGGGCACGAGCGATTGCTGCAGCTTCTTAGCGGCAAGCAAGTCATTATCCAGCGAGTCATACAAGCGTTGAAGCTCATCTAGAGTTTCGGAGATAACCTTATTCTTATCGGTGAGCTCACGTTCCATGCGCAGAATTCGCTCTGCTGCGGAGATCCGGGCACGCAGTTCATACCCGTTGACAGGCTTGGTTAGAAAATCATCCGCACCGGCATCAAAGCCTTGAGCAACCTCAGTTTTTTCGCTCTTGGATGTGAGCAGAATGAAGTAACCGTAGTTTTCTGTGCTGAGTTCACGGAAGGCTCTACAAAACTCCAGACCGGACATGCCTGGCATCATCCAGTCCGACAGGATCAGATCAGGCGGATCTTCCCGACAAATGTCGAGGGCTTCCTGACCAGAGGCGGCCTCGATCACATCATAACCATCACGTTTGAGGGACAGACTCAAAATGCGTCGTTGCACCCGGCTGTCATCAACCAACAGCACGCGCTTGATAACACCAACATTTGGCGCATCATTGTTTTCAGCAGATTGAACAGGAGTGGTCGACAAACTTCCCGGGCCCTTGCGCAAATTTTGACTTCTTGATTAACACAATTATTGTCTTGCTACTTAACATGCCGTCAAAAGTAAAAATGAGATAGTTCAAATTTTATCGTGTAGGATTTGTTAACACTTTTATGGCAGTGTCAAAGGGTGACTGATGAGGAATTGCCCATGATTGACTGGGAACGAGTAGAAGAACTGCGTGATGAAATCGGCGCAGAAGATTTTGGTGAAGTGGTAGAGCTCTTCCTTGACGAAGTCGAGGACGTAATCTCGCGCTTGCGTGACAATCCAGATATTTCCAATCTCGAAGCCGACCTGCACTTCCTTAAAGGCGGCGCGCTAAACCTCGGTTTCCAAACATTCTCACAACTGTGCCAAGCAGGCGAAGCTGCAGCCGCGGCGGGTAAAGGCAACACCGTGGACGTGCCTGCGATCCTTGCATCGTTTGAGGAAAGCAAAAACGTGTTTGCGAAAAAACTTGCCGCTGCCTGAGACGCCGACACTAAATTCGACCTAATTCCAAACAAATTGCGATCACCAAAACACCACCCAAGAACTCACTTGGGAGTGCGAGTGTGATTGTTGGCAGGCCGCACAGAACTATCCGTTATTTAGAGCAATAGGGCATGCCAAGTGGCCTAAAGCACAAACTGACCCAGTGTTTCGTCGTTAGTGATGTCGGTGTAGGTCATGCCCGCGGCTTCGATCCGCTCAAACAACGCATCGAAGTTTTCCGGTGTGCGAGTTTCGATGCCAATCAAAACTGAGCCAAAGTTGCGCGCGGATTTCTTGAGATACTCAAAACGCGCGATGTCATCCTCAGGACCCAAGGTCTCCAGAAAATCACGCAGAGCACCCGGGCGTTGTGGCATGCGAAGGATGAAGTACTTCTTCACACCAGAGTAGCGCTGTGCGCGTTCTTTGACTTCAGGCAAACGTTCGAAATCAAAATTGCCGCCAGAGGTCACACAGACCACGGTTTTGCCTTTGATCTGATCCGCCACATCAGTAAGCGCATCCACCGCCAAAGCCCCGGCGGGTTCCAGCACGATACCCTCGACATTGAGCATCTCCAGCATGGTGGCACAGATGCGATCTTCTGGAGCGGCCACCACATCTTCCGGACTTAGATCCGCTAAACGGGCAAAGGTTTTGTCGCCAACCCGAGCGACGGCAGCGCCATCAACGAAACTGTCGACATGCGCCAACGTGGTTGGCGTGCCTGCTTCCAGAGCAGCAGCGAGGCTCATGCCGCCTTCAGGCTCCACCAAGGTGTACTGCGGCCCAGCGTCGAAATAGCTGAACACACCGGAGGACAAACCACCGCCCCCCACAGGCAGGGTGATGTGATCTGGAGTTTTACCGAGCTGATCCTCAATTTCGACGGCCACTGAGGCTTGGCCTTCGATCACATCTTCGTCGTCAAATGGGGACAGAAAAGCTGCGCCTGCTTCCACACAATAGGTCTGCGCCGCAGCCAGCGTGTCGTCAAAATAGTCACCAACAAGGCGGATTTCGACATTATCACCGCCAAACACCTGCGTCTTGAATATCTTTTGTTGTGGCGTGGTGACCGGCATGAAGATCACGCCCTGCACGTCGAAATGCTTGCACATATAAGCGACGCCCTGGGCGTGGTTACCCGCGCTGGCACAAACAAAAATGCGTTGATCGGGATTATCTGTGCGTACCTTACGCATGGCATTGAATGCCCCGCGAAGTTTGTAGGACCGCACAGGCGTGAGGTCTTCGCGCTTTAGCCAGATGTCGGCACCAAAGCGGGCAGAAAGGTGGGCATTCAGCTGCAGAGGCGTGGCGGGGAATACGCTGCGCATGGCGGCTTCGGCAGTGCGGGCACATTTACGAAATTCGCTCATGTGCCCTCAGTGGCCGAAGCCGGAGGTTTTGGCAAGGGGAAGGTCGTCGATCAGTCGATGCGTCGGCCTTCAACAGCAACGCCATAAAGCGTGGTCAGGAAGCTCACGCCAAGAAGAATGTAGAGCCAGTTGAAAACCAACAGAATCAGGCCGCCCAAGATTGGGATGATGCCGCCGATCAGGGCCCCAAAAAGAGCCAAAGCAAAGATGGTGACAACAAACACAACCATCGCGCTGAGAATTGCTCCGGACAGGGGTTTTGTGGCCGCCCATGCTTCTTTCATTGGTATAGACTTGCCAATCGCGGAGGCTGGCAGGATTGGCGACAACCGATAAAATGCCCAAGCTCCGGCAATCGCCACAACCATGATTCCTGCGAGCATCAGAATTGGCGCCCAGAACAAAGCCAAACCAACAAGCATACCCATCAAAACTGTGGCAAGACCCACAATCAATCCCAACAAAATGCCGTAGCCAAAGTACGCGAGCATGCGTCCACCGTGGAACGCAGGCAATGCGCCAGACGGGTATTCTTCAAGCAGCACAAAACGATGCCATGCAACCGCCACCCACATCGTTACAACGAGGGTCAACAACTGAAACAAAATTGCACCAGATGGCAACTCGTTGGCGCTCGTCGGGTCAATGTCTTGGATAAAGTAGCTCGGCCCAAACATCACGAGAGCGGCCACCAGTACAGCCACCAAAGGTGAAGACAAGCGCAAGGATTGCGATAAATTTCCAAAGATCAGTCGAAATGACTGAAGCAAAAGTGCAAAGCCGCGCATGAGAGTACTCCTTTAAGTGAATGAATTTGTCGAATTTCGCCTGCATCTGGCAGAACACGAGCAATAAAAGCAAGTGCGGCGATCCGCTCACCTTGCCCAAGCGGTCAAAAACCGCTATCGCGCGAACATTATATGGACGAAGGGAAGAAAAATGTCGGCTCCGAAGAAAGTTGTGCTGGCCTATTCCGGTGGCCTGGATACCTCGATCATCCTGAAATGGCTGCAAACCGAATATGGCTGTGAGGTGGTGACCTTCACCGCGGACCTGGGTCAAGGCGAAGAGCTTGAACCAGCCCGTCAGAAGGCGGAACTGCTGGGCATCAAACCAGAGAACATCTACATCGAAGATGTCCGAGAAGAGTTTGTGCGCGACTTTGTTTTCCCGATGTTCCGCGCCAATGCGGTTTATGAAGGTCTGTACCTGCTGGGCACCTCGATTGCGCGTCCGCTGATCTCCAAACGCCTGATTGAGATTGCCGAGGAAACCGGCGCGGATGCGGTGGCACACGGTGCGACCGGCAAAGGCAACGACCAGGTGCGTTTTGAGTTGGCCGCCTATGCGCTGAACCCGGACATTAAGGTGATCGCGCCTTGGCGTGAGTGGGACCTGTCCTCCCGCACCAAGCTACTTGAGTTTGCCGAGGCGCATCAGATTCCGGTGGCCAAAGACAAACGTGGCGAGGCTCCGTTCTCTGTGGACGCGAACCTGCTGCACACCTCCTCTGAGGGTAAGGTACTGGAAGATCCGGCCATCGCGGCACCGGACTACGTCTACCAGCGCACTGTGCACCCAGAGGACGCGCCAAACGAGCCTGAGTTCATCGAGATCGGCTTTGAAAAAGGCGATGCGGTCAGCATCAACGGCGAAGCAATGAGCCCAGCAACCATCCTGACCAAGCTGAACGAATACGGCGGCAAGCACGGCATTGGCCGTCTGGACCTCGTTGAGGGTCGCTTTGTTGGTATGAAGTCCCGTGGCATCTACGAAACCCCAGGTGGCTCCGTGCTGCTTGAGGCGCACCGTGGTATCGAATCCATCACCATGGACCGTGGCGCGATGCACCTGAAAGATGAGCTGATGCCGAAATACGCAGAGCTGATCTACAACGGTTTCTGGTACTCCCCAGAGCGCGAAATGCTGCAGGCGGCGATCGACAAGAGCCAAGAGCATGTCACCGGCACCGTGCGCGTGAAACTCTACAAAGGCAGCGCCACCACCGTGGGCCGCTGGTCTGACTACTCGCTCTACTCCGAAGAGCATGTGACCTTTGAAGATGACGCAGGCGCCTACGATCAGAAAGACGCAGCAGGCTTCATCCAACTGCAAGCGCTGCGTCTGAAACTGATTGCGATGCGCAACAAGCGCACCGACAAGTAAGTCGCCCACCATTAAGTGAAAGCCCGCCCAATGTGGTGGGCTTTTTTATTTTGGCGATGCGCGGGCCGCCCGCGCCCCGGCAATGTGCCGATCATTGTCTGCACTTAGAGGCAGTTCAATCTCAACTTTCTGTCCATGTGCTTTTGCCATGATCGCGGGGATTTTGAGCCCAGCGCTGGTAGAGATCGCTTTGGAAGGTCGGCTCTTTTATCGCTAAATGAAGAGCAAACGGACGTTGCCCAGATGTCCACACACCCCTCGTTTGAAAGCCGTACCAGGGCACCCACACCTCAAGAAAAAGCGGCGATTAAAATGGAAGGCAGAAGCTACAATGTGCTTCAGCGTCCAGGATCGACACGTTTCCCGATCAAAAAAGCCTTTGAGAAGCGCGGCATGACGGCTAGCGTTTTCAAAAAGACGTTGTGAACAACGACAACTGAGCGCCGGGGAGAGCAGTTGAAATGGGAATACCTTACCTTTTGCGCGTTCTTGCGATCCTTCTCCTGAGTGTTGGGGCTGTCTGGGCGTAGGAAGAAGAAGCCTCCGAACACAGTGCGCCTCCCGCAATTGCCGACGAAGTGTTTGTTCAAGCAGTGGTCGTGGATGGCGAGCAGCTCTTTGCCGTGCGTGGTTCAACGGCACTTCCCGCAAAAGAACGCGCAGAGCTTGTCGCGAAGCGCATTGTTGAGGTCGCGGAACGCAGCGAAGCTACGTCTGTTGTTGTGGGTGTCGAACGTGGCGAGTTAGGACAGACCATTTTTTGTCGATGGCGTCATGGTCAGCGTGACCACGCATGCAGATGCCGAATTTGAGCAGATGGAAATTCCTGTGCTGGCTTCATTACATGCGGAAGCCATTGAAGAGGCAATCCTGCGGTATCGGGCCAATCGTACCGACGAGGCATTTTCTCAGAGTACGCTGACAGCGCTGGCCTGGTCTGCCGTTTTTGCATTCTATTTTGGCCTGTTGCTCTGGCTGCGCAGACGCATACCCCGTCTGATAGCTGACATTGTTGAGCACCGCACGCGGGCGCTTCAGGAAGCAACGGGCGATATTGTGCAAAGTCAGGCAGTGTCAAACCTTGCCAAATTCGTGATCCGATTATTGATCGACGTTATCCTGTTTACAGGTTTCTACTACTACCTGTCCTTCGTTCTACACTCCTTCCCCAACACCCGCCCCATAGCGGCACTGTTGATCAGATACGTTACCGACCCAATCATCGGACTGTTGCTTGGGTTTGTGGGGTATATGCCCAATTTGATCACGATCCTGATTATTGCAGCAATTGCTCGGTGGATGATCAAAGGTGTGTATCTGTTTTTCGAAAGCATTGAGCAGGGTGTGATTGAGCTGAGGTCCTTTGAGGATCATTGGGTCTGGCCCACATACAACCTGATCCGAGGTGGGATTGTTCTAACCGCTGCCGTGATTTGTTTTCCCTATATTCCCGGATCTGATTCAGCAGCGTTTCAAGGACTGACCATTTTGGTGGGTGTGATGGTTTCGCTGGGGTCCAACTCGATGATCTCAAATGTGCTGGCTGGTTTGTTTGTGCTTTATAAGCGCTCAATGAACGTGGGGGACCGCATTCGGGTGGGTGATCACTACGGTGATGTCATGCAAATCAGGCTGATGGAAACTTATCTTAGGTCGGTCAAGAACGAGTTGATCTCTATCCCCAACGCGACGCTTTTGTCCTCAGAGGTGATCAACTACTCCAGCAAAATCGACGGCAAAGGCCTGTTGCTGCACACCACAGTGGGGATCGGCTATGAAGAGCCTCGCAAAAAGGTAGAGGCGATGCTGATAGAAGCGGCGCGACGCACCAAAGGGCTTAAGAAAACTCCTGAACCTTTTGTGCTGGTCACCGGGCTTTTGGACTTTGCGACCAATTACCAGATCAACGCCTTCACCACGCGGGGCAGCTCATTGCCGTTATTGCTGAGCGAGCTGCACAAGAACATCACCGATGTATTTAATGAGAATGGCGTACAAATCATGACGCCGAACTATGAGGCCGACACGCCAGAGCTTAAAATTTCCGAAGTTGATTGGGATGAGCCTCTGGCCCATCAGGCGGCTGAAGCCGCAGCACAAAAAGCATAAGGCGTTTACAAAAAGCGCCGCAGGAAGAGCATGAGCAGAGAGTTTGCAGGTAGTCTGACACGGCGCAGTATGATGCTGGGGTTGCTGGCTGGCTGTGCAATTCCCCCGGCTGGAGAGGACTACGCTCGGCCAGAAACCGAAATCGCCAAGAGCTTTTTGAGGAAACAACCAGCCAGCGCAGTGCGCCAACATGATGCCAAG
>Ga0189275_100375_pt1 | contig 21723 bp, 16 predicted proteins | sample N19A6minimetaG_FD_130329 | JGI IMG/M metagenome (GOLD analysis project Ga0189275, IMG submission 130329) | Marine microbial communities from the Costa Rica Dome - N19 A6 mini metaG | ecosystem: Environmental > Aquatic > Marine > Oceanic > Photic zone | place: Costa Rica: the Eastern Pacific...
TAAACTAAAAAAACATTATACAAATATGAGCAAAAGGAAGAAAGATCCCAATGGGGATCTACGCTTTGTTCATAAATAAACTCACCCACAAGGTTTTAGCTTGCTAAACTGACGGCTATGGCCCATAAGCCAGCCATTGGCTGTCAGGCGACCAAGACATACTGCCATGCAGGTCTTCATCTGTAAGGTTGGCTTTGACTGCTTTTCCCGTGGCAAGATTTCTAATCCATAGATCATTGTTGAGATCGATCCAAGCCAGCCATTTTCCATCCGGTGAAGGAGTCAAATTGAATCGAAGCGTGGTTCCATTATCTGTCAATTGCTTTCCCTGATCCAAACCCAAACCAGAGTATTGATGGATTTCAAACTCCCCACTTTCATCGGAAAAGGTCAAAATATCCTTGGAATCTGTTGTAAAAACTGCATCTCGATACCGCACCCCATCTTTTCTACTTAGGCGAATCATTCTTCCATCCTTTGCAGGAAAGACAAAAACCCGACCCCGAGCGGTCAAAGCCACTTTTTCTCCATTATTGGACACAGAAATATTCGTGATATAGCTGGCAGGATTGTCTACCCAATTTTCCCTCAACTGATCAAAATCCGAAACTAGATTGATCGCAATTTTTCGGGATTCGCTTTGTCCCAAATTCATTTGAAACAGATCCGCTCCTGAACGATAAACCAACGTATTTCCAGAAAGGGAATACTCCCTCACATCATAAGATACTTCTTTGGTGTGCTGTTGGATATCCGAGCCATCCGGTTTCATGGACCAAACATTTTGGATTCCATCCCTTGAGGAAATGAAATAGACACGTCCTTGGTGAAAAATAGGATGATGGTCTTCGCCGGCGTAATCTTTGGTCAGTTTGACCGCCTCCGCAGCTCCATTACTGTATTTCCAAAGTTGTCTGGCTGTTCCTCCTTGATAGCGTTTAGTGACATTGTTGTGATAGGTAGGTCTTACAAAAAAGTAGGTGTTTGACTCCCGATCAAAACTTCCCTCTGCGGCCATTTCCAAAGGAAGAACTTCCTTTACTCTAGAATTTACATCTACCACAACGGTCCTCAGTCGGGGCAAGGTGGAATATTGATTGGTGGTATAAGCCAGTTCTGTGGCTGATCTCCAAGCTACAGGGATAGATGCAGAGGGTTCGTAAGTCAACCTTTTGGGTAAACCTCCGGAAATCGGCATTACATAGACCTCAGTAGGGCCTTCATAGCTGGCGGCGTACGCAACCCATTTTCCGTCGGGGGAGATTTTGGGATCGGACTCATCCCCAGGATGCGTGGTTAGGCGAGTTGCCATTCCACCAGATACTGATGCAGTCCAAATATCTCCCTCTGCTACAAAAACCATGGTATTTTCATGCAAATCCGGATGCATAAAATATCCCGGTTTTTCTTGGGCCTTAGATTGATTATAAAAAATAGAAATAAACAAAAACGATAGTATGGTCGCCTTATACATAGATTAATGATTTAATTAGTATCTAAGAAATCTAAGAAGAAAAAAGGAAAGTACTTTCGACGGAAGACCAAAAATAATTATTCGGTATCCATCCTTATTCGCTCAGGAGTCAAAACTTGCTGTTGCTTATCCCCAAAAAAGGATTTTGTGATTATTAAAAAATCTTCTGTTTTCTATCTGTCTATAAAACAAGCTAATTCAGTCAGAATTTATTGTTTAAAATATTTTTTTCTTACGCGCATTATTTTATAACTTACTGTATATCAATTCATTCAAACAATCAAAGATTGGATGCCATGTTGCCTTCTGAAGAAAAAGAAAAAACTGATTTAAATTATTGTAAATGTATAATTGAAGTTGGTATAATTGGTCTTTTAGGCATCTCTATTTTGACTTTAAATTATAGCCTCTCTCAATTGATAAATCTTCAATTATGGAAATCCTTTTTAGAGGCTAATTAGACTGGTCTTTGTGATTTTCGAGAATGTTCTCCCGCTTTTATTGGTACATCATTTTAAGTGTCCTCTATTCTTAAACAATTACACCGTAAAGGGGTATTTATTGATGCAATTTTTTTATCCTGGTAATAGAGATCTTAAAGATCATTTTAGATTGAAAGAAATCTTAACCCTCACTAAATGAAATAAAGAAATTTTTAAGCTATTGCTACAATTTGTACATTAATGCTGAAATTCAGGCTTTTGGAAAAAATAGAATCTTTTGAAATGTCTTTCTTATTAAAGCTGAAATTGAAAATTTGTCAACCCATCGCCTAATCTAGGTTTCATGAAATCAATTTTTTTACGAGTTCTTTTTATTACACTTTTTTTTGAAGCTTGCAGTCCACGGGCAGAAGAGGGAAATTCAAGATTTTCTGAAGATTTACAGCCACCCAATAAAACCACCCTTTCTGATCTATCGGAAGAACAAAAGCCTAAACAGTTTAGCCTGGGAGTAGAGTCTGGCCCGGAAATAGTTTCATTAGTCAGTCAAAGCCAAAACGGGATTGATCCTCCCTATAGGGTGGAATTGCCTAAACTCAGAAACGAAGACGGTGAAGTTATTATGGATGCTCAAGGGGATCCTTATTTTCTTGGTGCAGGAGGATTGTCACAGTTTAATAAGTACACTTCAGATGATGGATTGGCATTAGACGCGATTCATTGTGCTATTACCGATAGCAGAGGGCATATTTGGTTTGGCACGAATGGAGGAGGGCTAAGTAGGTTTGATGGAGTGGAATTTACCAATTACAAAAAAATCCACGGACTACCCAGCATCACCATCAGAAGCATTTTTGAAGACTCCAAAGGAAATATCTGGATCGGTACCGCAGATGGCGGATTAAGCAAGTTTGATGGAAAGTCATTCACTAATTATCTGGCAGATCAACTCGGAAGTCTGGTTATATGGGCTATTGGTGAAGACAATGAAGGAAACCTGTGGTTTGGCACAGACAGGGCAGGAGTCAGTAAATACGATGGAGAAAAATTTACGAATTTCTCTACCGAAAATGGCTTAGGAAACGATATAGTCATCAGTATTCTTAAGGATAATGATGGCAATATGTGGTTTGGCACCTATGGAGGAGGTGTCAGCAAATACGACGGAAAAACCTTCAAAACTTATACCCTTCAAGACGGATTGTCATCTGATCGAATCAGATCAATTTTTCAAGACAGTAATGGTACCATTTGGATGGGGACCTTAGGAGGAGGCTTGACCAAATTCGATGGAAAAAGCTTCCAAACAATCGGGATTAAAGAAGGATTAGCCGGATCGGTTGTACGCTCGATTTCTGAGGACAAAGACGGAAATATTTGGTTTGGGACGGACAGAGGTGCCAGTCTTTGGGATGGAAAAAGATTTAAAACTTACACCACTGAACAGGGCTTGGCAGGAAATAACATTCAGGATATGACCTTGGATTCTGGAGGGAAAATGTGGTTTTGTACCGACGGAGGTGGAGTCAGCAGGTTGGATGGATTTGGTTTTACGAGTTTTACAACGAGCCATGGAATCTCCGGAAATATCATTCTAAGCGGAATGGAGGACCAAAATGGGAATCTTTGGTTTGGTTCGGCAGATGGTGGAATCAGTAAATTTGACGGACAGTCTTTCACCTCTTATTACCCTTCCCAAGGACTCGCCGGTGAAATAGTTTTTAGTATTCTGGAGGATAGGTCAGGAAAAATATGGATAGGCACTGCTGGGGATGGCCTGAGTATTCTGGACAATAAAAAATTCACGAATTATTCTGTGGATCAAGGATTACCCTCTAATGAAGTATATGCCTTGGTGGAAACACAAGACGGATCTATCTGGATAGGGACTGATAATGGAATCTTAAAATATCAGGAAGGGGAACTCCTTCACTTTACTTCAGAACATGGAATGGCCGGAGATGGAATCATCAGCATCCTGGAAGATCGGGAGGGGATTCTCTGGATAGGTACATTTGATGGAGGCCTAAGCCGATTTGATGGAGAAACTTTCATCAACTTTACCACCAATCAAGGCTTGATCGATAATGGAGTGAATCGCATTAAAGAAGACCAAGACGGAAATCTGTGGATAGGCACCACTTCTGGATTCAGTTTTTTAAGCAAAACAAAGAAAGAAAGCATTGCTAGTTGGGCCCCATCAAAAGGGGCGCTTTTTCAATCTTATAACAGTCAAGATGGACTTCCTGACAACAATGTTCTTCAAATCGTAGATCTTCCCGGGAACAAGATGGCAATAGGTACCAATCAGGGGATTTCCATCTTCGACTTTTTCCCGGACTCAGTGGATGCTATCCAAAATTTACAGATTTATAATTCGGATAATGGATACCCAGTCAAAGATTTGACTGATGGGCAAAATGCCATGTTTTTAGATTCCAAGGGTATTCTCTGGGCAGGGACAGGAAGCGTCAAAACAGGGCTGGCAAGAATTGACCTAGAAAAAATTTCCAGAAATGATTCCAAACCCAAGCTACTTATCAAACAAGTAAGGCTCAATGAAGAAGTTATCTCTTGGGAAACCTTGGCTTCGAGCAAAATTTCTAATCAAGCGGCCAAAACCACCGAGGAATTACTGACCTTCAAAAAAATCCTCAATTCGGAAGAAGAAAGTGATCTGCAAGAACGCTTCAAGGGAATTACCTTTGATAAAGTCAGTGAATTTTTCCCAGTTCCTATCAACCTAACACTTCCTTACAAACACAATCATCTCAATATAGAATACGGCACCAATGAATTGTCTAGGCCATTCTTGATAGAGTATCAATACATTCTGGAAGGCTATGATGAGGATTGGAGTCCGGTACTTAAAAGGACATCCGCTACTTTTGGTAATATTCAGGAGGGAGATTACACTTTTAAAGTTCGAGCAAGATACTCAGGACCCGCAATTGAAGAAGGGGCTGATTGGACCGAAGCGACCTTATATTCTTTCACAGTTTTACCCCCTTGGTATAGAAGCTGGTGGGCCTACTTGGGCTATGCAGCTCTTTTCCTTTCACTCCTTTATCCTATCAATATTTACCAAAGGAATAGGGTTCTGAAGGCAGAGAGAGAAAAGGCCAAAGAAAGGGAACTCGAGCATGCCAAAGAAATTGAAAAAGCTTACGAAGATTTGGCTTCTGCACATGAAAATTTAAAGGCTACCCAATCCCAACTGATACAGGCTGAAAAAATGGCATCCTTGGGTGAGTTGACTGCTGGAATTGCTCATGAAATTCAAAATCCACTGAATTTTGTTAAAAACTTTTCGGAAGTAAGTCATGAACTCATGGACGAGATGAACCAGGAGATTCATGAAGGAAAATTTGATTCTGCCAGAATATTGGCGGGAGATATCAAAGAAAATCTGGACAGAATTGCCACTCATAGCATGAGAGCGGATGCGATTGTCAAAGCAATGCTTCAACACAGCAAAGCCAGCGTGGGCAATAAAGAACTCGCAGATCTCAATGCTATCTGCGATGAATCCCTGCGACTGAGCTATCACGGGGTCAGGGCTAAAGAAAAAGACTTTAGCGCCGAATATAAAACAGAGTTGGCTTCCAATATTCCGGAAGTGGAAGTAATCCGTCAGGAAGTTGGAAGGGCATTGATCAATATGTGCAACAATGCCTTTCATGCTGTCCATGAAAAGTCTCAAAAAACAAAGTCTGAAAACTATAAACCTGAAGTAAAGATTGCCACCAAAAAGACAGATAAGGGAGTGGAGATTATTCTTTCCGATAATGGGATGGGTATCCCAGAGGATGTGATTGGAAAAATATTCCAGCCTTTCTTCACTACCAAACCTACAGGGCAAGGAACAGGCTTGGGACTCTCTTTGAGCTATGATATTATCAAGTCTTACCAAGGTGAAATCAGTGTAAAAAGTAAAACCGGTGAGAATTCAGGGACAGTTTTTACTATCTTTCTACCTACTAAACCAAAATCTAAATCATAAATTTTACCCAAACTAGCCTACTATGGTTTTAGGAATAATTTCTTTGATTTTGTTATACTATCTCAAGCAACCCATGGGCTTGATCACGGTATCTGCAGAATGGAAACGAATTTTCAACGGTGGAATGGTCGCAGCAGCAGCTATTATTGGAATTGCTGCCGTTAAGATCCCCTTAATCAGTGGGCTTGCCACTATTTTATCTTTTGTTCTGGCAGCTATTATTGTCGTGGTGACACTTAAGAACCCTGAGCTTCACCATCGCAAAGGAATGATATACGCCTGGCTTCCTATCATGGCAGTTAATGTGCTGGGAGAATCCATTGAACTCATCAATAAATCATTTTATACCGAATGGGAAAATTATTTTGGAGTAGCTGAATTTTTTGCCTTTATCTGGGCTATTGCCATGTGGATTAATAATTCCAAACAAAGAAAAGCCCTGGAACAGGAAAAGCTAAAGGCTCTAGCAAGAGAGAAAGAATTTAAAATAACTGAAAGTCTCAAAAATCAATTAGAGAGACAAGTTGAACAAAGAACCAAGGAGCTGACTGAGCAAAAAAATGAATTGGAAAATACCTTATCTGAGCTAAGAGCAGCACAAAACCAATTGATCCATGCAGAGAAGATGGCCTCCTTAGGAGAATTGACGGCAGGGATTGCTCATGAGATTCAAAACCCGCTCAACTTTGTCAATAACTTTTCAGATGTCAGCACAGAGTTGTTGACCGAACTCAAAGAGGAATTGCAAGCCGGGAAAACTGAAGATGCTATGGAAATTTTGGAAGATGTGATCCAAAACCTTAACAAAATCCATCACCATGGCAAAAGGGCTGATTCCATCGTGAAAGGAATGCTACAACATAGCAGAAGCAATACCGGTCAAAAAGAACCCACAGATATCAATGCATTAGCAGATGAATATTTAAGGCTTTCCTATCATGGATTAAGGGCAAGGGATAAAAGTTTCACGGCTGATTTTAAATTAAATCTAGACCCTAAAGCCGGAATCCTTCAGGTAGTTCCCGGAGATTTGGGCAGAGTATTTCTCAACCTGATCAACAATGCCTTTTATGCTGCTGACGAAAAGAAAAAAGAATTGAATGCCAAAGGTGAGAAAGACTTTATGCCTACCGTCACCGTCAACACCAAGAAGATCAGTACAGGTGTTGAAATCCAAATCTCAGATAATGGAAAAGGTATCCCAGCTGAAATTAAAGAGAAAATTTTCCAGCCTTTTTTTACTACAAAGCCAACTGGAAAAGGTACAGGTTTAGGGCTTTCTATGAGCTATGACATAGTCACCAAAGGACATGGAGGTGAAATAGTAGTAGACAGTAAACCTGGTGAATACACTGTTTTCACAATCAAATTACCGAAATCATGAAAACAGGAAAGATCAAAATGTCTAGGGCCGAATGTTTTTCTGGAAAAGCCAATTGCAATTTTCAAGAATTCCAGACCCTAAGTCACAACCCTAACAATCAATCCATAATCAGATGAAAAGCAAAATTTTAATAGTTGATGATGAAAAAGATGTGGAAATGCTATTTCGTCAAAAGTTCAGAAAAGAGATCAAAAGTGGAAGCTTAGAGCTTTGCTTTGCTTTTTCAGGTGATGAAGCTTTGACAGTTTTAGACAGCGAGCATCCCCCTCAGGTAGTTTATGTTTTTTCAGATATCAATATGCCTGGTATGAGCGGATTGGAGCTTTTGGAAAAAATCAAAAATAGATTTCCCCAGATCAATGTCAGTATGATTTCTGCTTACGGGGACAGTCAAAATTATGAAAAAGCCATGAGTTCAGGTGCAAAGGAGTTTTTTACCAAACCCATTGATTTTGATTCCCTTAAGAAAGAAATTGGAGCTTTGATGTCAGAAAAAAACTAAGAACCCATGGTCAAGATTTTGGTAGTAGATGATGAAGCGGATTTGGAAATTCTGATCAAACAGAAATTCCGGAAAAGAATCCGTGAAGGTGAGTTCGATTTTCAGTTTGCACTCAACGGCAGAATAGCCTTGGAAATCATTGAAGAAAATCCGGATATTGATTTGATCCTGAGCGATATCAATATGCCTGAGATGGACGGTCTGACCCTGCTTTCCAAAGTCAAAGAAAAAAACTCACTGCTTAAAACCGTCATTATCTCGGCTTATGGAGACATGGAAAATATCCGGACAGCCATGAATTTGGGGGCTTTTGACTTCATTACCAAACCCGTAGATTTCCGTGATTTGGAAATCACTCTTGATAAGACTATTCAGTACAGAAACCAAATCAAATCCACCCTTAAAGCCCTCCGTGAAAACAACATTCTCAAAATGTATGTGGATGAAACGGTGTTGAACTTTATGGGTAATAAGGAGCTGGAATCAAGCTTGATGGAAAATGAGACCATCGATGCATCAGTGGCTTTTATTGACTTGGTAGCATTTACAAAAATCTCTGAAAACGAAGAGCCCAACGTGGTTGTGGGACTACTCAACGAATATTTTGACCTAATGGTCAAAGAGATTATCGAGGAGAAAGGAAGTGTGGACAAGTTTATCGGTGATGCAATTATGGCAGTTTTTCAGGGGGAGAATCACTTCGAAAGAGCCATCAAGGTTGCACTTTCCATCCGGGAAAAAATGGCTCAAATCCCGGTTTTTTCAGAAGAGACAAATTTCAAACCTGAAGTATCCATCGGAATTAACTCGGGTGAGATGGTCTCAGGAAATATAGGTTCCCGTTCTTTGAAAAGATTAGATTATACAGTCATTGGAGATACGGTGAACGTAGCCGCCAGATTACAGACTGCGGCTAATCCGGGCCAAATTTTAGTCTTGGAAAAATGTGTCGATCAAATTAAAGATAGCTTTACTTTTTCTACCATTGGGGAAATGAAACTTAAAAATAAAGCTCATCCTGTCAAGGTTTTGCAGGTTGACCATATAAACAATTAGTCTCACCTGCTTAATCTCAACATAAATCTTAATCAATCCCTACAGAATTTAGTCTTTGTCCAATTTATAATCAAATGAAAAAACTTACCCAACCTGCACTATTGGTGGCATTAGGAGCTACCATGTCTATGGCAGCTATGGTTCCTGGTGGCAGGGAAAACCCAAAATCACTGGTGAATCACACCATTTCTCAAGACAGTACCCAAAAAGACTCCCTAGATTATCCAAAATTCAAGGACCTGCCCCTCAAGCCTGAGCGGGAAGTAAAATTTACTGCGAAAGAAGGAACCTGGATGAGTTTGGATGTCAGTCCTGATGGCAAAACAATCGCTTTTGACCTGATGGGAGACATATACACGATCCCAATTGAAGGTGGAAAGGCAAGCCCGATTACTACAGGAATTGCCTATGAGACTCATCCCCGATTCTCTCCTGATGGAGAAAAAATCTTATTCACTTCTGACCGAGCCGGAAATGATAATCTCTGGTATATCGATATGGTCAAGAAGGACACGGTTCAGGTAACCAAAGATAAAAATGGAGATGTACCTGGAGCTGCTTGGACACCGGATGGTAAATATATCATCGTGAGTAAAGGCCGTCGTATTCCGAAGCTATGGATGTACCATATAGATGGAGGCGGAGGAATTCAACTCAATGAAAACCCTTCCTCGATGAAAACCATCGACCCAGTGGTAAGCCCAGATGGAAAAAAAGTCTATTTCTCGCATAGAACAGGCGCTTGGAATTACAATGCCATGCTTCCACAATATCAGGTTGGACATTATGATTTTGAGGAAGGAAAAATCACAAATATCACCAGCCGTTATGGTTCGGCCTTCACTCCTACCTTATCCAAAGATGGAAAGTGGATGGTTTATGGATCCAGGTGGCAAGATAAAACCGGTTTGGTCCTTAGAGACCTCAATACAGGAGATGAAAAATGGTTAGCCTATCCTGTGCAGCGGGATGAGCAGGAGTCCATCGCGCCTCAGGGAGTATTGCCTGCTATGGCGTTCACTCCGGATAGCAAATTTATCATCGCTTCCTATGGAGGGAAAATATGGAAATTGGCTGTAGATGGCAGTCCGGCTGTAGAGATCCCATTCGAAGCAGATGTGAAACTGGCAATGGGTCCAAGGCTCTATTTCAATTATGAAATCAAAGACACCACCGCTAAACTGGCTACACAAATCAGAGATGCTGTTCCTTCACCGGATGGCAAAAAACTGGCCTTCACGGCACTCAATAGACTGTATGTGATGGACTACCCGAATGGCGAACCTAAAAGGGTTACGAAAAATGAATTTACCGAAGCCATGCCTTCATGGTCTCCAGATGGAAGCCAGTTGGTATTTACCACTTGGGATGAAAAGGCAGGTGGACATCTTTATAAAGCTAGTTTCGGAAGAAATGGAGCAATAACAAAGCTTACTACAGAAAGTGCTCTTTACATGGGACCAGTTTGGGGACCTAATAATAAAATTGTGGTATTCAAAGGCGATAAGCGTCTCATGGAGGAAGCAGAAGGACCGGGAGTTTCCGGAGCTGAATCTATTTTAGCATGGATGCCGGCTTCTGGAGGTGCATTCAGAAAAATCATGGATGCCCGAAATATCGGAAATGCACATTTTACAAAAGATACTACCCGTATTTTCCTAAATGGACCTGGAGGCACGCTGATGAGTGTGAAGTGGGATGGAACGGATGAAAAAACCTATGCTAAAATATCTGGTATTACTCCTTTTGGAACAGCAGCAGGAGATCATGAGGGACATGAGCATAATGAGGATTTCTCTTCTGTAAAATACATTATGGGTAAGCCTTACGGCACCGCCGATGCAGTTAATTATTGCATGCTCCCTGAGGGAAGTAGCGCCCGAGAGCCTCAAATGCAACCTTCCAGCGCCAGTACGATTTTGATGGCTCCGGAAGGTGATTTGGCACTGGCTCAAATCAACAACAATGTATATGTGGTAACAATACCAAAGGCTGGAAAAACTCCAACCATCAACGTGGGAAGTCCTGAATCAGCCAATTTCCCCGCACGTCAACTTACCGAGATCGGTGGAGAATGGCCAGCTTGGGAAGCCAATGGAAAAAAAGTGCATTGGTCCTTAGGAAACGGCCATTGGATATATGACATAACTCGGGCAGAGTTTATTGAAGACTCTGTAAAAACAGCCAAAAAGCTAAAGAAACTAGCTGATGCTGACAGTGTGGCTACCTTGAAAGCTAAAGGAGAAGATGCGGTTAAGTTAGCAGATTCTCTGGCGAAAGCTGAAAAGAAAAGGATAGACTCCTTATTCAAAGCAGACAAAGAATTGGCCAAAGCAGATAGCATCCACAAGGCTAAGCTCAAAGAAAAAGAAGAATATAAGCCTGCTGAGCATCAGGTAAAAGTATACTTCGCAAAGGATACTCCTAAAGGAACAATTCTTCTTCAAAATGCAAGAATCATCACCATGAAAGATGAAGAAGTCATCGAAAATGGAGATATCCTGATTGAAAACAATCGAATCAAGGCAGTCGGAAAAACAGGAACCCTCAACGCGGGGAATGCGAAAGTCATAGATGCAACAGGTAAGACCATCACTCCGGGCTTTATTGACACCCATGCTCACATGTGGCCAACCTGGAATCTTCACAAAAATACCGTTTGGATCTATGCCGCTAATCTAGCTTATGGCGTGACCACAACCAGAGATCCGCAGACGGCTACGACTGACGTATTGACTTATGGTGACATGGTGGAAGCAGGAATGATTCCAGGTCCTCGGGTTTATTCTACAGGTCCTGGAGTAGGATTCTGGATGTATAATCTAAAATCTCTGGATCAAACCAAAAATGTACTGAAGCAATACAGCAAGTATTATAATACCCAGTACATCAAAATGTATTTGGTTGGAAATAGACAGCACAGACAGTGGGTAATCATGGCAGCTAAAGATCAAAAGCTAATGCCTACTACGGAGGGCGGCTTGGACTACAAACTGAATATGACCCAATTATTCGACGGATATCCAGGACATGAACACTCTATCCCTGTATACCCACTTTACTCAGATGTGATACAGACTATTGCTGAAAGTAAAATGGCGGTAACTCCTACCCTTTTGGTAGCTTATGGCGGACCTTGGGCTGAAAATTATTATTACACCACAGAAAGTCCACTGCATGACCCTAAACTGAACAGATTCACTCCATATAATGAGCTGAATTCCAAGGCCAGAAGAAGAGTTGGCGGACTGGGTGGTTGGTTTGCTCCGGAAGACCATGTCTTCGAAAAACATGCCGAAGGAATCAACGAGTTGGTAAAGCGCGGAGGACTGGCAGGTGTAGGATCTCACGGTCAGCTACAAGGCTTGGGCTATCATTGGGAGCTATGGTCAGTGGCCAGCGGAGGAATGAGCAGCATGGATGCTTTGAAAACTGCCACTATTCTGGGAGCTGAAGCTTTAGGTTTAGACAAAGACCTGGGAAGTATCGAGACTGGAAAATTGGCGGATTTGGTAATCATGGAATCCAATCCTTTGGAAAATATCAGGAATACCAATACCATCACACATGTGGTTAAAGATGGCAGATTGTATGATGGTAACACCTTGGATGAAGTTTATCCCAATCCACGAAAATTGGATGTAAGCTCTTGGACCAAGGAGGCTCCAAAAGTGACCACCAGTTTGAAAAATTAAGCAGAATTTGAGGAGGAAACAGCCAAGAATTGTCTTGGCTGTTCCTTTTTTTAAGGAAAGTCTAATTTTTTTGAGCCAAAAGTGAAATAATTACTCTTTGTTCTTGGCAAACTACTAAATTTTTATTTCCTTAAATTAGGATTCAGAACCCTTACTATAAACTAAAAGCTAGCGCTTAGCTGCAAAAAATGATTTTTTACCCTATGCTACCAGAATGAAAGAATCGTCAGCCAAATCGATTGATTGGAAAACTATTTTCTCCCCCCACTCTTTAGTGTACTCAATTTGTGGTGTAGCTCTTGCAGCGATTGCATTAGAGGCTTTCATGCTTCCCAATAAATTTTTGGATGGAGGAGTAACCGGTATAGCCATCTTGGTCAATTTGGGGTTTGGAATCAATTTAAACCTGCTTTTGGTAGTTATCAACCTTCCTTTCTTATACATGGCCTGGAAGATGATAGGAAAGACATTCGCCATTCAGTCAGGCTTTTCGGTCTTTCTTTTGGTTCTGGTTTTACATTTCATGGAAATACCTACCGTAACAGAAGACAAGGTACTGATAGCTGTTTTCGGAGGTTTTTTGATGGGTACAGGAATAGGGCTAATTATTCGAGGCGGAGGCTTAATTGATGGCTTTGAAGTCATCACAGAGTACTTCCATAAAAACTCTGCCCTGACTGCCAGTGAGATAACTGTTTTTCTCAATAGTCTGATTATGCTCTCCGCTGCGTATGTTTTTGGCATAGAACCTGCAATGTATTCTATACTGACCTATTTTACCGCAATAAAGACTACTGACTACATTGTAGAAGGCTTCGAGGAGTACACCGCTTTGACAATTATTTCTAAAGAACACGAATTGGTCAAAGAATTGATAGTCAAAGACTTTAAAAAAGCAATTTCGGTATATAAAGGGGAAAGGGGCTATCTCCCTGAAACCTTTCATATTAAGCACCCTTGCGATATTATTATGACCGTAGTAACCCGTCTGGAAGTACATAGAATCAAATTAGCTATTCAGGAAATCGATCCTAAGGCCTTTTTCTATGTCCAAACTATCAAAGAAGTAAAAGGCGGAGTCATTAAAAAAGTAGGAAAAAAGCATGTATGATAGACTTTGAGCAAATAAAACGGAAAGTTTACAGGAATATATTGGAGCAATTGCCTTCCTACCTGACCTATCATAATCTGGCCCACACAGAGTATGTGATGGATAAAGCTATCTTTTTGGCCAGGATCGAAGATGTATCAGAAAAAGAGCTCTTCTTATTGAGGCTTGCTGCCTTGTTTCATGATACAGGCTTTATAGAAAATCCAAAAAACCATGAGGAAATAGGTTGCGGAATCGCAAGAAACTACCTTTCTGAAGATATTTCCGAGTCAGATCTATCCAAAATCTGCGGAATGATTATGGCTACCAAAATCCCTCAATCTCCAACCAATCAACTGGAAAAAATTATTGCCGATGCAGATTTGGAATATCTGGGAACCAATGAATTTGAAAGACAAGGGAATAAGCTTTTTGATGAATTAAAGCATTTCAATCCAAGTTTTTCTGAGCAAGCTTGGAACGAGCTTCAACTGACATTTTTAGAAAAACATGAATATCACACTGATTACTGCAAAAAATTCAGGGAACCTAAAAAACAGGATAATATCGATTCAGTAAAAGAAAAACTGAACCTAGTCTAACCTTTTACAGCATGATATATTAAATCATATACATCACCAGCTTCAATTTTTTGATGAGAAATCAGCCCTTTTCCCCCCACTATAAAGGGCTTATCAATATCCTCCTCTGGAATTCTTCCATGAGCTCCTTTTACCAAGCCAGCATCCAAAGGGATCACATCCATTAAGTATCTAAAGCCTAGTTTTTTCTTCAGGACTTTTGAACCCACTTTCAGTAAAGGAACTTTGATTTTCGGATCTAAAAATAACTCCACAGGATCATATCCTGGCTTTCGATGAATATCTACACAGCGCGCATAATCTGGCGCCTTGGCATCATCCATCCAGAAATAATATGTAAACCAAGAGTTTTTATCAGCTACCACCACCAGATCCCCTGATCTTTTGTGATCTAGCCCATATTCCACTTGATCATTTTTATCCAGTACCTTTTCTATTCCAGGAGTACTTCTGAGTAAACTTTTCACCTCCTCGAAAATGGCCTCATTTTGAATATGTACATGGGCCACCTGATGGTCTGCCACAGCAAAAGCCTGCGAGGTGCCAGCATCTACAGTTTCCAGACCCAACTCATCTTTTACCTGAATCCATCCTGCAGACCTCAAAATCCTATTAATGTGGATTGGTTGGTTCACATTGGTGATCCCATACTCAGAAAGCAGTAATACTTCAGCCCCCTGTTTTTCAAAATAAGTAATCAAGTCTTCAGCCACTTGATCAATTTCCTGCAAGTCTTTTCCGATTTTTTCGAAATCTATTCCATGTCTTTGCAAGCCATAATCTAGATGTGGTAGGTAAATCAGGTTGAGCGTAGGATTGTACCACTCATCGACTTTTTTTGCGGCATCAGCTATCCATTGAGTTGCCGAAATATTGGTATTGGGACCCCAAAAAGAGAATAAAGGAAATTGCCCAAGCTCCTTTTGCAATCTATCTCTGAGTTCCATAGGCTGAGAATGACAGTCTGGAAGCTTTCTTCCATCAGCCGGATACAAAGGACGCGGAGTAACTGCATAATCCACGCTGGAATACATATTGTACCACCAAAAAAGATTAGCACAAGTGAATTCTGGGTTTTCAGCTTTTAAATGATCCCAGATTTTGGGTGATCTAACCAGCCTGTTGGATTGTCTCCAAAATTTAATCTCACACTCATCATAGAAATACCAGCCATTTCCGACTATTCCATGTTCGGAAGGATATTTTCCAGTGAGATAGACAGACTGTGCAGAGCATGTTACTGCTGGAAGAACAGGTTCAATAATAGCTTTTTTCTTGCCTTCAATCCATGATTTGAGAAAAGGCGTGTGCTCGCCAACCACTCGGGAAGAAAGCGCAACAATATCCAGCACTACCGTTTTTCTCATCATTTTTTCATGTTTTGAATTACCCAATCTAACTCTCTGGAAATAGATTCTCCCATATCTAGCCTCATTTTTTCAGGTAAAACTTCCCAAGTATAGGTTTCCACCTCCAAATGGTTAGTTAATCCTGGATTCAAGGCCAATTCATTCAAAACCTCAACAATACTGCTTTGAGTAGAAAGTAAGTCCCCATAGCTTTCTATAAATAATGGGACATGAAAATGAATCCTCCATTCCTCTTCGTTGGCTGATTCGATTTTGGCTAAGGCATCCGGCAAATCCGGATAAGAAACCAACTTACCAGTTGGATACCTTCCCACAACCTGATGGAGATAAGTTGACTCCACAAAAGGCTCTAGTTTTTGCTTAATCAATTTTTTATCATCCCCCAAAAGGAGTTTCAGGGCAGCAGATATTTGGATTTTCCCGATCTGGATTCCTGCGCTGGCAAACTTGGCAAAAGTCTCAGAAGGCTTTTCATAAACAATCGCAAAATGGCAAACGTCATAACAAACCTGAATATGTCGCCTGATCAATTTTTCTGCTTCAGCTTCATTGAGATGCCTGGATTTAGCCCAAGTTTCCTTTGCAATTGGGAGTAAATATTCCTGAAAAAGCCAGATCATCTCACCTGAATTTTCCAAAATACCGTCCGGTTCAGGCTCAATATCCAAATGCAAAAATTTGCCAGTTTCTCTTTCAATCAAAGCCAACTCCTCCACTACCTGCAATAAATAATGGCTAGCTTTGACCATGGCAGCATTTAGATCTGATTCAGATTGGAACCAGTGCCTATAAGATATGGGAGAAGTAGAAATTCCTCCGTCCAATCCTTCAGGAATTAATCCCGCCAATATTCTGAAGGATCTAATCGTATAATCCCTTCTCTCTTCAGTAGTCCAATCCGGGAAGTGCACTTGATCTTTTACTGTAGTTCGGTGAAAATCTCCATACGGGAAACCATTTAAGGTGAAGACATAGGCATTTTCGGATTCTAACCAAGCTTTGAATTCTGCTATAATTGACGGCTTTTGGAGCTCCAAACTTGCTTCATGAGATAATCTCAGGCCTATTCCAAAGGATTGCTGAAAATTGAGATTACTCCTGATTTCCGGGATATATCGCTGTAAATTTTGAAAAGTAGCCCCCCAGCTTTCTCCCGGGTGGATATTACTACAATAGCTTAAGTGAAAATCTGAAATATGCATTCTAGGATTTGCTTATAGCTTCTTGATTCCAATCTTTTAGCATTTTTACTGCCTCTTCAATCATAGCATGATCCATTTCATGAACTTCCACTCCTTTACCCAATCGCTCCAAAAGCATAATGGTTAGTTGGCCTCCCAAATGTTCCTGAAATTCTCTCAAACCTTTGATTAAATTTTCACCGGATAATTCCGGCTCGTACAATGAAAATCCGAGATTTTGTAGCAATACAATTACTCTATCCAGATCTTCTTTGGCTATCCAGCCTTTCAAGTAAGAATATGTGGAATCCAAAGCAATTCCTATGGCTACTGCCTCGCCATGTCTAACTCTATAGCTGCTTAGATGCTCCAGTTTATGGGCCGCCCAATGTCCAAAGTCCAAAGGTCTTGAAGAACCCATTTCAAAAGGATCTTTCCCAGCTATATGATCCATGTGCATTTGAGCACATCTCATAATCTGTTCTTTCATTGGCTCCAGCGAGCGGGACGCTAATTGAGCAGCGTGCTGTTCCAGCCACTCAAAAAAGGAGAAATCTTTAATCAAGGCAACTTTGATAGCCTCAGAAATTCCACCTCTCCAATCTCTATCATCTAAGGTCTCCAAAAAATTAAAATCATTGATGACAGCAACTGGAGTGGTGAAGGTTCCCAAATAGTTTTTCTTCCCAAATGAGTTAACAGAATTTTTCACTCCCACACCGGAATCGTTTTGGGATAGAACTGTGGTCGGTACCCGGATCAATCTTATCCCTCTATGAGAAATTGCCGCTGCGAAACCTACCATATCCAAAACGGCTCCTCCTCCTATGGCTACTATGTAAGAATGTCTGTCAATTCCATGAATATGGGTGGCCTCAACTACTTTCTGATAGAAACTCGCATCATTTTTACAGGCCTCCCCGCCAGGAACTATCAAGGGATCCGCACATAAAAAGAATGAGTCCGAATTTGATTCGGAATACTGTTGAATTTTATCGGAAAGGGATTTGTGGTGCTGCGCAACTCCACTGTCAATGATGAAAAAAGTCTTACACTTTCTACCCTTTTCAAAAAGGGAAGCAAAGAGCTTATTTTCTTGATTGAAAATATCTTCGGAAAAACAGACCGGATACTCAAAAGAAACTGAAAACCGCTGCTTTAAAATGGTATTCATACAAGGATAATAGGTTATTAGGGCTGAAAGTTCTCAAATGATTTGAAAACCAATCCTAAAGTAAATCAAGTCACGGCAAACTTCTTAGCCAACCATAAAGAAATCGGCAGAAGCAATAAAACTATAGCACCGATTATCCATCCTTCAAAGGCTGCAGCTAATGAAGCATTGACTATGATCAAAGATATTACTGCTGCTTTGACAGATTTTCCGATTAAGGCAGGTTCCTGTTTTTGAATAGCTCTAGTCAAAGGAGGAAATATCATAAAGGCTAATAAAATCAAAAAGGGAAAGACTTCCCATGAATCAGGTTTTTGGACTTTCGCCAGAAAAGTAATCCCAGAAATAACCAATATATACAACCCAAAACCACCAAATAGCGCTTTTTTATTTTTTCCATGCACTTCTCCACGACTCACCATAGTAATGGCTGCTACATAAATCAAGGGCAAAACACCAATTGGCCAGAGTTTTTGCAAAACCTCCGGAGCAACAGCTACACCAAGCAGTAGATTTCCAGTCCTGCAAAGTCCCATATTGATGGGTCCAAAGAGTTGCTGATGCTTCCCCCAAAAATCATATAGTAAAGCGCAAATAGCTATTGCAATTGCCAAAAAGCCTGCGAAAATGTTGACCAAAAAAGCAAAGAAAATACCTCCCAAAAGTAAGCAGGAAGCCATAAGAATTGCGTTCTTTTTGGAAGCCCTTCCGCTAGGAATAGGTCTTTCGGGTCTCTCCACCGAATCCAAATCGGCGTCTGCTATGTCATTAAAAGCTACTCCTCCCCCATATAAACCTATTGTACTGATCGAAAGCCAAAGCAAATTTTGCCAAAAATCTCCAGCTCCCTGACTCCAGTCTACCTGCATGAAAGTCCAAGCTCCGGCTATGGCAAAACCTGCCCAAATATCAGCAATAGCAGTTACCACATTAGCTGGGCGGGTTAACTGAAGGTATGCAAATAGGCTGCCCTTACTCATAGATTAATTTTCCACGCGATCAGAAGGTCCTTCGACTCTAGGTACCTGCCCACCTCTAAGCACAGAGTTCCCTCCCATTTTTTTGGTCTGATCGATTGGAGGCGCATTCAACCAGTCTTTTTCATCCATTTGGCCAGAAAGTGAAAATGCAGCCAAGGCATTTTTGTAAGTAACCATCTGCACGTGCTCTTCAGGTATGCCCATTTTTCTCATAAGGTCGGCTGTCTTTGGTACAGCCAAAGGGTCAGATATCCCCCAGTCAGCTGCCGAGTTCACTATGATTCGCTCAGGGCCATATTGCTTGACAATTTCTACCATTCGTTCGGAACCCATTTTGGTATGCGGGTAAATCGTGAATCCAGCCCAATAACCTCTATCCAAAACCTCTTTGACTGTTTCCTCATTGTTGTGATCTACAATGACCCAGCCCGGATCCATGCCATGCTCCTCTGCCACATCCATGGAGCGGTAAGTTCCCTTTTTCTTATCTCTATGTGGGGTATGAATCAGTACGGGTAGGTCCACTTCCTTAGCCAATTCCAATTGTTCCCGATAAAACCTATCCTCAGCCTCCGTTTGATCATCATAGCCAATTTCTCCTATTGCCACTACGCCTTCTTTTCCCACATACAAAGGCAGCAATTCCATGACCTGTTCCGCCAAAGGAATATTATTGGCTTCTTTGGAATTCAGACCCATGGTGCAGTAGTGGACAATACCGAATTGACTGGCTCGAAAACGCTCCCAACCTACCAAAGTGCTGAAATAATCCTTGAAGCTACCCACTTCTGTTCGGGGCTGTCCGAGCCAAAATGCGGGTTCAATAGTAGCCACAATCCCGGCTTTTTGCATGGCTTCGTAATCATCGGTAGTTCTGGAAACCAAATGAATATGGGGATCTATATACATGGACATGATTTTCTATGGTTAAGTAATTCTTTGCAATAATTAAAGACGAGTTTGTTGGTACTCCTGACCAATGCTTTCCCAGGTGATGAATTTGGACTCAATTCCATGAATCAAGTTAGGGAAATCTGCCAAAAGCCCCTTCCCGGGAGGAAAATCACTTTGATACAAGGCCAAAGCCCCTCCTTTTTTCTCCAACTCATCTGCCGAGCTCATCACCTTTTTGAGGTCTTTGAAGAATTCATCATTTAAAAACGGAGAAACCAAACGCCATAGCTCCGGCATTACGTTCCTTCCTGCTGCCCATCTTTCATGGGCAAAATCAGAAGCAATTTCTGCCAATGCAGGATTTCTTCTACTATCCTGATTTTGAATCCGATATAGAGGTCTCTGCATAAAGACGGCTTTCAGAACCATCTGATTCCAGTTGGCCTCCGGAAAATAAGTGGAAGGGTATGGATTGTTTAATGCAATAGCATCAAATATTAAAGCGACGTTTGTCCTACAACCATCAATAGCACGAGGAAGCAAATCTTCCTGAAAGGGCATAAGAGGAAGAGCTGCAAATAATGCCTGATGCTCATGCATATCGGCTGTTTCAAAGAGCTGATTTATTGCATCAAACCAAACTTGCTTTTGCTGAGGATAATGAAGCAGCAAATAGGTACGGGCTGTTTGCAGGACGTTCCAAAAAGAGGGTTCAAAGCCTTTGCTAAGCTTTTCTGCTTCTTGGGCCTTTTGCTCTGAAATCTGTAAAAGATCTTTACTGAAATGACGTGAAGCCTGACTAAAAGCCAGAAAAAAGCCTGTCTTGGAGCCTGATTCTTTAAATTTTTCTACTTTTTGATTCAGCCAAGCAATGGATTTTTCATCGGCTTGTTGTTGCAAAAGAGTCATTAAGAATGCAGGAAAATTTTCAGTTTGGGTCATTGTCAATTGAGATTGCTCTACGCCTGTAAATAAACTCAATCAAAAATTAAATTCCATCAATTTTGGGAGGAGTGGGGGCATTTTGGATTTTTTTTATCAAAAATAAATAACTGTGAAATTTTCCATGTGACATTCAGTTTATTAGTTCAGAGAACTAATAATCCTATTTGAATACGATAATTTTTTATATTTTTACGAGGTATTTTATGAATTGGACAGCACGACTTTTAAATTTTATTATTGACTCCACAGCCTATTTTTTATTGCTTGTTGGGTCAACATTTGTTTTTGGAGCAGAAGTACTTCAAAATCAGAGATATGTATTGATACTGGTTTATTTCCTATACTATTTTGTTTGCGAGGCACTCTTTCAACAAACGGTTGGAAAAAAAATTACCGGAACCAAGGTAGTTGACTACCATCATCACAATAAGCCAAGCCTTGTTCAGATATTAATCCGAACTGTTTCCAGAATAATACCTTTCTATTTTATAAGCTACTTTATGTCTGGGAAGGGTTTACATGATCATTTTTCAAAAACAATTTTAATAAAACCTAACTAAATCCATTCTTATGAAAAAAGTTTTAAAATCCCTTAGCATTGGACTACTAGTTGTTTCTATGTCAAGTTGTGCCACAATTTTTGGTGGACCAGTTTCAGAATATCAAAGAACCAAGCCTGCGCCGGGTGAACCTCAAAGAAAAGTTCGAGTGGCTGCTTTGATCGCTGACATTGTTTTATTCTGGCCAGGAGCCATCGTAGATTTTGCCACAGGGGCAATTTATAAGCCTGAAGGAAAATAAATTTATGAGGCTGTCTCATAAATAGTTTTCACATTTAGAGATATTCGATTTTGCGCAATAGAGGCCGATTTTTGATTTTCGGCCTCTATTTTTTTGACCGGGGTTCACATGAGTTGTTTTTTAGGGTCA
>Ga0189275_100376_pt1 | contig 21642 bp, 15 predicted proteins | sample N19A6minimetaG_FD_130329 | JGI IMG/M metagenome (GOLD analysis project Ga0189275, IMG submission 130329) | Marine microbial communities from the Costa Rica Dome - N19 A6 mini metaG | ecosystem: Environmental > Aquatic > Marine > Oceanic > Photic zone | place: Costa Rica: the Eastern Pacific...
CATGCTCAAAAGAGTTGGAAGACCGAAGACCGGAGACGGAAGCACGGAGACGGAAGGGAAAATCAGAAATTAGAATTCTGAAAGCTGAAATGCCTAAACAGCAAGTTGATGGTAACCAACAAATTCTTTATAGGATATAGCTCTCCCATTCCAACTCCCATATGTCTTTAGGACTGGTCGGTCTTGATTAGAAATTGATTAAATGTGATAAGCGAAAATCCTCTGCAGCGGAAGGCTTATCTTTCAGTCGACGGTCGGCAGTCGACAGTCGACAGTATCGTCACTCCCCGATTCGTGTGGATAGGCCCGCCGGAGAATACAAAGTCCTTTTGGGCGCAATCAGGGAGAAAAAATAGGATTAAATAGGCTGTTTGGGTTTACGGGGAAAGAGCCGATCCAATGGGCTGATTCCCTGAATGAATAATTTCATGAACCAAGAAACAAAAGGCTGAGACAAAGATCTCTTCCGAAAATTCCTTCCCGGGAAATAAGTCAATCCAGAAAAAATCAAGGTCTGTTCCATGATACTTGGGTTATAACTATGTCCAAGTTGAGACCATGCCAAAAAAGGAGGCGTGGAACTCAACCTACCGATACCAGGTACCTAGGATAGACCTCGAACACGGATAAGAAGAGCCCACGCCAATGGCGTGAGCAATCCACTTACTATCCCGTGTTCTTCGAAATTTCCTAGGTTTCGGTATCGAGACGTCAAGTGCGATGCTCATATGGATATTACTCCAAGTAAAGAATCACGAATAAACAAAAAACTGTTATAACACAGAAATTTGCTTAGCAATAACTAAGCGTAAAAGTACAAGAGATTTTGGTATTTGCAAGAACTGATGGCAAAAAAATCAAAATTCGAATTAGCTGTTATTCAAAAAGTTAAAGAATTCCGAGAATATCGGGAACTTGGACAAAGGGATATAGCAGCTATACTTGGAGTAACAGAAGGATTTATTGGTCAAATAGAGAGTCCAAATAGCGCAAGTAAATATAACCTCAATCATCTCAATACACTGGCAAAAGAACTCCAATGTTCTCCGAAGGATTTTATACCTGAGAACCCCCTATAGTATTTATTTAATACGCCGAAATATTTTTTTTCAAAATTTAAACCCTGGAGGATTAATTAATGGTCAATAAATCTTAGCGTACGAAAAAGTCTAGAGTAGAGGTGTGTGATTAGTGAGGAGGGGAAGAGGGTTGTTGGAAAAGATAAAACGTAAATTATTTATCTCTCTATTCCATTAATTATCGCATCAACTTGACGATTATTCAAACAATACTTAGGTGAATAAGTAAGGTCATACATTTTCAAAAGATGAGAATTCCCAATTAATGAACCGCGCCCTTCTCCAAATTTTTCAATTACTTTGGCTCTTAATTGGGTTGGAACATCACCAAAATAAATTGTTCGAAAAAATGAAGCATCTGCAATTAAGCCTCCAAATTCTAGCCAACAATGTCCATTCCACATCAAGTCTTCAAAGTTACCCAATTCTGGATCAGGAAGGGGGCCATTACAAACGAAAACTTTTCTATCCATAAATTGTAAATCACCACAAATAACGGCCACAGGTATAGTAGAGTTATCTTGAATAATGGCTGCCCAAATAGCAGATATTTTCGTACAATTGAACGCTGTTTGAGGCATATTTTTTAATACTTCTGTGGCTGTCATTTTAATAAATTCTATTTCCTCATGATTAAGGAGATATCCTAAATACATTTCCGTTTCTGCAATAGAAAAATTTTGAAGTAAAACTTGTCTTAACGTCATATCTCTGTTCTCACTCATACCTACTTTTTTTAATGGACTTTAAAATCAAAAAACATATGATACAGCCCTATAATCGAAGTATCAGATCTTTGGTGGAAGGAGTTGAAAAATGAAGTTGAAGTTGAAGGATTGATCGAGAGGGTATGAGCTAAGGCCTGAATCTTACTTTGTAAAGCAATGCTAATAGTGGCTTGATCTCCTGAGATAACAAATCCAATCATTCCAGCTATTTCATCCCCTTCTGCATATTGTAAAGTAATAAAGCGGTTCAGCCCGTCATTAATATATGCGTTATCTGCGCTCTTCAATCTTTTGCACTCAACAATAAATTCCATTCCTGAAAATTTAAACGAGAAGTCAGAACGTACTTTAGTTCCATCGCCGGCAAAGCTCCAATTTTCCCAGTTAAGGTAAATAACTTTAATTTGAAGCCATTTTCTTAAAGGGGATTTTTCATTATTAAAAAGGTCATCGCAAAACCTATCCCTAATATCATTCTCTGTACTAATCGTCTTATCGATTCGATCATATGCCCCAATGAGAGAGAATAAATATAGTTTTTCAATTATTTCCTGTTTAGAGGTGTATCCTAGATTGGAAAGATTGTTAGCGATAAACTCAGCTTGGCTAGAACTCTTAGGCTGGCAAATAATTAATGAACGCCTCAATTTCCTCTTTGGCATCTTTCATAGCCTGTCTTATCGTCCAGTCTTTGAATTGATTACTTTTAATGATATAAAACTTGCCTTGTTCTTTATCGTAAATTTTAACCTTTTCTTCAAACAGAATTCTAATGGAATCGGTAATAGCCAATTGTTGGCCTTTTACAAAATTCACAATGGATAGTTGAGGGTTTTTCAGAAGTTCAGTCTCATTCTCTTTATCAGTAATAGAAATGCAGATGACCACCCCTAGGTTTTTAGAAATATGGTAGCTTGCATTGATGGTTTTATTTTTTGACAATAATAGTGAGTAAGCATCTTTAAAAGCTATCCAATATGCATTGATATCAGATGGTAAGACTGTAAGATCATTCTTGCCTGCTCTATTGACGCGGACTTCGTAAAACTCCCGAATGATTTCCTTTTCATATTCTAATAAACCGTATAGGTCAAAAACCAATTCATTGAGATGAAGAATTTCACTTTCAAAATCACTTCCTTTGGTTTTTTTATTCTGTATTCTGTGCACAAGCTGCGTCATTTCATCTGCAACTTTAGTATCTCCTATTACTTTAAATGGCAAATTCTCAATATCTTCATTTCTCAGATTTACCCAAGTTTTACCTTTTCCCCATTGAACAGATAGTTGATAAATAATAAATCCTATTAGTTGTGAATTAAATACTCCAAGTTGAGGTGAGTAATTCCCAATATTATCATTACAATCACTAAGTTTTATGGAAATCATATTGTCCTTGAAGAGGACTTCTTCTTTTAAGAAAAGACCTCGCAGTAGGTATCCATCTTGCTTAGTTGGACCAATTGGAAACACGATTCTCTCCCCCCTAAATACAGACTCTTCTCTAGCCCTATGAAGGTCCTGGTTCCAATTAAATAATTCTAAGTCACTTATGATTTGATATTGTACAAAATCTTGTGGTGTAATAATTTGTTTCCAAATGGGAGCACCTTTAGGCTTCATTTCCCCTTTGGGTTGTAATCCTCTTCTTGCATCAACCTTTAATTTTTTTTGTTTTAGAAGCTTATTTACGATTAAATCATGTGCCTCTAAATCCGAATTGACTAGAACCTTCCAAAGCGAATCATACTCAATAAATTCAGCCTGCTTCAGTTCAAAAAGATCAGAGCTTGTATAATGTATCAATTCAAAATGTCTTGCGAATTCCGTAAGCTTTGGTGAAATATATCGTAGTGTATTATCCTCTGTAGTTTTATTCCTGAAAATAAGAACAACGCAGGGTTCGCTTGCACCCACCTCGACCTGCTGCCCTTGGACATTCCCAATTACTGATTTTTTGAACAGAATTTCATTGTAATGGGAAAGCTCGTAAAAGGTCTTAATCTGATATTTCTCTAATATGTCCTTTCGGAAATCTAGTGTCTTGTCATTTAAGAAAATAGAGTTCTTAACTACCATGACATATACAGTATTAAGCCCCCCCCACTTTGATACCCTCGTGATAAATGCCTGAGATCTTTCATAATCCGCCACATAACTATATTCTGGGTATTCACCAGATTTATTATCAATTGCCGCTCTTTCCTGAAGATATACTTGGTTAACTTTTGGATCAGAGGATCCGATGGGGACAGAACCCCAAGGCGGATTAGAGGCGATGCAATCAAAAACTTTATCCGTAAACAGGTCTTCCAATATAGTATTTCCAGCAATCAAAGTCTCTCCAATTAAGCTTGGAAGAATTGGATTCTCCTGCTCAATTTTCTCTCTGATAAAATCGGAAGACTCCTCTTCAAGAAGAGCTAAGTAAAGGCTAAATGCTGCAATTTGTAAGGCATTCCGATCTATATCGATACCAAAAAGCTGTGTCTGAAGTATTCTCTTTTTTTCTTCATAGTCCAACCCGCGACCATAAGATTTTTGAATCATCTGAAAGGCCTGGACGAGAAATGCGCCCGACCCTACCGCAGGATCCAAAATAGTCGATTTTGGGTTATTTTTGAGCTTTTCGTCAAATGATTGCGAAAGCATAAAATCTACCAGAAAATCAGGGGTGTAATATATACCGTCCCCTTTCTTGGTACTACTTTTCAAAAATGCTTCGTAAACATGGCTTATTAGCTGTATAGGAATATTATCAAACTGATAAGGGAAAAGCGAAAATTGTCCAGACTTATAATCAGTCTTAAAAAATAAAGAAAGTTTATGTAGGTAAACAGTTTCAATTTGTGAACCATCAAACTCTGCATCGTATTTGAAAATATCCCCATTAATCCTCGCCACTTTTTCAAAAGCAGCGATTAGTTGTTGCGGATCTCTACTTTCCAGAACATCCAACAAATAATTTTCATTGAAAATCCCTCTATCCTCCAAATACTTAATAAATAAGCACCTAAGAATCAGTAAATGTATGATTTGATCATTTCCATTTTTGACCAAATCACTTTTTAATTCCAGTAAGTTTAAAAGAAGATCCTTGTCAACAGTTCTATTATTCTTCCTCCGGTGTTTACATACATATTCAAAAAAATAAGCCGCATCGATAGCTGATTTCGAAAATACAAGATCATCTATATTCTCGTATCCTTTTGAATTGAGTCCATAATCGAAACTTTCTATGCATATGGATTTCTTAAGAGGCTTTTCTTTATCAGGCTTTTCCTTTGCGTTGATTAAATAGGTTTTTTTCTCAGAAACTGCGACGAACACAGGATCCAGATTCTTATTCCATAGACGTTTATGAGAATCGTAAATATCAGACTCACCTGATACAATGACATATTTTACCGAAAGTTTGTCTTGATGGATCGAATACTCAAACTGACTGTTTTTCAACCCCTTATGAATTTCATCTTGAGAGAAACCCAAATTATTTAGGAATTTACGAAACATTTTTTCCATCATTTACACTCAGTTAATAGGCAAAAATAGAATTTTATACCTCCCAAACTACTCTAAAAAATAACCTTACTCTCAAAAATGATGCAGATACAGAGTTTTGACATCAGAAGTCAAAAATTATTTTCAATTATTGTCATATCTTTCCTTAAGACTTTGTCAAGCTGGATACTTTGTATTCTGTTACTTTATTTTTTTTCTTCCTTCGGAAGTATAATTGCTTTCGAATTTATTAGAACATCTCGAGCACCTGTTTCAGTACGTGAATTAAAAGGACCGATTTCTTTTTCTAGAAAATCAAACCATTTTCTTCCCAAATCATCAATGAAATCAACCAAGGAATCATTGGCTCTAGAGCTATATGAAGGCACCCAAAGTAATTTTGGTTTATTAGAATCTACGATTTCGACATATCTATTGACTGTTAGGTAAAGAAAATAATCTATTGAACTATAAGATTGAGTTAAAATATCTCCGCAAAGTGCTGCAACAATATCTACTGGAAGTCCAGTGAATCCGTCATTTACAAAAATCAAAACCCCAGTAGATTCAGTTATAGAAAAGTGATTTTTAGTTTCACGAATTTGAACATTTGCTTTTTTAATAATTCGAGCGATCGAAGGGCGAGCTAGACGAAAAAAATCTTCGATAAACCAAGGTGGGTAATCTTCTGTTCCTCCTAATAATTTCGGCTTTCATTTTGGATTTTCGGTAAAAAGCCTCTCGTGAAGCTTTTCTAGACCTACATAGGCTTTGTCTGTGTCCAAAAACTCAGTTTGAATTTCTTTAAGTTCACAAACCACTTTGGCATCCGGGAAAATAAAATCTGCGTTATTGAAATTTGGTGCAGAAGGAAGGATATCCGATACTACTTTACCGTTCGCACTTTTGACGAACTTTTTCCACGTGGACTCAACGGGGATTGGATCATGAGGAACAACATCCCAAAAACCTGGAATACTTGCTATAAAATATTTATAAACAAATTCAATTAACTAACTAATTAACAGGTAGAACACCGTAAAATCATTGATTTGATAGGGTGGGATTTGGCCGCCCTGCATCCCGGCCCAAGGCTAAAATCATATTCGAAAAGATTTTTCAACGCCTTGTCTTACCCTGCTATCCTTTCCATCCTGATAGCCATCGGAATGCAATTTACCCTTTTCTCCTAGCCCGCATGCTTCCAGCAATAACTACTTCCTGTCGATGTTTTTCGGGAGCGGTTGGAGCCTCCTTTGATTTACCTCACCCCACCCCTCTCCTTAAAAAGAGGGCGATCATGAAATGGAGAATCCAATATAGGTAATCCCATGGCACTTCTCCAGTTTGCTCTCACTGATTATCAAAAGCTTCCTTGCTTCTACCTCATCCCTCCCTTCCCCTCAATCCTGCAGAACAGGCTTCCTTGAAGAGAAGGCGATCATTCAGTGGAGAATTTAAGACTAGAAATCCAAAGGGGTTTATCCCACAATCGATTTGCCAGATTATCAAACCCTTCGTTTTGCTAAGAAAGGGAATTTTGGAGAAGAAAAAATACCGGGTAGTGGGTATTTTTTGGGGTAAAATTGAAAAAAGTGAGGGCGAAGGGAGATTTTTTTTGACGGGAGTGTGAAGGTGTTGATTTGAGTTGAGGGTTTTGGATATCTGTCCATAGTCTTTCTATTAGTGCAATGGGCGGGATTTTTAAAAAAACAGTGTTGAAATCATTTTTTCGCTTTATTTTCTGAATTGGTTATTTTTGAATAAACCTCACTCACCATCTGTAGTTGCAGGTCTATTTAAAAGGTTCTTACCAATCCATTTATGGGAATTGACCAATTATAAACATATATGATCGAAGAATGGGTATCCCTTGTCAATAGATACACCATAGCTGGTGCCCGAAGCAAATTTGAAGACATCTGTACTACGCTATTCAAACATAAATTTAAGGGGGAATGCGTGAAATCGGTTCGGGTTGATATCGGTGACGGTGGAGTCGATGTATTTATTGGAGATATTCAAAACCAACCAATAAAGGTCATCCAATGCAAGTTTTTTGTCAACGGTATCGAGGAGTCACAAAAGGCTCAGGTAAGGAAATCCTTTAAGACTGCTATAGGTTCAAGTGATTTTAAGGTCAGCAATTGGATACTTTGCTTGCCCGGAAAGTTAAGTATCCAAGAGCACAAATGGTGGGCAAGTTGGAAGCATAGGCAGATAAACACCTTTGGATTACCAAATGATTGCATCAAACTTATGGATGGAGCCGATCTTATCGATGAATTAAAAACCTTCGGCCTGTATGATGAAGCCTTTGAAATAGAAATAAAAAACGCAGTAAGAGATATTCACAGTGCTGTAGTCGGCAAAAAGTTTGACCTGAATCAAGAAATTTTATCTGCTTCGAACTATGTTAGGAACCTCAAAAATTACTTTTCGAAGAATAAGCTAGCACATGTAGAGAGGCCAGCAATTCAGGAAATTGTAACATGGGTAAAGAGGGATTTGCCTGGCAAGGAGATTTTAGAAAAGATGCTTGTCGTAAAAGGTAAAAAAGGGGTTGGTAAAACAACAATTCTGCATGATGTCTATTATCAATTGGCAAATGAAAACGAATATAATGTCCTTGCTATCAAGTGTGACCAGTTTTATGATGTAAATTTGGACGGCCTTGCTAAACAGCTGTTTACCGATTTAGCATCATTCAATGAACTTTTTAACACACTTCGGGACAAAGGTGAAAAATTTGTAGTTGTACTTGACCAATTAGACGCACTGTCCCAAACCTTATCATCGGACAGGAGATGGCTAAAGACATATATAAAGCTTATTCAGGAACTGCTCAAGCTGCCAAATGCAAGAATTATAATCTCGACCAGGAGTTTCGATCTTGATTACGATGCCGATCTGAGAAAATTCAATGACACACATGTTATCAAGCAGATTGAGGTTGGAAGGTTGTCTGAGACGGAAGTAACAGACATTTTAAAGCTACTTAAACTCGAAACAAAAAATAAACTTCTGATCGAACTGCTTACGATACCTTATAATCTTGAACTTTTCACCAAAATTCCAAATTTAGAGCAACTGTTGCAGAAACAGTCAAGGATCTCATTGACTAAACTCTATTCCGAATTATGGAGTCAAGTGATGATCCCGAGAGAACTATTGCTCACCGAATGCCTAAATGCAATTGTGAAAAGGATGTATGAACAGCATCCAAATCTAATTGAGCTGAAATATCTAGAAGAATTCAAACCAGAAATAAGTTATCTAGTATCCCATGAAATCCTGGTACAGAACGAAAGTAAACTTTCTTTCTTTCATCAATCATTTTATGAGTATTATCTGGCTCGATGGTTCGTAATCTCCGACAGAAATCTGATCGACTATATTTTTGAGGAAGGACAGAACCTGTATATCAGGTCTTTGATCAAGACCGTTATTGAGTACCTTAGGGAGGCCGATCATAAAAAATATATAGAGCTCTATAAAAATATAATTGATCACGACCAGATCAGGTATCATATCAAATATTTATTTATACTGGAACTTGGACTTGTAGAAAATCCATCGCAGAAGGAGAAAGAGCTGGTATGTGATATGCTAGCGAATGAATATGGGAAATTGTTTCTTGACTTATTCAATTCAAAAGGTTGGATCGAGTTTTTTATTTCAAATCATCTGCTTTATGGTAATCAAAATGATGTGTTCAGAATTCTTTACCGAAACATCAACCATAATGCAAAGCTTGTTTTGGATCATTTAGAAAATGGCAATTTTGGAGAAAAAAATAAGTTTATAGCAGACATTATACCGAGTGTCAAAAACTGGGATGCCAAACTTTTACCCTATTTTGATAACTACTTTCTATACGATGAGAATACAGAACTTTGGTATTTTGAGACTTTAAAAAAAATAGCTCCTTTTAATCTGGAATATGTATTTGGAAAGCTCAAGCCAGTAATATTGAAGACAAAAAGCCGTACTAAACATTTTAGATTCGACCATCGCTTTGATAGAATTATTGATAATTTGTATCAACAAAACCCTCAAAAGACCGCTGAATTTTTGCTCTCTGTTCAATTAGAAATTCTGGAAGAAACCAAACACGCCTATTATTTTGAATATTTAGGAATTACCTCCGAACTGCTAGGCTCCTATCAGCTTGATAACGGATTATTATATAAAGACAGCGAAGATGAAAAATCAATAGATTTTTACTTGCTTAAATATTACAGCACGTGCGAAAGAAAAGTACTTAAAGAACTTATCCAAAAACATTCCTCGACGAACTATGTTGCTTTGCTCACTCTTTTAACAAAATTGATGCGGGATAGGAGTAGTGAATTTATTGAGGAAATCTACCAACTACTATTGATCATCGAAGCCAAGAATGGTCTGATGGGGAAAGATGATTTTTTTCAGCTAAACATTCGCAGAATGATTGCTAAAGCCATATCTCTTTTTGATCTAAGGCAATACCAAAGGGTTAAAAAACTACTACTAAATATCACCCATCCCTATGAGATATGGAAATATGAAGAAAATGGAAAGAAGAAATTTAGCCTCACCATCGGCCGAAAAAAGTACTTGTTTTTAAAAGCACTTCCCGAAATAGTTCTGGAAAAAGATCGTGAGTTAAAGCTAATATATATTGTATTGGAAAGACGTTTTGGACGAATCGATCATAACAGAGCTCTGGATAGTGGCAATAGTAGGTTTGGGGGTGTAGGTTCCCCATTATCGAATGCGAATTTTAACAAATTCAGTTACGATGCCTGGTTAAAAAGTATGCGGAAAATTGATGAGGATTTTAAATCTGCTGATTTTTTCAAAGGAGGTTTACTTGAGCATTCTAGATCTTTTGAAAGCGTGGTGGAAAGGCGTCCCGAACATTTCTGTAATTTTATTGGGCAGCTGTTTAATGAAAAGGGTATATCTTATCGTTACATCTCTCATGGTATATCTGCATTGATCAAGGCAAAATATGACCCTAAAGAGGTCGCCAACCTTGTTAGAAGGGAAATAAAGCTATCCTTAAACAGAGAATTTACTCTTTATGTTACTTGGCATATTAAATACCTAATCGACACGAAGCAGGTTACTGAAGATATCAAGGATTTCTTGATTGGAATTGCCAAATCAGAAGGATATCGCGATGATTTGCTAAACCCTAATCATCCGATTTCAGATTTTATCAATACACCAAGAGGATCAGCGATTTATAACTTGTTTTACCTGTTCGATTATCCAAACTACAAGGAGGACGTGCTCTCTACGATTGAATTCGCTATTGATCCCCAAAATAATCCATCAACTACAATTCTGGCAGGTGTAATGTTTCATCTTGCCTACTTGAACCACTTTGATATCGAACGTTCCTTCGTAATTTTCAAGAAGCTTATCGCCCAAAAAGATTCACGGGTATTAGAATGTTCCATCAATCCTGCACAGTATTTTAACAATAAGTTCCATGATAGAATGGGTTTCTATTTTGAAGAAATGCTATTGCACGAAGAATTATATGATAAATGCTACTTTTTTGTAAACAGCTGGCTCTTTGATCATATTAATGATTTCAAAATGTATGACCGTTTTATGGGGCTGGGCCAGAAAGCGATAGAATGTGCCATCGAGGTAGCAGAAAGTTTTTTGATTAAGGATGATATAGTTGATCAGCGATCAGTGCAAGTTTTGGAAAGATGTTTGTCACATAGCGAATTCGATCTTTCTCACGAATTTTCTGGGCTAGTGCTAAGGGTGTTTAAAATTGAAAACTTTGGAGAGCTTTACAGCTTCATGGAAAAATATATTGCTACCGATCAATTCAGTAACGATCCAAGATACCTGTTGGAGTTTTTGACAGAGTGTTCATCTTTATATCCAAAAGAATGTTTGGATTTACTTGTAAAAATGAATATTCCGGAACAAGTTGATATGAGTAAAAAGGCTTATTTTGGTGATGAACCATTGGTCCTGGTATTAGCAATTTATTCCAGACTAAGGCTTGAGCCTTTTAAATACCGCGAAGAGCAAAAGACTGCATTAGACTGTTTCGATAAACTTCTTGGTATTCCTTCAATAAGATATAAAGCACTTGAAGCCATGGAAAAGGTATTGAATTAAAATATAGAAAACACTGCGAAAATGTTAGGATTAAGGGAGGATTCTCCTCCGATCCGAGCGTAGTCGAACCTCTGACTTGATTTGATAGGATTTGTAATATCACCCATATTTTCCAACCAAATTCAATTGGCTTCCCATCTAGGAGTAGTCAAATCATAAATTGGACTGGGAGTCATTTACAATCCCACCTACTATCCTTACCCATTTGTAATTGGCTTTCCTATCTCATCCCTCCTTTTCCTTAAGGAGAAGGTGATCGAGCGAAATTAGATTCAGAAATTCTGGACCATCCGGACTTGTTTTCAGGATAAGGAAACAGAAAGCATTTGAAGATATTCTCCTCTAATTAGTTTTCTTAATTTAAGTTTAGCATCAATTTATACCATTCAATTTTTCCCAAACTCGTTTATATTCTTGACCGCTTAGTCTTGATCCAGCAGGTCGCACACTTTCCCATGTTTCCAGACTTTGACTGCTCAGCCAATTGCTTACAGAATCGGATGGTTGAGAAAATATTTCCCCTTCTACAGCTGTATTATATAATTGACCAATCCTGTTGGCAATACTTCTCGGGACATTGTTTTTCCTCATCAGCACCCCTTCGTCTGTATTGACACCATAGTGCAGGTAAGCAGGGAGATTAGCCATCCGTTTTTTATCAACCTCAGAAAGACTATCCCAATCCACACCGCTTGTTGGCATTTTTTGCATAGCAGCTAGCCCCCAAGTTGCTGAGTTTGCCACTACTTTGTACAAAGCCTTGGTCGCCATTTGAATAGCTATGTTTATATCTTCATTTGGGTAAAACCTATGTGCTATTGCTGATATATTCTGACCATTAACCCAATCTATGATCATTCTCGCAATACTCGATTGGTCTAAGGATCTTTCTCCGGAACTTAGTTCTTCTATTGATTTTTTTATTTCATAGGTACTTAACATTATGCCTACGAGTTTCTGCATACTTTGATTTTGCTCTGAAAAAAGTTGATTTCTATTCCAATCACTTGGAGAAATTCCTGATGTAGCCAGTTTGCCAATCATTTGCCTTACTGAAACTGATGAAAAACCTGTTGCATCTGACATCTTTGCATCAGCTAAGGAAATAGAACTCGCATATCTTCTAATATTATCTCTTAAAAAGTTTTTCTTATCAATAGGCAACTGCCGGTAGCCTAAAGTTCCCTGCAACTTTTGTTCTAATTGGGCTAAAAAGAGTTCTTGACTTTGTATCTGCTTCCTGAGATGCGATATGTATTGAAGGATGGCAGACCATCTTTCATCAACAAAAAGCCACCTTTCAAAGCCAAAATCAGCATGTCTTAAAGCATTGTCGATAGCTTTCTCCAATTGTGATAATAATGCCCCAGAGGCCGATGTGATATAGGTAGAAACCTCTTGTAAATCATTATCATTTCTAACGGCCATCCCCACCCAGCCCATAGTGTCTTGACCGGCTCTACCCACTCTCCCAACCAAATTCCAGAAATCACGGACTGGCATAGGTCCTGAATATGGATAATTGTAAGCACCCATTATCACAGCTGATACAGGGAAATTGATTCCTTGTGCAATGGTGGTAGTAGCAACCAAAGCCTGCAGTTTCTCATTGGACATCAAATCTTCAATCAGAAATCGAATCTCATCGGGCAATGCAGCGCTATGTACGGCAATCCTTCTTTTTAAAAACCTAGCTAAGGGAAAATTATCCCCCAGTTCACTTTGAACTAATTTCATCAATAAATCGACATCCTCATCCTGTGCAAAGTCATCAATGGATTTTTCATAGAGAGTTTCCGCAATACTATAGGTTTCGTTGGGGTCAGATGCTAAGACAATAATTGGAGAATCAAGGTTTAGAAATTTGGCGGCTACAGCTTTCGTGATTTTCACTTTTGACCCTCTCGCCTCTGAGGCTGTTTCTGCAGAATCTCCTTTTCCTAAAGGAATAGCGTCCCCAACTTCATATGTACCCTTATCTGTATGGAGGGTCTTCAGAAGATAATCATAGTCCCTTCCTCTTCCTTCTACCTGAATGGCACCGATCACTCGTTCATTTGGCTGCCACCAATCCAACTCCAAATTGATTACCTGTCCTCGATCACCAGCGAGCCAATTTACCACATCCTCGGAGTTGGAAATATCAGGAGTCATCAACAAGAAATTCGCCTCCTCACAGTCGTTTTTAATTGTGGAAAGTAAAAATTCCAGGTTTAAGCCCCTTTGCTTTTCTTCAATATTATGGGCTTCATCCACCACAGTCAAAACCAATGGGCGAACAGTGGTGGTGCCGAGACCTTGCCTGACGAGCAGGTTCATTTTCTCGTAGGTGGTTACCAATACATCAAACGTAGTTTGATTTCCACTCTCTTCAATGAGGTGCTGCTCAAAACCATCCAATTCAATGGCACCGCTAGCTTTTTCAATCCTTAAGCCGATATTACCTAAATCCCGTTTGAGTTGGTTGTAAACCTGATTCGCCAATGCTTTTGTTGGCACCACATAAGCAACCCAACCGCCATGCTCCCTAAATTGATTTAATGCCTGTAAAATGCGGTATTCCGCTATTAAGGTTTTTCCGCTCGATGTAGGAAGATTGACAACAATGGCCCGATGTGCAGGATTGAGCAATTGCCCTTCCAAAATGGACTCTTTCTGTGGGTAGAGCAATTCAAACCTTCCCTGTTCTTGCCGACTGATGAATCGATTGAAGGTCGTTACCCAATTGTTGATCCCTCTGGTGTTGTACCAGATTGTATTCCGAACAATTTTAACAGCAAATGCTTCAAAAAATTGATATAATAGGCCCAAACTAATATTGCCTGATTTATGGGCGTACTCTCCAGAAATTTGTAAATGGTATCGCAACTGATCTTCAGGCTCTAAGGGTCGCCCCTCTAATAAATACTGTCCCAGGATATCAATACTCTTGGCGAAGTGATACAAGGATACCAGTTCAGCAGCTCCATAAGGGCGGCTTTCCTCATTTACCTGATCTAAAAAATTATTCTCAAACTGGTTTTGCTCACTTCTTAATTGATTGATAAGCTCTACTGCCTGACTTATGTCACGCCAATTCTCTTTTTTGACCAAATGAACAATTGCCTTGAAGGAAACCGTCAAAATTCTATTGTTCCAGCTTTCTCCAAGCTCCAGCGATTGGATTTGACCGTCAAGTCCTTTGAGATACTGCTTTACAAAGTGCCAATGCTCTCCCAAATAGCCGAATGCGATTAGCTTGAACTGCTCAAGTATAAAATATTCATTCTCAATATTTATCGGAATTTGACTGGCAATATCGAAGTAAACGGAGCACAAAGCTTTAAATTCAGCAGAGTCCCGAACATCCCAAAGCTCGATAATTCTTAACTCGCATAATTCCTTGGCCTTCTCTAGCTGTGCCAAATCCCCATCTGTCAAGTTTACTTGATCAAACCGATTGGCTAGCTTTCCTTTTTGAATGAGCATACCGATCCCCTCAAGCATATCAGGGTATGCTTGTTCGAGATAGTTATATTTCACTTGTATGCTCATTAATCTTTATTATTTATGATCTGCCCCCAATCCTCTTTGGGAATGGGAAGGTACATCGCCAAAAGTTTTATGCCTTTAGGTTCCAAAACATGGCTTCTTAACCTACCATAGCTTAAGGAAACATCCCTCTCATCATGTTCCACATCTCTGACTAAAACACCAACAAGATGGTAATTATCCATACTATAATAAGCTCTAAAACTAGCATCGAAATCTGTCCTGAATTGGTGTTCAGCCGGAAAATGTCTCATTTTATTTTGAAGGTAGCTGATCAAAATTTGCCTTTTGCGCCTGTCATTGTATATATCCCTCAACTGGCCTTCTATACCACCAGATCCAGTCATAACTTGAGGGGGACGATTGGCTGTTTCGGAAGAAGTTTTAACCTCACCAAAAAGGAAAAGAACCTGACTATCAACTTCAATAAATCCGACTAAGTCTGCTCCGTTTTTATTCCCCTTTGGATTTCTAGCATCCCGTTTCTCATTCCAATGAAAACGGCAAACAAATTCCTGTTCTAAAATTACCTCCGCATAAGCTTCTCCAACCCGGAACTGTTGAACTTGTATTTCTTCATTCTCTAATGCTTGAATATCAGCCATGAGCCCTTCATTTGCATCAAACCCTGTTTCATCCCTCAGCGCCCTTAACCGATCTAAAGAATCTTGCCATTCCTCACGGTCTTGCAGGTTCTCCATGACGGGGCCCTGCAGGTGTTGTCGACAATCCTCCTCTTCTATGGCAATCCCTTGATAATTTCTACTCAGACTCTCAATGTTTTCAAAAAGTATATTCATAAAACACTAATTACCAATGTGTTGATAAAGTTTTTCTAGATAATATCTCTATTTTGTCTGATAGAACTCATAAACTTACCTCTTTCTTAAGGCATCTAAAAATCAAATACAAAATGAGATAGGATTTACTCATTGTCAATTGGTGAAATTTAATAGTTGATCTCCTCCCTCCTTCACAGCCGAGGGAAAGTAGAGAAAGATAAGATCAAGAAAAGAGTTGGCTTACATTCAGGAAATAAAAGACCTTTGTAAGAAAAGGATTTTTGGATATAAAAAAAATACCCTGTATGGGGTATTTTTTGGGGGAAAAATCAATTCCATAGGTTAAAACGCTATTAATTTTGACTTTATCAACATAGGAAACATCCAAGCTTGGGATTCTATCTCGTTGAATCTTACTTTTAGTTGATGTGGGAAAAAGATCTTGATCCGGACAATGGCTGAATAGGAAGAGGGGTAAATATCACAAGGTATACCCATCTCCGGATAGGGACTATAAGCCTCTTCTGGTTTAAGCCTATTGTGTCCTACCCAATCCAACCATTTTGAAATTAGATTTTTTTAATTATCTGGCGAGGGATATAGGAAATGATTTTCCGGAATCTTACTATTGGCCAAATCTCCTTTACTCATTGAGAAGGAAGACAGTAGACCCAGCCAAAGCAGGCGAAGCTTCGGGATTCTGATCCTTTTAGCAAACAATAGGCCGTATTTTTATCAATACTGGTAAGAAAGCGTATATCCATATAAAATAATTATAGCTTCTCAATTTTCTGAGCTATTCTTTCTAGCAAATCACCAAACTGCGGTTGCCCCTTATAGTACAAGGCTTCTGTGGCCTTATACCGTGTCTCAAAATCAGATCTTTGATCAGGATTGATAAGAAGAAATGCCTCATTCTCTGAAATAGGAATTTCAAGGTCTTTCTTAGGAAAGCGAGCTTTTTTATGCTCAAAATAAGCTTCAGTGCCGATGAATTCCAAAACTTCGGGAACTTCTAAAAGGCAATATAAATCATAATATTGCCTCATCAGATTAGCTTTCTTAATTCCGGTTTCTTGTTCCATCCGATACTTTGTTGCTACTGTTTGGAGTTTTTCAACAAAGGTATATCCTGGATGATAGCAAACCACATCAAAAGCCCTGTTGTCAATAATCTTAACTTTAGAGTTTTCCGAAGCTTTATCATACGCCCAAGAGCTAATCAGAAGCTGAGTATTTGGAGTAACGGTATCAAAGCCAGCTTCCAGTAGAATACCTTCTTTTATACCCTCTAAGTAACCTGTCTGGGCTTCATAAAACAGGCGGATTCCACCACTTCTGTATTTATCGGTATCGTCAAAATCAGCATCTCTTTTGATATTAATGACCCCATCTATCGAAATATTTTTGGCCAACCAGTCATAGAAATCCTTTCTCGATTGAATGGCTTTGGGCTTATCGCTTTTTGGGTTTTCATTCACTCCCAAATCAGCAGGAGCTTTGATATGGATATCAATGTCCTCAGAAAAGCGATGAATAATCTGGAACCCCTTAGACAGGGACGTCCCTCCCTTTAACTCGAACTCAAATCCCTGCTTTTTGAGGCCATGCAGTACATGCATGATCCAATAATCTTTTTCTATCAATTGGATTTGGATGCCCGTTTCTTTTTCAAGAATTCTCAGAAGATCAATAAAGTCTTTGCGCTCATGCAGATATTGTTCAGGCATGTTGATCTTCTACGATTGGTAAAAAAACTTTCTTTGCCCGTGAGCCTCCGTAAGTATAAACTATCCGTTTCAATTTTACAGGATCAAGCTTTGCTGCCCTTTCTTTTGCTCTTGAAAGTACAGCCATTTTGTCTTCAGCTAAGGTGTCCAAATTATTGATTAAATCAACCAGCAGAAACTCAGGAGTTACTTTTTTTGGAAACCGGGGCTTCATGTGGAAAAAGAACTTCCGCCCGCCAAGATCAAACTCACCATGACGTTTGTGATTATACACGACACGCTTGTTGTACAGCTGTGTAGTACCTACCTCTAGTGCATTGTAGGCATTAGGAGAGGTGATTAAGAACTCATCATCCTTCAGGAAAGATCGAACAAGAGCGGACTCGTCCGGTGGAGCTGCACCGAATACCGTTTCCTTTGGATAATAGTAAACCCCTTGCGACATTTTTTGCAAAGTCCCATTGTTCAAAAGTTGTTTCAAATGACGATCCACAGAACTAGACCACCGTTCTAGATCAGAACGGCGATACACCTTTCCCCGACGCAAATGACGCTTTAATTTTTGCAAGGTATCCATAATGCCCAAATATACCACGGTTCTGACTTTTTGTCAATTTTTTTATTAAAAATTCATGCAAATAAAAAAGTAAAAAGCCACTAATTTACATTCCGTGTTAGCTGCATTTTTACTGTTACATTAGCAATTTAAATCTTGAAATTGAATGTTGTCTTCAAAAAGCAAGGAGGCTCATTATGTTATTTTGGCCTTCAGGACGAAACCAAATCGACATTTAACCCTTCTTTATTAAACCAATTTGTTTAAGACAGGATACCCCCCCTTTTCATTTTAGTTACTGGTCTTATATAAGACTGTATTCCTACTTCTACTAGGTTAGAGTTGGGGACGATTTGGCTTGGAAAGGAATTTTACCTAACAGGCAATTTTCAAGATGATCCACACAAACCAATTCATGGATCAAAAGACTGTCGCAAAATATTTAGGCTTTTCCCCCACTATCGTATTTCTTCCCAATCATCTCTGAAGTTCAATTGGATGCTGGGTAGGATTTGCATCCCCCCCCTTCTACCCCCCCTTGAATCCGGAATATAAACCGTTGAAATTCAACTTAAATCTTCAGGTAAAAAAAATTGAAAAACTTTACTTTTGAACGAAGGCAAACAAAAACTAGCAAAAATGTTCGTCTTTTGATTTTGGGTGTCTCAGTTTCATAGTCAGAAGGGTTGGATAAAAGGGGGTCAAAATCTAAATGGAACATATAGTATTACTGGCTTTTCTCACCTACAGCTAAAGGTTACCGGCCAATACGGAATACCAAAGTGGCCATTCAGTCTGCAATAAGGTGATGCAGCAAAATAGGATGAGTATTGGATATAGATATCAATGGAATCTTTAAAGAAATATCCTATGATGAGGTTCTAGATGCAGTAGAAAACTATACCAAAGAAAAGTAGATTCTAATATACATAGTGGGCTGGCTGAAAGCTGATGTTGTAAACCAGGAAATGGGAATGACTGAAAGTTGGGTGAAAGTTACTCCTCAGTGAGGTGTTATAATTGGACTGATGACTATTAATTGGGTCAAATTCACCTTTGACTGGTGAATGGTGACAAATTATATGAAAATACAGTTCGAAGAATTCACCTATGATATCAATTGTTCACTGTTTAAGCCACAAATATCCAGAACTGGTGAAATCCAAAATAGCGGAAAGATTGAACGTATGCAGACTGTCCCTGTAGAAAAACAAAGAATTTCTAATGCCAAAATGAGCGAAACAAAGAAAGCTCTGAGTCGGTATAATCATTCAAATTTCTTGGATTTAGTTCAAAGCAAAAAAAGAAACTCCTATTCGCAATAGTAGATTAAATTTTCCCCGAAAAAAAATAAAAAAAAAATTCGTTTACGTTTTTTTTATTTGAAAATAAAACAATTTTTGCCGTGAACTTAATTTTAATAAACTATGAAACATTTTAAGAGAGTAACTCTAGTTTTCGCTTTAGGACTTACAACCATTTTTGGATTTAGTCAAGGATTTGCAGACATAGGAGGAGAAGGAGGGGGAAGCTGTCACGCCTCATATTCTCCTGGAGGTCCAGATGTATACGTTTGTGACGGAAGAACTTATATTTTTAGTACAGAAACTGATTTTGGAGGTTGTGCAGGTCCAAACACAGGATGTGAAGGCTCATATCCTAACTAAGTCGACTAAATTTAAATGGAGATAGAAGGTTTTCTATCTCCATAATTTTTCAAATCCTAATAGAAAATGAGAATTTCTACATATCTTAACATAACTATATTATTTTTAATATATTCTTGCACCACTAACAAAGATTCAGAAAATTCTTCCCAATACAAAAAATATCTCAAAGAGTCAATAAGTATTTCCCTTGATTCCGTATCGACGTATCAGTTCAATTGGATACAGGTGATTGAAGACGAAAATGATAGAGAACTTCTGATAAATCTAAATAAAATATATAATAGTCTTGATTTTTACGATCTTGGCAACAAAAAATTAGAAAAAAGGATAAGTATTAATGATTTGAGTCTAGACACGAGATTTATTGCTCACAGTTTTTTTTACCATAATGAGGATTCGATTTTTATATTTCCTCAATATAATTTCAATGGAACTTTGCTCATAAACAATGTTGGGAAAAAAGTTGATGAAAAAGGGAAAATTTATGATGTTTTAGAGGAGGCGCAAGAAGGTCAATATATTTTAAATCATATTACCTCTCCCTCAAATCCTAGCCTTTATAGAGACGGAAATATATATTTTTCAACTATTCAAATGTATGTCGACATATATAATCCTTTACCAAAGGATGTGATTACAAATTTCAAATGGGATTTGAAATCGGATACAATAAGTCCAATTTCTAATATTAAATACCCTAATGAATACTTTTCAAAAATTGCTACATCTCACCACTCATTCACCTTAAAAACAATTAAGGGAGATTCAACAATTTATAGCTTTCCACTTTCAGATACCATTTACATCTATAATTCAAACAATATACTCATTAGTAAAAGGTTATATGGAACACCCGATTTTCAAGGATTTGTTGAACTTCCTCCTGGAAATCCATTTAATGAACAATATAAATTTGTAGTTTCACAAAATTCTTACGCGAGATTACTTTACGATAAATATAGAGATGTTTATTATAGATTTTTTATAATCCAAAGAAATCTAACCGAAGAAGATCGATCTACCAAAGATAATAGCAAAAATAAGTTTGCAGTCTTGGTTTATGATAATAATTTCAATCTAATAAAACAAGTTGAATTTCCCTCAAATAAATATTTTCATTATTCTTCATTCGTAGCAATTGATGGATTGTATATCCCACTTACAAACAAAGATTATGAAGGTCTCTCTGATGAATATGTCCAATATGATATCTTTGAATTTTAAATGGCTTTTTTATGGCTTTTTAATAATAAGTTCCTGTTCATCCGTTCCAGATAAAAATTCTTTAACTGACTATGTTGAAAATTTTAATATGGGAAACAAAAATGACATACTTTTTATTGATCTAGATGCCTGTTCAAATTGTTTCTTGTCGGCAGTTGAATATTCAAAGAGTTATATATCAGGAAAAGATATTAAAATTTTAGTCTCCACAAAAAATAAAGTGAAATTTAAGCTATTTAAAAACTCCTTTCCTACAACAACGCCTATTTTTCATGACTCTACAAATAATTCACTAAATTATAATATATTAAATTCATCAATTCTGAAATTTCAGGAAGGTGAATGGCTCATTTTAGAATGAAAAATCTTAAAACGTTTATTTTGGGAATTCTTATCTTTGGAATTATAGGCGTATCATGTGATGAGCCAAAAATTCTATCCGATGAATATTTATTTGATTTCGATTCTGTTTTTCCAAATACGGAAAATATCAACGAAATTTCCTTTCCAAAATTTTATACTCACAACTCTAATTTAATTGTTTTTAAACCTGGCGAGTCAATGATTTTGATTTTTAATAGAAAAATGTTCCTAACCGCTTAAATAACTGGACCAGTTTTGTTGCCTAAACTTAGGAACAAAATGATCGAAGACTTACTTAAAAACGCGCGACTTTCTTCCGGTGGTCGAAAGCTACTCACTTCACAAC
>Ga0189275_100377_pt1 | contig 21619 bp, 26 predicted proteins | sample N19A6minimetaG_FD_130329 | JGI IMG/M metagenome (GOLD analysis project Ga0189275, IMG submission 130329) | Marine microbial communities from the Costa Rica Dome - N19 A6 mini metaG | ecosystem: Environmental > Aquatic > Marine > Oceanic > Photic zone | place: Costa Rica: the Eastern Pacific...
AGGTCTCCCGGCTTGCGGATCTCGACATGTATGCCTTTGGTCCTCCTGCCTTCCCGGATTGCTCCAGTGGCTGCGGTGGACCTCTCCGGTCACGGTCGCGGGGGCGGCTGCGCTTTGGGCCTTGACGTTGGGCCCGTTTCACATTCCCTTTTCACCTGCTGAAGACGAGCAGGAACCAGCGATATCCCGAATGGGCAAACATCGCGGCTGAGTCAAGCGGGAACGGAGGGGCAGCATGTCCGATAGCGTCGATCAAAATGAACGCCACAAGGCCAAGATGACGAAAATCAAGGCGGCGCGGGACCGGATGATGGCCACGAAGACCGAGGAAAAAGGTCTGATCATGGTGCACACTGGGCCGGGCAAGGGTAAAAGCTCTTCTGGTTTTGGCATGATCATGCGCTGCATCGCACATGGGATGCCGGTGGCTGTGGTGCAGTTCATCAAAGGCGCGATGGCCACGGGAGAGCGGGCGTTTTTGGAAGAGCACTTTCCGGAAGAAGTGAAATTTCACGTGTCCGGCGAGGGCTTTACCTGGGAAACACAGGACCGCGAGCGTGACATCGCCAAGGCCGAGGCGGGCTGGGAATTGGCAAAACAGTTGATCCGCGATCCCGCGAACCGCTTTGTGATGCTGGACGAAATCAACATCGCGTTGCGCAATGATTATCTGAACATTGACGATGTGGTCGATTTCCTGCTGAGCGAGAAGCCGGACATGACTCATGTCTTGCTGACCGGGCGCAATGCCAAGCCTGAGCTAATCGAGGCGGCAGATTTGGTGACCGAAATGACTTTGGTGAAACATCCGTTCCGCGATGGGATCAAGGCGCAGGCTGGAGTGGAATTCTGATGGCTGTGAAACGCCTTCTGACCGAGTATGGAATGGGCTCGTCGCTGCGACGGCAGGACTATACCGAAGCCGCAAGCCGGGCTGTGAAAGACGCGCTATGGCACAACTCTATCAATCTGGCGGAGCTGTTTGGCAAAGACAAATCCGAGATGATCATCACGGTGGAAGTGGCGGTGCAGCGGCCTGAGAAAGTGGATATTGAGGTGATTGCGGCGATCTTTCCCTATGGCCAAGTCACAGTGAAACCAGTGAAAGGCGGCTTGGACATGCCCCGTGAGGATGGCGGCAACCCAACCGTGATTGCCAATGTGGCGATCTCTGTAGCGCTGGATGTTGAGGTGGCGGCATGACCGATCAACGGTTCATCATCGAAATGGGCATGGGCAATGACCAATATGGTCAGGACTACACCAAGGCCGCCGCGCGGGCCATTGAAGACGCGATCCGGCATTCTGCGATCCCGATGTTTGCCGCGTTGGGCAAAGACCCCAAAGAGATGCGGGTGCAGGTGACGGTTGGGGTACAAGAGCCGGAGAAGGTGGACTGTGCCGAGTTGGTGGAGAAGCTGCCACGCGGGCGGGCCGAAGTGAAAGCTGTGTTTGGCGGTATGAATGTGACCAATCCGGATGACGGCAATGTGCTGGTGATCGCTTCCGCAGCGGTTGAGGCGTTTTTGCCGAAACAGGTGTGACGTGACCAAAACGCTTATGATTCAAGGCACTGGCTCCAATGTCGGCAAGTCGATGTTGGTGGCTGGACTGTGCCGCACGGCGGCGCGGCGCGGGCTGTCTGTGGCGCCGTTCAAGCCGCAGAACATGTCCAACAATGCGGCTGTGACCAGTGATGGCGGTGAGATTGGCCGGGCGCAGGCGTTGCAGGCCTTGGCTTGCGGCAAAGCGTTAACGGTGGACATGAACCCGGTACTGTTAAAGCCGGAGACCGATGTGGGCTCGCAGGTTGTGGTGCAAGGCAAACGGCTGACCACGGTGAAGGCGCGGGAGTATGCGAAGTTAAAACCACAGCTGGTGGAGGTTGTGCTTGAAAGCTTCAATCGTCTGAAATCAAACAATGATTTGGTGGTTGTCGAGGGGGCGGGCAGCCCGGCTGAGGTCAATCTGCGCAAGGGTGACATCGCCAATATGGGATTTGCACTGGCGGCGGATGTGCCGGTGGTTTTGGCTGGCGATATCGATCGGGGTGGCGTAATCGCACAGATCGTAGGTACTCAGGCGGTGATTTCCGAAGAGGATGCGGCGCTGGTGGCGGGCTTCCTTGTGAACAAATTTCGCGGTGATCCCAGTTTGTTTGATGATGGTTACGAGCTGATTAAAGACACGACCGGCTGGGCGGGTTTTGGCGTGTTGCCGTATTTTGGCGAGGCCTGGAAATTGCCCGCCGAAGATGCGCTTGACATCAAGAACGCCAAAAAGGCGGGCGGATTGAATGTGGTTTGCCTTGGCCTCTCGCGAATTGCGAATTTTGACGATCTGGACCCGTTGGCGCAGGAGCCAGGCGTGTCGTTGACGATGTTGCGGGCGGGGGAGCCGATTCCGGGCGACACAGATGTGGTGATCATTCCGGGCAGCAAATCCACGCGCGGCGATCTGGCGTTTCTACGAGACCAAGGCTGGGACGTGGACCTTCTGGCGCATGTGCGTCGCGGAGGGCATGTGCTGGGGATTTGTGGCGGATATCAGATGCTTGGCCGCGAGGTGCGCGATCCCGAAGGCATCGAAGGCACGGCTGGCACGACGGAAGGTCTGGGCCTGCTGGACGTGGTTACCGAGATGACGCCGGACAAGCAGTTGACAGAAACCGCCGCACAACATGTGGCGTCGGGGCAGGCGTTTCGGGGCTATGAAATCCACATCGGGCGCACCTATGGCGCGGATCGGGAACGGCCGTTTGCCACTGTGGATGGGCGCGATGAGGGGGCTGTGTCTGCCGATGGACGCGTGTCCGGCAGCTATCTGCATGGCATGTTCCGGGACGACGGGTTTCGGCGGGCGTGGCTGGCGGCCTTGGGCGCAGAAGTTGGCCACGAAGGCTATGACGCCACGGTGGAAGCGGTCTTGGATCGCTTGGCGGATCACATCGAGGCCCATTTGGACGTCGACGGCTTGTTGGCGGTGGCGCGCTAGAAGCGCATGAAATCAGCGGCTTATTGTCGTTTGTTGCGTAGGGATCGCACAGAGGTGCCGTGGGCGGATTTGAAGGCGCGGGCGAAGCTTGTGGGGCTGTTGAACCCCGTAGCGAGGGCGATGTCACACACCGGGGTTTGCGTGTCTGTGGCGAGGCGCAGGGCTTCCTCTAAGCGCATGGTCAGGTAGACCGCTTGCGGGGATTTGTGCAGGTGGGTTTGGAAGTTGAGTTCCAGTGTTCGTGTGGAAAGCCCGGTTATTGTTGCGATTTCCGGGATTGAGAGCGGCGCGTCCAAGGTTTGCCCCATGAGGTCCAGCGCTTTGATGACCTTTGGGTGATGATGGATCGCGCGGGGGATTGAAATGGGACGCTGGGCGCTGGCGGGCATGGGGTCGTAGACAAAGGCGCTGCTGACGCGGCGGGCAAGATCGGCGCCGTAGCGGGTCTCAATCAGGTAGAGCATCATGTCGATGCAGGGGCTGGCACCGCCGGAGGTAGCGATGCGGTCGGAGATGCAAAATCGGTCTCGGAGCGTTGTAATCTTTGGAAATTGTTGGGAGAATTTTTCGATGTCTTCCCAATGGGTGGTAGCGTTGTGGCCGTCCAGCAGGCCGGCTTCTGCCAGAATCCACGGGCCGCCGTCGATGGCGGCGATGGTGGTGCCGGTGGCATAGAGCCGTCGCAGGGAGGCCGATAGGCGTGGGGTCGCTTGCTGTTCCAATCGAAAGCCAGCCACGACCAACAAGAGGTCACAGCGCAACAGTTGATCAATGGCTAAACCATTGATTTGCAACCCGCTTGTGAGGTCAGCGGGGGCTTCGGTGGCGGTGTAAAACTGCCAGTCAAACAGGGGTTTTCCGGCGCGGCGATTGGCGGCGCGCATTGGGTCTACGGCGGCGGCGAAGCTGAGCGTGTTGCAATCGTCCAGCACCAGAATGGCGACGTTCAAAGGGGCCGGATCATGGCGAAAAACGCTAGTCTCTGCGGAAATAGACATATTGATTTCGTAGTATGAAAAGTGTTGCGCGGCAAGTGCGGTACGGTTGGGCAAGGAACACGAAAGGAATCGCCATGCCGCTCTCAATGAATCGTGAGGTTTTCATCACTTGTGCCGTGACCGGATCGGGTGGTACGCAGGACCGCAGCCCGCATGTGCCGCGCAGTCCGAAGCAGATTGCCGACAGCGCGATTGCCGCTGCCAAGGCCGGTGCGGCGGTGGTGCATTGCCACGTGCGCGATCCGGAGACCGGCGCGCCAAGCCGAGATCTTGGTTATTATCGCGAAGTCACCGAGCGTATTCGCGACAGCGAGGTGGATATGGTCCTCAACCTGACCGCAGGTATGGGCGGCGACATTGTGTTTGGCGGCGTGGAAAGCCCACTGCCGACAGTGGATGGCACAGACATGGTGGGGGCCACGGAGCGGGTGGCGCATGTTGCGGAATGCCTTCCGGAAATCTGCACATTGGATTGTGGTACAATGAACTTTGCCGAAGCCGATTATGTGATGACCAACACGCCCGGCATGTTGCGCAGCATGGGAAAAATGATGACCGATCTGGGGGTTAAGCCCGAGATTGAGGCTTTTGACACCGGACATCTGTGGTTTGCTAAGGAGCTTGTGAAAGAAGGGGTGCTGGCGCCGGATGCACTGGTGCAGCTCTGCATGGGCGTGCCGTGGGGCGCACCGGACGACCTCAACACCTTCATGGCGATGGTCAACAATGTTCCAGACGAGTGGACGTTCAGCGCGTTTTCCCTGGGCCGCAATCAGATGGCCTATGTCGCGGCAGCGGTGCTGGCAGGCGGCAATGTGCGAGTTGGGTTGGAAGACAACCTCTGGCTCGACAAAGGCGTTCTGGCGGAAAACTGGCTGCTTGTGGAGCGGGCGGGCACCATTATCGAGAACATGGGCGCGCGGGTGATTGGGCCAGCGGAAGTGCGCGAGAAACTGGGGTTGGTGAAGCGGGCGCCAAAGTCATGAACGGGCCCGCCGCCCAGTCTGCTACGGGGGGCGCAACGGCTGCGGGCGGCGGCTTTGGATTTGACGGTTTGAGGCGTTTGTACAGAGGGGCGCAACACGTCGGTATGACGTCGGTATCGCGACTGTTTTGCGGAAGTGTGCATTTTGGCATTTTCTCCAACGTGCGAAAATTAACGTTTAGGGCAGCGCCTGACCCTGGGTGGGTGCCAAAGGCGCCCTCCTGGGGGGAGGGTCGGGCGCTGCCCGGTTCGCTTCGCGAAACGGGCAAAGGCGAATTGCCGAAGAGTGATCTATGCCGCTTTAACCCGACACAAAAAACAGTTGTTGGACGCGCTGCGCACATCAACAAAAGCGATGTAAGACGGCGCGGTCAGGATGTCGGGCAGGTCACTGGACGGCGCGGTGCCAGCACAATCTTCGCACAGAAAGATCGGCCCGGTTTCGGTATAGGCGTTTTGGCCTTCAAACGGGCGATGCGCGAGGATCAGAAAGGGCGCGCCCTTGGGCTTGACTTTCAAGCAGGACCGGCAAGGGATGCCGTCTCCTTCGCTGATCGCAATCTCAACGGCGTTGCCATAGGCGTCGGTGCGGCTGTTTCGGATGACATCCACGTGATCGGCGGGCAGTGGGTGAAACTTAATGGTCATGTAAGCTCTCCTTTTGAGGGGACGCTATGATGCGGAGGGCGCGTGCGGCGACCCGTTTCCTGCGAAAAGGGAAGAGGATGACACGGAGATTTGGAACTGCCCTGATTGCGATTTTGGCAGCGACACCATTGGCGGCAGAAGAGCGCCCGCTTTGGGAAGGCTATTGGACCGGCAATGCGTCTTGGTGCGCGCGGATCGGAGAGGTCGGGGACGAGACCCCAACCTGGTACGGGCGCGATGGCATCTTTGGCATAGAGTGGAGCTGTGACATTCGCACAATCCAGCCCACCGGCATGGCCAATGGTTGGGCGCTGACTACGGATTGTCTGGATGCGGGCTATGCCTACAGCGAGACGCAGATGTTTCTTGTGACCTTTGAGGACCGGCTTTTGATTTTGAATGATACGGGCGTGACCGCAAATCTGGTGCGCTGTGAAGAAGGAAAGAACTGAGCATGGCAACGGCAGCGATAATTGGCGGTGGGGTGATTGGCGGTGGCTGGGCAGCGCGGTTTTTGCTCAATGGCTGGGATGTGCGGGTGTTTGACCCGGATCCGGAGGCGGAGCGCAAGATTGGCGAGGTGATTGCCAATGCGCGGGTGTCTTTGCCGGGGTTGAGCGATACGGCTTTGCCCGCTGAAGGCACGCTGAGCTTTCATCAGACCATGTCTGAGGCCGTGGCTGGGGCAAGCTGGATTCAGGAGAGCGTGCCGGAGCGGTTGGAACTCAAGCGCAAAGTGTATCAGGCGCTGCAAGAGCATTGTGATCCCGAGGCGATTTTGGGCAGCTCCACAAGCGGGTTCAAACCCAGCGAGTTGCAGGGCTGTGCCAGCCGTCCTGAGCAGATTGTGGTCACACATCCGTTCAATCCGGTCTACCTAATGCCTCTGGTGGAGCTGGTGCCAACAGCGAAAAATCCGCCGGAGCAGATCGAGCGCGCCAAGGAAACGCTCAAGGGTGTCGGTATGTTCCCGCTGCATGTGCGCAAGGAGATTGATGCCCATATTGCCGACCGATTCCTTGAGGCGGTGTGGCGTGAGGCGCTGTGGCTGGTGAAAGACGGGATTGCCACCACGGAAGAGATCGATGAAGCCATCCGCATGGGCTTTGGCATTCGTTGGGCGCAGATGGGCCTGTTTGACACCTATCGTGTGGCCGGTGGCGAAGAAGGCATGAAGCACTTCATGGCGCAGTTTGGCCCGGCGCTGGAATGGCCGTGGACCAAGCTGATGGATGTGCCGGAGTTCACCGATGAGCTGGTGGATCTTATTGCTGGGCAGAGCGACGCGCAGTCGGGCCATTTGACAATCCGGGAAATGGAGCGGATACGGGACAACAACCTTGTGGCCATGATGCGCGCGCTCAAAGCGCAGGATTTTGCATCCGGGGCAGTGCTCAACCAGCACGACGTCAAGCTCTCAGCGGCGGCTGGTATGGTGCGAAGGGCCAGCGACATAGCCAACCCGACGCAACCCATTGTAACCGTGCGCCGTGCGGTGCCGGTGGATTGGATGGACTACAACGGGCATATGACCGAAAGCCGCTACCTGCAGGCCTTTGCCGATGCGAGTGATCGGCTGATGGAGATCATTGGTTGTGATCAGGAGTATATCGCGACGGGGGGCAGCTTCTTCACGGCAGAGACGCATATCCGGCATATTGATGAGACCCATCTGGGCAGCGTGATTGAGGTGCGCACCCGAGTGTTGATGGCGGAAGGCAAGAAGATGCACCTCTGGCATGAGATGTATGCGGGCGAAAAGCTGCTGGCCACGGGGGAACATATCCTGATCCACGTAAGCTTGGAGACGCGGCGGCCCGCGCCGTTTAGCCCAGAGATTGCGGCCAACCTGAAGATGATCTCTGAGGCGCAGGCGGATTTGCCCGCACCCGAGGGGCTGGGGCGCTACGTGGGGCAGCCGCGGTGACGGGGCGGGTTTTGATCACTGCAGGCGCGTCCGGGGTTGGGCGCGCCATGGCAGAGGTGTTTGACCGCGATGGCTGGCAAATCTGGGTGGCCGATCTGGATGCGGCCGCTTTGGCTGACGTGCCCGAAGGATGGCGCAAAACGCAACTGGATGTGACCAACGAAGACGCTGTTGCTGCGTTGTTTTCCGATATTGGGACGGCTTGGGGCGGGCTCGATGCGCTTTGCGCAAATGCCGGTGTCGCCGGGCCAACGGCGGCGGTAGAGGATATAAAATTGCAAGATTGGCAGGCCTGCGTGGCGGTCAATCTCGAAGGCGCCTTTCTGGCAGCAAAATATGCCGCGCCGATGATGAAAGCGGCGGGACAAGGCGCGATTGTGGTGACCTCTTCCACCGCTGGGCAGTATGGCTACCCGTATCGCGCGCCTTATGCGGCGGCGAAATGGGCGGTGATTGGCCTGACCAAAACGCTGGCCATGGAGCTGGGGCCAAATGGCGTGCGGGCCAACGTGATTTGCCCGGGCGCGGTGGAAGGGCCGCGCATGGAGGGCGTGCTGGAACGCGAAGCGGCGGCCAAAGGCATGACGCGGGATGCGGTTTATGACGGCTATGCGTCTGGCACCGCGCTGGGCTCCTTTGTGGAGGGGCGCGATGTGGCGGAGATGGCGGTGTTCTTGTGCAGCGACAAGGCGCGGTTGGTGAGCGGGCAGGTGATTGCCGTAGACGGGTTTACCGTGAACCCGGACCCGAAGGTTTAAGCCGCGATCTCTGCTTTCAGCATTTCAACATGGTCTGGAATTTGGCGGGCGGTGACATCGGCTTGGCGTACCAGATCGTCGAAATGTTCGGTGAAGCTGGTGACGCGTTCGCGGTCGCGGAAGGCAAGATAGTTGCGGCCGAGATAGAGCACCGCCAGTAGGGGGCCAAAGACCGTGATCGGGCTGGAGTACAGCCTGCGGGCGTCAAACAGGTAGAGGCGCAGGCGCGGGTAAAGCTGGCCGCTGAGGGTGGCGAAGTGATCTAGTTGCTGGGCGCGGATGGCGCGGGGCAGGCCGGCATAATAGCCTTCGCCGCGCGCAAAGGCCGCGAGTTCATGCATTGGCAGGGCGATCTCATAGTCAGATTGGGATTGCCGCATCCAGCTCAGCCGGTCGCGTGAGGCGTTGATCGCCTGTTCGGTGGTGCGGCCCAGATGTGGCTCATATTCCCACGCCAACATTTCGTCGATCTTGAGCATGTCGGGCAAGCCCGCCGGTACATGGCGAATTTTGTAGCCCACGGCCTCCTGGTGCCAGGCAAAAATCTGTTCATCGACCAGTGCGCGGGGCGCTTTGGTAACGGAGAGCGCATTGGCGAGAATGTCTGCGGTGTTCTCCGGACGGTCCGTGAGCGACAGCAGCCAGTCGGCGGACACGCCGAGCGCGGCGGCACATTCTCCAACCACCTGCGCATTTGGCAAACGTGCACCAGTACCTTTCAAAAGCTGGCTGATAGTAGACCGGTCCACGCCGATGGCGCGGGCCAATCCAGCCTGTGTCATGTCTTGGTCGTCCATGGCCTGGCTCAGGCGTTTGCGGAACAGATCCGCGCGAACACGTTTGTCGATTTTATCTATCATGGGATGATAAATATCAGATATGTTGGATTTTGTTAATCAGATACAGAATTCTGTGACACACTTTTAAGGCGTATCACACCTATGACAACAGACGCACGGGACAGCGGAATGGAAACGCACACACGCTCTATTGTAAAAGCGGTGATTTGGAATGTGATTGGCATCGTGTCGATGACTGTGGTGGGTATTTTGGCCACCGGGTCAATGGCCTTGGGGGGGAAGATGGCGCTGATAAATACTGGTGTGGGGTTCACCATGTATCTGGTTTACGAGCGCGTCTGGTCACGTGTGCGCTGGGGGCGGCGGGCTTCTTTCGATTAAAGGCCTGAACTACCGCGTGACAAGAGTGCGCAAGGCGGGCATCAAGGCGCCATGGAATTTTGGATCATCGCCTCAGTCGCCGCCGCAGCCTTTCAAACTATACGCTTCATGCTGCAAAAACATCTGGCCAAGGTGTCTTTGTCCGCCGCTGGCGCGACCTTTGCGCGGTTTGTGTATTCGGCGCCCATTGCGGCTGTTGTGTTGGCGACACTCGTGGCGCTTGGCCAAGTCACCTTGCCGGATGTCACGCCACGGTTCTGGTTCTTTGGGGTCGTTGGTGGCGCTGCGCAGATCACAGCCACAGTTTGCACAGTGATGCTGTTTGGGCGGCGCAACTTTGCAGTGGGCATGGCGTTTATCAAAAGTGAAGTGTTTTTCACCGCTTTGATTGGGTTGGTGCTGCTGTCTGAAACCATTTCCGGGGTGGGGCTTATTGCGATCACCATTGGCGTTGCGGGCGTGTTGGTCTTGTCCGGTCCGATTGAGGCGGAGGCGACAGGCTGGCGGCGGATTTTGACACCCTCTGCGGCGCTGGGCCTTGTGGCGGGGGCACTCTTTGGCGTGTCGGCGGTGTGTTACCGCGGGGCGTCGCTTGAGGTGATCACGGATGCAGCGTTGCTGCGTGCGCTGGTGACCTTGGCCGCCGTGACCATGATGCAAATGGTGAGCATGTGGCTTTGGCTCACCCTGCGCGAGCCGGGGGAAGTTGGCCGAGTGCTGTCAGCTTGGCGCAGCGCAGGGTTCATTGGTTTGACCAGCATGGCGGGCACGTTTTGCTGGTTCACCGCCTTCACGCTGCAAAATGCAGCTTATGTGAAAGCGGTGGGACAGATTGAGCTGGTGTTTGGCATCCTCGGCACCGTGCTGATCTTCGAAGAGAGTATCAGCCGCCGCGAATACCTCGGCATGGCACTGTTGGCGGTGTCGATCCTGACGCTGGTTCTGTTGGCTTGAAGCGATCTGCGAAAAAGGCAGGCTCCCTCAACACTGCCTGAAATCGAAGATTTCAAGGCGTTGAGGAAGGCCTGATTTCTATGGTTTTTCGTCAGATGCTTTAATCATCCCGCCCGTTCAGATCCGGCAGCCGGCCTTTCAGGCGCAGAAACAGGCTTTCTTCGTCATCATTGCGGAAGAACGGCACGGCCTCCGGCGGGGTGCGGTCGGTTACGCGGGCTTCGATTTCGGCCAGCACCACCTCGGTGATGAAGGGCAAATCAAAGCTGCGGGCTTCTTTGAGGGGGATCCACTGCAGATGGGAGAGCTCTTCGCAGGCGGCGGAGAAATCATCCAGATCACTGGTGATTTCATCGGCATCTAACAGGAAGAAACGCGCATCAAAGCGGCGGGGACGCCCCGGAGGGGTGATGGCGCGGAAGACAAATTGAAGAGCTTCGGCAGTGGGCACATGGCCGGTGGCGGCGTAGGTTACCCAATCTGCAGGCGGGGTGATGGACCAGTCGCCTTGGGTGCCAAGGATTAGGCCGGTCTCTTCCCAGAGCTCACGAATGGCGGCAACGGCCAGTGCGTGCACAATGCTTTCGCCCGTGTCAGCGCGCCGGTCTTCCAACAAGCGTTGGCTGCAGAAGTCAGAGATCGGCGCGGCCAGAGGAATATCGGCATCCTCGAGGTCTACAGCTCCACCAGGGAACACCACCTTGTTGGGCATGAACGCGGCTTTCGCGCCGCGCTGGCCCATCAAGATTTGTGGATTGGTGTCGCGATCCCTGAGCACAATCACCGTTGCGGCGTTGCGGATCGCGGTTTTGTCCACGGATGCGGTGTTATTCATGGCGTGCTCCCCTCACGAGATGGGGTGCCGGGTTACTCTTTGAACCCGTGCATCCGGCGCGCCCATTGGAAGGCGACCACACACCCCTTCAATCTCGGTAGAAGGTAGAGCGAGAGCCCGATACAGCCAACCGAAAAAACGGTGAAGAGAATAAGGGGATCGGGACGCCAATGCACAAAAGCCACGTGCAGAAGCGGGGCCAACAGGTGGCCAACGACCAGAATCGTTAGATACGCAGGGCCATCGTCGGCGCGGTGGTGGCTCAGGTCTTCTTTGCAGACCGGGCAGTGGTCGCGTACTTTCAAATAGCCCTTCAGCATGGGCCCATTGCCGCAACAAGGGCATTTCCGACGCCAGCCCCGTAACAGGGCCTGTTTCATAGGGCGGTCGTTTTCTGCCAAAGCGGCATCAGACATGTTGGTTTCACTCATAACGTTTCCCTCGCTGCTCGCCGGAGTAAAATGTGGCGTTTTGCGCCAAGATGAAACCCATCATTCCCGGTTGCGGCGCCATGTCGCAAAATGCCTCAACTTCTCCGTGGCAAAAAAAGATTGAGAAAGTGCGACGGAAACTGGGAGGGCGCGCGTTTTACCTTCACTGAACAGGCAATGAGCCGACACAGAGAGACAAAAGACAGGCCCTAAAGGAGACCACCATGAAGAGCACAATGATGATCAGCGCCTTAGTGATTACAGCAATCGGTGTGACTGCGGTCGCGGCTTCCGCCAAAGAAGGTGGCAAGATGCGCGGTATGCGCGGGCAAATGCCAAGCTTTGAACAGCTTGATACAAATGCGGATGGCTTCATCACGGTTGAGGAACTGCAAGCCAAAGCCGCGGAACGGTTTTCCGGTATTGATGTCAATGGCGATGGGGTGGTCACCAAAGAGGAACTGACCGCTCATGCCGAATCTCAAGGCAATGACCGGATGGCGAAGAAGCTGGAGCGTATGATCAGCCGGATGGATACCAACGGTGATGGGCAACTGAGCTTGGATGAGATGAAGCCGAAAGAAGATCGGTCTGCAAAGATGATCGAGAAGCTGGATACAGACGGTGACGGTAAAATCTCTAAGGCCGAGTTTGACACGGCCCAAGCTGAGCTTATGAACAAGCGTTCCGAGCGTAAGGCTGAGATGTTCAAAAAGCTCGACACCAATGGGGATGGCACCATCTCTCAGGAAGAGTGGGACGCGGCCAAAGAAGCGCGTGGTTCCAATAAGCGTGGCGACACGCAGGACAACTGAGCTTGAAGGGAAGGGCGGCTTTCAGGCCGCCCCAACCTGATCGATTGCACAACCGCCCGTGAGAGGCTAGCCATCGATACTATGACGATGCCCTACGATCAACAGGAGGATACGCCGGACGACGCATTGTTGGTGCTTTATGCCAACGGCGACGGTGCGGCGGCGCGGACATTGACGCTGCGGTTGACGCCGCGGGTGTTTGCGCATGCCTTCCGGATGTTGGGGGATCGGGCAGAAGCCGAAGATGTGGCACAAGAGGCCATGATACGGCTGTTTAAACAAGCGCCGGACTGGCGGCAGGGCGAAGCCAAGGTGACCACCTGGCTTTATCGCGTAACCGCCAATCTGTGCACGGACCGGCTGCGTAAAGCCAAAAGGGTGGCACTGGACGCGATCCCTGAGCCGGAAGACGATGCAAAATCGGCGGCACAGGAAATGCAGGACCGGGCGCGCGCGGATGCGTTGCAAAATGCGCTGGCAACGTTGCCAGAGCGGCAACGACAAGCGGTCGTGCTGCGGCATATCGAAGGTCAAGGCAATCCGGAGATTGCGGAGATCATGGAGATCAGCGTCGAGGCGGTGGAAAGCCTTACGGCGCGTGGGAAACGGGCGTTGGCACAGGCTTTGGCCAGCCAGCGCGAGGCACTGGGGTATACCGATGGCTGATAAGTTTGACGACGATATGCTGGACGATCTGTTTGCAGCGGCCCGTAGTGACAGCCGCGCGGCCCCGTCGCCTGACCTGCTGGCGCGGGTGCTGAGTGAGGCTGAAAGTTTGCAGATCGCGGACCCGGCTCCGGTTATGCCCCTGCAACGCCGCAGCCTGTGGGCTGCTGTTTTGGCAGCCGTGGGCGGTTGGCCCGCACTCAGTGTTGTGGCCATGGCTGGTATGGCTGGCGTTTGGATCGGTGTCGCGTCGGGTACGAGCTTGATGCAAGACACCCTTGGCCTTGATATTTATGGAGAGACCGCCCAAAGCTATCTCTCCGATCTGGATGATACCTATGCCTTTAACTTTAAGGCGGAGGAATGAGCATGACTGAGCCTAATACCGAGCAGCTTAGCCCCAAACCCCGCCGCCTGACCCGTGTGCTTTTGATCGGCTCACTGGCGCTCAATCTGCTGATTGTGGGTGTTGCTGGCGGTGCGGCGATCAGCCTTCGCGGCGGCAGTGACAAAGGGCCGGTCAGTGATCGGTTCGGATCCCCGCACATCAAGGCGCTCACCTTTGATGACAAACGTGAAGTTGGGCGCGCCATTCGCAATGCCTATCGCAAAAGCAATGTCGATCATCGTGCCGATCATCAGCATTACAAAGACGCTTTGGCTTTGCTGCGCGCATCGCCCTTAGATGAGGCTGCGCTGCGCGAGCTTGTGATGACGCTGGATCAAGCAGGGGAGCGTCGGCGCGCCATGGCGCGGGACGTGTTCCTGGCCAAGATCATCTCCATGTCAGATGCGGAGCGTGCGGCCTATGCCGACCGTCTAGAAGAGGTGCTGCAACGTGGCCCGAAAGATAAGAAGCACCCACCGCGGGATGGCAAACCCCGTCCATAAATGTAACCTTAAGATAACCTGTTGGCTTTGAAGCAGCTTTAAGTTGAATGATTGGCGTTACGAAGTAGTGTCTGCCACCGAAACAGTGGAGAAGGCATTATGAGTTTGCGCTTGGCTGCGGCCATCGGTTTGATGACTTTGGGGAGCGGAACAGCCGTTCAAGCCCAAAACAAGTACGACGTGTTTCTTGGGCAATATATGGCGTCTGCGCGTATTTCCATGGAGTGTGACGGATTGGGGGTGTTGTCAGAGCAGGCGGCGGCAAACATTGCCAAATCCCAAGACAAGCTGCGCAAGCAAAAGGTGTTGAAATGGTTGTTTTATGGAAAGAGCGCGTACTTGAACCAGGTTGGTGAAAAGGCGTTGTCTGCGCGGGATATCGATCCGAAAAACACATCGCAGATGTGCCGTTTTGGTCGTAAGGTGGCAGGCTTGGAAGACGCCATCGGCAGGTTCCTACGCGCCCAGAAATAAAACGACTTAAGCGGCAGTGAACGACAGCAGCACCTTGTCGCGCCCGTCAGCTTTGGCGCCGTAGAGGGCTTGATCTGCGCGGTCAATCAGCACGCTTGCGAGGCTGTCTTTGCCACCAATCCGGTTCTTGTTTGCGCTGAGCATGTCGCTGCCCATGGCCACGCCAATGCTTACGGTGACGGGGATTTGAATGTTGCGGCCGCGCAGATACACCGGTTCAGCCCGCACAACATCGCAGAGCCGTTCGGCCACTTTGGCCGCGCTATCTCGATCGTCAGTCTGCACCACGATCAAAAACTCCTCGCCGCCCATACGTGCAATCAGGTCAGCGGATTTGATGTTGGCGCGCATGCGGCGGGCAATTTCAGAGAGCACGATGTCACCGGCGGCGTGGCCGTATTTGTCGTTGACCTCTTTAAAGTGATCAAGGTCGGCCAGCATCACGGCAAAGTCACCTTTTGGTGCATCCTGGCAGGTGGCCCGGCTGGCCATGTTGTCCAGATGGGGCATGGCATAGCGGCGGTTAAACAAGCCAGTGAGAGGATCCGTCACAGAAGCGGTCAGCCCGTCTTCTACCTTTTTGCGCAGACGGTCGATCAACCGCTTACGTGCAATCATTTTGTCCAGTCGAAGAACGGCCTCTTCGGGATCAAACCCATCGGCGACCACATCATTGGCGCCCAGATCAAGCGCATTAATGCGGGCGGTGTCATTGTTTTCATCCAAGACGACCAAGACCGCTGCCTGCCGTGTCGCCGAACGGGCGCGGATTTCGGCCAAAAGATGCAGGGTTTCCTCAGGCGCTACCACCGACAGGGGTAGTACAATCGCATCCGGCGCAGAGGACTGCCCAATGCTTTGCATAATGTCGCTGGTACGTTGATGACGGAGGACAAACGGTGCCATTTTCGCGAGCTGCGCCTGCCAGCGCGCGCCTTCAGTGTCGTTACGTCCGGCAACAAGTACGGATGCGGGAGTTTCAAATCCGGCGAGCGGTTCTGCGAGACCGGGGATATGGGCGGTCTGTTCACGTGCGCTCAGTTCTTCATAAGAATTACGGGCCCGAACAATCGAACGAATACGAGCCAGAAGCGCGTCGGTGCTGGCGGACATGTCAAACGCGTCATCCGCGCCAACGCGTAGCGCGTCAATCAAGTCCGCCCGGTGACCGTCTGTGTTCACCAGAAGCACAGGCAGGTTGGCAAGCTTTGCGCGCTCTTTGATCAGGGCGCAGAGGTCAATTGCGCTCATATCCACGAGGTCGCCCCCCAGTACCAAAAGGTCCGGTGTCGCCTCGGTTTCGAGGAGATCCAAAGCCTCACCCGCGCTGGCGGCTTGCTCAACCTGAGCGAATGCACCGGCAAGTTTAACTTTCAACAAGATACGGTTCGCCGAAATACTGTCGACGATGAGGACACGAGCTGCCATAGAGAAACCTGAAACTGTGGAAAGAAGGGACACGTTCATAATGTGGTATGAATGGTTAACAAACCCTTTCGAAAGTGAGAAAAAATGAGCGTTTCTCAAGAGGTCGCAGAGACCACTGCGCTGAAGGCCTTGGCCTGGTTGGTTAACAACGAAGAGGTGTGTTCTGTTTTTCTTGGGTCAACCGGGGCGTCTATTGACGATCTTCGTGCGCGGGCAGCAGAACCTGATTTTTTAGGGTCTGTGCTTGAGTTTATCACTATGGACGACGCTTGGGTGGTGGAGTTTTGTGATACAAATGCACTCGCCTATGAAGTGCCGATGATGGCGGCGGCGACCTTGCTCGGCACAGCTCGCACCCATTGGACCTGAAGTTGCTGACATGTCAACGCGCGGATCTGCTTGCACTGTGTAGAGGGGCAGGGCAGTGTCCGCAGCAGGACCACATGAAGCAAGGCTGATCAAACATGCGCGTAGACGGACTTCTGTTTGACAAAGACGGCACCCTTTTTGATTTCGGGGCAACCTGGAATGACTGGGCTGCAAAGATGATTGATCGCTTTGCCAAAGGGGACGTGGAGCTGTCACAGCGGATCGCAGATGCGTTGATGTTTGACTTGACCGCCAAGGCATTCTTACCGGAGAGCTTTGTGATTGCAGGTACCAATCGGGAGGCCGCGGAGGCCATTGCCGGTGCTGTGCCTGGTTCTGATGTGGATGCGATTGACGACGAGTTGATGCTCGCGGCCGCACAAGCACCGCTGGCCCCTGCCGTTCCGCTTGCGCCGCTGATGGATGGGTTTCGCGAGGCGGGTCTGAAGCTGGGCGTGATGACCAACGACACCGAATATGGTGCCAAGGCGCATCTGACGGAGGCCGATGTTGTCGACCGGTTTGACTTCATCGCCGGATTTGACAGCGGTTTTGGGGCAAAGCCTGATCCCGGACCACTATTGGCCTTTGCCGAGCACACCAAATTGAGCCCTGCGCGTGTGGCGATGGTGGGGGACAGCACCCATGATCTGATCGCGGGACGGCGGGCCGGGATGCAAACCGTGGCTGTGCTCACCGGCGTCGCACTTGAAGCAGAGCTTGCGCCACACGCGGATGTGGTGCTGCCCAATATCGGCTATATCCCTAAGTGGATGCGAGCTTAACACGATCTGAGCTACACTCTTTCGCAGTGCCGGTGCAGCAGCGAAAATCCGCTGTTGAGGCACCAACCTGCAAGAAATGCCATTGTTCTGAGACGCTTTATAAAGTTGTTTTGAGACTCTGCCTCGCTATAAACGCGGCAAGGGTTGTAGGAGGGGAGTCATGCACACTCAAGACGGGCGCACCGTGACGGGGCGCGTTGAAATGGCTTTGGTTGGATCCATCGCGGGGGCATCCATATGGGCCTTGGTCGAACACCTTCCAGACGTGCTAACCCATCCGCTTGCCTATCTGTTTGTGACGTCTTTTGTCGCGGGCTTTTTTGCCGTTTTGTTGGGGTTGAGTGGCCCGTACCGGGTTGTGCGCGCGGCGCTGCCTGCATTGTGGTTGTCCGCTTTGGCGGCCGTGTTGCTGACCTGGTCAGGATGGCGATTTGAAACGTTGGAAGCCTTCTCGGACGCGATGCATCCTGTCATGGCTTGGGGCGTTTTTATCACCATCGGCACACCTTTTGCCGCGGCGCTTTTGCGCGATCATCACAGTCTGCGCGACTACGGCCATCTGTTTGATGTGAGTTGGAGCATTTTGGTGCGCTACTCGGCGGGTTGGCTGTTCGCGGGGTTGTTCTGGGCGGTGCTTTTCATGAGCAACGCGCTTTTGGAGATCGTTGGGCTGAGAATTATTGAGGACATTATCGACATCGATGGTGTCCCCTTTGTGATCACCGGCTTTGCTCTGGGGCTCGGCCTGTCAGTGGTACATGAGATGCGGGAGTATCTGTCGCCGTTTCTGGTGTTGAGATTAATGCGGCTGCTGGTACCGGTGGTGCTGGGCGTGGTGCTGATTTTTGTGGCAGCGGCACTGGCGCAGGATCCAGGCGATCTTTTTGGCAACCTCAGCCGCACGGCCACGCTTTTGTTTGTAGGGCTGACGATGATCAGCCTCGCGAGCATTTCCTTGGATCGCGGCGATGCGGATGCTGTGCAAACCCGATGGATGCGCCTTTGCACGGCAGCTTTGGCGCTGTTGCTGCCGGTGATTGCTGGGCTTGCGATCTACGCGCTGTGGCTGCGGGTGGCGCAATATGGCTGGACGCCGGCGCGTTTGGCCGCAGGGTGCACTGCAGCGATTGTGGCGCTTTATGCAGTCACCTATGCCGTCGCCGTTGTGTTGCGCGGCCCCTGGATGGCGCGCATCCGACAGGCGAATATTTTGGTGGCAGTGCTTGTTCTGGGAACAGCCGCTGTCTGGCAAAGCCCGCTCCTGAATGCCGAGCGTCTCTCCACCCGCTCGCAAGTGGCGCGCATCGAAAGCGGTCAAGTTGCCATTGATGATATGGCGCTGTTTGAAATGGCGCACGAGTGGGGTAAGCCGGGTAGGGCAGGGCTCCTGGCTTTGGAACAAGGCGCGGGGCAATCCTCGCCAGAGCTGTTGGCGGAAATCGAACGGGCGCGGTCCGTTGACATGCATTGGCAGTTCAAAAACGGCATGAACAATCGTCTTGCAGCAACCCGGGCACGAGACATTTTTGAGAATCTGACTGTGTTGCCAAAAGGCGAAGAGGTCACTTTGGCCATGCTTGAGGAGTTGCCGGATTATTGGCTGCGCCGTTGGTCCGACAGCTGTCCAATCAATCCAGTAACTGGGTGTGTTCTAGTGACGGCGGCGTTTTCGAGCGAAGTGTCGTCCTTGCATGGGATCCTGTTTGTGCCGGAAGATATGCATAATTTTGAAGCATCTAGCGTGTTTGTGGAGCGAGGCACTCTCTCTGTGGGTGAAAATCTGACCTCATTTGGCGGCAAGGACGTGACCGTGGCGCAAGTTCGTTCTATATTGGATGGGCAGTTTGAGGTGGCGCCCGGCAGCCGGCAGTCTCTCTGGATTGGAGACTTTGAATTGGCGCCAGAATTCTGAGGTTGTTGGGAAAATCTTAAGGTGCGTCTGGTCTGATTGACTGGGATAAATGAGGTGAAATCATGCATGGTTTGGTCAACAGAGCGATACAGTGCTTTGTTCGCGACAGTTATGGGCTGTCGCGTTGGCTGGAAGTGACTCGCCAAGCAGGTGTCAAAGTCACCGACTTTGAGGCCATGTTGCACTATGATGATGCAATCACCGAAAACCTGATCAACGCTGCCAAAGACGTGATCGGGGTATCTGAGGAAACTGTTCTTGAGGATCTCGGAACCTATCTTGTGACCCATCCCAACGTGGAAGCGTTGCGCCGTTTGCTGCGGTTTGGCGGCGTGGACTTTGTCGACTTCCTGCATTCTCTGGATGAATTGCCGGACCGCGCCAAATTGGCGGTGGACGATCTTGACTTACCGTCTATGGAAGTGCGGCAGCATTCGACGGAAACCTTTAGCCTGACTCTCAAAGGCGAGCGGCCTGGATTTGGCTATGTCATGATGGGCATTTTGCGCACATTGGCGGATGACTATGGCGCGCTGGTGCTTCTGGAGCATCGCGGAGCGCGGGTTGACGTTGAGGTGATTGACATCACCTTGGTGGAGCAAGCTTTTGCCAGTGGGCGGGAATTTGAACTTGGGGCGCGGGCAGGATGAGTAAGAACGACAGTGGCTGTGAGATCCTAGACACGCTGGACGTTCTGTGTCCGATGCATCTGCGTTTGGACGCCTTTGGTAAGATCACCCATGCAGGACCAACGGTGGCCAAGTTGTATGGTGAGCAAACCATCATCGGAAACCGGTTTCTGGAGGCGTTTGAGCTCAACCGCCCGCATTCCATTACCTCGATGGAAACGCTGTTGGCCGCAGCAGGCAAGAAGCTGCACTTGAAGAAACGTGTGGAGCCGCAGACCGGGCTTAAAGGCGTGTTGATGCCGTGCAGCGACGGCGGCGCCATAGTGAATTTGAGCTTTGGTATCTCCATTTTGGATGCGGTGCAGGAATATTCGCTGAGCGCGTCTGATTTTGCAGCGACCGATTTGACCATTGAGATGCTCTATCTGGTGGAGGCGAAGTCCGCCGCGATGGAGGCCCACCGCAAGCTCAATCAGCGTCTGCAAGGGGCAAAGATTGCCGCCGAAGAGCAGGCTTATACCGACACGCTGACAGGGTTGAAAAACCGTCGTGCGTTGGATCATATTTTGCCGCGCATGGTGGATGATCGCACACCGTTCGGCCTTCTGCACGTGGACCTCGACTTCTTCAAGGAGGTCAATGACACCAAGGGTCACGCGGCCGGCGACGTCGTGTTGCAGCATGTGGCCAAAGTTCTTGTGGACAGCAGCCGTGGAGACGACGTTGTGGCTCGTGTCGGTGGCGACGAGTTTGTGCTGGTGATCAACGGCACAATTGATCCCGAAATCCTGGGACGGATTTGTACTCGGATCATCAAAGAAGTAGAGCGCCCAGTCGCCTACAAAGATAGCCTTTGTAAGGTTTCAGCCAGTGTTGGCATCGCCATCTATGACGGCGCAGGCGAGGCATCGGCGGAACAGTTGATGGATGACGCGGATATCGCACTATATGCGTCCAAACATGATGGCCGCGCGACCTATACGCTGTACTCCGCAAAGCTGCGGGAAAACAGCCCCTTGGCGATCAACCACTAACAAACCGACGCAGAGCTGTTTTTAGAGCTGCGCGATACGCTGTTTGCTTTCGCTTGCGACAAAATCCACAAACAGGCGGATTTTCGGGTCTTGCAGTTTGCGGTGTGGATAAAGGCATCCAAAGGAAGCAGGCAGGGGCGGGGTGTCTGACAAGACTTCCACCAGTGCGCCGCTTTTGAGGTGCAGCGCCACGTCAAAGCGCGGTTTGTTGGCGATGCCAGCACCTTCCAGAGCCCATTGGGTGAGCACGTCGCCGTCATCAGCATCATAGCGGCCTTTGGCCTCAATCTTGCGCAATCCTGCCTCAGTTTGCAGGGTCCAGAAATACTCGGGACTACGCGGAAACCGCAGCAACAGGCAGTTGTGATCTCCAAGTAGGTCATCTGGCGTTTTCGGGGTGCCATGCGCTTCGAGATACTCCGGCGCGGCCACCAACACGCGGTCACAATCGGCTATTTTTCGTAGCTTGAGGTTGCTGTCTTTTAGCTCGCCCAGTACAAAGGCCACATCCAGCCCGTCTTCAAACAAGTCTACTTTGCGGTCCGACAGGCGCAGCTGCACATCCACGTTGGGGTATTTGTCGGCAAAGGCCGGGATCAATGGCGCAACAATCCGGCGGCCCACACCCAAAGGCGCGGTCACGCGGATGGTGCCCCGTGGCTTGTCAGAAAACCCGGCCCCCACCGCTTCGGCTTCATCCAGCGTTTCGATGACCTTGCGGGCGTGGTCATAAAACACCTTGCCTACTTCGGTGGGGGAGAGATTGCGTGTGGTGCGGTTAAACAGGCGCACACCAAGGCGGCTTTCCAGCTCTTTGACGCGGTTGGAGGCCACCGCCGGGGTCAGGCGCAAGTCGCGGCCTCCCGAGGTGATGGAGCCAAGTTCCACCACACGTACAAAGACTC
>Ga0189275_100379_pt1 | contig 21470 bp, 19 predicted proteins | sample N19A6minimetaG_FD_130329 | JGI IMG/M metagenome (GOLD analysis project Ga0189275, IMG submission 130329) | Marine microbial communities from the Costa Rica Dome - N19 A6 mini metaG | ecosystem: Environmental > Aquatic > Marine > Oceanic > Photic zone | place: Costa Rica: the Eastern Pacific...
GCCCGACATGACAGCCTCGCAGGTGCCGACAATGCTACCGTGGAACTGGAAGCCCTCGGAAGTCCGCCAAGCCGCCTGACCGCGGCCTACGCCGGATGCTTACCATCGTTGCTGCAAATGCAAACACACGGCCAAAGGAACTTCGGAGCAGCCATTCACACTATCTGGAGCCCACGTTCGCCTGTGGTAGGCCGCATAATCTCGATCACAGTCTACTGATTGTGTCACTGACGCATCAAATTCCAGAAGTGAGGACGCACAAGGAAATCAGTTCCTGCCTTGAGGTCATGGTGCCGACGGGCTGTGCGTTTCAAATCAGGATTTGCCGGTTTGCACCGCATACAGGGGATCGGACCTGCGGAGATGTTGCCGCATCAGCGCCGCGGCGCCCTCCGCGTCCTGGGCGGCCAGCAACGCGACGAGCGCGGTGTGTTCCTTGAGCGTGGTCTGCTCGCGGCCCTCCCAGTGCAGGAGCGGCGTGTAGAAGGCCAGGAGCCAGGACAGCATTGCCTGGGTCACGGTTTCCAGCAGCGGGTTGCCGGTCAGGCGGGCGATGCCGACATGAAAGGCCATGTCCGCCTCGATAAAGGACGTGGTGTCGGCGAGATGCCCGCGCTGGGCCTCGATCAGGCCGCGCAATTCCTCGGCGTCGGCGGCGCTGCATTTTTCGGCGGCGCGCCGCACGGTGCCTTCTTCGAGGATCGCCCGCAACTGCTTGAGATGTTCGACGTTTTCCGGTTCCGAAGACAGCATCAGCTTGGCAATGTCGTCGATCTGCGCCACCGCTGTGCCTGCGGTCAGGGGTTGCACCCGGCTGCGTTCACCATGCGAGATCGAGATCACGCCCTTGTTGGCCAGCATGTGCAGCGCCTCGCGCACTGCCGGGCGGCCGACACCGAATTGCTCCATCAGCACCCGTTCGGAAGGCAGGGCATCGCCGGGTGCCAGTTCGCCGGTCTCGATCAGCTGCCATAACCGCTCGAACACCTGATCCGAAAGCTTCTGTTTCTGGATCGGGCGATCGATCAACAGGCGTGGCTGGGTCTTGGGCATCGTGTCTTTCCTGGTATGACATCCTGACAATGCAGTACGTGGTATGATGAGGCAATGACTTGCCCGTCATGTGGTCGCCTGTTGCGCGCAGGTCAATCCTGCGAGCAACAGTTGATTGCATCGCGCAGAAAGAGCGCAACTGCGGCACCCAGGAAATGATCACCAGCGCGGTGATCATGCCGGCGACCGGAATGATCGGGGCCGCCGCCCGCCGCGCTAATTCTCGCAAGTGTCAGGTCAGGTGATGCGGTCGACGCTGGCGGCGATCTCGTCGTCGTCGAAGCAGCGTTTCCAGTCGTCCTTCATCAAGACCGGGACGCCGTATTCGATGGCCTTGTTGGCCGCGTCGGAGAACACGCCCTTGTGCTCGTCGAACATCACCGCGCCCATGATGTTCATGTGGCCCAGCAGGAAGTCTCGGGCGCAGTCGTAGCTCACGCCTTTCTTGACCACCTCGTCCATCGCCTGGCGCAGCACCAGCATGAGCGAGCCGTTGACTGTTTCCGACAGACCCGGCTCCAGCAGCGCAAATTGCTTCAGCGTCACGCGGTGCGAGCGCACCACCGGGGCATAGATGGCCTGTCCGACGCGTTCGCCGATCTCGTAGTCGCCTTCCGGGCCCTGGACGAGCACGTTGACGATGCCCTGTTTCGCCGCGATTCCGCCGAAATAGTCCTTCTTGGCCTCGGGGTCGGTCTCGTCGTTCCATATTGGCGGGTGGCAGGGGTGCGACACGAAATAAGTGACGTCGTCGCGCTTGGGCAGATGGCCGGCAAATGGCGCGGCGCCGTCGAGGACAAAGACCATGGCACCGGGCCTCACCTTGTCGATGATCCCGTGCGAGATCTTGCCGATCAGCGTGTCCGGCACCGCCAGCACGATGATGTCGGCATCCTTCAGCGCGGCGTCAGGATCGACGCAGTCGACGCCATAGGCCTCTTTCACGCGGGCCTTGCCCTCTTCGGACACTTCGACGTGCAGGGTTTCGAACTCGGGCGCTTTCACGAGGTTGGCCGACAGCCGCATCCCCATTTTTCCGCCTGCACCAAACAGAGCCAGTTTCATGGATTTCCTCCTCTCAGGGTTCGGTATCGCGTCAGCGACTCGTCTTGACAACTGGTATGACCAGATACTAAGCATGTCACCATGTCAACCCGAGCCTCAAATACCCGGCATCGCCCCGCGCCGGCGGGCGACCTGCGCGACGGGCCACTGGTCGCGTGGTATGGCGACGATTTCACCGGCGCGGCCGCGACGATGGAGGTGCTGGCCTTTGCCGGCCTGCCCGCGATGCTGTTTCTCGAACCGCCCTCGGAGGCTCAGCTGGCGCGCTTCCCCGACCTGCGCGGCATTGGCGTTGCCTCGACCGCCCGCGCCGAGGGGCCCGATTGGATGCGCGCGCAGCTGCCGGATATCTTCTCGCGGCTGGCGGCTTTGAGGCCGGGATTGCTGCACTACAAGATCTGCTCGACGCTGGATTCCTCGCCCGACGTCGGCTCCATCGGCTGTGCCATCGAGATCGGTGCCGAGGTTACAGGCGCGCGGCTGGTGCCGCTCTTGGTCGCAGCGCAGCAGATGGGCCGCTACCAGGTCTTTGGCCAACTCTTCGCGGCGCATGGCGATCAGGTGTACCGGCTGGATCGCCACCCTGTCATGTCGCGCCATCCGGTGACGCCGATGGACGAGGCCGATGTAGCCGCTCATGTGACCCGGCAGTCCGCCCGCGTCACCGCACGGGCCATGACGATGGCGGAAATCTCTGCGACCCCGCCGCAACCGTTCGAGGGCGCGGACCTGTCGCTGCTGACGCTGGATTGCTGGGACCGGGTGTCGGAAATCAGCAATGGCGCGCTGCTCTGGCAGGGCAGGGCGCAGAACCCCTTTGTCGTCGGCTCGCAGGGGGTGGAGTTTGCTCTCGTCGAACACTGGCGCGAGGCCGGGCTGATCCCGCCGGCGACCGCACCACAGGGCATCGGGCGGGCAGGGGCCATGGTCTCGGTCTCCGGCTCGGTCTCGCCCACCACGGCCGAGCAGATCGCCTGGTCCAGGGCCAACGGCTTTGAGGCGATCCCCTTCGACGCCGCCGCGATCTGCCGGGGCGAAAGTGCTGGTGAAGAAGCGCAGGCCATCGCGGCGGCGCTCGACGCCCTGGCGCGAGGCCGTGACCCGCTGATCCACACCGCCGAAGGCCCCGACGACCCGGCCGTCGCGCGCTTTCGCGCCGCGGTGGCCGAGACCGGCGCCGAAATCGGCGAGGTCAACCGCCAGACCGGCGAAGCTCTGGGCCGCATCTTGCGCAACGTGCTGGAGCGGTCCGGCGCCACCCGCGCGGTGATCTCGGGCGGCGACACCTCAGGCCACGCCACCCGGCAGTTGGGGGTCTATGCCCTCTCGGTCCTGGCGCCGACCATTCCAGGAGCTTCGATCTTCAAGGCGCACGCCGACGGCCCGATGGACGGGCTGCAACTTGCACTCAAAGGCGGACAGATGGGCAGCCCCGATTATTTCGGCTGGGTCCGCGACGGAGGAGGACAGAAATGAAACGTGTCACCGCAACCTACGAGATTGAATCGCCCCTCGGCATCGCCCGCGGCGCCGCGGCGCTGGCAGGCGAGCAATCCACTGGCACCTTCGGCAAGGTGCTGCTGGAAACCGACGACTTGCGCGCCCGCCACGGCGCGCGGATCGAAGAGCTGACCGTCACCGGGATCTCCGACCATCCCGCACTGCCCAGCCGCACGCAGGGCACCAACTATGAACGTGGCCATGCCCGCATAAGCTGGCCGCTCGAGAACTTCGGCACGCAACTGCCGACGCTGCTGGCGACCATTGCAGGCAACCTCTTCGAACTGGCAGACCTGTCGGCAGTGCGGCTGACCGATCTTGATCTGCCCTCGGATTTTGCCGCCACGAACCCAGGCCCGCAATTCGGCGCAGCGGGCACCAGGCAAGCCATCGGCAGCCATGACGGCCCGATCATCGGCACGATCATCAAGCCGAGCGTCGGCCTGACGCCCGTGGCAACGGCCGACCTCGTCAAGGAAATGGCCGAGGCCGGAATCGACTTTATCAAGGACGACGAGTTGCAGGCCAATGGCCCGCACAACCCGCTGGCCGAGAGGGTCGCGGCGGTCCAACGTGTGCTGAACGACCACGAGGACAAGACCGGCAAACGCGTGATCTATGCCTTCAACATCACCGACGAAATCGACGTGATGTGGCGCAATCTCGACCTGCTGGCCGAGCATGGCGCCTTCTGCCCGATGGTCTGTGTCAACGCGGTGGGCATCAGCGGGCTGCGCGCCGTGCGCGACCGCTCGCCCTTCATGATCCACGCGCACCGCGCGGGATGGGGACTTTACTCGCGCTCACCCGACATCGGCATCAGCTTCCAGGTCTGGCAGAAGCTCTGGCGGCTGGCGGGGGCCGACCACCTGCACGTCAACGGTCTGGCCAGCAAGTTCACCGAGGAAGACCAGATCGTTGCCGCCTCCGCCCGCTCGGTGCAGGCGCCGCTCTTCTGCGACGGCGGGCCGGAGTATTCCGCGATGCCGGTCTATTCCTCGGCCCAAACCGTCTGGCAGATCGCCCCGGCGCAGAAGGTGCTCGGCAACGACGACTTCATCTATTGCGCCGGCGGCGGCATTCAGAGCCACCCCGACGGCCCCGGCGCCGGCGTCACCGCCCTTCGCCAGGCGGCGGACGCGGCGCGGAAAGGGATCGACATCGAGACCTACGCCGCATCGCATCCTCAGCTCCAGACCGCACTGGAGACCTTCAGGCGACCCACACTGGGCCAGATCCCGGGCCTGAGCTGAGCCTGGAGCGGCATCACAGAGAATGCGTTGCCGCGCCGGTTTGCCCGGAGTGCCGGAGAAGGAGGTCCGATCATACTCACTGCCGTCGCCATTCTGTTGACCTGCCAGCTATGCGGCGAGGCGATCGCCCGTGCGCTGGACTTGCCTCTGCCCGGCCCGGTGCTCGGGCTGGCGCTTCTTGCCACGCTATTCGTCCTGCGTCCCGCGCTGTTCGATCAAGTGTCCGAGACCACACGCACCATCCTGTCGCATCTGTCTCTCCTCTTCGTTCCCGCCGGTGTCGGGGTTGTCGCCAGCCTGGACCTGTTGTCGGCGAACGGTCCGGCCATCGCGGCGGTTCTCTTGGCCAGCACGGTCCTGGTCTACCTTGCGGCCGACGCCGTCTCGGCGCGGCTCGGACACCACCCTTTGGCCTACCCTCGATAACTGCCGTCCTGATGATTCTGACCGGCATCATGGGCGCCGTCATCGTGACACCGCTGATGAGTGCCATGCACATCCGCGCCTGGCGCGCGCGGGGATGCGCCGTTGGCAGCGAATGAGGGCAATTCGGGATGCAAACGCAGCATTCGAAGTCATCTCTTAAAGTCGGCTCAGGGCCGTTCAGATGGATGCGCGTACAAACGGGATCTGCGCGTCATTTTCCGCTTTGTTCAGGCGTCTGCCCGATGTCCAAAAGGATGTACCGGCGAAAGCAGGCAGGATGTGAGCAAGTGGAGGTCGACCACAGAAATGCCGTGCCCGACAGACGGCGGAAATGGATCAGGATTCCCGCTTTGGCACCGGTCGCCCCTGAGGCTTCCGGCAAAACGTCCAAAAGCGTCAGAAGTTCGCCTCGGGAATTCAGGGTGCAGAGCGCGAGTCCCACAATAATTGGCGTGTGACAGAGGACCGCGCCGGCCATCAGCCATTCCGCAAGGTGGCGGTTGTCGTTCCGGAAATGATCGACCCAGATCCATATGTCGACGCGCATCATTCAGCTCGGTGCCCCGGGGGCCGTCCATTCAGGGTGGCGCGTGTTTCTCATATTCGCAACCGCACGCGATCGGCCCAAGCCTGCTTGGGCATGAGGGGGGCGCTCCTGGCCGACGCAGCCCCGGCGCCAGCACGACCGGGCAGTTCTCGGACAGGGATTGCCCCTTTCTGGCGAGCAGGAATGATCGCACCGGTCAACCGGGCCTCGCATGTTCAATCAACTGATTACTCGCTTTGTTGGACGGGGTCCCTGCGGTTTGCTGCAGGATAAGAAATGTCTCACCCCGCTTGTTCCGGATGGCGATGTGTCAACGCCGTGCCGCCAAGGCCGACAAAAGTACACTCATCACCGCGTGCCGTTCGTGTTAGTCTCGCTCAGGGAGGCCCAGCGTGGTGAAGGAGCATTCACACGTCGCGGAGATAGAACAGGTGCTGGACGGCACGCAGACCGGGCGCGACAGCGTCGTCGCCGCGTCTTGGCGGCGCTGTGTCGAAGTCTACGGCATGGACCCCGCTCGCAACGATCCGGCCCATATCGTCACCGCGACCGAACTGCGCGATCACCGGCAGCAGGCGGAGCGGATGATCGCTGCGGCCCGCACCAGCATGCAGTCCCTGTTCCGGCAGGTCGTCGGGCAAAACTATGCCCTGCTGCTGCTCGACGCCAAGGGCATCTGCGTGGATTTCTTCGGCGACGACCTTTTTCTCGACGAATTGCAGACGGCAGGGCTCTACCTTGGCTCGAACTGGTCGGAAGACCTGGCCGGGACCTGCGGCGCCGGCGCCTGCATCTACACGCAGGAGCCGGTGACGGTGCATCAGGACGATCACTTCGGCAATGCGCACACCTCGCTGAGCTGCACCGCGGCACCGATATTCGACAGCCTCGGCGGGCTGGCCGCGGTGCTCGACATCTCGCTCTTGCGCGCCCCCGTTCCGAAGCGCAGTCAGAGCTTGGCCATGAGCCTGGTCTGCAACGCGGCGCGGCGGGTCGAGATGGCGAACCTGATGTCCGAAAGCAGCCGCGACTGGGTGCTGCGGTTCTCCAGCAGCCCGGAATTCCTCGACGTCGATCCCGAGGCCGCGGTGCGGCTGGACGGTTCTGGACGGGTGCTGGGCTATACCCGCGAGGCGCGACGGCTTTTTACCGAAGGCGAGACGATCCTCGGCCGCCGCATCGACGAGGTCACGGCGTTGAGCGTCGACGATCTGCCCGACTTGATGCGCGACCGGCCGACCGAGGAAAGGGTGATCGAGTTGCAGGGCGGCGGCGCGCTTTTCGGCCACGCCATTGCGCCGCAGGCCCCCCGCAACCTGCGCCGCACCCCGCGTTCGGGCGGTCCGCTGGCTGCGCTGGCCGGAGAGGATCCGGTCATGAGCCGCCTGCTGACCCAGTCGGCGCGGCTGGCGCCGACAACGGTGCCTGTGCTGATCTTCGGTGAGACCGGAACCGGCAAGACCAAGCTCGCCCGCGCGCTGCACATGACCGGCCCGGCGAAGGGTTTCGTCCTGCTGGATAGCGCCGGTCTGACGCCAGGGGCGCTGCACAGTGCCTGCGACGACGTGTCGGGTCCGACAACGCTGCTGCTAAGGACCATAGAGGATCTGCCCGCGGCCACCGCGCGGGAGTTGATTGCACTGATCGACAGTACGCCTTGCCTGCGCCTTCTCGTCACGACCCGCCTTGCCCCGTCAGAGCTTCCGCTGCCCCGGTCGCTGTTTCACCGCCTCGCAGGTGCGACGCTGAGCTTGCCGCCGCTGCGCCAGCGCCGCGATCTTGGCTGGCTGGTGGACCGCGTCATGCAACGGCGCGCGCCCGAGCACACGCGATTGTCGCCCTCGGCTCGGGCCACGCTGCTGGGCCGCGACTGGCCCGGCAACCTGCGCGAACTGGAACAGGTCATCGACGTTGCCGTGGCGCTCTGCGACGGTCGGGTCATCGACACGCCCGACCTGCCTGCCCCGGTCGAGGCCGTGGTTCAGGAAGCCGGGGAACCACTGGAACAGGTTATGGAGGCCTGCGACTGGAACATGTCCCGCGCCGCCCGCCGGCTGGGGGTCAACCGCTCCACCATACTACGCCGCCTGCGCAAGGCCGGGCTCACCCCGCCCGCGTGACCCGCGCGCAACGTGCCCTGTTGCGCCCCTGTTGCACGCGCAACATGCTGCGGCGCAGAGGACGATTTCATCCCTCCGAACGTCAAGCTTTCGTGGATCGGAACGCCGTGGCACGCTGATACTCCCCCTGACCCCATGCATCAGGAGGAGGACCAAGATGCTCGACACCGCTGTGACCACCAACACCCAGAACGTTCTGGATGCGCTTAATGCCGCCCTGGAGGATGGCGACGTAAGCCGCGCCAGCGCATTGTTCGCCACCGACAGTTTCTGGCGCGACCTGGTGGCGCTGACCTGGAACCTCAAGACCGTCGAAGGCCCGTCCGGCGTGGCCGACATGCTCAACAGCCAGCTTGCGCAAACCCGCCCGGGCAACTTCCGGATTCAGGACGGTGAAATCCCTGCCGAAGAAAACGGCGTCACCACAGCCTGGATTACGTTCGAGACCGCCGCCGGACGCGGCTGGGGCCTGATGCGTCTGAAAGACGACCGGATCTGGACCCTGTTGACCGCCCTGACCGAGCTGAAGGGTTTCGAGGAAAACCGCGGCACCCGCCGCCCGATGGGGGCGGAACACGGCGCGAGGAAGAACCGCAGAAGCTGGAAGGAGATCCGCGAGGCCGAGGCGGCCAGTCTCGGCTACGGCGAACAGCCCTATACGCTGATCATCGGAGGCGGCCAGGGCGGCATCGCTCTGGGCGCCCGCCTGCGCCAGCTCGGCGTGCCGACCATCGTGCTCGACAAGCATGACCGCCCCGGCGACCAGTGGCGTAGCCGCTACAAGTCGCTCTGCCTGCATGACCCGATCTGGTACGACCATCTGCCCTATATGAAGTTTCCCGACAACTGGCCGGTGTTCACGCCCAAGGACAAGGTGGGCGACTGGTTGGAGATGTACACCAAGGTGATGGAGATCAACTACTGGACCCGCTCCGAGGTGCAGCTAGCCAGCTACGACGAGGAAACCGGCACCTGGACCGTCACGGTCAACCGCGACGGCGAGGAAGTCACGCTGCGGCCGACGCAACTGGTGCTGGCTACCGGCATGTCCGGCAAGCCCAACCTGCCTGACTTTCCCGGGATGAAGGACTTCAAGGGCGAGATCCAGCATTCTTCGCAGCACGACGGCCCCGACGCCTGGACCGGCAAGAAGATCGTCGTAGTAGGCTCCAACAACTCGGCCCACGACATCTGCGCTGCGCTTTGGGAGGCGGACGCCGATGTCACCATGGTGCAGCGCAGCAGCACCCATATCGTCCGCTCCGAGACGCTGATGGATATCGGCCTCGGCGCGCTCTATTCCGAGGACGCGGTGGCCAATGGCGTCACCACCGAAAAGGCCGACATGATCTTCGCCTCGCTGCCGTACAGAATCATGCACGAGTTTCAAATCCCGCTTTACGACCAGATGCGCGCGCGCGATGCTGAGTTCTACAACGGGCTGGAGAAAGCCGGCTTCGAGCTGGATTGGGGCGACGACGGCTCGGGCCTGTTCATGAAGTACCTTCGTCGTGGCTCGGGGTATTACATCGACGTCGGCGCCAGCCAGTTGATCATCGACGGCGAGGTCAAGCTGGTGAAGGGACAGGTCGACCATTTCGACGAGGATGCGGTTGTCCTGTCGGACGGCACCCGTCTCGAGGCCGACCTGGTGGTGATGGCCACCGGCTACGGCAGCATGAATGGCTGGGCCGCAGATCTGATCAGCCAGGAGGTCGCGGACAAGGTCGGCAAGGTCTGGGGCCTCGGCTCCGACACCACCAAGGATCCCGGTCCCTGGGAGGGCGAGCAACGCAACATGTGGAAGCCCACTCAGCAGGAAAACCTCTGGTTCCATGGCGGCAACCTGCACCAGTCGCGGCACTATTCGCTCTATCTGGCGCTGCAGTTGAAGGCACGCATGGAAGGGCTGGAGACCCCTGTCTACGGGTTGCAGGACGTCCATCACCTGTCGTGACACCCCTGTGTCGCCTGCATCCGGTCGCCGAGCGGCCGGGTGCGTTGCACTTGATCAACTCAGGAAAGACAAATGAAAGCAGCATGTTGGAATGGCGTGAAGGACATCCGCGTCAAAGAAATCCCGCAACCCAGCCAAGGCTAAGGAGAGGTCGCGATCAAGGTTGCCTGGACGGGCATCCGCGGCAGCGACCTGCACGAATACCTCGCCGGTCTGATCTTCATCCCGGCCGATGAGGATCATCCCCTGAGCCGCGACCAGGCCCCCATCACCATGGGCCACGAATATTGCGGCACCATTTCGGAGCTGGGCGATGGCGTCACGGGTCTGGCGGTGGGCGACCGCGTGGTGATCGGGCCGATTGTCGCTTCCGATACCATGTCCAGCAGGCGCCGCGTCGCCGCTTCCCCAGCGGCATCCGGTACCGGGTGCGCGGCCTCGACGATCTCGATGCCCTCACAGGGACGGGCATAGCCGTAGCGGGTGATGGCCAGACCTTCGCAGGGCCCGCAGTGCGCCTCGGCGGCCTCGGCCATGCGGGCGCTGGCCTTGCCGGCGCCGATGACGATCAGCCGACCCTTTGGGCGCGGCGGAAGGTGTTGGGCGATCACCCGCATGGGATCGGCCTGGGCGACAGCGGCGTCAAACAGGGAGGTCAGGAAGGCGCGGGGTGTGTTGATACAGGTCAGTCCGGCGTCCATCATTCCGGGCGCTCCTCCTGGCGATGTTTCGTTGGGTTTTAAGGGGCACCGAGGCCTGCCCTGCCGCAGGGTCCCTGCGGCAGGCACGGGTCGGTCAGGCGAGCCACGTCCGGTAGTCGCTGACCAGCAGATGCGTGGGCGCCTCGTCTTCCTCGATCTCGGCGAAGCGACCAATGGGGTCGCGGAAGATGTTGTCGGTCTCGTCGTCGTTGACGGTCGAGACCTCGCCGATCAGCACATCGCCACCCTCGCCCCAGAATGCGTGCCAGTCGCCGGGCCGCAGCGTGACGCTTTCGCCGGGGGCGAACTTGAGCTTTTCGCCCGGGGCGTATTCATGCCGGATGCCGTCGAGCCAAACGGTGCCGCCCTTGTCCTCGGCGAAGTTGCCGTCGTCGTCGGAGCCGTAAAGCTCGACCACTAAGGTGGCGCCGCCCCGGTTGATGATGTCCTCGGCCTTGAGGGCGTGGGTGTGCATCGGGCTGAGTTGATCCTGCCGCGAGATCAGCAGTTTTTCGGCGTAGCACATACCGCCGCCCCTTTGCAGATCGCCCAGAAGGCCGTTCCGCAGGGTGAAGAGGAACAGGCCCATCTCGTCGAACCGGCCATCGCCGTAATCGGTGATGTCCCAGCCGCAGCGGGCGTCGATCACGTGACGCGCGTCGTCCTTGCGCGCCTTGAACGCGTCGGGCGTCCAATTGGCGAAAGGCGGCAGGACAAAACCGTGATGCCGGATCATGGCGTGGGCTTCGGCCATGATCTCGTTTATGCGCGAGCGTTTCATGCGGCGAACTCGTGGGTGTGCAGGATCTCGATGACCATCGCGGCGGTCCAGGTGAAGTGGGCCCCGCCGCAGGGCTCGGCGGTGATGGGGTCGTGGTACTCGGCAAAACCGCTGGTTTCGATCAGTCGCAGGCAATCGCCCATGATACGGCCCACCATGTCGGGCACCCCGGCACGGTCGAGCCCGTCGGCCACCATGTAGTTGACGATCAGCCAGACCGGCCCGCGCCAATATCGCAGGCCTTCGAAATCGGGCGAGGTCGGGTCGTGGCTGGGGATCAGGTATTCGCAAGCCTCCGCCAGTTTTTCGATCCGGCGGCTGATGGCAATCGCCCGCTCTTTCGGGATCGGAGCAAAGACCGCCAGGACACCGCCGATCGACGGGCTTTCGATTTGTTTGCCAGTGGTACGGTCGAGGCAAAGGTATTGGCCCAGACGCTCGCTCCACAGGGTCTCCATTGCCGCCACGCCCTTGTCGGCCATCGCGCGCGCCTCGGCGGCGATCTCGGGCATGTCGAGCCGTTTTGCCAGGTCCGCCAGGTCGGCGCAGGAGCGGATCAGGATGGCGTTGAAGCCGGGATCGACCACCTGGAAGGGCGAGGCGTCGTGCAGCTTGGTATTGTCCCAACCGAGGCTGCGGAATTTCTGGACCAGCCAGATGTAGCGCTTGTATTGCTCGTCGGTGGGCCGGTGCGCCGGGTTGGCGTGGGTGGTGTCGCGGCGGGTGAACGTGCCGACGCCCTCGGTCGGCACGCGGTCAAAGGCATCGTCCCAGTCGGCGGAATTGTCGCGTCCGGATTCCCAGGGGTGGAGCAGGGCGACCAGTCCGGTGCCTTGCGGGTCGCGGGCGCGGTAGAACCATTGGTGCCAGGCGTGGATCTTCGGCAAGAGCGCTTTCGCCTTCTCGGCAGCCAGCGCCTTGTCGCGTGCGCGGTCGTGGATGCGCGCCACCGCAAAACCCGCAACGGGGGGCTGGGTGATGCCGGTGGTCGGCACTTCGCGGCCTGTGTCCCAGACCTCCGGCCCCGGGAAGTAGCCATCGTCGGGTTGGTGGAAGATGATGTGTGGCACCATCCCGTCGTCCCATTGATGCGCCATCAGGGTCTCGACTTCTGTCCAGGCGCGGGGTTCGTCGTATTGAGCGAAGCCAAGAGCGCTGAGGGCCGAGTCCCAGTTCCACTGGAACGGATAGAGGCCGTGGGTGGGCACCGTGTAGGTGCCCCGGTCGTTGTCGGTCAGCACCTGGCGGGCGTGCCGGATCATTTCGTCATGGTTCATGATGTCGCCTCTCACGCCACGGCCAGGGTGGTTTCGGGATCGAACCAGCGCACGCGGTCGGCCTGCGGCGCAAGGGTCAGGGTGTCGCCGGGTTTGACGACCATGTCGCTGTCGAGCACGGCGCGGAACATCGCGCCTTCGACGTCGCAGGTCACCAGCAGATGTGCGCCGAGTGGCTCGACGATGCGGACCTTGGCCTCAAGCCCTTCGTTCGCGGGGGCCATGTCCTCGGGCCGGATCGCGAATTGCAGCGGGCGGTTGGCGGCGGCGCGGGGGCCGTCGACGACCTTGCCCGCGACATTCCACTTGCCGTCCCCGGCCGAGGTGGCCTGCAGGAAGTTCATCGGCGGGTTGCCGATGAAGCTGGCGACGAATTCGGCGGCGGGGTTGCGGTAGACCTCGATGGGCGAGGCGGCCTGGACGATCCGGCCTTGGTGCATGACGCTGATGCGGTCGGCCATCGACATGGCTTCGACCTGGTCGTGGGTGACGTAGACGGCGGTGGTCTTCGATTCCGCCAGCACGCCCTTCAGTTCCGCCCGCATCTCCATCCGCAAAAGCGCATCAAGATTGGACAGCGGCTCGTCCATCAGGATCACGTCCGGCTCCATTGCCAGAGCACGCGCCACGGCGACACGCTGCCGCTGACCGCCCGACAATTCGCCGGAATAGCGCTTCAAGAGCATCTCGATGTGCATCAGCCCGGCCACCCGTTCGACGCGTTTCTTGACCACGTCATCGGGCAGCTTCTGCATGCGCAGGCCAAAACCGATGTTCTCGAACACCGTCAGATGCGGGAAGACGGCGTAGTTCTGGAACACCATCGCGATGCCGCGATCCTTGGGGGCGAGGTGATCGACGCGGCGTCCGCCGATCCACACTTCGCCTTCGGTCGCGGTTTCCAGCCCGCAGATGATCCGCAGCAACGTGGTCTTGCCGCAGCCCGAAGCACCGAGGAGGACCATGAATTCCTGGTCTGCGATGGTCAGGTTGATATCGTGCAGCGCCTGGTAGGCACCGAAGCGCTTGGCGACGTTCTTGATCTGGATTTCAGCCATTTCATTGGTTCCTTGTATCGAAGCGCCCCGGATTACCGGTTGGCGATGCCCCACATGGCGAAGAGGTATTTGCGCACGGCGAAGATGAAGATCAGCGCGGGCACGACGAGGATGAAGCCACCGGCGAACTTCAGGTGCAGCGGCGAAGTATCGAGGCTTTGCAGCAGGAACGCAGTCAGCGTCCGGTTCTCGATGGTCAGCACCGCCGCCGCAAAGACCTCGTTCCACGAGATCACGAAGGCGAAGATCGCGCTGGCCGTGATGCCGGGCAGGATCAGGGGCAGCACCACCTTGGTGAAGGCCGTGAGCCTTGTGCAGCCCAGTGTCCATGCGGCCTCTTCCAGCTCGAGCGGGATGCCCGAGAACAGCGAGAAGGTGATCAGCACCGCGAAGGGGATCGCCAGCGTGGTGTGCACGAGGGCAAGGCCGAATTTTGTGTCATCAAGGCCGGTCTGGATGAACATCACCGCCAAGGGCAGCGCCAGGAGCGGCAGGGGAAACGCCCGGGTCAGCAGGATCAGCAGCCGGAACAACTCCTTGCCGCGAAAGTCGAAGCGCGACAGGGCATATCCCGCCGGTGCGCCGATCAGGATCGACATCACCATTGTCATCGCCGCCACGATGATCGAGTTCTTCAGCGCCGAGAGCATCCCGGCGAAGCCCGCGAAGAACTGCAGCGAGCCGAAGTCGAACTCGGGGAAGAACGGCTTGGGAAAGCTGTTCACGGTTTCCGGCGAGGACAGGGTGTTGACCATCAGGAAGTAGATCGGCACCAGCACCCAGGCACAGAGCAGGACCACCCCGGCGATATAGAGGAACCTGCCCGCCTTTCGGGTGTCCGCGGTGGCGGGGGCGGTGACAGCAGCATCGGTCATATCGTTGCTCCTTTCGGGACGCGCAGGGCGCGCAGGATGACAAGGGTCGCGGCGATGGAAATGGCGAGGATGATCAGCGCCATCGCGGCAGCGGCTCCGCTATTGAGAAGGTCGAACTGATACGCATAGGTCTCGCCCATCAGCACCGGGAAGAGCGTGCCACCAAGGGCCGCCACCACGGCGAAGACCTCGAAAGCCATGATCACGCGCAGGACCAGTGCCGTCTGCAGCGAGGGCCGCAGCATCGGCAGGGTGACGCGCAGGAAACGCTGCCACGGGGATGCGCCAAAGACCTCGGCCGCCTCGTAATATTCCTTAGGGATCAGCCCGATGCCCGCCACGAGAATGACCAGCATGATCGCCGTTGCGCGCCAGATCTCCGCCAGCGCAATCGCCAGGAAGACAAGCCCGGGGTTCTGGAAGGTCAAGAGGTTGACCGGTTTGTCGACCACGCCGACCGCACCCATCATCGTGTTGAGAAAGCCCGACTGCTCGAAGATCGCCAGCCAGATCAGGCCCGCCGCAAGGTCCGAGATGCCCAGCGGAATGGTCCAGACATAGAGGATCAGGTCGCGGCCCTTCTTCATCTTGGTGACCATCGTGGCCATCAGCAGCGACAGCGCTAGCTGGATCGGCACCACGGCGGCGGCCAGAAGCAGGGTGTTCTTCATCGAGATCGGGAATTTCCAGTAGCTGGTGACCTCGCGAAAGTTGTCCATCGTGAAGCCCGCGCCGGTGGTGAACGCCTGCTTGGCGACCAGCACGAAGGGGTAGAGGAAGAACAGGCACAGAAACAGCGTCACCGGCAGGATCAGCACGTAAGGCAATATTCGAGCGTTCATGGAATCGCTCCTCGTTCCGGCGCGTCTCGCGCCTTGGTTGGCAGGGGGGCAAGTCAGGGCTGTCCGGACCCGAAGGCCCGGACAGGGGATAGGTGGGGCAGGGAGGCCCCACCTCGGGAGGTTACTCGACCGGGCAGGCGCCTTCGGACGGAGCATCCGGGGCCCAGCAGGGCGCACCGGTTTCGTTCATGATCGCCTCAAGGCGCTTCTTCTGGTCGTCCAGAACCGCCTGGATCGGCTGACCGGCCAGGACGATACGCTCGAACGTATCGACGTAGACGCGGTTGAAGTCGCCGCCCTTTTCGCCCAGGCCCGCAGGCAGGAGGCCCGGGTTGGCATCGGCAGAGGCCGACATCTTGGCAACCGCATCTCCGGCCGCCTTGACCGAGGGCGGCAGATCGTCGGGCAGGGTCACGTCGACCACCGGGAAGAAGTTGGTGGCCTTCAGCGTCGCGATCTGGGTTTCCGGCTTCATCAGGTGTGCCAGCAGCGCCTTGGAGGCATCCATGTCCGGCGCGGTGCGCGGGATGGCGACACCGGCGAGAACCGGCATGAAGCCACGGCCTTCGGGTCCTGCGGGCGCCGGGAAGGCGACGAAATCGTCGGGACGCTCATTGAAGGCATTCGCCAGACGCGAGGTGTGATCGAAGACGATCCAGGCGTCACCGGACAGCAGCTGCTCCTGCATGAAGGAGAAGTTGGTCGAGGCCGGGTTGGTGTGCGACCAGAGTTCCTTCATCTTTTCCCATGCGGTCACGGCCTTGTCGGACGCAAATGTGCGAACCACGCCGTCGGTGTAGGACGGATAGAGATAGCCCTGGAAGAAGCGGTGCTTCAGACCCTTGGGACCGGCGGGGAAGCCGAACTTGGGCTCGCCTGCCGCTTCATGTGCGTTGGCCGCCCATTCGATTAGCTGATCATAGGTCAGCGCGTCGATGTCGGCGCCTTCGGGCAGGTATTGCAGGGCTTCGCGGTTGGCCGCCATGATGTAGCTCGCCTGCATCCACGGCATGTACTGCATGCTATCGGTGCCCAGCTTGGCTAAGTCGTTGAACGTGCCCGAGGCCGACATGGCTCCGGTATCGTCCAGGTCGACGAGGTCATCGGGGTTCATCGCCGAGAAGTTGCCGTGCAGCGCGCCCAGAAGGCCGATGGTGCCGGACCCGGCCTGAAGCTCGGCGTCGAGCCGGGTGATGAACGGCCCAAGCTCATTCGACTGGTAATCGACGGCGTCGTCGTGGGTGGACAGCACCTGGTCGCGCATCGCCTGCTGTTCTTCGACCGGGTTGGCCTGGGTCGACCAGAACAGGACTTCGGCCTGCGCCGCGCCTGCGGTCAGCGCCAGAGTAAGAACGGACGCGGCGCCCGCGAATTTCGTGTGAAGTGACATGTATTCCTCCCGAATGTGAAACAAGGCGCAAGCCTCCCTTGGCCGCCCCATCGTCAAACAGACACGCTGCCGGTCTCTGCGACCGGTCAGTGGCCCGCCATCGCCTTGCAAGGGTCGTCGCGGGGTAAAGCGACTCGCCTCTGCGATGATGCGACTATGGTGTAACGATATATCACCTGTCAATTGCGATTTTTGCGCCGCATCGCAGCATTGCCGGCGGAAATTCGATTCTTCTTGCAGTTTCAATCGATCTGTCGTCAGTATTTGGGCACAACGTTATACCGCATTCCAGGCAAGATGACCGCAAAACCAACCCTCAAGAGTGTCGCCAAGGAAGCCGGGGTCTCGATTCCCACGGTCAGCCAGGTCATGCGCGGCACCGGGCGGATCTCGGAGCAGACCCGCGAGAGGGTTCTGGAGGCGGCAAAAAAGCTGCACTACGTGCCCGACAGTCGCGCGGCCTCGATGCGATCTGGCGAAAACCGCGAGATCGGCTTTGTCATCAACCAGTTCTCGAACCCGTTCAACGCCGAGGTCGTGTCCGGCGCCGTCGACCTGCTGGAGGCCGAAGGCTACCTGGTCTCGATCCTCGATACCCGCGACAATGCCGAGCGACAGAACCGGCATCTTGAGGCCTTCATCCGCAATGGCCGCGGTGGGCTGCTCTGGGTGCCCGCGCTGGACACGCCGGCAGAGACCTTCGACCTGCTGCGGGTACAGTCGATTCCCACGGTGACCTTTCTACGCCCGGTGGGGGAGTTCTATGACCACGTCGGCATCCGCAACGCGGTGGCCACCGACACCGCCACCAACCACCTCGCCGATCTCGGTCATCGCCACATCGCCTATCTCGGCGGGACCGAGATGACCTCGGTCCGGCAGCGCAGGATCGTGGGGTATGAGCGCGCGATGAAGGCCCGCGATCTGGGCGACCCGATCATCTGGCCATCGGTCGACAGCAAGTTGGCCGGGATGGAAGCGCTGGCCAGCCTGCGCCGCGCGCATCCGGAGGTGACGGCCATCGTCTGCAATGGCGACATGGTGGCGCTCGGCGCCTGCCTCGGCCTGCAGAAGGCGGGCCTTGTTCCGGGGCGGGATATGTCGGTCGTGGGCTTCGACGACATCGCCGACGCGGCCCTCGCAACCCCGGCACTGACCACGATGGCGGTGTCGCCGCAGAAGCTCGGGCGCAAGCTGGCGCAAGTATTGCTCGACCGCATCCGCGAGCCGGACATGCCAAAGACGGTCTCCGAGATCTCGGCCGAACTGGTGATCCGCGACACCACCGGCCCGGTGCCGGAATCGTAAAGCGGTTCAGGAAGGCGCGTGCGGATCAGAGACCTCGCAGAGTGCGCAGCCATCAGCCACGAGCCCACTCACAATGCGTCAGAGGCTATTTCATTGAGGAAAAAGTCGATCAGCCGCCTGGTCAGCGCCTTCTGCGGGCCGCTGTCGGGCCAGACGGCATAGACGCCCAGCACCGGCAACTCCCATTCGGGGAGGACCGGGACGAGCGTGCCTTCGGCCAGTTCTTCCTCGATCTCGCTGCGGGGCAGGTGCCAGATGCCAAGCCCGCACATTACCGCCGATTTGGCGGCACTGACGGAATTGACCTCGATCCGCACCCGCTCCGGCTCGAAGGACACCGATTGCCCGTTGCGGTGCAGGGTAATGACCGGTCGCAGCCTTGCAACCGAGAGGAAGTCGCAACCTGCCAGGTCCTCGGGCGTGCGCGGAGCGGGCCGGGTGGCGAGGTACGCCGGCGAGGCGACCATCTGACGTCGGAACTCGCCGATGCGGCGGCTTTTCAGGCTGCTGTCGGCCAAAGTCCCCAGCCGGATCGCCAGGTCGAGGCCGCCCTTGATCAGGTCGGCCGGGGCATCGCTGCTGAGAAGCGAGATCGACACCATCGGATGTTGCCGCGTGAAGGCCCAGAGCGCCTTGCGCAAAGGGCTCCGTTCGCCAAACGCGGGCATGGTGATGCGCAGCGCGCCGACCGGCTCGTCGCTGTCGGCCCTCAAAGCGTCCAGCGCCTCTTCGCCCGCTGCAACCATCCGGCGGGCCGGTTCAAGCGCGGCATGGCCCTCGGGCGTCAGTGACATCGACCGGGTCGAGCGGAAAAACAGCGTCACGCCCTGCCGTTCTTCCAGCCGCGACAGGTGATGGCTGACCACCGAGGTCGAGAGCTTCAACCGCCGCCCCGCCGCGCTGAGGCTGCCAGTATCGGCGATGGCGACGAAGACGGCGAGGCTGCGGTAGTCTTCGATCATCTTTCCAATCCACCGAAATATGATTGCGCTTATTGTTGGCTAATCGAAACGACGGGCGTTGTCTATCTACGAGGTGCAAGACCAATCCCAGCACCGGAGATCACCATGACCCTCAAGACCTTCATCGCCTCTGCCGCCCTCGCCACCATCGCCACCGGCGCCCTGGCCGACGACACCGACACCGTTCAGGTCTTCTACGACCTGCTCAGCAACCCCGGCTCGCAAGAGCATGTCGCCGCCTTCCTGAACGCGACTTCGGCCGACTGGGAAAGCCTCGGCGACTACTCGGGCAAAAACAAGACCCGCGAGGCCTTCCTCGGCCAGATGGGCGGCTTCGCCAAGCTGATCCCCGACCTCGACTGGAACGTGCAGGCGATGCACCAGGACGGCAATTTCGTCACCGTCCGCAGCCGCGCCACCGGCACACCGGTCGCCCCGTTCTTTGGCGTCGACGGCGAAGGCCGCGGCTTCGACATCCTGACCATCGACATCCACGAGGTGGAAGACGGCGTCATCACCCGTACCTGGCACGTCGAAGACTGGGCCGGCGCGCTGCAACAGCTGTCCGGCAAGTAAGCACTGGACGTGAAGTGGCCGGCGCACTGATAGCGCCGGCCACTTCGCGCGGTTCGCAGTCCGCGAGAACCCCAACATCACCTGGCGCCAACTCGCCTGCCTCCGCCCCAGACCGAAAAGGCCGATCCCATAACCATCACAGTGACCACCGCCTCAGGAGCGCTTGGCGCCGCCGTCATCCGTCAGGCGGAGTGCAGAACCTGCATGTCGATCAGCTTGTCGCCTTGCCCCGGAAACAGCCAGTAGTTGGGCCGCGTCAGGCGCCAGTAGGTTCGCAAGATGCCGGCTGCACTCGGCAACTGCATGAAGATAAGATCGTTGTGCGACCGGCGACAGGTTGCGAAGTGTCATTTCGTCGATAATACGGCGGCGCAGCGGGCTTACCGCTGGCGTGGCGTCAGCCTTGGGATGGTCTCCCGATCAAGGATTGGTCTCAGTAGCCAAACGTTCGCTCCTGGAGGCCATTCCCGCCAATCGCGACACCCCTCTCGCGCGGCCAGGTTCGTTCGATCCTGAGTTTCGACACGAACCTGGCGATTGGCGCGGAGAGTATCGCCTCTGTGGTTTTCTGATCAGCTGTTGCGCCTCTTGTCGACCGGCCCACTACAGGCCAGGCTCTTCTCCACAGAAGGGTCAGGACCTATCTCGCTGATCATTCGGGTCATCCCGCAAGGGTCAGTTGCGGAACTGCGATGACGACGAGCAGGGCAACCAACATTGCGAGAGCAAACGGGAATGCGCCCACGAAGATGTCCCGCAGTGTGATCGAAGGGTCGTTCAGTGAGCCCTTGATGACGAAGCAGGCAATTCCAAGCGGCGGTGTCAACAAACCGATCTCGGTCCCAAGAACGGTGATGATCCCGATCCAGATCAGGTTGGCGTCAAAGCCCGCGAAGATCGGCAGGAAAAGCGGCACCAACACCAAGATGATAGACGTCGAGTCGAGGATCGTTCCAAGAAAGACCATCAACAGGACATAGATGAGCAGGATGATCGCGAAGCTGGCATCAAGGCCGCTGATCAGCGCGGACAATTGGCTGGGAATCCCGGAAACGCCGAGCATTCGGCTGTACATGCTGGCCGCGATGATCAGGAAGAGGATCGACGCGGTGATCCGCCCTGAATCGAACAGGATGTGCCAGAACTTTCTCAGGTCGAGGCTGCCCTTGGCAAAGGCGATGAGCATTGCAAAGAAGGCACCTGCTGCGCCGGCTTCGGTCGGGGTGAAGACCCCGCCGTAAATACCGCCAAGGACGACGAAGATCAGCAATGCGGCGGGGAACAAGAGCTTCAACCCGACCCAAATACCCAACCTTTCGGCATCGTCGTCAGTCACGGTCGCCTGGCCGGTGAAGTTCGGATAATACCTGCAAAGAACCAGGATCAGGGTGCAGAAGAGAACTGCAAGGATCAGCCCCGGCAAAATGCCGGCTACGAACATCGCAGCCACCGAAACCTCGGCCACCAACGCGTAGATGATCAGCAGGACAGATGGCGGGATCAACATGCCGAGGACCGAACTGCCAGCCACCACACCCACCGAAAACCGCGGCGTGTGGCCATAGCGGATCATTTCCGGCACTGCGATCCTCGTGAAAATCGCGGCCGATGCGATCGAGATGCCGGTGATTGCGGCAAAGATGGTGTTGGCCGCAACGGTGGCAATCCCGAGCCCGCCGTTGAACCTTCGGAAGGCTGCATTGGCGACCTTGAATATATCCTGGCCGATCCTGGCCTCGGCCACAAAGATCCCCATCAGGACAAACAGCGGAACAACCC